>Ga0114996_10008133_pt1 | contig 11726 bp, 7 predicted proteins | sample ArcticOcean_MG_C_4_FD_87039 | JGI IMG/M metagenome (GOLD analysis project Ga0114996, IMG submission 87039) | Marine microbial communities from western Arctic Ocean - ArcticOcean_MG_CB4_134 | ecosystem: Environmental > Aquatic > Marine > Oceanic | place: Arctic Ocean: Canada Basin | collected... | reverse complement strand
TATAATTAGTTACATATAATAATATAAGGTGTGGTAGTAAGTATTGATTTTAAAGTGTTGTTTTAATTTTGCGAGTAGCTTGAAAAATCAATATCTTTACATATTGATTTTATATGATTTAGTTGTCAATCATAGAAGATCACTCTCATAGGATGCTTTACTCGCCAGCACTACATTGAGATTGAATTACAATCATCCGCGCCTGTGCTCAATCGCTTTACGATAACATTCCAATCGACGTTGAACTCGAGATTCTGGTGAAAACAGTTTCAGTGCTTTTTGACGAGAAGCCTCTTTCATCAATTTGAATTGAGCTTCGTTGATGAGCAACAGGCTTTCCAGAGCCTGTGTCAGCTTTGCCGTATCATTGGGCGGTACTACAATCCCCGTAACTCCGTCTTCTACAATCTCCACAGAGCCGGACACTGCGGAAGTCACTGCGGGGATACCCATTGTTTGGGCGTTTATCAAAGCACCGGACAGGCTCTCCAATCGTGTGGATGAGTTTACAATAATATCTGTGATCTTCAACACACGCTCAGGATCGCGCCGGTAGGGAGAGGCTGTAATGTAGGATGATGCCTTGTTATCATTGATAATTGGTATAAGTTTATCTGTATCGCGTCCCGCAAACAACAGGTGGATATTGTGTCCCTTTTTATGTAGCGCGGAAACAGCATGTATTGTAATATCCTGCCCACGCCAAGATGCCCAATTTCCAAGTTGGGTGATCAAGGTTACATCCTTGTGAATTCCGAGTTCATTTCTTAGATCGCTGGCTTCAACTAATTCGGGATCGGAGCAGGCGGGATCAAATTCACCATATACCACATCAACTTTCGCCGGGTTGATTTTCCCCGAAACTACCATAGTCTGTTTCAGTGCCTTACAATTTGCAATCAGTCGATCTACGCGAGGTAATCTATATCTGAGCCCCTGAGTGAAATCAAGTTTCTGGCTTACTCCACGGTAATAGACTATCGCATGTTTAGGCAGACCCATAGAAGCGAGGAGGACGTGATGCTGAGCTTTACCCTTTACACATTCAATTACTTCGGGCTGAAAGTCTTTGATGATCCGACGAACCTGACTTATGCTCTTGAAGGTTGCTCGATGATTGATTGGCAAGAGTTTGAATGGTATCTGCAACGCCTTTAATCGGTCAAACCCACGCGGATCGCTCGCAATGTCGTCCCCCCAGATTGCCATTACTTCAATCCCAGCATCCTTGAGTGCTGCAAGGGCATATAAAGACTGATGAGAGCCTCCGGAATATATCCCACCATGACCAATCGCAATAATGACTTTCAAATTGGTATAACTCGTTAATTAAATTTAATTAGTGATTTCATGCAAAATGCTCATTTAATAAATGTAAATCAACATCCGACCAATATGAGGTTGCATCTGTAATTTACACAAATTACTTTTTTGTTGTCGAATTTGTTAGATTTATCCATAGGAGTATATATTGCAACGGGCAGTAAAGCAATTAATGTTGCCGAAGAAAAATTACACCAATCTATTGATGCTATTAATTACGATTCATTTCTCTGCTGTAAAACTTGGTGCAGAACCTGTGTCAATGTATATGCATACCGTCGAAAGCTATGACTTAGAAGTAGTTTTTAATGTAACAGCTCATTCATTGACCGGTAAAAGTTCGATTGTATATACAGGCGAATCCAAAGAAAAGATCGGATTTATCCTTAATAGCAACTTTGATATTAGTACATCTTCGATTGGGAAGACTAATATCGTCCTGACTAAGGAGGATGAATTCGATCCAGAGAAGGTATTTGCAAATTACGGAAGAATGGGAGGGATCAATACTGATAAAGTAGCGTTTTGGACCGCTAATATCCCCGCTCAATATCGCAAGGATCGTAAAATAGCATTAAAGATAGAGTGGACGGGAATCTTGTACGTAGAACCGGAAAACCGTGAGTTCTCGCGTGAATCTATTGCCTTAGAAGTAAGCGGTACTATTGGGCAGGAGGGGATTTTCCTTTCACCGAGTGCATATTGGTACCCCTACGTTCCCGAAAGCCCCGCAACATATAGATTGGAAACACGCTTGCCGATAGGTTGGAATGGTGTAACTGCAGGATCACCAAAATGGCATGATGAGGGTGAGTATGCAGTAGTAGAGCATATCTCAAATCAACCTATAGATGGTCTGAATTTCAGTGCAAATAAATACATCGTCAAATCGGTAGATCACAACGGCGTCATTGTGATGACCTATATGCTGCCAGAGGAAGAATCGCTTGCTGACGGATATATCGAATCTTCAATTGGCTATATAGACAGATATAGTTCACAAATTGCTCCCTATCCATTCCCCAAGTTTGCTGTGGTTGACAATTTTCTACCTTCTGGTTACGGTATGCCCGGGTGGACTCTGTTGGGCAGCGAAGTTTTACGACTGCCTTTTATCAGGTTTACTTCACTTGGACACGAAGTACTTCATAATTGGTTTGGTAATTCAATGTGGGTTGACTATCGGGGTGGAAATTGGTGTGAGGGTTTGACTACTTATCTTGCTGACTATGCTTATAAAAATGAGCGTGATTCCTCCGCCGGAATAGAATATCGAGCAAATGCACTTAATGATATTGTCAGTTATGTAGATGTGGAAGGCGAGTACCCGATTTCTGAATTCACTGGTCGCCAAAATTCTCGTGACCGCGCCATTGGGTATGGCAAAGTGATGATGGTTTTTCACATGCTGCGAGGATTGATGGAAACGAGATCACCAACACTGTTCGATGAGATTATCAGAGAGGTTTACATAGAGAATCAATGGAAGGCACTATCCTGGGAACAGTGGCAGGCATCTATTGAAGCGAGCTTTGGGCAGTCATTGGATTGGTTATTTGATCAGTATGTAAAGGGTAAAGGCATTCCTGAAATATCCATTCAAAATGTGCAATACGATGAGTACGATTCTGGCTGGCAGGCAAATTTTGAAGTTCACACAATGCCAGATGAAGCCCATTACTCTTACATGCTTCCCGTCAGACATTATTTGAAAGACTGGAGTTATGATGATGTAAGTGTTTATATACATCATCCAATACAAAAAGTTAGAATTGTTGGTGGCAGTGAAATTAGAACTATTAAACTCGATCCCGGCTTTGATATACTCAGGGTGCCCTATGCTCTCTCTATTACTATATCCGCATTTTTTGGTTCTAAGGATGGAATATTGGTTGTATCATCAAGCAGTCCCATGAAGGATAGTTTTTTAAAGGCGGCTGATGGATTAAAACGAGAGGGTCAAATGATAGTATTAGATTCAGAGTTTACTGATGAAATGAAAGATCACTCAATTTGGATTTTTGGAATAGACAACAAATTGTGGGACAGCTATCAACAACCAATAAAAGAACTATCATCGAGCGATAGCAGCTCCATAACCTTAACAGTGATAACCATACATCCCACAAACCCAAAAGCAACTATAGTGAGAACTGCTTGTACCGAGGATGCAGATCCGGTTGCAGGAACACGCAAGCTCTCGCACTACGGAAAGTATTCCTATCTTAAATTTGAAGGTGATAAGAACATTGAAAAAGGTACCCTTCCTTTTTCTGGAGAGAATCCGATGAATTGGTTTGTTGTTGACTGAGATAGCGCTTACTATCAAACAAAACTAAATTTACACAGGACTTGAAAAAGATTAAAACTCATGCTGAACAGGCAGAAATACTAACCTCTAACTTTTGGTTCAGGTGGACAGGTCAGGATGAAAACGCTCTGAACGATCCGGTGCAGTGTGCGGAAATCTGGGAAGAGTTTCAATCGTATATGAATTCTGATTCATGGTATTCAAAATACAAAGACAGCCCAAAAGATCTTCTCGTGGCTTTTTTCTCGATAGCGTTTGGTATCGATCCGAGTCTGCCAATATACTCGGGTGGTTTGGGGGTGCTCGCTGGAGATCACCTGAAATCGGCGAGTGATCTCGGTCTTCCTTTGATTGGCGTGGGACTGTATTATCACAAGGGATTTTTCCATCAGATCTTGGACAGCGATGGTCGTCAAAGTGAAAAATATCCTGAAATTGACCTTGCCAATATCCCTGCTGAATTGGTATTGGATGAGACTAATAAGCCAATCAAAATAACAGTGGAATTAGAGGGCGTACCATTGTACTCTCAGGTGTGGAAAGTAAAGGTAGGACGTGTAATACTCTACCTGCTTGACAGTAATATACCTGAAAACAGTGCTGAATTTCGTGAGGTAACAGCGAGACTATACGACGGTGGGCGTGAAAACCGGATCCGCCAAGAGATATTATTGGGAATTGGAGGAGTAAAGGCATTACAAAAGATGGGAATCAAGCCAAACCTGTTCCACATGACCGAGGGACATTCTGTGTTTCTGAGTCTTGAGCGAGCACGAATGTTAAGAAATGAGAGTGGAAACTCTTTTGCTGAGTGCGCTGAAAATCTTAAAAAGTCAACGATATTTACCATACACACCCCCGTTCAGGCAGGTAATGAGACGTTTTCGCTGGGTCTTACAAAAAAATATTTTGAGAATTACAGTTCTGAATTGGGATTAAGCTGGGAAGAATTTGAGGTGTTGGGAAAGGATAGTTTGCAACCTGAACTGTTTTCATTGACTGTAATGGCACTAAGAATGGCTGGAAATTGCAACGGTGTAAGTCGCCTTCATGGTGAAACAAGCCGCAAACTGTGGCAGCATCTCTGGCATGATTTGCCACAGGATGAAGTCCCGATAACCCATATCACTAACGGCGTACATCCAAGAACATGGCTAAGCGACGAAATGCTGACAGCATTAAAAAAGGTTCAGGTTGATGATTTAGACTGTAATTTTATTAAAAGGAACCTTGGCGAATCCGTGTCTAAGTTATCGGATAGAGAGCTGTGGGATGTTCGCAATAAGTGTAAGACGAGATTAATTTCATTTGTAAGAGCACATTATCAAAAATTAATTAATGATCCGAATCGACGTAAATGTAACCAACGCATCGAACAAATATTATCACCCAACACGCTTACCATTGGATTTGCTCGTAGATTAGCCTCTTATAAGCGAGCGACTCTACTACTCCGTGACAAGGACAGGTTAATTCGACTGTTAAAAGATCCTGACCATCCTATTCAATTTATCTTTTCCGGCAAGGCACATCCACAGAATTTCGAGGGAAAGGACATGCTTCAGGATCTTATCAGGTTTAGCATTGACGCTGGAGTGCAAGACAGGATAATATTTATCGAAAACTACGATATGCAGGTTGCCCTGCACATGATTCAAGGTGTGGATGTCTGGTTATCAAATCCTCGCCGTCCACAGGAAGCCTCTTCTACAAGCGGAATGAAAGCAATCATTAATGGATCTTTGAACGTGTGTACATTGGATGGTTGGTGGGAGGAGGCATATCAACCGTATCTTGGCTGGCTGATTGGTGATGGTGAAGAGTCTGAAGACACAGAAAGCCTTGACAGTCGGGAGTCAGAAGACCTGTTTAGGCTACTGGAAACGGAAATTGCACCATTGTATTATAGTCAGGACAGTACCGGAATTCCGCTTAACTGGCTTAAAATGATTCGTCGCTCGATCAATCAACTTGGCACGTTTTATACATCGCACAGGATGTTGAAGGCCTATGTGAACAAGTTTTACATTCCTGCATACAATAATCTGCCTGAAATGGAATAATTCTTTACTGCTTTTAAAAAAAAGTAAAATGCAGCTTTGTAATTGTACCAATTATTCGTATTTTGAGTGTAGAAACTTTTGCATTGGTCGCAAAATGAGTTTTACTCTAATTTAAAATCAAGAAAAAAAATTAACTGTGAGAGGGCAGTTTCTCACAGAGTTTCGCTAATTAACAATGGAGGTGAATAATTTTGGACAATAAACACAAGGGCTCGTCCCTGTCCTAAGAATTTACTACTTATGACGTTGTTGCGGACTTAGCCATTTCGTAGGTGTCCAAATAGTGACGCTTAAGATGGGGAATGTCCCTGAGATTAATAAATCGGGAAAAGGGTCGGCTTGGATAGTAATTCATCCTGAGCCGACCCCGAGCCTGATCCGACAAATAATTTTTTTCCTGTTGATTCACATCCATAATAATTCGATTTTTAGCCTTTTATAATTCCAATCCAAAAATATTTCAATTTCTAACTTGTAAACATGCAGAAATTTTGTCAAAAAGAAATTGAGTCACCCATTCAGGTAACGGTATTAATTATTTCGGGATATACCGAAATGTTAATCAGTTAATTGATGATTCTCGTGCAAGATATTAATTACACTAAAATTAAGAAGTGAGCAAACAAAATGACCGAAAATAATATACAAATGCAATGGGATATGGAGAGCATTTTCTCTGGAGGTTCTTCATCCGAAGAATTGAAAAATAAGATGGACACCATTCAAATTGATATCCGTGAGCTTGGCGTAGTCGTTGAGAAACTTGGCAGTCTTAGTCGAAGTGAAAAACTAAACATGTTAAGAAACACCATGGCTAAGGCTCAGGAAATATATAGTGGAATTTCACAAGTCGCGAGTTTTGTTGGGTGCTTAGAAGCTCAGGATGTGACAGATGAAAAAGCAACAGCGATCAATTCCCGGACAACTTCCTATTATGCCGACATAGAATCTATATTGACAGATGTAGATACTCAATTGGTTAACCTTTCGGATTCTGAATGGAATGATTGTATCGAAAGTCCGGAAATTAAGCCTGTTTCATTTTATTGGGGTGAACGCAGAACTATTGCAAAGCTAAAAATGTCCCCTGAGCTTGAACAAATTAATATGAAATTGGCTGTAGATGGTTATCACGGGTGGTCGCGTTTATACGATAACACAGCTGGAGGATTAAAAGTTGAATTTGATGATGGTAAAGAAAAATCCTCGATGTCTCTCGGTCAATTAAATGCAAAATTTAGTTCACCAAATCGTGATATTCGTAAACAGGCATTTGAAAAGCTTGATGGTGCATGGGAGTCTGTTGAGACTGTAACTGCAATGACCTTGAACTCATTGGCAGGATATAGACTTAGCCTGTATGAAAAACGCGGTTGGGATTCCCCACATTTTGAGCCATTTTTGATCGGTCGAATGAGTCAAGAATCCTTGGAAGCAATGTGGCGCGCAGTTGATACCGGACTTTCAAGACTTGATGATTATGTTATCGCAAAGAAAAAAATTCTTGGGATTGACAACTTTCGATGGTACGATCAAATGGCTCCAGTTGGAAATGTAAATCGAACTTTTACATATGATGAAGCTGGGGAATTTATCGTTGAACATCTCAGCAAGCTCTCTGCTCCACTCGGAGAGTTTGCACGGATGGCAATCGATCGTCGCTGGATTGAAGCTGAAGACCGACCGGGTAAACGAGGAGGAGGATTTTGTACGACATTACCCCAATCCAAAGAGACTAGAATATTTATGACTTTCAATGGTACTTACAGTGATGTAATGACCTTGGCTCACGAACTTGGACACTCTTATCATGCATGGGTTTTACGTGATTATGATTACTTTGCAAATGACTATACTATGACTTTAGCAGAAACTGCTTCAAATTTTAACGAACTGTTGGTTACTGATGCAGCATATAAAATGTTATCCACTGACGAAGAAAAATTATGGATGTTAGATCTTAAATTACAAGAGGCTTTGATTCATTTCTGTAATATTCGCTGTCGATTTATCTTTGAAACTAATTTCTATGAAGAAAGAAAAGCTGGAACTGTTTCACGAGAGAGGTTGGGCGAACTAATGCGTGATGCTCAGAAAACCTCCTTTGGTAAGATGTTGAGCGAAGATGGCTTTCATTCGCGTTTTTGGGCATCAAAAGCTCATTTTTACATAACTGAATATCCATTCTATAATTTCCCTTACACCGTTGGATTTCTTCTTGCGGAGGGTATTTATGATTATAGTCAAAAAGCAGATGGATCTTTTGCAGGCAAATATAGCGATCTGCTGTGCGATACAGGTGTGATGTCAACTGAAGATGTGATAAAAAAGCATCTTAATAAAGACTTAACTTCAGATGAGTTCTGGACCACTGCTGTGAATAGGGTTCTTGCACCAGTATCAGACTTTAAAAATTTGGCTAACAAAGTTTCCTAAGTATTTTAAATATAAAAATTTTATAACATAGGTTATCTAAAAACTAATCAAAAAATTAATCACCGATGAAACGCTTCATGCGGGAGTGATTTTTCTTGGTGAAGTAGATTCTAATTTAAGGCGGATCACTGACAAACTTGGTGATCCGCCTATGTGGATTAGGCCACCGGGATTTATTGCGCTTATACAGATTATAATAGAGCAGCAGGTTTCCCTTGCATCTGCTAAAGCGGTTAACAAGCGTCTAATGGAAGCAGTCGATAGTTTAACACCGGAAGTAATGCTAAAATTCAGTGATGGTGACCTAAGAGCATTTGGAATAAGTCGACAAAAAGTCAGCTATTGTCGAAATTTGGCTTTGGCTGTGATGAATGATAGTCTAAATTTAGATGAACTTGAAAACCTGCCCGATGTCGTTGTCCGCCAAAAGCTGTTAGAGCTTAAAGGTATAGGAAATTGGTCTGCTGATATATATTTATTAATGGCTCTTCGCCGTCCCGATGTCTTACCACAGAGCGACATTGCACTATTTATAGCCATGCAAGAGGTTAAATCCCTGTTGAAGAAACCCACAGCCCAAGAATTCCAGGATTTTGGAGAACATTGGAAGCCTTGGCGGTCAGTAGGTGCCAGAATATTGTGGCAATATTATTTGAACAGGAAACTATTTTAGAGATGATTTGCCATTTATAACAGTGCTCGGAAGTGATTTTGCATGTTAAGCTGTTCAGCACAAATACCTCTACACATTACGTCATTACGAGGTGCATAGCACCGAAGCAATCTCTATACTATAAATTACCAATGAGATTACGTCAAACGGCTATCGCCGTCTTCGCAAAGACGTTTCAATTTTCCTATTCCCGCACATCCTGATGTATAGGGGGAAGAATTATAACATACAAAATTACTGACAGACTCCATCAAATGCGTTTTATTCATTTAACCAGCACTATTTTCACATACTCAGAATAGTCTCCTGCTCGCATACGGACAAAATATACACCTGATGCCATTCCTTCAGCGTTCCAAGTCGTGGCATACATACCGGATTGGGACATTCCATTGACGGTTTCATCCACGAGTGAGCCGGATAAGTCATATACACTGATAGAAACTTTAGAATACAGTGGGATAGCGTATTTAATTAATACAATTGAATTAAAAGGATTTGGGTAAACTTCTGATATCGCATATTCTTGAGGATACTCCTCGGTATTGGGGAACACTTCATCGGGAAGTACTACCCTCAATTCCAATGAAATTATTGTCTCGCCACCAATCGCATTATGTGAAAAAACTATTTCTGACGGGTACCGCAACGGTAAGAGATCGGTTGCTTCAAGGCTTAGAAAAAAATCCTGCTCATCATTCGGGTTAAGGACGCTCGCCGCAGGGTCTATCGTCATCCACTCTGAATGTGAGTGAAGTTGCCAAATATCAATTCTATCGCCACCTTCCTCGACAGGCAAATCAGCGATAGTTAGTATGACGGTACTATAATCGTCCATTTGACTCGATATATATGATCCGCGTGGGCTGCCTATTGGTGGGTTAAAATTGGTCACAAATTGTATGTTACCGTTTTCGGGATTTATTTTAGAAATGAATCCATTCTCGCCATTTCGGAGTCTTGCCATAACATACAGCGGGAAGCCATCAGGATCATCCTCCCAATATGCAATTCCATAGGTGCGTCTGCCATCAAGGTTTATCACATTTTGAACCTCCCCATCAACATTGCAAGCAAAAATGTCAGATCTCGATTCACAAATCCAAATCCAATCATTTGCTGTATCGTATGCGACATTTCGGCTATATTCTCTTTCGTTTTGTCGTCTAAATCTATGGGTTATTTCGCCTTCCAAATTGACGCTGAAAATACTGTCGCCAATGCCACCCCAGATAGATTCGCCATCCCATGATATATCGTGAAATCCTTGTTCGTCATCAAATGGCTGCTCAAAAGAATATTCAAGTCGCCCCTCCTTGTCAAGAACATATATCATAGGATTGTTGCCATTTTGCCCTGATAGATAATACTGGTCATCAGTATATATAACACCATTTATGGAATTGTCATTTAGTTCTTCACTCAAGGCGATTGACTGACGGAGGGCGCCAGGATCGCTGCCGACATCACCACTAAACCTCACCTTAGCAGATAATTCTAACACGCCATCCCCGCTGTTCTCTACGCTGAATGTATTTTCAATAGTTTCTCCTACTAAAATTTCAATACTTATCTCGTCCACAGCAGGTGTTATCACAGGGTGTAAAAGCTGAATTATAACCTCGAGTGTGTCGTTGGGATCAAGCTCTATGTCAGCTATGGTGGAATCTATATACCCGTCGAAAGAAGCGGTTATTTCAAATGTTCCAAATCGACCAGGCGAAAAACGCCAAAAACCTGACGTGTCGGTATAGGTTGAATCTCCATATGAAGTTGATATAAGTGCGCCGTCCAAACCTTCATCGTTCATATTATCAAATACCATTCCCTCTAATACAAGCATCCCTTGTAACAACGGGAACATACCCATGTCGGAGCGTGTCCCATCGGCATCAGCATCTCCATCGGGATCGCCACTGTCGATGCAGGGCGAATCCTCTGCAATGTGATAGTCGCCATTATCAAAATCTACAAACAGGGGATCTTCAAATATGTTTCCTTCGCCACCATCTACACCATTCTTTGGCGCAGAATAATAAATTTCGGCTCCCTCAAGGATACTTACACCAACCGTCCACAGTATGGAATTTAGTATGATTACGTCCTCGCCAACCTGCATTCCATATCTCGCTTCGCCCAATGAAATATTTACTATCGTGCAATTGGTAATACTTCCACTGCCATTAAAATCAATCCCGCTACAGTAATCTCCCTCGTTATTTGCTATTAGACAGCGTAAAATCGTGGCGGTGCTGGTGCTGCCAATTAGTATTCCCCCGCCGTTATTAGTAGCTTCGTTTGCAGTGAAAACGCAATTTTTTATTATAATATTACTGCTATAAGTGTAAATTCCTCCACCATACATTTCCGCACTATTATTGGTGATTATGCAGTGTGATATTTGAGGATCAGCATTAGTTACGCTGATTCCTCCCCCGAGGCGAGATGACCCGTTTATAATTGTGAATCCAATCAGTTTGGTCGCGGGAGATTCTTCGCTTCTAATCTTGACCACCGACCCTTGCCCAGCACCGTCAATGATAGTTTCGCTTATAAAATCCGGATTACCTGAGGTCAAAAATAGGCTGGCAAGAACTATATTATGTCCATTAAAATTTATGTTTTCTTCATACTCCCCCGGTTGCACGAGCACTGTGTCACCATCCTCAGATGCTGTAATGCCTGCTTGAATGCTCTCCTCCTCGTCAGGAACATTAATTATTGAGGCTCCCAGTGATCCGGTAATGAGCAATAAAATTATAATCACTATGCTTGAATGATTATACAATGAGTTTCCTTTGGTAATTGTAGTGTGATATTTTGGACTATGGTTTACAGTTTTAATTAGTTTTCAGCTTCAATCTAAGCATTTCATAAGGTGTTTTCCCATCATGTGCCGTATGTGGTCTGAACATATTGT
>Ga0114996_10008131_pt1 | contig 11727 bp, 1 predicted proteins | sample ArcticOcean_MG_C_4_FD_87039 | JGI IMG/M metagenome (GOLD analysis project Ga0114996, IMG submission 87039) | Marine microbial communities from western Arctic Ocean - ArcticOcean_MG_CB4_134 | ecosystem: Environmental > Aquatic > Marine > Oceanic | place: Arctic Ocean: Canada Basin | collected... | reverse complement strand
TGAGGGCTGCCCATCCCCTGAACCCGAGCCCTGCCCAGATGAGGGCTGCCCACAGCCCGAGCCCTGCCCAGGTGAGGGCCAGTCCGCTCTTGACCATGGAACCCCGGAAGAGGGCTGCCCAGGCAACGCCGTGGCCGTCGACACCAACCCTCGTCCCTTCTCAGAGGGCAGTGGTGTGGGTGTGGGCGCACTCAGCCACGCCTTCCCGTCTGAGAGGTTGTACCCGGTCCACTTCTCCACCGAGCCCGGCGCGGTCGGAGCGCCTGGCACGGGTCTAAACGCCGAGTCGATCTGTGACCCGGATGAGGTTTCAGGTGACGAATACGTCGTGCGCCTGCCTGGCACCAACGATCAGCTCCTCGATGAGGATGGCATCAACTGCGGTTCCGGCCAGCAGGCCTTCCCGCTCGGCCTCTCAGTAGGTGACAACCTCAACGCTGTTGACAACCCGGCGTACAGCTGGTTACCAACAGACTTACAATTCCCCATCTTCTTCTCGCTGGACGCTGCCTCGCCCAGCCTTGCGATGTTGCCCGGTAGGATGGGTGGGCCCGTTGGCCCGGCAGACATCTTGATCAGCTTCAATCATGACGACCTCGAAAATGAGTCCAACAACGAAGGTGGGCGGACGGTAAGCGTCTTCGCTTCCTCCGAAAACCTGGGTCTGCACCCTGCGGACGAGCTCGACGCCCTGGAGATGTTAATTGACTTCGAATTGGACAGGCAGGATGCCCGGTTCGTTTGGCCCACGCGGGAGTTTGGCGAAATCACGGGTGACGTAGTCCTGTTCTCCCTTAAGGCCGGCTCCCCGACCCTGGCGGCCCTGGGCTACAGCGAGGCCGACATTCTTACCCCAAACAAGACCTCGCCCGGCGGCCCGCCCATGCTGGCATGGCCTGCCCGCCAGTCCGGCCTTGCGAGTTCCGATGACATGAACGCTCTAAAGGGGCGACCGGAGTTCTTGTGGCGGCGTGCACCGCACCCCGACCCCACAGACACACCGGAGCCGTCTGACTGCACGCTGACGCCACTCAACCTGTACAACGGTGCGTGGCAAGAGCTGGCTCCGCTGCCCATCGGGCGCGAGGGCGGCTACGCCACCATCATTGGCGGCCGTATCTACGTGGGCCACGGCAACTCCGTCTTTGGAGACGACAACTTCAACTACGTCTACAACCCGGTCACCGATACGTGGCACGATGCAGCTTCGGCCCCCATACCCCGGGCGGAGACCACAGGTGTCTGTGCCGTGGATGGGGACGGACAGGGTAAGGCATACGTCGTGGGTGGCCGCGACCATAACGCCAACGGCGGCGCCGGCGGGGTGCTAAACGATCTTATCGCCTACAACCCGGTCACAAACGCCTGGGAACGCAAAGCGTCTATGCCCACGCCTCGTGCGGGTCTTGGCGCTGCCACAGTGCCCAATTGGACTTCAAGCGGTGGAGACGCCATCTTCGCCATTGGCGGCCGCACTGGCACAGGGCCACACTCCGGTGAAAAGCTAACGGTCGTTGAGGTATACGACGTCCTCAACGACACTTGGATTGGGACCCGCGCCCCGCTGCCGATACCAATGACGGACATCTACTCCACCGTCTACGTGCCCGAAAGAGGAGAAGAAGGTTCCATCTTCGTCATCGGCGGCTTTGGTCCAAACAGCGATGGCTTCGAGGACGTGAGCCCCGCCGTCCAGATTTACGACGTGGCGTCTAACACGTGGAATGCAGGCCCACCCATGCCTACCCCCCGGTCCAACCTGCTCGCCGGCATTTGTAACAACCAGATCCACGCCATTGGCGGCTTTAATGGGTTCGATGAGTACAACATCAACGAAGCGCTGGATCTGACCACCATGACCTGGACGATGGGCTGGGCCAGGATGCCCACTCCCATCTCTGAGTTCATGACCCAGGGCATCTACACGGGCGCGGAGATCTTCGCCATCGGCGAAGGGATCTTCGGCCAAGGTGGCCAAGAGCACGCCGTCTACACCTGTGGCCAGGACGACGGCAACGCTCAAGAGCCCAATATCACCATCCGGCCGCAGGAGGTCTACATTGCTGTGCCTGTGGGGCCCGGCTCACCGGATGGTGAAGCAACGGCGACCGTTGAGATTCGGAACAACGGCGGCGCTGAGCTCCGGGTTGCAGCGATAACTCAATCATCCGACGGCGGCAGCCCCGAAACGAGGCCTTGGCTGACCCTGTTCGACGTACCGGCAGGCGAGCTCATCCTGCCTCCAGGCCACCACTTCAATCTGTCCATGGAAGTGGACTGTTTCGATGCGCACGATGCGCACAACACCCACTACATCGGGATCTGGTCTAACGACCCTAACAGGTCGTTCATCCCACTTCCCGTCACGCTCGTCTGTGGGGAGCCAGAACGTTTTGAGGACATCACCGTTGACCCGTTGGACCACGAGCAGACCCACCCAACCACCGGTAGCGAAACCGGCGGCAGCTTCGAGGTGAGCATCAAGAACGAGCCCGAAGCGGGAGCAGAGTTGTGGGTCAACTACATAGATGAAGCAGACCAATCCCGCGAGATCGCTGACGTTGCCTGGCTGGACCTTTCCGGCCTACCAACGTTGCCCTTTGTGCTGGATCCGCATGAAGACATGCACTTCTCCGTGCACATGGACTGTGAAGGGCTTGAGGCCGGCACCAACGTGGCCCACGTCAAGATCAGGTCCAGCGACCCTGACGAGCCTGTGATTCACGTACGGGTAGTGCTGAGATGCGTAGAAGAGGAAGAGCTTGTCCCGGACATTGAAGTCGATCCGACGACCATTGAGCAGGTCCTCCAGGTTCCGCCCGGTGATCCCGTGTCCGACTGGGAGGACGTCTCCGTCAGGAACCTGGGCCTTAGTGACTTGACCGTAACGGCCATCGAGGTGTGGGAGACCCAGGACACCGAAGGCGACGTGAGTTGGCTGAGCCTATCTGACCTGCCCAGCCTGCCTCTAACGTTGGAATCGGGGGAGCTCCGTGAGTTCAAAGTAACCAATGACTGCACGGAGCTTGACCTAGCCACTTACACGGCCTACATCAAGATATCCAGCGACGACCCTGAGGATGATCCGATATGGGTGAGCGTGACGCTGGTCTGTGAGAAGGCCCGCACGGTCTACATCAGCCTGTTACCGGCTGAAACGGACGCCGTGGTCGGTGAAACATTCAGCTTGAACATCGTTGTTCATGCTGCGGACCCCGCACAGCAGGTCGCAGCGGTGGACTCGTTTGTGGACTTCGACACTAGCATGGCGACTGTGGACCAGATTGTCCCTGACACCTCAACCCTGCCCGTCACGCTCAACAACAGCGTCGATAATGAGGTCGGCCAGGCTGATTACAGCGGGGTCACGTTCTCCACAGCCCCCAGCGGAATCTTCCGCATAGCCACTGTTGAGGCCACATGTCTCGCCGAGGGCACGATTGAATTCAGCTTCTCTACAGAGGGGACTCGCACTACAGAGGCCGCCCTTGCAGGAGAATCCGTCCTTGGAAACACTTTCGGGGCCACTGTCGAGTGTGATATCGATGCGCCCTTGAAGCTCGACCCACTAGACACGGTCTCCTTCGCCGGCGGCACGTTCACGCTTGGCCTCTGGGTAACAGCCGCTGACAGCGACTCGGTCAGCGCCGTGGATGCCTTCATCAACTTCGACTCGGGCCTCCTCCAAGTCGTTGACGCGGACGAAAGCAGAGACGGGGTGCAGATCAGCCCCGACTTCAGCGAATTGGACATGTCCCTGGCGAACGCGGCGAATAATGAAGCCGGAGAGATAACCTTCAACACCAACAAGCTCGTAGGACCGTTCCCAGCCGGGACCTTCCGAATAGCCGAGATCACCTTCAGGGTGAATGAGGGTATCGACTTTGAGTCGCTTGCGGACGAGATCACCGCTGCCATAGAGTTCAGCTTCGAGTCGCCACGGCAGAGTGTGGTGGCCTTTGAAGGAGACGCGGTACCAGGGGCGAGCCAGAACGCCACGGTAACCATCAAGTCGGGGCTCCTAGTCACCGGCACCGTGAAGCTCCAGGGCGGCTCGCGGGATTGGGAAGGGTACGAGATCCCGTACGTCCTGAACGTGTTCCCGTGCGATACGACCTTCGGCGCCGGCACCGGCTTCTCCACGGACATCGCAGCGCTGCTGGCGACGCCCACGGTGAACATCGAGAACATCAGCACGGCAACGAAGACGGTGACGTTCACCTTTGTCCTGCCTCTGACCGCCGGGGGATACGACTTCACCCTAAGCAGTCCGCACACCCTCACCAACGTGACGCGATGCGGTCAGTTGACGGGCAGTGATGACACCGTGGACTTCGACACCCTGCTGGAGGGCGACTCCAACGATGATGGCATCATCAACGCCATCGACTTCAGCATCCTGGCGGGGTCGTTCCTGAAGGCGGACGGAGACGAAGCGTTCGACGAGCGGGCAGACTTTGACCGGACCGGCATCGTCAACGCCCTGGACTTCTCGCTGCTAGCGGCCAACTTCCTGAGGCCGTCTCCGATAGAGGTGCCGCAGTAGGAGCTTGACAGCAACAGTAGATCCAGGGTGGTAGCATCGCAAAGGCTGCTTCAGAGTTCCTTTGCAGTGCTACTACCCTAGGAGAGCAACATTAGAGGTAGGTTTTCCCACAGGAGGGGATATGGGGTTCAAAACGACGTTGAGAAGGCTTCCTTTACACACAAAGCTGGCCCTGATCGCTATACCTATGGTCATGCTCCTGGCTCTGTGGCCTCTCTATGCCTCCGCGCGCCACAGCGGCGATGAAGTTAACTTTAGTTTGGAAGCGTCAGCGACGTCGGTGACCGTGAATGAAGAGTTCACTGTGAACATCAATGCGGTGGCTGGGGCGCAAACGGTGGCTGGGGCGGATCTGTTTGTGGACTTCGACCCTAGTATGCTTGAGGTAGTGGACAAGAACCCTAACTTGGCTGGCGTCCAGATAGAATATTCGGGTTGGGACCTCAGTCTGGTTAACAGCACTGACAACACCACGGGGGAAATCGACTTCAACGGCGCCATACTATTCAGCGCTCCCCGCACCGGCGATTTTGTAGCCGCAACGATCACCTTCTTGGTAAAGGGAGCTGGCGATGGTGCCATCACCTTCTCGGCGACGGGCATCCGGACCACCACGGCCGCTTCCGCAGGTGATGACGTTACGGGGACCCTAACAGGCACGACCGTCACGGTCAGCGGCCCTCCCGTCTGTTCCTTCACCTCCGCGGACGCTGATGGCGGTGACATAGAGGCCGGCAACTTGATCACCTTTACCGACACCTCGGCGGGCGGCCCAACCTCCTGGAGTTGGGACCTCAACAACGATGGCAGTGAAGACAGTGCTCTCCAGAACCCCACGCACACCTTCAACACGGCCGGGACATACCCGATCAATCTAACGGTAACCAACGGAGACGGCACATCAACATGTGACGCTCAAAACGTTGAGATCGTGGCGGGCGCCATTGCCACCGTTTCCCTAGACCCCGCTAGCGGCAGTTCGGACGTGGGCGGCTCAACAACATTCACTATCACCGGGGCCGCAGATGCACTCACCAACCCCATCGACATCTCTGCTATTGAGAACACCGGGACTATCACCTGGGCCGTCATCAATAACGCCGGCTTAATTCCCCCCTTCGCGAGTGGCTCCAGCGTCATATTTACCGCAGGCACCGTCGCAGGGACGTTCGACAAGGCTATCGAAGCAACGGTTGCATACAAGGGCGGCACAGCCACTGGCAATGCCATAGCCGTGATTGGGCCAGGCGCTATAACCGCCGTTACGATTCAGGAAGATAACGCGACCGTTGAGGTACAAGGCAACCTCACCTTCACGGCCACCGGAGTGGACAGCCACGGCAACCCAATAGCCGCGCCCGCCTTGTTATGGGCCGCCACCACGGGCGGCAGCATTGGACCTGACTCTGGCATATTCACTGCAGACACGGTGCCTGGCCCATTCGCCATTCAGGTAACAGCCACCTTCAATGGAGGCACGGCCAACGACACCGCCGATGGAACAGTGACGCCCGGCCCGGTGCACCACATTGTCATAACCAATTCCAGCGAGGGGACAGATTTGTTCTGGGACTCTCAGTTCTCGCTTGCCGCCCAGGGCTTTGACGAGTTTAACAACCCGCTCTCCGGCCTGGTCTTCACATGGGACTTGGACACTGCTGCAAAAGCCAACAACGGCGCCATTGACTCCTCCGCCGGGTCTGTCGACGCGCCGGATCTCGTGGGCGATTATCAGGCCTTTGCGGCCTCGGGCTCTATAACGGGAGCCTACGACTTCACCATCGTACCCGGCGCGCTGGTTGCTATCGGCATACGGTCGTATCCGAAGGGAGAAGATGGCACCATAACCATAGCCGCAACCGACCCACCGCAGACGCAGCAGTTCGTGGCAACAGGCTACGACGGGGCTAACAACGCGGTCGGTTCTGACCCAGACCCAGCGACCCTCTCGGAATTCATTGTCGTCTGGAACGCTGACCCCCTAGCCGGGCTCATTGACCAGGACGGTCTCTTCACCGCTACCGGGGACATCGGCGGGTATGCAGACGCCATCGAGGCCAGTGTGGGAGAGTTAGTTGGCCATGCCTCCATCGACCTCATTGACGGCGTCAGCGTCGTGTTCGAGGGTGCGTACCAGATGCGCCAATATGGGCCACCGCTACCCCTTGAGGTCAAGCTGATAGACACAACCTCCGGGGCGGTCACAACGGAGATTGTCACTCCTCAGCCGGTCTCCGGTGAGGCCGTCAAGGAATACACCTTCACCATCCACGGAGTGATACCTGGCACATACGACATAACGGTCAAGTCCGGGAACACGCTGAGGAAAAACAAGTTGAACGTCGTGGTTGAACCGAGCATGAACTCGGTAGTCATCGAAACACTTGTCCTCGGCGACTTCTGGGGAGATGCCACCGGCAATCCGGGTGAAAACGTCATCGACGCCTCTGACTACTCCAAACTCTTGAACCTGTTCGGCTCCTTCTTTGAGGGCACAGACCCGTTCTTGGACAGAGCCGACCTGAACCGGGACGGCGTCATCGACGCATCCGACTACTCTCGGCTAATCGCAAATTACAACCAGGCGGGGGACACTGACCCTACGCCCTAGGCCTAGCCATCCACAAGACGACCAGGGCGGGGGCCTTTTAAAGGGCCCCGCTCCCCACTATTTGTTTTCCTGATGGAGGAAGCGCATGACCAGGACCGGGCGGCTGCGGACGCTCACCGGCAGTATCTTAATAGCCCTCTTGGCGGCTTCGTTCCTTTCTGTACTCGTCGCCAAAGCGCAGGATACTGCTGATATCGACTTCCACCCATCCTCTGTGGAGGTGCTCACGGGAGAATTCTTCTCCGTTGACATCACTGTCGACGCGTCCCAAGCAGCCGTGGATACTGCCCAGGCCCACATCCTCTACGACCCCACGGTCCTCCAGGTTGTCGACCAAGACGGACTTCCCATTGTCGGCGACGGCTTCCTCCCAGATGGCGAACTCATTGGTAACATTTGGACTGATGTTCTTTTCAATCAGGTCGACCCTTCCGAAGGGCGGATCTCCTACGCCGCCGGCAAGGCCCCAAACGCCACCCTCGGGGAAGACGCAACAACACTCTTTACCCTAACGTCCGTCCGCTTCAAAGCCCTGGCCCCAGCTTCAGCCACCCTCACGTTTAGCCAAGTACTACCCTACGTCACCAAGGCCCTATCAAGCGGTGATGAGGTTACCGGCACCTTGGGAGTGGCCAATATTCTTGTCAGAGACCCAGTGGCCCACTTCAGATTTGACCCGCCGATGCTGTCCACGGCCTTAGGCAGCACCTTCACTGTAGATATCATTGTCGATGCCAGAGAGTTAGCCATCGACTCCGCCCAAGCCCACGTCAGCTACGACCCCACCGTGCTTGAGGTCGTGGATGAAAACGGCAATCCCCTTGATGGAGACGGTCACCTTCCACCCAGCGAGCCGGAGCAGAACGGCTCTTGGGAAATTGGACTCTTCAACCAGATCGACCCGATAGCCGGGCGCATATCTTATGCAGCCGGCAAACAGCCAGACAATCTTGGTGAGAACCTTCAGACTCGTTTCATCCTAACCACAGTGCGCTTCAAAGCGCTGCAAGTAACCGAAACTGGAATCGATTTCCTTAACGACTTCCCGCACTTCACCAAGGCCATATCCATCGGTGAGAACGTAACCGGCACATTGGGTTACGGCATTATCAGCGTCCCAGAAGCTGGGGCTGATTTTAGCTTCGCTCCCCTCACCGTATCCACTGCCATCGGCGGCTACTTCAATGTCGATGTCCGCGTTGATGCAACCCAGTTCAATGTGGACGCCGCCCAGGCCTACGTCCTCTACGACCCCACGCTTCTAGAAGCGGTGGACCAGAACAACGACCCCATCGAGGCCAGCGACATTGCACCTCTGCCCAACGGCGAGCTCATTGTTAATGGAACCTGGAAGGACATCCTTGAAAATCAGGTAGACCCAGTCCATGGCCTAATCTCCTACAGTGCCGGGAAAGGCACCCAAGGCTCCGATGCTACCACTCTCTTTACGTTGACCACCCTCCGCTTCAAAGCCTTGGCTGTTACCGCTTTGGGCTCTGGGGGATTAGCGGTGGGCGACGCCACTCTGACCTTTAGCGATCATCCGCCCAAGGCCACTAAGGCCGTATTTGTGGGCAATTCAATCACCGGCGTTCTTGGCCGGGCAACCGTTTCCGTAGCCGACTCCCCATGCACTTTCTCCTTTGCTGACACTGTGGACGGAGGCCCAATCGACGCCGGTCATCCCGTTCAGTTCTCCTACACCTCCATCGGCGCAACTTCCTTGATCTGGGACTTCGACGGCAACGGCACCATGGACGCCACGGGAGAGACTCTGGCCCCATTCACATACAATCAAGCCAACACCTACCTCGCCAAACTGTTTATCCAGACCGCTGAGGGACCCCTGACGTGCACGCGGCAGGTTGTCGTGGAGCCAACCACGGTTGCTACTATCACGGTTGCTCCTAGCACAACTACACTAGACGTGGACGCCACCCAACAGTTCTCGGTCACCGGGGCCGACCAGTTCGGCAATGCCATAACCTTCGGGCACTCCAATGTCACTTGGAGCGTCCTCGCCAGCGATGCTGGCACCGTCAACCCCAGCACCGGCCTCTTCACCGCCGGCACCACTGCCGACACCTTCAACGGTGCAGTGCAGGCCAGCGCTAGCTACAAGGGCGGCCCAGTCACCGATACTGCATCAGTGGTTGTGGAGCCAGGCGCGATCTTCAACCTTGAAATTCAGGAAATGGGTCAAACCATTGAGGTCGCCACGCCCTTCACGTTCACGGTTCTGGGCTACGACCAGTACGGCAACGAGATTTCGCAGGCTGCGATCGAGGCCGCGCCGTCCACCCTAACGTGGGAGGCCACCACCCCCGCGGCAGGCGTCATAAACCCCCAGAGCGGATTATTTACAGCCGGCACCGTCGCAAACACCTACGTAGATGCGGTTCAGGCTAGCGCTTCCTTCAAGGACGGCACCGCCACAGACCAGGTTTCGGTGACTTTGGAGCCAGACGCGCTGAATGAGGTTCTCATCGAGGTTGCTAACCAGGCCGAATACCAGCCTGGCGTAGAGTTGCAGCTTGTGGCCACAGGCGAAGACCAGTTCGACAATGTGATTCCTGACCTGGACTTCACATGGTCCCTTGACCAACTGGGCTTAGAAAACAACGGCATCATTGGTCAGAACACTGGCCTGCTGATCACGCCTGAAATCGTTGGAGATTATCGGGTGACAGCAACCGCAAGCTTTAAGGGAGATCCTGTTCCCGGGTTCTTGGACTTCGCCGTCGTCCCCGGCCCGCTGGACAGCATTGTCGTAGACCCTGCCGCGGTCAGCATGGACATTCGGGCGGAGCAGCAGTTCACGGCAACAGGCTTCGACCACTACCTCAACGAGATCGGCTCCACCAATGGCAGCTTTGTCGTGACCTGGGCCGTGGAGGACATTAACGCTGGAGTCATCAATCCGACTGGTCTATTCACCGCCAGCGACATCCCCGCCACCTACGAGGGCGCGGTTAGCGCCTCCGCAGGCAGCGTAACCGGCTTTGCCACGGTCGTAGTGGAGACAGGCCCCATCGACTTCCTAGAGATCCTGCCTCCCTCGGTTTCCCTGAACCCGGAGGAGCCCTTCTCCTTTGGCTTCCGGGGCGAGGACCAGCCCGGTAATGAGATAACGCCTGAAGCGGTCGGGCTCCACTCAACCGGTTCCATCGCTTGGAGCCTAACCAATCTACTTGCTGGCTCCATACACCCTGACACCGGTGCCTTCATCGCCGGTACTGAGGCCGAGCTTTACGAGGGTGTCGTTCATTTGACAGTGTCCTACAAAGGTGAGACGCGAGACGCCACCGCTACGGTTATCGTCGAACCCGGCGCCCTCGACAACATTCGTGTGGTCCCCGGCTTCAAGCCCCTCGACATTGGCGGCACCTACAACTTCGACTTTGTAGCTGAAGACCAGTTCGGCAACTTGATTCCCCCCGCACCCGCAACTCAGCTCGCAGTGGGCGAGGTATCAGTTACATGGAGCGTTACCAACCCTGGCGCCGGCGCCATCGACCCTGCAACGGGCCTGTTCACAGCTGGCACCACCGCTGGCCCATTCATAGATGCGGTCACGGTTGCAGGGAACTACAAGGAGGGTGCCGCCTCCGGCACGGCTGATGTCGCCTTGTTTCCAGGGCCTATCGCCCTTCTGAACATCTTCCCAAGCGCAATAACACTCCCCGTCGGCGGCGGCGCTAGATTTGTTGTCGTGGGCCAAGACGAGTTTGGCAACGAAATCTCCCAGGGAAGCATTGGGGCTGTGGGCAGCCTCGCCTTCTCCACCACGGACAGCCACAACGGCAACGTCGACGACCAAGGCAACTACTCCGCCGGAGAGCACCCAGGCTTGGTCAATGTCACCGCGGACGCCACCTTCAAGGACGGCAACGCCACGGCAACTGCCGTCGTTACACTGTTGGTCGGGCCGCTGGACCAACTCGAAATAGCCCCTCATAGCCCATCGGTCCCCGTCCTTGGCGAACGGGAGTTCACTGCAACAGGCTTCGACCGGTTCGATAACCCAATCGAAAGCGGCCTCCAGGTCAACTGGAGCGTCATCGACCCGGCCCTGGGTGTCATCAACGAGAACGGGTTGCTGAAGGTTGGCACCACGGCAGGAACATTCGACGGCGTGCGCGCCGTCGGCCGCGCAGGCGGCAGCGAAGCCGCCAGCGTCACCGCCGTCACCGTCAACGCCATAGCTCCCAGCGCGCCTCGCATCACCTTGGAAAGTGTCGGTGACGGCGAGGCCACCTTCGGCCTCACGCCACCTAGCTTCACTGGTGGCGCAGAGATAGCAGAGTTCCAGATCACGGTCAGAGATCTCAGTCTCGCGGACGTCACTAAGACGGTGACCGCCACAGAGACTTCGGTGACCGTGGCAGGCCTAGCCAATGGAACCCTGTACTCAGCAACGGCGGTGGCCGGAAACGCAGCAGGCCTCCATGGCCCAGCGTCCCTTCCGACCCGTGAGTTCATACCCGCGGGTTCACCGGCTGCTCCAGGTGCCCCCACCTTGTCGAACATAGGCGTCGGCAGAGGCCAGCTCTTGGTGGAATGGGATGAG
>Ga0114996_10008128_pt1 | contig 11733 bp, 13 predicted proteins | sample ArcticOcean_MG_C_4_FD_87039 | JGI IMG/M metagenome (GOLD analysis project Ga0114996, IMG submission 87039) | Marine microbial communities from western Arctic Ocean - ArcticOcean_MG_CB4_134 | ecosystem: Environmental > Aquatic > Marine > Oceanic | place: Arctic Ocean: Canada Basin | collected... | reverse complement strand
TAATTAATTATATTAAATTCTTTGAGTATGGTAAGGCTGCAATGTTCATGCTAGTTGTTTTGATTACTGTTTTAGCAATTGATTGGATTAGTGTAAAAGTTAGAGACAAGTATATCATTAAATCCCAACACGGAATGGAAGTTAAAACAAAGTAATTTAATTATTAAAATAATTCAATTTTTCTTTTTTTATTAAACATGATAAAACAAGGCTAAAAACTAAAACTTTCAGTAGTAGAAATAATTACTCATTTACCATCAAGACCTATTTTTGTGCCTAAACCGTTGACTAAACCTATTTTGAACAATTAATAATTGATAAAGTTCCAAGTAGAGCTTCTTCTAGACGTACAGTCTCCGTAGCTTGATTTGGAAAAAAGTTTAATGATTTTGTATTTTGTACATTTTTCATTTTTCCTCCAATGATCTCATGAACCCCTTTATCAGGAGATCCGAATACTACAAGTGTTGGTTTATCTGATGTTGTAAATTTTGAAATTTGTTCCTTTGTGGCAGTTCTTCCTTTTCTGGAAGTAATGATTGTATCTCCTTTCCATTCAGATATCAATGAAAATAAATTTGATCTTTCTTTTACAGAATAGCCCCAGTATGTGGGAGATTCTATTTTGTCAATCTCTTTAACTGATAATCTTGGGTATCCTTCTTTGAATTGTACTGTAACTCTTTTACCAATTCCAGTTTTTCCAAAAAATTGAATTAATTGGTTTATTCCTACATCAACAAATCGTTTTCCTTTTACACTTACTATGATTCCTTCCCTGATATCTCCCCTGTTGATTTTTTTTGGATTTGCAGGTGTGATGTGGCTAGGAATTTTTAATGGCTGAAGTACTCCTGCAAATTTTAAATCATTCATTTTAGGGAATAACCTTCTTCGTAAAAATTGAGGTGTTTCTAAATATTTTAAAATCATTACCATCAAGTTTCCATCTTGTTTGTAATTTCCACCATCTTGATACACATAGATTGTATCTATTTTAAAAATAGCACAGGCTCTTGCAAGAACTGAAATTTTTCTAGTTTTATCTATTTTAAGTGATTCATCTGATAGTGATGATTCAGGAATGGCTACAGATAGTTTCATTATAATTTAATCTCACAAGTAACTGATAATTAGTTTTTATCGTGTGGATATTTTTCTTTAGCAGTTTTTGCATAGTTTGCAATCTGTTCATCGTTTACTAATTCGTATAATCCCGTATCTGTTTTAATATGTGCCATTCTGATATGGTTTTGACCTTCTTTATCCTCACTGGATAGATAAATTCCTGCAGCAGCTAAATTTGATGCTTCATCTAGTGACATATCATCTTTGTATGTTTTTTCTAAAAAGTCTGTTACTTGTTCAGAACCAGAACCAATTGCAATTGCATCATATGAAAGGAATGTTCCACTAGGATCTGTTAAGAATAATTCTGATTTAGAATTTACAACTCCTCCAAGTATTAGTGCAACACCATAAGGTCTTACACCAGCATACTGTGTATATTGTTGACATTGATCAGCTAAGTGTTTAGCAATCGTTTCAACTTCAACTGGTTCATCATAAATCATTTTGTTACTTTGAGAGAAGAATCGTGCATTGTCTACTTGACTTCTTGCATCTGGAATATATCCTGCAGCAGCTACTCCAACATGATCATCAATTTGGAAGATTTTTTGTGCAATATCTGAAATTTGTAATTTTCTTGATTTTTCTTCTACTGCAATAACTACACCGTCTTTGCATTTTATGCCTATTGCGATACTTCCTCTTTTTACAGTTTCTATGGCATATTCTACTTGGTATAGTCTACCGTCGGGTGAGAAAACTGTAATTGCTCTATCATAACCTTGTTGTGCAGGAAGCATTTGATTGAAATGCTCTGAAAGTTTAATTTAAACCGTGCCCTCCTTCAAAGACATTTTCTATTTGAAAATAGGCTCATAGAAAAATGATCGTAAATTCAGTTTTGTAATGTTTATTTGTGATAATTTTTTGATATTGATAAAAATTAAAAATCATATTTTTATCAAAATTTTTGTATATTATCGATCTAATAAAGCAATATTTTCCTATTTGTATAATATAAAATCATTATTTCTACGAAAGTTTATTTCATGTTTTGAAAACTTTTACATGTTGAAGTTTGAAATAGAATTTTCAGGACACAAAAATATACGTTCCAATCATCAAAAAACTTTGGAAATAACCAAAGAATCTCATTTAACTCCTAAAGGAGATTGTATAATAGGTGTTAATGCGACAGCAAGTTGCTTTGATTTACCTAAAGCATTAAAAGATAAATTAAAATCTGAAAATTCACTCATTACCTTTTTAATCAAAGTTGGTGATCAAGAATTTATTGTTAAAGGTAAGGGACACTCGGAATTAACTCTCACTCATTTAGCAGATATAGTTATTAGAAAAAGTAATTTTATTTGCCCTAGAACTTTATCTGTAAAATGTGACAAAGCATCAGATTTACTGCCTAGAGAAATGGTGACATTACTTCAAGATCCAAAAACAAAAGGCACATTTACAATAATGGTTGATTAAAACTGTGACAATTTTATATACAATAATTTTTGTTTAAAATTATGGGATTAAAAACAAAAATTTTTCTTTTGGTTCCTTTATCTGCATTTGGAATAATTATTTTTGGGGTTATGTTGTATACAGGGGTGTGTAGAAATTCATTAATTTCATTAAATTGTTGATCAAATTTTTAAATTAACATTGCTTCATAATTCGGCAATATTCGTCATTTTTGAGGAAATCCGAGAGAACCCGTTGGTATAATCATCAGCACTTTATCTGTAATTTTAAAATAATTAAATATACAAAATGTCGATCTTATTCATCTGAATCCGTTTCAGAATTGTTTGCTTTTTCTCGAACTTTTTTCATAATGCAAAATTTTGCTAGAGTATCCATTAATCCCATATTCTTAACTGTAGATTCTATTCAATTAAGCGTTTGGACATCTCAAAATCGTCTATTATTTTCTATTTTAGTTAATTCTAGTTTAGCAAGAATCTCTTAAAGCATTATCCGTTAGAAATTTCATGGTAAAACCAATAATTGAGTTACCAATTTCTAAAAAACCATCTGATTTAGAATTAAAAAAATTAAAAGAATACTTTAAGGAAATGCCTATTCCTGAAATTCTTAGTGGTCTTAAGTTTGCAAAAAATAGATGGTCTGCTAAAGATGCAGGAACTCTTAAAGTTGGTAGAAAAAGTATCATCCAAAAAGAGGTTCATTCTGTAACTATGGAGCAGGCTCAATGGAGGCTAAAAAATTGGAAGATGATGATAGCGAATTACCGTAGACGTGGATATAGCTATCCTACAATATCTAGAATTAAGAAGATTTTAGTTCTGAAGAGTACAAAGAAATCTAAATAATTTCTAAATTAATATATCTGATTTTTTATTAGCCATTTGTTGTCTTAGATTATCAGGTATGTCTGGTATTGCTGTTTTTGTTTGACCTGCAATTACATTATGTGCTTCTTCAAGAATTGCTAATGAGTCATCGTTTGTTTCTTGACTTACACTCACATTATCTCCTCCAGTGATTGATGATCCTGCCATTACATCTCCAATAATTTGTGACATATCTGTCATTGCTGCATTTGCTTCAGGCATTATTCCGCTTAATGATGGACTAAGACCTTTAATGATTGCCATGCATGGACTTAATGTAACTACTACGTCTCCTAATTCTGATACGGTATCTAATCTAAGTTTCACTTGCTCCATGGAAAGTTTTGCACCGCTAATCATGTTTTTCATTTTTCTAACTTGTGTTAATTCCCCTGCATATGCTTTGGCATAAACATTCCTGTTATTCCTTTGAGCACTTACAATTTTTTCAAAAATCATATCATGCTTCCTCCTTAATTTTTCATTAATTATCTCTAATTTTGAAATTTGGGATTGCAATTTTGTTTGTGCAAAATCAATTTTATTTTTTAATGGTTTATCTGGTTTTACTTTACTAATTACTTTTTGTGATATACTTTTCCCTTCTGTTTTATTCCATGAATTACTTATCATACCATACTTTCCCCATTGTACCTGAAATCTTTTATTTTAAAGGGGTTTGTCACTACAGCTAGTGTAACTGGAGTTACATCTATTGATAGTTACATTATCCAAACGTAAATGTGAATATTTGAAAACCCTTTCCATTGATTTTGATTTCCATCAGATGTGATGAACCATCTTCACTGTTAATGATATTATACAAGTCTGGATTTGAGACTGTTAGAAAATTTTCGGATAAAATATCTTTTCCTGAATATTTTTTTGATAATGGTTTACTATCTAGAAATATTTCTAATTGTGCATTGTTGTTTGTAACAATATTCACTTCTTTTGCAATGTATGGTAGTTTGATTGTGCCTGTTTCTGAAATTAATTCTATACTGTCTTCATGATTTTTCCAATCTCCTGTAAGGTAAAATTTATGTAAATCCATTTGATTTTGTATTGAATAAGTAACAGTTTTTCCTGGTTGGAATCCCTCTTTATTTCCTAACTGATTTCTATTCTCTGCAAATTTATATCCAAAATATAACTCTGGTGTTCTAAACATGGTATGTTCAAATTCTTCAATATCTACCAGTTGTTTATCTAATGTTGATTGAATCCCTATCGCTTTTGATCTTTCATCTAAAAGTTGCTGTATGATTTTTTCTGTTTCTTTGTATCCTCCTTCTCCTATGTGATCATATCTAATGTATCCTTCATGATCTGCAATGTATTTCCTAGGCCAATACTTGTTTTCAAATGCTTTCCATGTTTCCATGTCATTATCTAATACAACTGGATAGTTTATTCCATGTTTGTTTATAGCAATTTCAACATTGTCAGGTATTTTTTCAAATTCAAATTCAGGCGAATGGATTCCAATTATTAATAATCCTTGTTCAGAATATTTGTCATACCATGAAGTAATGTATGGTAGCGTTCTAACACAGTTAATACAACTATATGTCCAAATATCATATAGTACAACTTTATTTTCTATTTCTTGATTTAGTTTTTCAGGAGTTGTATTCAGATAATGTGCTATACCTAAAAGTTCTGGAGCCTTTTTGAATCCGGACTTGTCTATATCCATAGAGTTTGTTTCTGTTTGGTATTTTGTAGAGACTAATTGTTCATCAAATGTTGCAAAAACTATGCTTAAAACACCAATTCCTATTGCAATTATGAGCCCCAAAATGATTGCTGACTTAATTTCTGACTTCATTTATTCATCCTAACAATAATAGTTCATTGAGAAGTGGAAAATTTGCCAGATATGTAAGTTGATTTGTAAATACCAAAATTCCTAGAATGATGATAAATCCTCCCAAAATTAAATTATAATATTTTAGATGCTTACTCATTGAACGAATTATTTTATTTGATCTCGAATACAATACTCCAATCATAATGAATGGAATTCCTAATCCTAAAGAATATGCCAATAGTAGATTAAATGCTACCGATGGAGTTGTTGCAGCAAGTGTAAGTATTGTTCCAAGAATGGGTCCAACACAAGGAGTCCATCCAGCTGCAAAAGCTAATCCAAATACAAATGACATTGGATAGCTTGCCTTTGATATTTTTGGAAGAAATTTCTTTTCAACATTTAATTTATTAATTTTAATTGAAAGTAGTAAAAATATTCCAAACCCCATGATGATTATTCCACCAACATGATTTAGTCCTTCTACTAGACTTCCACCAGCTGTTGAAAATATACTATTAATTATTACCCCTAATGTTGAAAATACTACTGAAAACCCTAAAACAAAAAATACTGAATTTAAAATAATGCGTGTTCTATTAATTGATATTATTTTGGCGCCATTTTTTTGATTTAATTCTGATAGTGTTGTTCCAGAAATATATGCTAAAAATGCAGGAATCATAGGCAAAATACATGGTGCAACAAAAGAAGCAAGTCCCGCAATTACTGCAATTGCTAAAGTAACCTCCGTCATGTGAAAATATTGAACTTTTTACTTTAAATGATTATTTCCATATGTATCTCCTATTACAAGCCAATCCATTTTTAACTAGGCTGAATATGTTTTTTGTATGAACAAACGTTTCATTCTTGTTGGAATAGTTTTAGGAACTGCAGTAACTATTGCAGTACTTGTTGGGTCCCCTGCATTTTATGGCTTTGACGCAATGAGATAACTAGAAAAATCTCTTGAATGCCTTTTCAAAAACTGATAATGATTTTTCAATTTCTTTATTTGATAGCCATGCAGTAACTGATATTCTTAATCTTGCTTGATTTTTTGGAACCGTTGGATACCTGATTGGTTGTACAAATATTCCATTATCGTTCAAAAATTCCCCAAGATTCATAGCCTCTTTTTCATTTCCAATAATAATTGGAATTATGTGTGATTTGGATTGAATTTCATATCCAATTCCTTTAAGACCTTTTGAAAGTTGTTTTGTATTGGTTTCCAGTTTTCTTTTTTGTTTTTCTCGATTTGATTCAAATCTTTGTAATGTATGTTCAATTAAAAATGAAGGTAATGCAGATGTGTAAATAAAAGATTTTGATTTATTAATACATAAATTAATTACATTATTTTGTGATGCCACATATCCTCCAAAGGATCCTAAACCTTTACTGAGACTACTAATATACAAATCAATTTTTTTTGAAACTTTGAAATGATTTGGTGTACCTTTACCATCCTTTCCAATTACAAAATCCCCATGTGCATCATCTACTATTGTTATTACATTTGATTTTTCTGCAATTTCTGTTATTTGTTTTAAATGAGACAAATCACCATCCATGCTGAAAACCCCTTCAGTAATCACAAACTTGTTTTTACCTTTTTGTTTTAATTTTGTTTGTAAATCTTGCATATCATTATGTTTGTAAACTAAAATTTTTGCATCCGATAACTTGCATGATTCAATGATACTTGCATGATTTAATTCATCACTAAAAATTATGTCTCCTTTTTTTGCAATTGATGAAATCACTCCTAGATTTGTCATATAGCCTGTAGGAAAAATCAAACTGTTTTGTTGTGATTTGTGTTTTGCTAGCTTACTCTCTAATTTTTTATATAATTCATCATTTCCTGATACTGATCTAGAACTAGATTGAAGTTGTTTGATTTGATTTTTTATTGTTGGAATTCCCAGATAATCATTTGAACTAAGATTCAATAATTTTTTGTTGTTAATTGTAATGTGTGATCCTTGAACTTTTCCATATCGTAATTTTCTATACAAATTTTTTTGTTTAATTATGTCTAATTCCAAATCTATGAAATTTAGTTTATGCTTCAAGGCCAATTTTTTCAATCATTTTAAGGTCTTTTTTAGCCTCATTCCCCCCCATTGTCAAGTAACCTGCCGTAATAATCCCATTTGCCCCACTTTGAAGTAGTTCTTCTCCTGAATCATCAAGCATTGTTTCTCTCCCTCCTGAAATTTTAATTACTGATTCAGGTAGTAGGAATCTAATTAATGAAAACATTCTAATAATTTCTGAATTTTTTAATTCAGTTTGTAATTCTAATGGGGTACCTGGAACTGGAACAAGTATGTTAATTGTTACTTCTTCAGGATATAATCTTGCTAATTCTAATGATAATTCTAATCTTTGTTCTCTTGTTTCTCCCAATCCTATAATTCCACCTGTGCATAATTCTAATCCTGCATCTCTGGCAATTCCAAGTGTTTTTAATCTGTCTTCATACGTATGAGTAGTACAAATTTCTGAAAATTTTGATTTTGCAGTTTCTAAATTATGATTATATCGTTTTACATTGAGTTTTTTTAGTTTAATTGCTTGTTCTACAGTAAGAAAACCTAAACTGCACTCTACACTAATTCCAACTTTTTTATTTATCTCATCTATGATAGTACAAACTTTATCAAAATCTTTTGGTGATGGTTCTCTCCATGCTGCTACTAAACAATAAGATTCTGCTCCTTCTTCTTTTGCTTTTGTAGCTTTACTTACAACTTCTTTTGCGGTTGGTAATTGGTATGTATCAATTCCTGTATCAAAAAATGCTGATTGTCCACAAAAAGTACAATCTTCACTACATGCATTTTTTTTAATATTGTTTAATTGTTCAACATCAATTTTTTTACCATTGAAATCTTGTGTTATTTCATTAGCACATTTTGCAAGTTCCTTTAAATTTTCATCCGGGATGTTTAGTAATTTTTTTGCATCATCAGCTGAAATATGAGTTCCTGCAAAAACTTTTTCTTGACACTCTTTAATGAATTCCACAATATTCATATTTTTTTGACAATATTTCCATTAATAAAAATAATGGAAAGGTTAACCTGAAGGAATTATGGGGTTAACCGTCAAATTAATTGTGATTTTGCAGATTTGATTGTCTTTATTGTCCTGTTTAGGAGTAAATCCAGTTCTTTTTCTGAAATTACTAGTGGTGGAACTAGCATGACAATATTTCCTAATGTTCTAAGATAGATTCCTTGTTTTTTGCCTTCCTCAAAAAATATCTTATTTATTGATTTTTTAGGCTTGATTGGAGTCTTTTTTGATTTGTTTGTTACTAATTCTATTCCCATTAGCATTCCTTTATGTCGGATATCCCCAACAATATCAATTTCTAAAATTTCTTGATAAAATTTTGTAAATACTTTAGATGTTTTTTGTATTTTTTTTATCAAATTATTTTTTTGATACATTTTGAGATTCTCATTTGCTACTGCTGCTGCTATTGGATTTCCAGTATATGTATGACCATGAAACAAATGTTTCCAATCATTGAATTCACCTGAAAATGAATCATAAATTTTTTTATTTGTCAATGTGGCTGCCATCGTTAGATATCCCCCAGTTAACATTTTTCCAAATGCTGAAATGTCTGGAATACTTTTTTGTTCTTCATATTGTATCATAGATCCTAGTCTTCCAAAACCTGTTGCAATTTCATCTAACACAAATAATATATCATACTTTTTGCATAACTGTCTGATTTTTTTTTGGAATCCTTTAGGATAAATTATCACCCCTCCTGCCATCTGAGCTCCACTTTCCATGATAAAAGCTGCAATATTATTATTTTTAGAAAATTTATTTTCAATATTTTCTATACATTGTGTTTGATAATCCTTTAACGAATATTTTTTTGGTAGTCTGTATTTATTTGGTACTGGAAATTGAATTGTTGAAAATAATTGTTTTTTAAATTTGCCAAAAAATTCTGGAACATACCCTACTGACATAGCACCAAATGTATCTCCATGATATCCATTTTCAATTGTTGCAATCTCTGTTTTCTTTTTGTCTCCTATATTTTTCCAATATTGTAATGCAATTTTGATTGCAATTTCCATTGCAGATGATCCATTATCTGAGTAGAATACTTTATTCATCCCTGGAGATATTTTTACTAGTCTATCAGCTAGTTTTTCTGCAGGTTCATTTGTGAGATTAAACATTGAAGAATGCTGTAATTTTTTACTTTGGTTTGTAATTGCTTTAATTAGTTCTGTGTTTGAATGACCCCATACATTACACCACATTGAACCTACTGCATCAAGTAGTTTGTTACCTTTAGAATCAATTAACCAAACCCCTTTACCATTAGTAATTTTATCAAATGAACCCCATTCTTTCATCTGTGTGTTTGGGTGCCAAACAGAACTTTTCAATTATTTTTACTTATTTCCAGATCTTAATAATTCATCTAACATTTTCTAAAATACCTGACAAATTAATTCAAGAAATGACATATTCAATTATTTTTTGACCAGGTGTTTTTTAGAAATTTTCCATGAAAATATCATCGCAATAAAATGAATTATTGCACCTAAAATTATGGCATAAGTTAAGTCATCATAAACTTGCCAAACAATTAGAAATGTTACAAGTGATGGAATTATGAGAATTATACAGATAACGGTACCTTTCAGTAAAATTTCTCGTTTTGTAAGCTTTTTTGATTTTTCATCATTATCCAATAACATATTTTTAAAAAATGGCAATAAATATCAAAGTTAGTCTTAGATAAAACTAAAAAACAACCGATGATTGAATTTATCTTAATTACAATAATATCAGTTAATTATGTGAAAAAATCACCAAAAATATGAAAGTAGTCTTATTTTCTCTTCTAGTAATCACATCTATCTTTTTCATCATTCCTTCAGTATATGCAAGTCATTCTATTGAAGACTGTGAAAATGTACCAATGGATGAAGTAATTGATTGTGTAAATGAAGCAGAAGCATTACATGAAGATAGCAGGTTAGATCAGACATCCAAAGCAATGGCAGCATACAATAATCAAGTTCTATTACTTGGTGTAATTATTGCATTAGTTGTAGCCGTAGTTGCGATTGTTTTTCTAAAATTTGTGGTTCTTAAAAAATAAACAATTAACCAAAAATGGTACGTTATCTGTCCATTACCGATGAGTTAATCAACTAATTATGTAGAATCATTTTTGTTGAAATCTTTCTTTGTTACTGGAACAGATACTGATGTTGGAAAAACATACATCACTGCAGGTTTGGCTGTAACTTTTAGAAAAATGGGATTGGATGTGGGAGTGATGAAGCCTTTTGCTGCAGGAACTGCACAGAAAAAAGGATTCAAATCTGAAGATATCAAAATTTTGTCAAAATCTGCTCAAGTAAATGATCCTGAAAATTTAATCAATCCACAATTTTTTAAAATATCTGCTTCTCCTTATACTGCATGGAAGAAATTAAAAATTAAACCAAAAGTTTCCACAATTCTTTCAAGTTTTAAAAAATTATCAAAACTTCATGAAACAATTCTTGTTGAGGGTATGGGCGGAGTTATGACCCCAATTCTCAAAGATTACTATATTACAAATTTAATTAAAGAGATGAATATTCCTGCATTAATTGTAACTAGAAGTAAAATTGGCACTGTTAATCATACTATTATGACTGTTAAGATGTGTGAAAAATATAAAATTCCAGTTAAAGGAATTATTATAAATAATTTTGATGCAGGTTACCCAATAAAGCAACTCACATCTGATTTGCAAAATCTTACAGGAGTTAAGGTCTTAGGTTCAATTCCATTCCTTAAAGATTTGAATAGTACATCATTATATCGAATTTTCAAAAAAAATATTGATTTGAAACCCTTGTTGAAATAGATTTTTTTAAATTCGTAATATTTTGAATTTGTTTGCTCCTCCAACATTACTGAATTGAGCAATCTCAAAAATTATTTTTGAAAATGATGAATTTTCTTTTGATAAAACAAATGATTTTTTATCTGTTTGAATATTTTCTGACAACACCAACCAAATATTTTCTTTAATTGGTTGAATATTTTCTAATTGAGAAATTTTTCGATCAATAATTTCTTTGTCAGATGATTTTGGAATACATATGAGAAGCGTCATTTTTGGATCTTTTTCTAAAGTTTTGATATTTGGAATAACTATGTCTAATTCTAACTCATTGTATTCTACTTTTCTTTGGCTATTTAGGAGTGCATTTGTAAGTAAATAATGTAAAATCCCTGTTGCTAATACTCCTACGGCTACATCTTTAGAGTCCATTAATACTATCTTATCGTAGCAATTTTCTATTATCTCATTAATTATCTGATCAAATTTTTTTTCTTTGATTAATTCTTGAATTGTTGATGAATTTTTAATATATTCAAACAAATAATCTTTAATTGGATTTGATTCTTCTTCCATTATTTTATCTC
>Ga0114996_10008126_pt1 | contig 11733 bp, 7 predicted proteins | sample ArcticOcean_MG_C_4_FD_87039 | JGI IMG/M metagenome (GOLD analysis project Ga0114996, IMG submission 87039) | Marine microbial communities from western Arctic Ocean - ArcticOcean_MG_CB4_134 | ecosystem: Environmental > Aquatic > Marine > Oceanic | place: Arctic Ocean: Canada Basin | collected... | reverse complement strand
TCTTTATACGAATCGGGTTTAAAGCCAGGGTATGGTTCAAAATTACTGGCAGTCCATTCCCAGGTGTTGCCTAACATCTGACGTATACCCCACGCGCTTTCGCCAGATGAAAAAGCAGCTACATCAACGGGCCCTAGTCCGCGTCCATCGAGGTTTGCATATTTTAGTGTATCGGGATCGTCACCCCATGGATAGAGACGTTTTGAAGTTGAAAATTCAATGCCATTTTTTGTTGGTTGTGTGGTAGCCGCGACTTCCCATTCGATTTCGTTTGGAAGTCGACGGGTTGCCCAGTTGCAATAGGCACTAGCTTCATACCAATTAATATGGATTACTGGTTGGTAAAGAGGCAATTTAACCGTTGTTGAATAATGACGCATCAACCATTTGTCAGGGCCGTCAGGTATCCAATAAACTGGGTGTTCCGCTTGTGCTCTTTGGCGCCAACCCCAACCAATATCATGCCAAAGATTTCGGCGAAGATAACCTTTGTCTGCGACAAAAGTAGCAAACTCCTTATTAGTAACAGCTGCTCGGGCCATTTGAAACGGATAAACTGTAACATCGTGTGCCCATTTCTCATTATCGAAGAGAAAGGGCTCGTCCGGAGCAGAACCTAGTATAAATTTACCACCGGGTATTTCTACGTCGCCATGAAGTGGGCCTATTTCTAGTTCTGTTTTATCTAGGGATTGTGCTGTGGCGAAGTCGGGTAGTGGATACTCCAACGTATTCCGCGAATACGTATAGGCCTCGGTGTGCATGTCTTCGTGAAAGGTGGCAAATTGATAAATGAAGCTATCTTTTTCAGATGCCATGTTAGTGTGTGAAATTTCACCCAGCCGATCTATTAATTTATTACGAATATCATCTATATATTTTTTGGCATTATTTAACTGAAGCATTGGCAGATCCCACCTATCAAAATGTTCGATATCAATTGAATCATAGAGATCATCGCCGTTATCTAGGATAGGGGTTTCTTTGTATAGCATTCTAAGGATAAATTGTTCGTAAAACCAAGCAACGTGACCGATTTCCCAAAGCAAAGGATTTACGATTGGTAACTGTGGTCCCATAATTTGTTCGCCATCCAAACCATCGATAAGCTCATTGGTCCGCCGGTTCGCATCTGTGAGTAAGTCTGCTAAATATTTGGTGCTAACAAGTTTGGTCATGATATAATTATGTGTATCAGGCTTGCCTAGAGGATGTAAATGAAGATTACCCTAATTACACCAGCAAAGAAATTTTCGAAAAATGGTAATCGCACAACGGCTCTTCGTTGGGCCCGTATTTTGCGTGATTTAGGCCACCAGGTTAATGTCTCAGTAAATTATGATGGAAAAAAAACGGATTTAATGATCGCATTACATGCTTGGCGGAGTGCTGATTCCATCATAAATTATAAGAAAGTTTATCCGAACCGCCCCCTGATAGTAACTTTGACTGGTACCGATATAAATTCATATATTGATTCGGACCCGGTCCGGACCATTGGCTCTATGGATTACGCAGATTTTCTGATTTGTTTACACGATTTAGTGGCGGATATAACGCCTATGAAATTTCATGGAAAATTACGGATAATCTATCAATCTGCCCCAGCTTTAAGTCAAGAACGAAACCCACGTAAATCTTTTTTTGATATATGTCTTATTGGTCATTTGAGGGATGTTAAAGATCCGTTGAGGGGAGCTTTTGCTATAAGAGATTTGCCAGAAACATCTCGAATACGTTTGATTCATTTTGGTAAGGCACATAACAAGGCTTGGAAAAAGAAAGCGCTTCATGAAATGCAACATAATCCACGATATTTATGGAAAGGTGAAAAAGCAAGTTGGGAGGTTCGAAAAGAATTTTCCAGGACAAATCTAATGTTGATTTCTTCGAAATCCGAGGGTGGTGCTAATGTTATATCAGAGGCATTAGTTGCTGGCATTCCCGTAATTGCATCTAAAATTAATGGTAATATTGGAATGTTAGGAAAAGACTATAAAGGCTTTTTTTCTGTTGGAGATGAAAAGGCATTACGAGATTTACTTATCAAATGCGAAAACGATCATGGATTTTTATCAGAATTAGCTGAAAGTTGTAAAACTAGAGCAAAGCTGTTTAACGCTTCAGAAGAAAAATTTCGTTGGAAAAAACTATTATCAGAGGTTGAGATTCGATCTAAGTAATTATATCGAACTTGGGATAGGTAAACCGAAATCTTTATCTTGTTTATTATCAAATTTGAAAAAATCTAATGTTTCTTAATACTTTCAATCACTTCGGATAAATTCATTACATCTGCATATTTATGATGCAAATCAAATAAACTAGTTTTGTGAGCCTTTTCACTACGGTCAAAAACACATTCTTCAACAACAGATATGTGAAACCCATTTGAATAAGCGTCTACAACACTAGATCGGACGCAACCTGATGTACTCTCTCCGCATACGATGAGGCTATCGTGACCATTTTGAACGAGATGAGAAGCGAGAGGAGTTCCAAAAAAAGAACTTGCACGTTCTTTACGAATAATAAGGTCCTCTGGTTGAGGAGAGAATGCTTTATAAATTTCATAATCGTTTTCAGTTAATGCCGTTTTCGCGCGCCGAGTTGACCTTACTCGGTTCGCTAAGAATAATCCGGTTACATAATATATGGGTAATCCCGCCTGCGGCCTGCTGCTAATAATTTAAAATGGCTTCAAAGGCGTACTTGCCGCAAGAGCTGGGTAATTCTTTAGTTATTTCATGTGGCGGTCTTGCTTCGCCTTTGTAAACCAAATTATATAGATCGATGGCTAGTACAGCAGGTTTTTTTCCGATCAAGGTTTCCCTGATATATGGAGCATATACGGTATAATCTTCCTCGGAGTAAAGGTCTCGCCAACAATGATCTTCAAATAGATTTTCATGAGCCATAGCTTTGCCTCAGTTTGTTTAGATGTTTTTGGAAATATACGCTATTGACGTTAAAATTGCTATCCAGGGCATATTAAATGATATCTGCCGTTGTTCGCAACTGTAAGCGCCCCCGTATGAAGCGTGATAGACTATCGATACACATATTTAGACCCGCTGTAAAAATTATCAAAAATAAAGCTCGATCAAATCGGAGATCCGCAAAAGCACTATCTATATAAAAACCAAGGGTTGCTATCCCAAGAATGCCTAGAATAGCCGTCTCTCGCATAATCACTTCCCAGCGATAGAATAGGAATGCCAAGAATTGTGGATAGAGCCGCGGTAAAATATCATAGAAATAGAGGTTAAGGCCTCTCGGTTTATCAGGGCGAAGGTTCATGTCCTCAGTATAATGTCCCATTAAATGTCCAATGATGGCACCATTATGTAGGGCCAATGCGACTACAGCTGGTAACATCGATGGGCCCCATAATAATAAAAAGATTAGCGCTAGAACATATTCTGGTGTTGAGCGTAGAATGACTAAAAAAATATGCCCACCAGTACGCCCGGTCACGCCAAAGAATTTTGACGAAACTAGAGGAAAAAGCATCAACGTAAGAACTGCTGAACCTACTAAAGCAACTTGGGTCAAAATTATGGTATTAATAAGTCCCGGTATAGCCTGTTCATTCCAAATAGTGGTTAACCAAGACGTTAATAATGCAAAAGTTTCCATATTGTAGGATTCGGTAATACGAAGCGGATAAGGAAGTACGTCGTGGGAAAAAAATCGAATAAGATTACCTGTTGTTAATTCTCCAGCCCAGGGGATCAGTGCGATAGCTAATAATATATAAAGAGGGATTAATTTAGCATAAATCCATTTGCGTATCGTTGCTATAACTACATAAAAAATTATTAATAGCGCCGCAACTTCGGAATATTTTCCTTGTGAGAAAGCTGATTCTAGATGGAACCCTATAGTTGGCAAGCCGATAAAACCCAATATTGCGCTAGATCTTAAACCGCACTCCAAACGGTAAAGAGCATAAGTTTTAAAATGCGCCCAAGCGTCTGGCATACGGACAAACATGAAAGTCGAGGCGGCAGAGGTACCATTTGGGACTGCCTGCAGGGGAGAGGGATCGGATTCATCCAATATCTCAGAATATACTTTAGCGAATATCCCTGAATATGGTATTGCAATTGCCAGTATGCCTGTGAGAGGCGCCAGACCAAAAACTTGTAAAAAAATAAGGGCCCAAAATAGCTCATGTACTGATCTTATAAATGCACAGAATACCCGTATACTTCTAAATTTAAAAGCTAAAGCAAGTGGGAAGCCCAAAATATTTCCAAGAACTACGCCCAATATTGCAAAAGCAACGGTATTTACTAAAGAACTCCACAAATCTTCTGTGGCAGTAAAATCAGGCGTTATAGCACCAAATACCATGCGTTTAATTTCAATCCATGGATCAAGAGTTGTGACTTCGAAATCACCGAAAGCTCCCAATACAATAGCAATTAATAAAAAAATTATGCTGCTTCGAAGGAGAGGTCGCTGTCCTAAGCCTATTTTGAAGGCTCTAATTTTTGTAGAGGTCGTCAAGGTCTTTTGCCTTTATTCCTTTGACTGGCTCATCCATAATTTTCTGACCTTCTTTCAAACCTACTATCCGGGTTGAATTTTTTAGTGCCAGGCTAACGTCATGCATTGAAAGAACAACAGTTTGGTGGTTGTTTATGATTGCTTCCATCACGGTCTGAGATCGGTGCTCGTCAACGGCTGATACCGGTTCATCGCCGAAAAATATTTTACTATGTTGGAATATAGCTCGTGCCACTGCAACACGTTGTTGCTGACCTCCAGATAACTCTCTAATTGGTTCAAAGGCTTTATCTTTTATACCTAATTGTTCGACAATAGGCATGATTGTCTCGATTTCTTTTTTTTGAGGTTTGATCAAATTTATAATGTTGTACCAGGTTGGGCGTTTATCCAACTGTCCAATATAGACATTGTGAAAAACTGAGAGGGCTCTAACGAGACCAAGGTCTTGCGGAACTAACGAGGCATCGCCTTTATATTTTTGATAGAGTAAATTGAGCAAGGTAGACTTGCCGGCGCCACTTTGTCCGACGAGTGCTATTTTTTCACCTTGCTCAATTTGAATTGAAAAATCCTTTAGAACCGATGTTCCATTATATTGGACAGTGGCATTCCTAAGTTCCATAAAAGACATCGTTGAAAGATCCAATTTATTTTTTAGACTTTACTCTAGCAAGCCAATTTCTTTGCCTACAGAAATAATTGGGCTGTAGTCCCTATTGGAAGCGGATATAAATGAACTACGAGGAAATTGCTTGAGTAGATCAGGATTGTTCATATCAAGAAGAGCCTTTTTAACTTTGTTAATAAATCCGGCCCCATATTTACTCTCTACATCACCGCGAATACTCCAATTGTAATCGGGGTATTCTGGAGTAGTCCAAATTTTTGAGATTTTTGAGGTATCGATTTTACCGCTCTTTAATTCTTTGTTCCAAACCGCAAAGTTGACGGCACCCACTTGAAAGGCACCAGATTGAACCAATGCAATCGTTCGAGAATGGTCGCCACTAAAACCAACGCGTTTAAATACCTTTGACGGTGATTTATTAAAGTTTTTTCGTATATGATATTCTGGCATTAGACGACCCGATGTTGAGCCCTTTGATCCAAAAGTAAAAGTCTTTCCTGCTATCGATTTTGGAAAGTTCTTCGAAGCTTTAATTCCAGTACTACTGTGTGCAATAAAATATGTTTTAAAGGATTTATCCTCGGCGCCTTGAGCTATTGCTTGAGATCCTTTTACTAAACTTCGAGCGCGCACTCCTGACAAACCACCAAACCAAGCAAGCTGGACCTGATTATTGCGAAATGCTGTGACGGCAGCTGAATAAGATTTAACTGGAATATATTTTACAGTTATGCTTAACCGATTTGAGAGGTAAGTAGCTATCTTGTTAAATCTCGATTTTAATGCGCTTTCATCTTGATCGGGTATCGCCGTAAACGTAAACGTATTTGCAAAAACCGGAGCAGATGTCATCAATATAAGTGATGAGATCACTAGGGATTTTACTATTTTCATTAATTATTCTCCTAATAAACGTATAAATGCCTTTATTGGCAGCGGCAACATAATCATCATATTCTTTTTGGTAAATCATTTTTTTTACCTCAATAATAAATTAGTTTTAGATTGCAGTTAAAAAGATAATATTCTGCCTATAGCTTAATTTATTTGCTTATAATGGTGTCGTTTATTTTAAGATATAAACGGCATTGAAAATTTTTGATGTTTGCATTTTATAGGTCATTATGTGGTAATCAAATCAGATACGCTTAGCGTTTTAAATCAAATTCAACTGACAATTTTTACTTATAAAATTCTACCCAATAGGAGTTACCATGGAGAAAAATAAAATAAATCAATTTGGCGCCATAATTGCCGCTAGTACTATTTTAATGGGGTTTTCGGGCGCTAGCGCTGAAACCCGAGTGACTTATAAATCGGCAAAAACAACATCGTCATACTACCAAATGGCGGTACAGATATCTGAAGCAATGAAGGCCGGATCGAAGGGTAACATTATTGTTACTGTTGAGGAAAGCCAGGGTTCGGTTCAGAATGTTAAGGAAGCGGTTTCGCGACCTGGAAATTATGTATTCACGACACCACCTGTTTTGGTGAGGCTGGCTAAAGGTGCAAAAGCCATGTTTAAGGGAAAAGGTAATCCTAAGTATAATGATATTCGAGCCTTGTTTCCTATTCCTTCTTTGACCATGCATTTTGTTCTAAGCAACAAAAGCGGGGTAAAGAAATTTTCTGATTTAAAAGGTAAAACTATTCTTTTAGGTAAAGGATCCTTTGGTGCAAAAGAGGGAGCTAAGTATCTGAAATTATTTGGCGTAAAAGACAGTGTGAAACTCGCGAATGTTGAATTATCGAACGCTGTACCAGCTTTGAAGAATGGACAAATTGACGGGTTTGTTACGGCCGGTTCTTGGCCCGCCCCAAACGTCATTGAAGCTGCCGCTGGTGCCGGCGTATCTGTACTTTCCTTATCTGCCGATCAAATTAAAAAAACCAAAAGGACAAAATTAGTTATTCCCGCGGGAACGTATAAAGGACAAGTAGCGCCAATTACCACAACTTCGCTACCAGTGGTCGCATATAGTACAACTAGAATGAATGCGGCGACGGCCTACGCTCTTACTAAAACCTATTGGACCGAAAAATCTAATATGGGATCAAAGGCAAGTTGGTGGAATGGTGTTGGGCGAGGTTTAATGTCGAATATCAAAGGTAAGATCCACCCTGGTGCCCTTAAATATTATACTGAAGCTGGTTTTAGTATTACCAGTGCCCAAAAATAATTGAATTAAGGCGGCCTAATAGAGACCCGGATGCTATACTTTGGATCCGGGTCTTCTTTTAAGATTTTCTATAGGGATCACAAGATGCCTTTGATTATTCGATTTGTTTGGCCTCTTCTTGGGGCTTCTACAATAGCATTCCATTTGTATTTAATTTTTTCAGGGCTGGTACCTAATTTGGTAAGCCGTCCTATTCATATGGCGCTGGCATTACCGTGGACGCTAATATTTATTTCGAAAACTCGAATGGCCACGATAACCGGGACTTTGTTAACAGTAATTGGACTATTCAGTTGTTTTTGGATTGTTATTAATGAATCTGCTCTAGGGGACCAATACGGTGCGCTGGAAAACAGTTTTCAGTTTATCATTGCTATATTATTATTGGTAATTGTGTTGGAAATGGCACGGCGAGCAATAGGTTGGCCGCTACCTGTCGTCGCTCTTTTGGCAATAATTTATGGTTTATTTGGTCAATATATACCGGGAGAATTTGGGTTTCCTGAGGTGCCGCTCAGGAGTTTTTTAGGTACGTTAACAATAGCGGAGGGAGGTATTTGGGGAAAGCTGACAGGCGTTTCTGTGAATATCGTTTCTATCTTTGTTATATTTGGTGTTGTTTTGAATTCAGGTGAAGCTGGACAAGGGTTTATGAATTTAGCTGCAACAGCGGCCGGTCGTTTAAAAGGTGGTGCCGCGAAAGTATCGGTTATTTCCTCAGCATTATTTGGTTCAATATCTGGATCAGCGTCTGCAAATGTGGCTTCGACAGGTGCGATTACATTACCGGCTATGGTCCGGCTTAACTATCCAAAATCTCTTGCGGCCGCGGTAGAAGCTGTTGCCTCATCTGGTGGTCAAATTATGCCACCATTAATGGGTGCAGGTGCCTTTGTAATGGTTGAGCTAACGGGAACACCTTATATCGCAATCATGGAGGCTGCCCTGCTACCAGCAATTTTATATTTTATTACTGTTTGGGTTGGCATTAACGCATTTAGTCATCGTTATGAGCTCAAAGGGCTTCCGAGAAATGAACAACCAGATCTAAAGAAGGTATTGGTGACAACTAGTTTTTTCATCTTGCCATTTTCTATATTACTCTGGGCTATCTTTGGGCCTGGATTTACTCCCCAATATGCCGCTTCGTGGGCAATCCTGGCTGCAGTTATATTGCTTCTGCTTGATGAGCGCTTGACTTTCGACAAGCAACGAACTTTGGAACGGTTTAACAATGTCTTCCTCGGTGTGGGTCAACAAGTATCAACAATAGCGTCAATAATAATATGTGCTTCGATTATAATTGGGGTTCTGGGTATTACCGGACTTGGAGTTAAAATAACGTCGTTGATTTTATCAGGGTCTGGGGGAATGATTTGGCCCGCGTTATTATTGACAGCATTGGCTTGCCTCGTTCTCGGTATGGAAGTGCCAACAACTGCGGCCTACGTTATCTGTGTTTCCGTCGCTGGCCCAGCTTTGATTTCGCTTGGCTTAGAGCCATTGCAAGCACATCTCTTTGTTTTTTGGTTTGCTTTGCTCTCGACAATAACACCACCCGTATGCGGAGCGGTGTTTATCGCTGCAGGTATGGTTAATGAAAATTGGCTTAAAGTTGCACTGACTGCTATGGCTTTAGGCCTTGGCTTATATCTTATCCCGCTTGGTATGATTGCGAATCCAGATTTAATCAAATTCGGTGTGAAACCTGTGATTTCTTTTCTCGTTATGTGCAAAGTAGGGGTCGCACTAACCATGATATCTTTTGGGTTAATAGCACCAAAAACAATTTTGTCACGTGTTGGGCTATGCCTATGTGGTGGGTTGTTATTATTTATCTAAAGCGATAAATTCGGCTAAGCTTAAAAGCCGCTGGTCTATTAAAAATTCTTCAGTATTATAAATCGTGTAAAGATGATCTTTTATAATAGAAAAGTATAGGGACGGACTGATGAAACTCTCTTTTATTCTTTTTGCTCTTCCTTGGTTGTTGCGCGTGAAGGCATGGCGTTATAAAGAATTTAGCAAACGACTAAAAGAACGAAATATCACGGTTCAAATGAAGGTTGCAGATGATTCTAAAGGCCGTTTTTACACCTTTAAAGATGGTAGAATAGTCTCGACAAATGGAATGCACCCGAGCCCCGATGTATGCATTAGTTTTAAGTCGGAAGCAATTGCAGTTGCGCTCTTAATGCCACCAATCGATTATCAGGTACAAATTGATGCGATTAAGAATTTTAATCTAATTGCAAAAGGTCCGGATGAACTGGTCACGTGGTTTTCAGAAACCGTGATGATGAGTCAAACAATAGGTTGGGAGTTTGGAACATCCGTGGAAAACGGAGAGACGCGTTACGTAAATAATACGAATGGCGGTCCTGTTTTTGTTTACGTTAAAGGCGGCAAAATTGTTCGTATAACGCCGATAGAATTTCAAGCGGACGATGGCGAAACTTGGACTGTAAAAGCAAGAGGCAAAGAATTTTCGCCACCACGAAAGACAACAATTTCGCCACACGGTTTAGCCTCAAAGTCGATGGTTTATTCTAAAGATCGTAATCTATATCCAATGAAGCGGGTTGATTTTGATCCCAACGGTGATCGTAATTGTCAAAACCGCGGCGTTTCTGAATATGAGCGGATTTCTTGGGATGAGGCACTTGATATTGTAACGTCGGAAATTAAACGTATGAACCGACAATATGGTCCGGGTGCCATTTTTGCAGCGCGGAGTTCGCACCATACGTGGGGTAATGTCGGATATTATATCAGTGCTTATCAGAAATTTATAAATATCATTGGTGCCACAACGACTTTGCTTAATCCCGATAGTTGGGAAGGCTGGTATTGGGGCGCCATGCATCATTATGGCCACTCCATGAGAAACGGTGCGGCTGAGATATATGGCCAAGTTGAGGATTGCCTGCAAGAAGCGGAGATGATCGTATATTGGTCAAGCGATCCTGAAGTGACCAATGGTGTTTATGGCTCTTTTGAGGGCACAGTTCGTCGTCAGTGGGCTAAAGAACTCGGTATTGAGATGGTCCATATTGATCCATTCCTCAACGAAACGGCCGCCTTCATGGGCGGCAAGTGGTTGGCGCCACGCCCGACGACGAGCCCGGCTTTGGCTCAGGCTTTAACCTATGTTTGGATTAAAGAAGACCTTTACGATAAAGACTATGTTGAAAAGCGAACCACGGGTTTTGATAAGTGGAGCGCCTATATTATGGGCAAGGATGAAGATGGTGTTTCAAAAACACCAGAGTGGGCCGAGGCAGAAACCGGCGTCCCTGCGCGTGAAATTAGGGCCCTTGCGCGTAAATGGGCTTCCAAGAAAACTTATTTATCAGCGGGTGGTATGGGGACAACACTCGGGGGGGCATGCCGGTCTGCAACTGGCGCACAGTGGGCGCGTTCAATGATTTGTTTGATGGCAATGCAGGGGCTTGGGAAACCTGGTATTAATTTTGGTGGTCTGCAATTTGGTTCGCCGATTGATTATAATTTCTATTTTCCAGGTTACGCTGAAGGTGGCTTCAATGGAGATGGCCAGAATTCAGCTAATGGTGTCTCGCTTTACCAACGTATGCCTCATCTGATTAGTATGAACCCAACTCAACAAAGCATTCCTCGGCTTAAACTGCCGGAAGCAATAATGGAAGGGAAAGCGGAGGGTTATCCGATTGATATCCGCTCAATTGAAGGACAATTTTTTCCGGTTAAGTATCCGTCGCCGGGGCATTCGCCCGCCAAGATGATGTATAAATATGGTTCTTCTTATATAGGCACCCAGCCGGATAGTAACCGCTATGTGAAAATGTATCGGACAGATGACCTTGAATTTGTTGTTAGCCAATCAATTTGGAATGAAGGCGAGGTTAAGTTCGCTGATGTCATACTGCCAGCGTGCACAAATTTTGAACGTTGGGATATAGGAGAATGGGCTAATCCGGGTGGTTATGGCCATGATTGGGTTGGTCAACTTAACCACCGCGTAATTGGTATGCAGCACAAATGTATTGAGCCCTTGGGTGAGTCTAAGCCTGATTATCAAATTTTTCAGTGTATACTTACCCGGTTGGGGCATTCCGCATATTTCACACAAGGTCATCGAGAAATTGACTGGGTAAAGCGAATGTTTGATGCCTCCGATCTACCAAAGGGCATTTCCTGGAAGAAATTTTGCACTAAAGGCTACTATGTGGTGCCCGCAGAAAAAGAAGCTCTTCGACAGCCAACTTCGTATAAGTGGTTTGCTGACGGTGAAAAGAAAAATGTGCAAGAGCCCCATCCACTTCCGGGAGCCTACGGTGAAGATTTCCTTGAAGGACTACAAACCCAGTCTGGTAAGATCGAGTTTGAAAGCCAAAGTCTAAAGCGTTTTGCACAGGACCCAGA
>Ga0114996_10008123_pt1 | contig 11736 bp, 7 predicted proteins | sample ArcticOcean_MG_C_4_FD_87039 | JGI IMG/M metagenome (GOLD analysis project Ga0114996, IMG submission 87039) | Marine microbial communities from western Arctic Ocean - ArcticOcean_MG_CB4_134 | ecosystem: Environmental > Aquatic > Marine > Oceanic | place: Arctic Ocean: Canada Basin | collected... | reverse complement strand
GGCCGCACGCCTGGCGATGTTGCTCGTGCTCAGACGTTGGAAGGATCCCAAGATCAGCATGCTGCTCGACGACCGAGAGACCTTCGTCGCCGAAGAGGCCGCACGCGCCATCCACGACTTGTGCATGGTTTCGTCCGAAGCCAACCTCGCCGCCAGGCTCGCTTCGCTGACGGACGAGAACACTCCTCTCACGCATCAGCGCGTGATCAACTCCAACTTCCGCCTGGGCAAGAAGAGCCACGCCAATCGACTGCTGGCGTACTGCCAAAAACCGCTCGGCAAACACGAGAGGGGGCGCGTCGAAGCCATGCACCTGCTCGGTGTCTGGGACAAACCACACAAGGTGGACCGGGTCGTGGGTTTGATCCGCGCCTACCCCGGAACGCGGGACGACATCACGGACGTCATCCACGCCGAGCTTCCAAAGTTGCTCACGACGGCGAAAGGCACGGTCGCGGCGAAGGCCATCGACCTCGCATCGAAGTACAAGCTGAAGTTGGACTCGGACGTTCTGCTGGGTGTCATCCTGAACCCTGGATTGCAGACGGACTTCCGCGTCTCATCGATCAACAACCTCTTGAAGAACAACCCCGGCTTGTTGCTCGACAACGTCGGCAAGCTCATCACGGACAAACAGCCTGCCATCCGCGCCCTGGCGCTGAAGGCGACACTGCTGCTCAAAAGGAAGGTTGGTCTCGGCTACCTGATGGAGTTCTTGAACTCCAAGAACGCGCCTGACCGGCAAGCCGCATACAAGAACCTCGGCAACGTCCGCAGCAAGGAAATCAGTGACTTGCTCGTCACGCGTCTGAATGCACTCATCGCAGGATCGGGCGTCAAGGAGAGTCGGCTGGAGCTTGTCGAAGCCTGCGCGCAGTCCAAGGATCCTGGAGTCTCAACCGCATACGCGGGCTACGTGAAGGGGATCGGTGGTGACCCACTCGCCCCGTTCAAGGTCGCTCTCTACGGCGGTGACAGGGCCAAGGGTCAAGAGTTGGTCAAGACCCACGGCATCGCGCAGTGCATACGTTGCCATCGGTTGGATCATCGCGACTCCACCGGACCAGGTCTGCGCCACATCGGCAAAAAGGACCGCGCGTATCTGCTGCGTTCGCTCATCACGCCCAGCTCCGAGATCACCGAGGGCTACGGAACCGTCGCGATCGAGACGAAGGGCGGCGAGAACCTGGTCGGTGTCCTCACCAAGTCAGACAAGAAGTTCGTAACGCTCAAGATGGAGAAGAAGACGCGAAGGATCAAGAAGGCTGACATCGTGAGCCAATCCAAGCCGATCTCGGCGATGGTCCCGATGGGCAGCATCCTGACCAAGGAGGAGATTCGAGACATCATCGAATTCCTCAGCACACTGACTCGCTAGCGCCGGGGCACGCTTATCATCGCGTCCCGTTTCCTGTACCAAGGACCCCTCCCATGCACCGTGTCTCGCTCCTCGTTGTTCTGGCCACTCTCACTGGCAACGTCGCCAGCCAGCAGGGCGAGCTTCAAGACAAACCCACGACGCAGTCCAAAGCCGTCAAGGCCCCGTTGACACCCTTGTTCGACGGCAAGACCCTGAATGGGTGGACCGTGCGCAACGGCTTCGCGACCTACGAGGTCGAAGACGGCGCGATCCTCGGCCGGACGAAGAAGGGGAGTCCGAACTCGTACCTGTGCACGAACCGTGACTACTCGGACTTCGAGCTGTGGTTCGACATAAAGATGAGCACGCGATTGAACTCCGGCTGCCAGATCCGGTCGCAGACCCGTGGCAGCAGGACCGGCCACGTCAATGGACCACAGATCGAGATCGTGGCCACCGGTCGCGGCGGCGGTATCGGGGGCTACATCTACGGTGAAGGCCTGGGAGGTTGGATGACACCCAAGGACAGGCGGGCTTCGCACGAGCACTTCAAGAACGACAAGTGGAACTCCTACCGTGTTCTCGCCAACGGCGCCAACATCAAGGTCTGGCTCAACGACGTCATGGTCTCCGACCTCACGCACGAAGCTCGCTATGCCTCGCACCCGCGTGGGTTCATCGGGCTGCAGATGCACAGCGTCGGGAATCGTTCTGAAGTATTGGAAGCACGGTGGCGAAACATCGTCATCCGCGAGATTCGCGACAAGAAGGCCGGTTGGACCAAGCTCTACAACGGCAAGAACCTGGACGGCTGGACAACCGAGGGCAACTGGATCCCGTCCGAAGGTGGCGTCCTGCGGATCGAACCGCGCAAAGGCGAGCGAGGCTGGAAGCGGTTCGCCTCCTACCTTTGGACCAAGAAGAAGTACAAGGACTTCATCCTCGACCTCGAGTACTCGTACCCCACCAAGGGCAACAGCGGAGTGTTCTTCCGTGTGGGAGACATCAAGAGCCCTGTGACGACCGGCATCGAGGCACAGATCCTCGACTCGACGGGGAAGAAGAAGGGCAAGATGACCCCGCACGACCACGGCGGCATCATCTCAACCGTCGGCGCGACCAAGAACATGTCGCGACCCGCGGGCGTTTGGAACCGCATGATCGTCACCTGCCGCGGTCATCACCTGATGGTAGATCTCAACGGTGAGCAGATCATCGACGTCAAGCTCGACAAGTCAGTCATCAAGGACCGTCCGCCCGAGGGTCACATCGGCCTGCAAGACCACGGCAAGCCGAACGTCATCCGGTTCCGCAACATCTGGCTCAAGGAACTCTGACCGACGGCGGGATCACCCCGTCACTTGCGTCGGCGCTTGGCCGCCAGCGTGATCTCGGCGAATCCCACGGGCAGGCCCGCCTTGCCGCTTCGACTCACGACCCGGATCGTCATATGACGCAGCGAGCGGAGCTTCTTCAGCTCGTACTCCGTCGGCGCGAGCGGGTCCTCGTGCATCTTGATGCGCACGAAGTTCTTGCTCTTGTTCCAGGCGACCTCGATCTCCTTGATCACGCCGATCCGCGCGCGATCATCGTCGCGCACCAGTGCCTGGGTCAACACCAGACGCCGGGCCTTGATGCTCCTCGGGAACACGAGTGTCAAGGACGTCGCGGCGTCCTTGGGCGCGGAGAGCCAGACGGTGTTGTCCTTGCCGTCCGCGACATGCTTGGCGTTCTTCGGGTTGCTGCTCGCTGTCACCGCGACCTTGACGCCTCTCAGGAGGTTGTCGAGCTGCATGCTTGCGGCGCTCACCATCCAGGGCTCGAAAATGTCCCGGATCGAAACCTTCATGGGCTTCGATTTGATCGTCACCGTCTCTGACGTGTTCCCCATCGGCGCGTTCGGCGCGATGGCGATCACGCGCGCCACGATGGTGTGCGGTCCGCGCGGCAGGGCCGCACAACGGTACAGGAACGTATCATTCTTCCACGCCTTCTTCGGATCCGAGCCGAGCTCGCCGAGCTTGCGACCGTTCTCGCGGTATTCGACGCGCAGGATGCGCAGCCCGTATTCCGAATGCTCCTGCAACAGGCGCTTGCCGAAACGATCGATGTAGATCGCGAGAGGTTGCTGACCAGCGCCGCGCAATGCGATGTCGTCCTTGGCTCCGCCTGCGGAGAACAGCTTGGTCTTGCTGCTGCTGCCCCCACCGGTTGTCGGTCGGTTGAAGTTGGTCGCGCGACGGAGGAAGAGCAGCGCGAAGCAGGAGTCCGTTTCGTTGCCCCAAGATCCCTTCTTCTGCTTCTTGATGAGGTGGCGAGCGCCCTCGAGATACCAAAAGTGGTCGCCGAACTTTTCCTTTCGGGTCAGAGAGCCGACGCGCTCCATTCCGTAGAGGTAGTACAGCAACCAGCCGCCGCCCTTACCGGGGTTCGTGTTGACACTGAACTTCGCATCGAGCCAATTGATGCCGCCCTCGATCCCATCGTTGATCCGCGTGCGCGCCCTGGCTCGCAGATTCTTGCCGAGTCCGATTTCACATATCTTCAGGATCGAAACGCCGGCGGTCGTCATGGATCCCGTACTCTTGCGGTGGCCGCCCCTCCCCGTCGAGCGATAGCCGAAACCCGCGACCTGCAACTTGCCGACGCCGGTGCGCTTGGAGATCTTGACGTCGATCAGGTGAGGCTCCTCGCGGTACCGAAGCGTCGCTTCGATCAGCTTGTTCCAGGCCTTCGAAGGCACCTTGAGTCCGGCCTTGCTGGCAACCCACAGACCCAGCGCTGCGTACTGCGTGTTGGAAAGGTCCGTTGCGCCGCCGGGGTAGGCCCAGTCGCCACGCGGCCTCTGCCACTTGAGCAACTGGTCGAGAAGCTCCTGGAGTCGGTCGTTGTGGGCATCACCCGCCTCTCCGTACGCGAGCATCATGCAAGCGACGGCGTACGTCTTGGTCGGCCTCACGTTGTCGAGAAACGCGAAGACCCGCCGCATCGCCGGATGGTCCATTCCCACCCCGCACTTGAGCAACGCGTACGCGCAGAGTCCGGCGCGACCGCCGACGTGGGCATGGACACCCCAGGAGCCATCGCGGAGCTGGCGATCCAGCAGGCTCTCCACTCCGAGTCCGATCGCATTGTCGATCTTCGGTTTAAGTTTGAGCTCTTCGGGGTGAATCGCCAGCTGGGCGCCGAGCGTCGCTGCCGAGACGATCACGGCAACGTGTGTCAGGTGGAGGGGTCGCATACGTTGCAGATGTTGGCCAGTGGAGTGCCGAGACTCTACCGCAACAGCAGGTTCGGGGCGTATGTGTTCGCAAAGCTCGTCCCGACAGGGCTCGCGGCGAGTCGGCTGAACGCATTCCACGATGTGGGATGTCCCGGTTTGAGGATCGACCCCGCGCGAATTACAACGATCGAACGAAACGACGCTCACACGATCACGGCGATGGAAACGCCGGGCCCTCGAACGGCGATGTTCGCGGTGGCGTGCGCCGTGACGTCGCTTGCCTGGGAACGGGGGTACCTGGTGATCGCGCGAGCTTCACCATGAGAATCAGTGGCGCCAGCGGCGAGAAACCACGGCTAGAGGAGCCCAGCTGAGATCGACCGTGAGGTTGCGCGCATTGGTCATACCGGAGCTTTCTTGCCGCCGATTTCCGCAGTCCCAACCACGTTTCGTTGCGTCTTCGGTCGGATCGGAGTAGTTCAGGAGCCATCGACCCTCACCTCTACCACCAACGGACGAAGCATCAGCCGCATCGGAACGCGGCGTCGCTCGGGTACATGGATTGGGCGACACAACCTGATCCGTTTCGCCGGTTCGAGGGGGCGCCGATTCATCGGCTACCGGCGGAGAGCACAGTCGGCCCCGACTACAGTGACATTCACGAAGTCGGTCGCCTCGAACCCGAACCTCTCGACGCTTCGTTCATCGACCGCCTGTTCCACTGGTCCCTCGCGCTGTCCGCGTGGAAGTCGATTCCAGGTTCGACCTGGTCGCTGCGCGTCAACCCGTCGAGCGGCAACCTTCACCCCACGGAGGGATACCTGTTGTGCGGTGCGGAGGCAGGTCTCGCAGATGCACCCGCTCTCTACCACTACTCGCCATTGGGGCACGGACTCGAAGAGCGTGCGCGGCTCACCGACGAAACATGGGGGCAGCTCGTGGGCTGCGTCTCGGAGCCGAGCGTGCTCGTGGGTCTCACGTCGATCCACTGGCGCGAGTCGTGGAAGTACGGCGAGCGTGCATACCGCTACTGCCAGCACGACGCGGGACACGCGATCGGCGCGATCCGCTACGCGGCGGCCTGTCTTGGCTGGCGCGCAGATCTCATCACGTCGATCACGGACGCTGAGCTTTCTCGACTCCTGGGAATCGCAGAACAGAGTGGGATCGAAGCGGAGCATCCCGACTGCCTGTTGCTCCTTCACCCGGGCAACACCCGACCCGACCTGGACAGATTTCAAGTCGGCGACACGGAACACTCCCTCGTCGGAACCCGCAACGTGCTGAGCTCCGATCACCACGAATGGCCAGTGATCGAAGCGGTGTCAGCGGCGTGCGAGAAGACGTCAGCCTGCGTACCCGATCGCACGCAATCACCGGACGTGCCGACGCTGTCACCCAAGTCCGACGCGATCTCAGCCGCCGAGTTGATTCGCGGTCGTCGAAGCGCGGTCGCGATGGACGGCAAGACGACGATCGACAGCGCCACGTTCTACCGCATGCTCGACGCATGCCTGCCCGGCCCGGGTCGCATCCCCCACGACGCCCTACCGTGGCGACCACGGATCCACTTCGCGGTGTTCGTGCACCGTGTCGAAGGAGTGCCGCCAGGTCTCTACGTGTTGCAGCGTTCGGCCACGCCGATGCTGCGAGATGTAATCGGAGAGGAAGCCGACTGGACGAAGCCTGACGGGTGCCCCGATCATCTGCCACTATTCCTGCTGGGGAAGACAGACGCTCGTCAGGCAGCCAAGGCGACCTCGTGCCACCAGGATATCGCGGCGGACGGGTGCTTTGCGGTCGCGATGCTGGGTGAGTTTCGGGACTCACTCGCGAACGATGGTCCGTGGTTCTACCGCGCTCTGCACTGGGAAGCGGGGCTCGTCGGGCAGACGCTCTACCTCGAATCCGAAGCCGCGGGCATACGTTCGACGGGCATCGGTTGATTCTTGGACGACCAAACCCACCAGGTGGTGGGTTGCGACGAGGACGACCGATTCCAGGTCATCTACCACTTCACGGTCGGCGGCGCTGTCGACGATCCGCGCCTGCAGACTCTGTCGGCGTACCACCATCTCGAAGGAGACCAATGAATCAGACCGGAGTGAGGGTCCATCTTCCGGCGCTACTCGTGGTAGCTGCGCTCTCGTCCACCGCGTGTGTCCACAACGACACCGGCAAACCGACGAGAACTCGTCCGAACATCGTGCTGATCAATGCCGACGACGTCGGGTTTGGCGACATCGGATGCTACGGCGCCACCAAGGTCCGGACACCCAACATCGATCGTCTCGCGAGGCAGGGCAGGCGGTTCACCGATGCACACTCCGCCTCGGCGGTCTGCACTCCATCCCGCTACTCCTTGCTGACGGGTGAGTACTCGTTCCGCAGAAACCTCTCCGCACCCGTCTTCCTCCGAACTCCCTGCGTCATCGAGCCGAACAAGCTCACCGTCGCGAAGATGGTCCGTGGGGCAGGATACGCGACCGCGTGCATTGGCAAGTGGCACCTGGGACTCGGTGACCGCAAACCGACGAACTGGAACAAGCCGCTCAAGCCAGGCCCACTCGAGTTCGGCTTCGACTACTACTTCGGTATTCCCGTCGTCAACAGCCACGCGCCTTTCGTCTACGTCGAGAACCACGACGTCGTCGGTTTCGATCCGAACGATCCGTTCGTCTACGACGAGCCCGCGGCGACCAGACCGTTTCGCGAGAAGTTCCAGATGTCAGCCATCGGCGGCGCCAAGGCCGCCCACGCGAGATACGACGACGAACAAGTCGGGACGACGCTGACCCGCAAGGCGGTCCGATGGATCCACGATCACAAGAGCTCGCCGTTCTTTCTCTACCTGGCACCGACGAACATCCACCATCCGTTCACTCCCGCGCCGCGGTTCAAAGGGACTAGCGAGTGCGGGATGTACGGCGACTTCATCCACGAGCTCGACTGGATCGTCGGCGAAGTCCTCGCCGCGCTGGACGCCGCCGGTGTCGCAGAGAACACGCTCGTCATCTTTACCAGCGACAACGGTGGCATGCTCAACATGGGCGGGCAGGAAGCATGGCGCGCAGGGCATCGACTCAACGGTAAACTGCTCGGATTCAAGTTCGACGCGTGGGAAGGCGGTCACCGCATTCCCTTCATCGCGCGGTGGCCTGGCAAGATCCCTGCGGACTCGACCTCGGCCCAGCTGATCTCCAACGTCGACATGCTCGCGACCCTCGCCTCGCTCACGGGGCAACCGCTCGGAGAGCGAGACGCCGTCGACAGCTTCGACGTCCTTCCCGCGCTGACGGGAACCCCAACGGCACAGATCCGCGACCATCTCGTGATCAACCCGATATCACCACGTCACCGCGTGCTGCGCCGCGGGAAGTGGATCTACATCGGGGCGAGAGGCGCCGGCGGATTCACCGGGAAGAAGATCGGCGCGCACGCGCTAGGTGGACCCGCGGCGCACCGCCTGACGGGCCAGGTCAACAGCGACATCGCGGATGGGAAACTCGTCGCGGATGCGCCGAAGGCTCAGCTCTACGATCTGTCGACCGACCCGTACCAGGCCAAGAACCTCTACCGGGAGCGACCAGAAGTGGCCGCGCAGATGAGGGCGCTCCTCGACGAGTATTGCACCTCGCCGAGAACCGCGCCAAAGAACCGGTAGGCGCTATACGAGGTCCGCGGTCCCCTTTCCGTCCGGAGCCAACCGGGCGAACCAACCATCGTCGACCGAGTTGGGCGTCCGGTCGAACGCCCCAGGGGTGGGCGGGAATCCCGCGCCACAAACGCCGTTGATGTTCGCTACGCCGCAGCTGTCAAGGCGAGGCCAGGCCGCTCGGGGGAGCGAGTTGTCAAGGACCCGCCAGGAAGCGCCAGAACCTACTGCGTACTTTCGCCCTTCCTCACTAGAGTCCCCGCCCCACAAATGCTTCAGATCCAACAACTCAGCAAGTCCTACGGCCCGCGGGTCCTCTTCGATGAGGTGACCGTGGCGCTGACGCCCGGCGAGCGCCTGGGCCTGGTCGGTCGCAACGGCTGCGGCAAGACCACCCTTCTGCGCTTGATCCTCGGCAAGGAGACACCCGACGGCGGCAAGATCAAGCGACCTCAGCACTACACCGTCGGACATCTGTCACAGCACCTCGCGTTCGAGGCGGAGACCGTTCTGCAGGAAGCCTGCCTCGGGTTGCCGATTCAGGAAGGCGGTTGGGTCGAGGAGTACCTCGCCGAACAGGCGTTGATGGGCCTCGGATTCACCTTGGAAGACTTCGATCGTCCGCCGTCCGAACTCTCGGGCGGCTTCCAGGTGCGGCTGCAGTTGGCGAAGGTGCTGGTTTCGGCGCCCAACCTCCTGCTGCTCGATGAGCCCACCAACTACCTCGACATCGTGTCGATGCGCTGGCTGCAACGCTACCTGTGCAACTGGCCAGGAGAAATCATCCTGATCACGCACGACCGTGCGTTCATGGACCGGGTCACCACACACACGATGGTGATCCACCGAAGCAATGTGCGGCGCATCGCCGGCAACACGACGAAGCTCTACGACATGCTCGCGCAAGAAGAGGAGATCCACGAGCAGACTCGCCAGAACCAGGCGAGGAACAGGCGCAGCGACGAACGTTTCGTCGAACGCTTCCGCTACTCGGCAACCAAGGCGCGGCAGGTGCAGTCGCGCATCAAGATGCTGGAGAGGCAGGGGACGCTGAGTCAGCTGGAGGAGATCGCGAACCTGTCGTTCAAGTTCAATGCCGCGCCGTTCAACGCGCACACGCTCTTGCAGGCAGAGGATCTGGACTTCGGCTACGCCGACGGTCCGTCGCTGATATCCGAACTGTCATTCAGCCTCGAAATGGGCGACCGCGTCGCGATCGTCGGCAAGAACGGTCGGGGCAAGAGCACGCTGCTCAACTTGATCGCGGGTGAGTTGACGAGCCGGTCGGGAACATTCAAGCGGCATCCATCCACACGCTTGGCGCACTTTGGCCAGACCAACATCGATCGCCTGCATGCAGGCATGACCGTCGAGGAAGAGATCCTGTCGGCGATGCCCGAGCAGAGCCGCAGCGCGGCGCGCGGAATCTGCGGGCTGATGATGTTCGAGGGCGACGACGCGCTGAAGCGGGTCGAGGTGCTGTCCGGCGGGGAGCGCGCGCGGGTGCTTCTCGGCAAGCTCCTGGTCAGCCCAGCCAACCTGGTGATGCTCGACGAACCGACGAACCACCTGGACATGGAATCGATCGACTCCATGGTAGCCGCACTGCTGGCGTTCTCCGGGGGGACGCTGATCGTCACTCACAACGAGCGCGTGCTGCACGCACTGGCGACCAAGCTGGTGATCTTCGACCGTGGTCGCGTCACGTGGTTCGACGGCACCTACCGTGATTTTCTCGATCGCGTCGGTTGGAGCGACGAGGACGGGGAGAAGCGCAAGAAGAAGGCGGCGAAGAAACCGCAGCAAAAGCCAGCGAAGCCAAATCAGAAGAAGAAGAAGAAGAAGCGCAAGGGCAAGAAACAACCGCTGCAGCAGTAGTCACCGCCCGCCGCGGCATGACTCACCTGGCGCCGACTCTGCCCTCCGCGGCATTCGACACGACCACCGAGAGCCCGTTCTTGCCCGGAGCATCGACGATTCCCTGGTTGTAGAACGGGATACCGATCAGCGCGGCGGTATTCGGGAGCCCGACCGTCCAAACCGCGGACCCGCCCGTGTTAGCGATCGGAATCATGAGATCGAGGCTGACGTACAACCTGCAACCCGGCATGCGCATCGACTTCAGGTCCATGGGCAGCTTGTTGGTGCCCCAGACAGTCTTCGAGACACCGAGCACCATCAGCGCCGGTCCACTGGCGGGCAGGTTGGTCAGGCGAACGCGAAATGTCGAGCCGATCCACGGTAGGTCGCCTGGCAAGGCGGCCAGCGCCGGCACGCCCGCGTTGCCGGCGCAGCCTGTTCCCAGTGTCGTGTAGCGCGCCGGGTTGGGTGTCCCGTACACCCAGGTGTCATTCTGTTGGGTGCCGACATTGCCGCCGAAGAGAACGACCTGCGCGTGGCGCTCGTCATAGGTAGCGACGTGCCACCGGCGCGCCGCGGGACTCGTCGCGGGCTTGCGCAGCAACCAATCGGTGCCGTCCCATTCCCACGTGTCGCCCTGGACCGCAGACGCATCGCCGCCGAAGAGAACGGTTCGGGCTCGAAGAGCGTCGTAGGTCATCGCGAGAAACCACCGCGCGCTCGGCGAGGTCTTTGGCGAACGCTTGGTCCAGTCCGTGCCGTCAAACTCCCAGGTGTCACCTTGCAGCGTCCCCAGGCTGTCCTTGCCGCCAAAGAGAACCGTCACTTTGCGGGCGATGTCGTACGCCATCGTGTGCGACGTCCGGGCACCCGGCGACGTCTTCGGCGAGAGCTTGGTCCAGTTCGTGCCGTTCCACTCCCAGGTATCGCCGAGAACTGTCGACCCGGTGCCACCGAAGAGCACGGCTCGTTGACGCGGAGTATCGTAGGCCATCGCGTGACCGGCACGCGCAGGCGGACTCGTGGTCGGCTTCTTCAGATTCCACTTCCCGAGCGACCACTCCCACGTGTCGGCGAGGTTGGCGCTGCCGTACCCCCCGAACATCAGCGCACCGATGCGATACGAAGTCATCGCCGACATGTGGCGCGCCGGGGGATTGGTCGTCAAACTGGCCTGCGTCCATTTCGCTCCGTCCCACAGCCAGGTGTCTCCAAGATTGCCAGAGCCCCAACCCCCGAAGAGAACCACGCCCTGTTGCACAATGTCGAACGCCATCGCTTGCAGCTCGCGCGTCGAGGGAGATGTCGTGGGCGAGACATTCTTCCAGTTCGCTTGCGCTTGAAGTGGCAGGGGAAGCAACACGGAGGCTGCGAGAACAGCGAGGCGAACTGTGGTCATGGGTTCTACCGACGGGGTGGTTTTGGAGCGAAGAAAGCCACCTGTCATTATGGGACATGCACCGAAATGCGCAGGTATTTGTCACACGACCCGCGACGGTCAGCCCCTATGAATGCCACACCCCCGGACCTCGACCCGACGCGCACGCAGCCCAATTGCCCTCAACCGCCACGACCGGAGGACTCCACGGGCTGTTCGGACTCTGAGTCGTGCTCAGTCCTTCGTTCTGCCCAGAAACT
>Ga0114996_10008117_pt1 | contig 11743 bp, 7 predicted proteins | sample ArcticOcean_MG_C_4_FD_87039 | JGI IMG/M metagenome (GOLD analysis project Ga0114996, IMG submission 87039) | Marine microbial communities from western Arctic Ocean - ArcticOcean_MG_CB4_134 | ecosystem: Environmental > Aquatic > Marine > Oceanic | place: Arctic Ocean: Canada Basin | collected... | reverse complement strand
GGCCGCCTCCTCGAGGTTCTTTCGGTGCTCCTCCATGCTCGCCTTGTCGGCGAACGCGTGGCCGTAGACCCGCGTGAGCATCTTGTTGCTCGCGTCGTCACCGAAATAGGCACCGGCGATGGACAGCACGGCGATGCCCTCGCCGAGGTTGCTGGTACTCGGCACGTGCGGGCCTTCGCACAGGTCGACGAAATCGCCGCTGCGGAAGAAGCTGATCTCCTCCCCCTCCGGGATCTTGTCGATCGTGGCGACCTTGTACACCTCACCGTGATCGACCATCAGCTGGCGTGCTTCGTCGCGGGGCAGGACTTCTTTCTCGAACGGCGCATTGCCCTTGATGATCTTCCGCATGCGCATCTCGATCTTGGGGAGATCCTCCATCGTGATGCCTTCATCGCCGAGATCGATGTCGTAGTAGAAGCCGTAGCGCGGGTCGTCGACCGGCGGGCCCTTCCAGAGCTTGACGTTGGGCCGGATGTGCTGGATCGCCTCCGCCATCACGTGGGCGGCCGAGTGGCGGATGACGTCGAGTCCCTCCGGCGTGTCGCGGGTGATGATCGAGACCGAGCTGTCCGTCGTGATCGTCTCGCGCAGGGTCACCGTCTTCTCGTCGACGTTCATTGCGACGGCGGCCTTGAGCAGGCCCTTGCTGATGGACTTGGCGATCTCGAGACCGGTCACGCCAGCGGGATACTCGCGCTGGGAACCGTCTGGGAGGGTGATCTGGATGGACTCAGTCATGGGTAGGGGGCGGATTAGACTGGGGCCGGTCGGAGAGGGCAAGGATTGAGGTGGGCTACCGGATGGACCTGAGTCTCACGCCGGGGACCGACGGCAGCTGCGACGGCTTCCGGCGCGCGTCGTGCACCTACACCTGCGTCCGGAGCTTCAGTTCCCTGCGCGACCCCTTCTCGAGTCGATCGTGCCGGATCAATCGGTTGATGACCGCCCGATGCTCGCGTTCGGCCTCCTGGACCATCCGCTGCACCGCGCGGACAAAGGTTTCGTCGTCGCTCCACTCGAGAGACTTGCAGGGCCGGAGTTGCATTGCGAGGGACTTCGGCTTCGCGCCGAGCAGACCGGCGAGCCAACCGATGCGAATGTGATGGTCGTCGGCGCTGCTCCGCGCTCGGCGGGGTGCGATCCTCTTCGGCCAGTGCTTGCTGTGGCGCACGGACCAGATCTTGCCCGGCCCGCCGGCGAGCCGTTCCTTGTCCACGAACTGGGGCTCGCGGCGGAACTACGCCCCCCCCCCACGCTATTTGGACAGGATCCTGGGAAGCGACGCGGCGGAGCGTCGATTTCACCGTCTGCGCATGGGCGAGCGCTGCCAGCGCGGCGCCAGCGATCAAGAGACCCCGGACGTGCAGCACGGCGGGTGCCAACCTGGCACCATAGCGGGTATATGGGTGTCGATGTCCCGTGCGGATCGCCGAGAACATCTGCCGCAACTTCGGAGTTCCTTCTGCCGATCTTCAAGGCGATGGTGAAGACCAAGCCGGGGAAACAGCACGCGGAAGAACTGTACGGCGCCATCGAAACCCGGGTGCATCCGATCACGTTGAACTCCTTGAAGAAGATCATGGGCAAGAAGTAGCAATCGCACCGACGACTCGCCAAGCTAAAGGACTCCATATACTCAGCTCTGTCGTCCCTCTTTCCTGCTCTTCCATGCCCTACGGCTTCGTCATCGATCAGACCAGGTGCATCGGCTGCCACGCGTGCACGGTCGCTTGCAAGTCAGAGAACGACGTCCCCGTCGGCGACTTCCGGACCTGGGTCAAGTACACGGAGATCGGCACGTTCCCCACGGTGCGCCGGCATTTCTCGGTGCTGCGCTGCAACCACTGCACGAATGCCCCATGCGTGACGATTTGTCCCGTCAACGCGTTGGACAAACGATCCGACGGCATCGTCGACCTCGACCGGGACGTGTGCATTGGTTGCAAGGCGTGCATGCAGGCCTGCCCCTACGATGCTCTCTACCTCAACGAAGAAACCGGTGGCGCCGAGAAGTGCCACTACTGCGCGCACCGCGTGGACCAGGGACTGGAGCCGGCTTGCGTGGTCGTCTGCCCTGAGGAAGCGATCATCTCCGGGGACTTCAGCGATCCGGAGAGCAAGATCGCGAAGCTCCGCAGTCGGCCAGACGCAGTCGTGAGACGGCCCGAGCAGGGGACGGGTCCGAACGTCCACTACATCGGCGCCGACCCGGTCTCCCTGAATCCAGGTACGGCGCTCGAGCCGGATTCGTACATCTGGAGCGAGCGACGATTCGAGGCGCCGGACTACCCGCCTGTCATGCCTGACGGTGTCGATCTCTATCCGGATGCGACCACGGTTCTCGACGTCAACCACAAGGTGCACTGGGGCTGGAAGGTGTCCGCATACCTGGTCACGAAGGGGATCGGCGCTGGCGCTATCCTCCTCGCACCGCTGGTTGGTGCAGCCGCTGCCGGGACGAATGCCGGTGACTACGCACCGGAGATCGTCGGCATCTTCTTCCTCGCCGTGACACTCCTGCTGCTCGTCGTCGATCTGAAGCGGCCACTACAGTTCCTCTCGATCCTCCTTCGACCCAACGTCAAGAGTTGGCTCGTCAAGGGCTCCTGGGTCCTCACCGCATTTGGGGGCGCAGCCCTTGGTGCGCTGGTGGCCAGGGCGATGGGCAACGATCAACTCGCGGATATCCTGCGCTACGCCGGTATGCCGCTCGCAATCGGCGCCGCCTGCTATACGGCGCTGTTGTTCGCGCAGTGCGAAGGCCGTGACCTGTGGCAAAACACGCGGTGGCTCGCGCCCCATCTGCTGGCGCAGACCGTGTTCCTCGGCGCGCTCGCGCTGCTGCCGTTCCTGCCTGCGAACATGAGTCTCGCCTGGCTGGTGACCATCGGCGGAGTGGCGCACGCAGGGATCTCGCTGCGCGAAGCCTACGGCGGTCACGAGACCACAAATGCGAGGCTGGCTGCCAGTCTGATGCCGCGCATTCCGGCCTGGCCAGGCAGCAAGTTCATGGCCTTCAAGCTCGGCCTCGTCATCACCACGATCGTCAGCCTCGCTGCGCCCGCTGTCGCGTCGGCGGGTTGGCTCAACTCCGACCTGGGATGGGTCCTGGCGAGCGTTCTCGCCCTCTCGGCTTTCGTGGGGACGTTCTTCTACGAGCAGTGCTACATCCGCGCGGGCCAACTCCCGCCGCTCTCCTGATCTTCAGCCCGAACCTCGATGACCACCTCGGACCCGATGCGCGTGACTCCGCTCGAGAATTTCCCGCCCCAGGAGGAGTGGGATCACTGGGAAGAGTTCGACGCCAAGGTCTGGCCGCGGAAGGAGAAGAAGGCGTACTCGTTGATCCCGACGATTTGCTTCAACTGCGAGGCGGCGTGCGGCCTCGTCGCCTACGTGGACAAGGAAACGGACGAGATCCGCAAGATCGAAGGCAACCCGTTCCACCCGGGCTCACGCGGTCGCAACTGCGCCAAGGGACCGGCCACCATCAACCAGGTAAACGACCCCGAGCGCATCCTCTACCCGATGAAGCGCAGTGGCCCGCGCGGCACCGGCCAGTTCGAGCGCACGACCTGGGACGAGGTGCTCGATACGCTGGCCGGGCGCATCCGCAAGGCGATCCAAGAGAAGCGCCTGACCGAGGTGATGTACCACGTCGGTCGCCCCGGCGCCGACGGCTACATGGACCGCGTGTTGCAGTCGTGGGGTGTCGACGGCCACAACTCGCACACCAACGTCTGCTCGGCAGCTGCCCGCCTGGGATACACGCTCTGGTCCGGGCACGACCGCCCCTCACCCGACTACGAGCACGCGAAGTTCATCCTGTTGATCAGCGCGCACCTCGAGACTGGTCACTACTTCAATCCCCACGCGCAGAGGATCATCGACGCGAAGTCAGCGGGGGCCAAGATCGCCACGGTCGACATCCGACTGTCCAACACGGCGTCGATGTCGGACTACTGGCTGGCGCCGCGACCGGGGACGGAAGCGTTGATGCTGCTCGGCTTCGTGCACGTGATCCTTCAGAACGACCTGGCCGATGACAACTTCATCAAGACGTGGGTGAACTGGCACGCGTGGCTCGACGCGCGTGGGCACGAGCGTGACTTCGACGGCTTCATGGAAGAACTGAAAGTCGAGTACGCCTGGGCGACCCCGGAGCACGTCGCCGAAGTGACCGGTCTCACTGCGGAACAAATCCGAACCGTGGGTCGCGAGATCGGCGAGGCGGGATCGAAGTTCGCAGCGCACGTGTGGCGCAACAGCGCGAGCGGCAACAAGGGAGGCTGGCAGGTCGCCCGCTGCCTGCAGTTCGTCGTCACATTGGTCGGGGCGGTCAACGCCGAGGGCGGCACCTCCGGCAACGGTTACAACAAGTTCGTCGCGAAGCCCTTCGACGTGCCGTCGCCCCAGGCGGTCTGGAGCGAGCTGCTCTACCCGCGCGAGTGGCCCCTGTCCCACCACGAGCTGTCCTTCGTGCTCCCCCACCTCCTCCTCGATGGGCGTGGCAAGATCGATACCTACTTCACGCGGGTCTACAACCCGGTCTGGACCAATCCCGACGGCTGCGTCTGGATGGAAGTGCTCCAGGACGAAAACCTTATCGGATGCCACGCAGCGTTGACGCCGACCTGGAACGAGACCGCGCGGCACGCCGACTACGTTCTGCCGATGGGCGTCGCGACCGAACGCCATGACCTCACCAGCCAGGAGACGCACGCCGCGAAGTGGATCGCATTCAGACAGCCGGTCATGCGCGAGGTGATGCGCCGGCGCGGCGAAGAAGTGGAATGGACCTGGCAGGCAAATCCGGGCGAGGTGTGGGAAGAAGACGAGTTCTGGATCGCGCTCAGCTGGCGCATCGATCCCGACGGTGAGCTCGGCATCCGCAAGCACTTCGAATCCCCGTACCGCCCCGGCGAGCGCGTCACGATCGACGAGTACTACCGTTGGATCTTCGAGAACTCGGTTCCAGGCCTGCCGGAAGCCGCGTCCAAAATCGGGCTGGAGCCGCTCGAATACATGCGCCGGCACGGCGCATTCCTCGTCGAGGACAATGTCTACGTCACGCACGAGGAGCCACTGCCAGCGGACAAGTTGAAGGACGCGGTGTTCGACAACGATCGCGCAGAGGTCCGCAAGGATGGCGAGGTGATCGGGGTCTTCGCCGACGGCAAGTCGATGGTGGGATTCCCTACGCTGAGCAAGAAGCTCGAGATACACGCGCCGGTCATGGCCGAGTGGGGTTGGCCGGAGTTCACCGAACCGGGCTACATCAAGAGTCACATCGATGAGGCGGAACTCGACCGCGACGCGGGGGAGATGGTCCTCGTCTCGACCTTCCGTCTGCCGACGTTGATCCACACGCGGTCGGCGAACTCGAAGTGGTTGAGCGAGCTCACGAATACGAACCCCGTGTGGATCAACACGGTGGACGCGCGGCGCCTAGGCATTGCGTCCGGTGATCTTCTGAAGGTTGAGTCGCGCATCGGCTACTACGTCAACAAGGCGTGGGTCACGGAGGGCATCCGCCCGGGAGTCATCGCGTGCAGCCACCACATGGGTCGCTGGCGGCTCGAAGGCGATCAACACAGCGCGAACAGCTGGCAATGTCACGGGATGACGCTCGACCGCCAGGGCACCGTCTACAAGTACCGGCGACAGGTCGATGTTGGACCCTTCGACAGCGACGACAAGGACAGCGCGAAAGTCTGGTGGACCGAAGGCGGCGTGCACCAGAACTTCATCTTCCCCGTGCAGCCCGATCCGGTGTCGGGCATGCACTGCTGGCACCAGAAAGTGACGGTCGCGAAAGCTGGACCCGACGATCGCTACGGAGACATCCAGGTCGACACGGCAAAGTCGATGGACGTGTTCCACGAGTGGCAGCGAGAAACCCGCCCGCCGACCGGAAGTTTGCGCCGACCGCTGCACTTCAAGCGGGTATTGCGCCCGACTGACGAAGCCTACCGCCTGGAAGAGTAGCGCTGAAACCGTTGCGAGCCGGATGCGGGGGATCGGGTACTCTTGCGCGCCTGATGGACCTGTCCTTTCTGCACCCCCTGATCGTCCTCGGCCTGGCCTCGTTTTACGCCTCGGCCCAGGTGTTGCCGGTCGATGACCAGCCCCGGCAATCGGCGCTCGACGTCCCGGGGTGTGGGAAGGTCCACTTTCCGATCCGGTGCACGCTGCCGGAGAATCAGAGGTTCTTCGATCAGGGCATCGCGCATCTGCACGGCTACTCGTTCTTCGAAGCCGAGCGGTGTTTCCGGCAGATCACGGCGACCGAGCCGGACATCGCCATGGCCTACTGGGGCATGGCGATGGCGAACGTGGACTTCCCGGACCGCGCCGCGGACTTCATCGAACTGGCGCTGCCGCACCGGGGGAAGGCGAGCGAGCGCGAACGTGTCTGGATCGACATCCTGGCGAAGTTCTACGAAGTGACGACCGCTACCGCGGAGGCGAACAAGGAGCGGAAGAAGACCGTCGAATACGGCAGCCCGCTTCCATCGCGGGAGTTCACGCGACCGGTGAGGGTGCGCGCCGACATCCTCAAGGCGGGGTTTGGGCGACTCGTGGAGAGTGACCCGACGGACATCGAGGCTGCCGCCTTCATGGTGGAGCGATTTTGCCGGAACCGTGCACTCGGTGCGCCGATCGCGAACCCGAGCGTTCCGGACGGCATGCTCGACAAGATCTTCGCGAAGAATCCGGATCATCCCGCCCACCACTACCGCGTGCAGTTGTGGCTCGGTTCAAAGCCCGAACGCGCCGCAACATCGGCCGCGACGTGTGGCAGGGTGGCTCCGGCGATCGCGCATCAGTGGCGAATCGGCGGCGATCTGTTCTCAGCGCTCCACCGACACCGCCAGGCGGTGCAGCATTTCGACGCAGCGATGCGAGTCGAACACTCGCACATGGCACGGTTTCGGCTGATGCCGTATCGGGTGCCAGAGTACGCGGCCACTGTTCGCGCCCTCAGCCGAAGCCTGATTCTCACCGGTGACGCGCGTGGCGCGCTCGCGCTGGGGCACTATCTGATCGGCTTGCCTCGACACCCAAAGTACAACCGACTCGGCGATCCCGACGATCTCGCAGGCATCGGCCCCGAGTTGCTCGTCGAGACCTGCCGTGTGTACCAGATGCTGGATGAGCTGCGGAAGCTCGAAGACTCTGGGATCCTGACTACCGGCAAGAATCGCCACGGCGCCGTTCGCGTGACCGCAGGATTGGCCACGGCCTACCTCGAAATGGGTGACCTCGAACGCGGCAAGGCGCGCATGCGGCGCGTCGTCAGCCTGCGCGCCGATGTGTGGGATACTGCGGCGGCGAAATGGATCGACGCGGAACTTCGGGTGCACCGTGCGCTGCTCGCCGTGGCTACCGGGCGGCGCGAGGAAGCGCGGAAACATCTCGAAGACCTTCTGATGAAGGGCGTGCTGAAGCAGAGCGCTCGCGCGGCGGACTTGTTCCTGGCGTTGGGAGAACGGAATCACGCCATCGATTTCTGCGTCACGAGGTCCCGGCAGTTTCCGAATCGAGTACCTCTCTTGGCGCGGCAGATCTACATCGCGCACAGCGTGGGGTCGAAGGATCTCGCGAAGAAGACGTTCGAACGCCTGCGTCGCGAGGTGCCAGCTTCGTGCGATCTTTCGGTGCCGCTGTTCGCGCGGCTGTCCGGTATCGCAAAGGAGTTCGGATACCAGGCGGACTGGCGCTTGCCGGGCGATAAGCCCGCGGTCAAGTGGGGCCATCAAGACCTCGGCCCGTCGCGCTGGATTCCCAAATCGACCCGAACGTGGAATCTCCTCGCCGCCAATGGCAAGAATGTGGCGTTGGATAAGTACCGCGGCAAACCGGTCGTGATCATCCTCTACCTGGGATTTGGGTGCTTGCACTGCGTCGAGCAGTTGCGCGAGTTCCACCCGCACGTCGGCGCCTTTCGGAGGGCCGGACTCGAGATCCTCGCGATCGGAACCGACACCCCGAAGAACATGCGCGAGGCGGTGAAGGACCTACCCGCCGTCGATCGGTTTGCCTACACGATGCTGAGCGACCGCAAGATGCGGGTGTTTCGCGAATGGGTCGCGTTCGACTTCTTCGCCAGGTCGCCGATGCACGGCACGTTCCTGCTGGACAAGGACGGCAGGGTGATCTGGCAGGACATCAGCCACGCGCCGTTCAGCCACCCCGAGTGGTTCCTGGCGGAGTGCGAACGGCTGCTGAAGGCGAAGTAGCGGTTCTTCGCTACGCGTCTGAGCTATCCGTAGCCTCGGGGTCCTTCGGCGGCGTCGCGATGATGTGCAGGTCCGCGAGCTGCTCGGCCACCACGACAGATGGTGCGTCGCACATCGGATCCGTGGCCCGCGCCGTCTTCGGGAATGCGATCACGTCCCGGATGCTGTCCGAGCCGATGGCGAGCGTCACGATGCGGTCAACGCCGAGCGCGATCCCGCCGTGCGGCGGGGCCCCGTAGCGGAACGCATCGAGGAGGAACCCGAACTTCGCCTGTTGTTCTTCCTCGCCGATGCCGAGGAATCGGAACACCCGCTCCTGCACATCGCGGCGGTGGATTCGGATGCTCCCCGAGCCCAGCTCCCATCCGTTCATGCACAGGTCGTACGCCCGCGACTGGATGTCCGCCGTGTCCTTGGAGTAGTCGTCGAGGTCCCAATCCGTTGGTGCGGTGAACGGGTGGTGAGAGCTGTCCCAGCGGCCCGTCTCCTCGTCCTCGATGAACATCGGGAAGTTCATGACCCAGCAGAGCTGGAAATCCTTCGGGTCGCGCATGCCGAGGTCCGTGCCGAGCTTGACGCGGAGCTCGCCGAGAGCCCGCTGCGCGACGCTCTTCCGGTCGGCGACGAACAGCAGCAAGTCGCCGGGCTCGGCGCCCATGGCGGCGATGAGCTCGGCTCCCGCCGCGTCGGCGTAGAACTTGGAGATGCTGCCAGTGACGCCCTCCGCCGTGATCTTCGCCCACGCCAACCCACGCGCACCGTAGTCTGCGACGAACTTGGTCAAGCCATCGATTGCCTTGCGCGAGTAGTTCTCAGCCTCTCCCTTCACGCACAGACCCTGCACGACACCACCGTTCTCGATGGCGCCGGCGAACACCTTGAAGTCGCTCTCCGCTGCGAGTTCCGAGACGTCGATCAGTTCCATCGCGAAGCGCGTGTCCGGTTTGTCGGAGCCGAACCGGCGCATCGCCTCGTCGTAGGTCAAGCGCGGGAACGGCGTGTTCACTTCGATGCCGAATCCCTCGAGCATTCCGTGCACCATCATCCCTTCGACGAGGTCCAGCACCTGGGCTTCTTCCACGAACGACATCTCGATGTCGATCTGCGTGAACTCCGGTTGCCGATCCGCACGCAGATCCTCGTCCCGGAAGCAGCGCGCGATCTGAAAGTATCGGTCGAGGCCCGCGACCATGAGCAGTTGCTTGAAGATCTGCGGGCTCTGCGGGAGCGCGTAGAACAACCCAGGATTGACGCGACTCGGCACCAGGTAGTCGCGCGCGCCTTCCGGCGTGCTCTTGGTGAGGATCGGTGTCTCGATGTCGAGAAACTCCTGGTCGGCGAGGTAGTTCCGAACCGCCGTGACGAACCGTGCACGCTTCTCCATGGCGCGGGCCATCGGCGCGCGCCGCAGGTCCAGGTACCGGTACTTCATCCGCAACTCTTCGTTCGCCTCGACCTTGTCGAGGATTTCGAACGGCGGGGTCTCCGCCTGCGCCAGGATCGAGAGACCTGTGGCGTGTAGTTCGATCGAACCGGTGATGCGGTTGGGGTTGACCTTGTTAGCTTCGCGCAAGGCGACCTTGCCGTGCACGGTCAGGACTGTCTCCGCTCGCACCGCCTTGGCCAACTCGTAGAAGGAATCCCCTGGATCTATCACGACCTGCGTGACCCCGTAGCGGTCGCGCAGGTCGATAAACAGAATCCCACCGTGGTCCCGGTGGTTCTCCACCCACCCATTGAGGGTGATTTCCTTGCCTTCTTCGTTCTTGCTCAGTTCGCCGCAAGTGTGGGTACGCTGCCAGTTCGCCATGGTTCTCTCTCGGGGTTTGGGGCGAGCGTTGTACCTCTCCCGCTGCTCCAGACAAGAACGGGTTGCGGCTCATTCCCGCGCCGGTAACGTTCGGATTCCGTCCCGCAGATGCCAGGAACCAAGCCAACCTCCGACGCGGTCCGCATCGAGACTCTCGTCGATGAAGCGGGCAGCACGGTGATTCGGGTCACCGGTCGGCTCGACGTCAATTCGACTGGATGCGTCTGGGATCGGGGCGTGCGCGCGGTGCCGGGCACCGGGGAAACGATCCTCGACGCTGCCGAACTGGAGTACATCGACGGCGCCGGGACCAGCCTGATCCACGAGATGGCCACCCGCCAGCGCGCCAAGGGCGGCACGTTCCGAATCGATGGCCTCCGAGACAACCTGAAGGCCTTTCTCGACCTCGCGGGAATCGACGAAGACGTGGACCAGGATGTGCCGTGTCCGAGCAAATTGACGGTCACTGAGATCGTGGGGAAGCGCACGAGGGAGCTCGGCTCGGACGTGCACAGCCTCGTCAGTTACGTCGGTCGGATCAGTCTCGAACTCGCAGCCGTCGTCGTGCGACCGCATCGGACGAGGTGGTCTCACGTTCTGGAGTCCGCCACCACCGCCGGAGCGTTCGCATTCCCTGTCGTGGTCCTGATCGGGTTCTTGTTGGGCTGGGTGTTGGCATTCTCCGCCGCCTTCATCATGCACGACTACGGTGCGGACACCCTCCTGGCGGCGCTGATCGGTCCCGCGATGGTTCGCGAACTCGGACCGCTGATGACTTGCGTCGTCCTCGCGGCGCGGTCAGGTTCCGCTTTCGCTGCTGAGATCGGGACCATGAAGGTCAACGAGGAGATCGACGCGTTGACGACGATGGGCATCGATCCCGTGCGGTTCCTGGTGATCCCCAAGGTGCTCGCCGCCGTGTGCATGACGCCGCTGCTCGCCGCGTTCGCGAACCTTGCAGGAATCGTCGGCGGAGCACTGGTCTCGAGCTTCGTCCTCGGGCAACCGCTCGTCGTTTACACGAACCTGCTGAAGGACGTGATTCACATCCAGGACATCGGAATCGGACTCGGCAAGGCGGTCATCTTTGGGGTCATCGTCGCGTCGATCGGGTGCATTCGCGGAATGCAGACGCGCAACACGCCCACGGCAGTCGGCGAAGCCGCGACGAGCGCGGTCGTCACCAGCATCGTCTTCCTCTCCATTACGGACGCGCTCCTGGCCGTGATCGTGCAGGTGCTCGGGATATGAGCCGGACGCCGATCATCTCCGTACGTGGACTGAGTGCGGGCTACGACGACGTCGTCCTGATGAGCGGTGTGGAGTTCGACGTGTACGCGGGGGAGATCTTTGGGATTCTGGGTGGCTCGGGCGCCGGCAAGACCACGTTGCTGCGTCACATGATCGGGCTCCTCCCACCCGTCGCCGGTTCGATCGGAATCGATGGCGTCGACATGGTCACTGCGACCGGCGCCAGCCGTCAGCGCCTGTTGACGAAGATCGGCGTCATGTACCAGCAGGGAGCCCTGTTCGGTTCGATGACGCTGATCGAGAACGTGTTGCTACCCCTCGAAGAGCACACTTCCCTGCCACGGCGCGCCCGCGAACTCACGGCGCGGCTGAAGCTGCGGCTCGTCGGGCTGAACGGTTTCGAGAACTACCTTCCTGCGGAGATCAGCGGTGGGAT
>Ga0114996_10008116_pt1 | contig 11744 bp, 5 predicted proteins | sample ArcticOcean_MG_C_4_FD_87039 | JGI IMG/M metagenome (GOLD analysis project Ga0114996, IMG submission 87039) | Marine microbial communities from western Arctic Ocean - ArcticOcean_MG_CB4_134 | ecosystem: Environmental > Aquatic > Marine > Oceanic | place: Arctic Ocean: Canada Basin | collected... | reverse complement strand
TATAATCTTCGGTGGATTTTGTAATTGGTCGGTTAGTTGTGCGTTCTTCATCCAAGAGCGAATGATAGTTGTCGAGGCGCTTGTTGTCGGGCGCGGTGTTGACTGCCGAGAACCTTGGAACTTATCCGAGGTGCTGCGCCCCGAATTCATTGCTCGCCCGCTTTTCTTACTTGGACGTCTGGCGGGGAGCCGGGAGCGGCGCTGGGATCGATGCCGCTGTCATCGTCCGCGAAGGAGCCCAACCCGCAGAACCCATCTCATAGTACGCCAACTATGCGAGCCAGTCCTTGATCACCTTCCCACCCACATCGGTAAGGCGGAAATCGCGGCCCTGGAAACGGTAGGTCAGTTGTTCGTGCTCCAGACCGAAACAGTGGAGCATGGTGGCATGGAGGTCGTTGATGTGGACCGGTTTGTCCTCGACGCCCCATCCGAACTCGTCGCTCTCTCCGTAAACCTGGCCACCTTTGATGCCGCCCCCGGCCATGAGCATCGTAAAGGCGAAAGGATGATGGTCGCGCCCGGAAGACTTGCTTCCGTCACCCTGGCCGAGAGGGGTGCGCCCAAACTCCGATCCCCAGACCACCATGGTGTCCTCGAGCATGCCACGCTCCTTGAGGTCCTTGATCAGCACGGCAATCGGCTGATCAACTACTGCTGCGTTGTAGGGGAGCTCCTTGTCGATATTGCCGTGATGATCCCACGAGGCGTAGATCACATTCACAAACCGTACCCCACGTTCCACCATTCGGCGGGCGAGGAGGCAGTTGCGCCCGAAACTTTGCGCGGTATTTCCGGACTTGCCGCGACCTCCATTGGGAGGATCGTCACGCTCGACTCCGTAGGCCTCGAGGGTCGCTTTCGACTCGCTCGAAAAGTCAATGAGCTCGGGAGCGGAGCTCTGCATGCGGTAGGCCAGCTCATAGCTGGCGATGCGACTGGCGATCTCGGGATCGCGCATGAGCTCGAGACGTTGCTGGTTTGCATCGCGCAGGGTATCCAGGGAGGCACGCTGTAGTTCGGGCGGGAGGCCGTCAGGATTGGCCAAGTTTAAGACCGGCTCCCCCTGCTCGCGGAACAAAACACCGGCGTGAGTGCTCGGGAGGAACCCCGATTGCCAGAGCGTGGCACCGCCGCTGGATCCAACCCCGCTGGAGAGCACCACGTATCCCGGAAGGTCCTGCGATTCGCTGCCGAGACCGTAGGTGAGCCAGGAGCCCATGGAGGGAAGGCCAAACGTTCCCCGCCCGCATTGCATCATGAGCTGCCCGGGGTGGTGATTGAACTGCTCGGAGTGGAGCGAGCGCACCATGAGGAGGTCGTCCGCGCAGGACCCGAGGTGCGGCAAGAGGTCGGAAAACTCCATTCCACACTGACCGTACTTCTTGTAGGTCCGGCTCGATCCCAAGAGCTTGGCGTTCTTGTTGATGAACGCGAACCGCACGTTCTTGGTCATGGACTCCGGCAGGACCTGCCCATGCAGTTCGTTCAACTTCGGCTTGGGATCGAAGAGATCGATCTGGGATGGCGCGCCCGCCATGAAGAAGAAAATGCAGTTCTTGGCTTTGCCCGGGAAATGAGGGCTCTTGGGAGCGAGCGGGTTTGGCGCGGCCGGAGCGGCGAGGAGTCCGTCCTGCTGGAGAAGGCTGGCCAGCGCAATCCCTCCCACCCCGCTGGCGGCGGTGTTGAGAAACGAGCGCCGGGTGAGTTCCAACTCGGCCTGAATGTCGATATCGCGTCGATGATGCATGGCTATTCCCGGGTCATAAATTCGTCGAGGTTGAGGGCAGTGCGCGCCACCGCAACCCAGGCGGCCGCCTCAGGAGCAGCGACGCCGTCGGGCAGGTACTTGCCGATCAGCTTCTTCCCACTCTCGGGATGTGCGCGGTAGTAGGTGCGGCCATTCTCCAGCAGGTCAACGAATCGTGCAGTCTCGGCCTCCGCGGGCTCTCTCCCGATGCAGAGACGCAGCGCCTGCTGCATGCGTTGATCGTCGCTGGCGGCCTCCATCTCGAGGAGGCGCCTGGCAAAGGCCCGCGACGCTTCGACAAAGACCTCGTTGTTCAACATGGTGAGGGCCTGAAGCGGTGTGTTCGAGGTTCTCCGGCGCACGTTCGTGGTGTTCGAATCCGGACAGTCGAAGGTGATCAGATTGGGATGCGGTGCGGTCCGCTTGAAAAAGGTATAGAGGCCGCGGCGGTAGCGCTTTTCCCCCTCGCTGGCCTTCCATTTGAAATTGTTGCCATAACTCAAATCCGCCACCCCCGCAGGCAGCGGCGGGAAGACGCTGGGCCCGCCGTTTTTGTCTGAGAGAACTCCGAACACCGAGAGGCAAAGATCGCGCACGATCTCCGCTTCCACCCGAAACCGGTTCTGGCGCGCCAGCAACTTGTTGGTGGGATCGATCTCGCGAAGCTCCTCGCGATGGGCGGACGCTTGCTGATAGGTCGCGGACGTCACAATCGTTTCGATCATCTTCTTACGACTCCATCCCAGCCTCCGGTAATCGGCGGCAAGCCAATCGAGCAGCTCCGGGTGGACCGGGCGCTCACCCCGCACCCCAAAGTCGTTCATGGTGCGCACCAACCCCTCACCGAACAGTTTGTCCCAGAGGTGATTCGCCAGGACCCGGGGCGGCAATGGGTTGTCCTCCGAAACCAACCAGTTCGCGAAATCCAGCCGGTCCAGCTTTCCTTCCTCCCGCCCCTCAATCGGTGGCAAGACAGCAAGGCCACCGGGTTTCACTTCCACGTCGGTCGGCTTCAGGAAGTCGCCGCGGTCGAGGATCTTCGTCGTGCGGGGCGAACCGCGCTCGGCGACCACCCGCACCCGCGCGCTTGGACGCTTGGGCATCTTCTTCTGTGCTTCGTCCCGCTTGGCGAAGAGAGCCTTCGTCTCTTCGTGCACATTCCGGAGAAAGTGATCGAGCAGCGCTTCCTTCTGCTTGTCGTTTCGCTCTTCCGGCTTTAGCGCCAGAAGATCGCGAATCGGTTCGGGAGCCACCGCCTCGGCATCCTCCCCAGTCATGAGGCGCACCCGAAAACGCCCCACCGTGTGCTCCCCGTCATAGTTGCGCACCAAGCGTACCGTCAACGGCGTGCCGGCCTCGACCTCGAGAGGCTCCTTCAAATTCAGAATCGCACGGTGCGGCTTGCCTAGTTGGGGCGCCACCGCCCAGCCGCTCATTTTGTCCCGGTTTCCGTCGATCAACTTGCTGACCTCGAAGTTCGCCTGGGAATGATTCGCCTTCGCGCCGCCAAACGCGAGCTTGGTTTCCCCCCGCAACAACTCCACTTCGTTGAGCACAAAGTTCCCGTTCGGCGCTCGGCCCGGCCCGTTGGCAGGAAGACGCTTGTCGGTGAGCACATCGAGGCGGATCCCGGTCACCGGTTCGCCGATCGCACCAACCTTGCCCGCGATCTCGAATATCATCATCCCGTCGGGGTTGGCGCCGGTCACCTGAACGACTCCCGATTCCTCGACCTCGAACCCAACGCCCTCGACATCGGATGTCACCTCCATCTCGGCCAGATCGTGGAAGGCGGGCGAGTTCGCTTGCGCAAGCCTCTCCCGGAGTCGGGTTTGCCACGTTTCGAAGGCGTCACCGTGTTTCGTTTTCGCCTCCGCGATCTCCTCGTCGATCACCTTCAGCTCCGCCTCGATTGCCGCCTTCTCCTCTTTGTATTTCTCAAGGGGCGAGCCGATAAGCGGCAGATCGTAGTTCGTCTCGTCCGCGTTGTTGAAAAAGGCGAAGAGGCGATAGTAGTCGCTCTGCGGAATCGCGTCGTATTTGTGGGTATGGCAACGAGCGCACGAGAGGGTGAGCCCGAGCCAAATCGTGCCGATGGTTTCGGTCCGGTCGAACAAGGCGGCGTTGCGGAACTCCTCCTGATCCGCACCGCCTTCCGTGTTGGTCAGAGTTTGGCGGTGAAAGGCGGTGGCGAGTCGCTGGCGGGGCGTCGCCTCCGGGAGCAGATCGCCGGCGATCTGCTCGATCGCGAACTGGTCCATGGGCATGTCCGCGTTCACCGCTTTGAGAACCCAGCTCCGGTAGTACCAGGCGTTGGGACGCGGGTTGTCTTTCTCATAGCCGTCGGAGTCGGCGTAGCGGCCCTTGTCCAACCAGTGCCGCCCCCATCGCTCCCCAAAGTGTTCCGAAGCAAGGAGCCGCTTCACCAACGCGGCGTAAGCATCGGACGACTCGTCACTCACGAAGGCATCCACTTCCGCAGGGCTCGGCGGGAGCCCAATGAGATCATAATACAGCCGCTTGATCAGGATATGGAGGTCCGCCCGCGGCGACGGTTTGATTCCCTCCTTCTCCAGGCGCGCGAGGACAAAGCGATCGATCGGATTCCGCACCCATTGTTCATCCTTCACCTCCGGCAGCATCCCCGGGGCCAAGGGAAGATACGCCCAGTGCCGCTCAAACTCGGCTCCAGAGGCCACCCAGTCTTTCAACTTCCCGATCTCGTCCGCACTCAGAGGGTCCCCCTTCGAAGGCATGACCTCGTCGGGATCGTCACTCGTGATCCGGCGAATGATTTCACTCTTGTCGAGATGTCCCGGGACCACGGCGGAGGCCCCGGACTTCTGCTCTTTCAAGAGACTATCCAAGCGGTCGAGACGGAGGCCCCCTTTCTGCTTATCAGGCCCGTGACATTCCAAACACCTCTGTGCGAAGAGCGGTTGGATATCGGTCGCAAACCTGATCTTATCCGCGGCGACCGCCCAGTTGGCCGAGCCGAAAACGGCGACAACAACGATAGAGAATGTCGTCCGGCAGCTCATCGATCTCCTGCTTTCACATGAATGTCCACAGGCTGTTTTTTGACTCTTGCCGACTGCTTCTTCTTGCCGCGCCAGACGTCGAACCCATCGGGGCGGACGAAGCCGAGCTGCCAGTTGTCCTTGGTGAAACTGTTAACGGAAAACTTCATGCCGGTCCCCTCGAAGGTGACGTGCTGGGGCGGTTGAAACTGAAACGTCAGATTCCACTTGCCGCCGGGGAACTCCAGTTCAGCTGCCGTGACCTTCAGCTTCGCGCCGGGCCGGACGTCGGATTCTTTCCCTTTTTCATCCACGCCGACAATCCGTTTCCAGCGCGGCGGACCACCGGGCGATTTCCAGCGGCCGGGAATCTCGAACGATGTCCGATGATGTGCTCCTTCAAACCTGGACCACTCCGGGATCAGTCGAACTGACATCCGGCCACCGTAGAAGAATGCCTGCCAGCGGCACTTTTCTTCAGCGTTCCCAATGATATTGGCGGGAGCTTCAATCGGCCACGTGTAACCTTTTTTCTGCTTCTCGAACAGAAGTGGCGTCTCCCCGTCGGACATCGTGAACAGCGGCGAACCATCGAGTCGCACCGCACCGTCGTCGTCGGCGAGATGGGAGCACAGACCATTAAACATGGCAAACCGCGCGGTCAACTTGGGCGAGTGAAGCACGTAGTTGGCCTGCCGATTGGCGTACTCTTTGACCAAGGTCGGTCCGGCGTACACAACCAATGGCTGGTCTGCAGTACGTGTTGGAGCCGAGTCGTCGGTTGTCCAGAACACCCGGTAAGTCAGCGTTTGTTTCCCCTTCGCCGGATCGCCCGTCTGGACCGTGAAAGGCAAGGCTGCCGATTCGCCGGGCGCGACCGACTTGAAATCAAGCCGTGCCGGTTTGATCTCGACACCCGCCGGGGTGGAGAACTCAACATGACCGGAAAGAGGCTTTCCTGTCGTGTTCTTAATTTCGAGAACCGCATCGCGACGGCCCTGAGCGAACATATGTAGTGGCCCCCCCCGAGCTATTGTCGCGGGGAATGGACACTCTGCTGCTACTGCAACGGTTGGAATGTCCGCGGGCGCCGGTTCACCGAAGAGCAGGTCGTTGCCCTTGCGCGTCGTCTTTGCCTGTTTGCCGTTGAGGGTGAAGCGTCCCGCACGAATTGGCAGTCGGAAACCGCTCCAGTCGCCGCGTCCAATGACCTCGCCGGACTTCTTCACGCGCAAGTAACCGTAGTCCGTAATCGAAGCAAACTGGTCATTGGCAATGACAAAGTGCAGCGGTTTGGGCACGGTTTGGTCGGCTCCGAAACGCACGGCTACATAGTCGGTGAAGTCGGCCGAATCGACTCGAACCAGCACGCCGTCGGGTCGCTGGGCAAGCTTCGTGACGCCGGTGATTCGCGGCTTCTCACCGGCGCGTGTCGGTTCGTGCGTGGTGATGAAGGCGGTCTGTCGGACGCCGCTGCGACGCGTGGCCAGCATCGTCAGGTGGGGGAGCTTCCCAGCATTCTTTTCCCCATAGGCCAGCTTTGCGAGTTCGTTTCCCCAGCGGCCGAGCGTGACTTGCGTACCGGGTTGAGCGGCCATGTGCAGTCGCAGACGTGCCGGCGTTTCGTCCTTGAGCACAAAATCAACAGACCACCCGCCGGATTCCTTTGCAGTACGCTGATCGTCGACAAGCCAGAACCGTCGTTTCATCGCATCAGAGGCACGAAACGCTCCGGGTCGCGCGGGCTCGGCTTGGCCAAAGCTGTGCAGCAGGTAGTCGTAGGTGTGCGGGATCCTGCTCGACGCATGGAAGACGTCCAGCAGGTACTCGGGTGCGAGTGAGAGAGCCCGCGTCTGGTCGACGCCCTCAAACACACCACTCGCCGATGTTGCCAGGAATTTAACGTCCGGGTTGAAATCGTGTCGCAGACCATTGGGCTCGGCGTTGCGTGTGTCCTGCTCGTCAACCAGCAGGGTGTTATGCGCCACGCTGTTCATCGTCCAGCCGATCGACGGTTTCTCGTACTGGATGGCGTTGTAGTCGGGGTAGAAGAGTCGTCCGGCTCCGTGCAGCGTCAGGCTGAACTTGTCGCGATGGTCATGGCCGTAGCCCTGCCCCATGAGCTGAAAGACGGCAATGGCATCGCCGCTCGTCCAGTAGGCAGGCGACTCGTCAGACCTCAACATCGCCAGCCCGTAACTTGGCCAGACCTTTGACGGAGCAGCCGGCAGCGGCACCGGTTTTGACGGAAGCGGCCGCCTGTTCAGCAGGTTCGGCTTGTAGTCAGGAAGTAATGCGAGGAAAGCCGCGTAGCGTGAATCGCCCGAAACGTTGTACGCGTCGGCAAGCCCAGCGTGGACGAGGGAACCTCCGCCACCCGGGTAAATCAGAAACAGATCAGCGCCCCCGCCGGTGCCGGTTGACCCGTCGCCGTAGCTTGCGGCCCGGATGCGCCGCGTACTCCCAACCTTTTCCATTGGGTAGGCCGTGTCGATGTAGTAGTCCATCAACCCCCTGGGACTGCCGCCGTCGGGCATCTCGCGTCTGAACCAATCCTGGCCATCCACGAGTCCGAGATAGCGAGACATCTGCGCGGAGAGGATCAGGCCCTGGTGATCGATCGGATAGATCGGGGCCTCGTGCCACGGGCCGCCGTCACGTAGCATGTGATTGAGCACGGTAAAGTAACCGCCAAGGTGGGCGCCATGCGGTTTGGTTCGGCGGAATCCCCATTCCAGGAACTCCCGATCGCGTGTCACCAGTCCCGTCAGCGCGACGGCGAAGGTCGGCTTGAAGACAAGGTTCGGCGTGTGCCACCAGGCATCCATCGCCTTCATGCGATAGCGAGCATTGACTAATAGCCCGTCGCGAATGGTGCGGCGGTCGCCAGCGGACAGTGCGTCATGCAGATAGTCGAAGGCGATGATTTGTTCCGCTTCGATACGGTAAAAAATAATTCCCATCCACGGTCTCCCGCCCGCGAAGAATTTGGGATCATCGAGTCTATCTTTGAAACGCTTGACGCGTTGAGGTGAAAGTTTCCCGAGCAGCCATTTGGTCGCAGTGGGAACATACTTGGCATCGCGCTCGAGCGCGAAGAGGAATGCCGCCGCATAGCCGTCGCCGCCATCCGCTTTTTTCTTCAACTGCTCGTAATCCTGCTTCGCCCATCCTTCGCGAGCTATGAGCCCGCGAATGCGTTGACGTTCGGTTTCGGGCATCAAATAAGGTCGCCCATGCTTTGGCTCCGCCGGCAACGGCAGCTCCGGTTCCTCGGCAAAAGCGCCCGGTAGAGAGGCGCTCCAGACGATCAAAAAAACGATCAAGCAGTGACAGTGACTTTGCATCTTCATGTGGCTATCAACGATATGAACCACTTCCGCTCTCATTAGTCCAGATCAATCAAATACCGCGCTTCATTAATCTTTTCTCGTTGCAGTGAGTAATTCACCTAACCCCCAGCCACCCGCCAATGTTCCCGTTATAATCTTCGGTGGATTTCTTATTGCTGTCGTTTGTTTCTTTGATCATTGTCTTTGAATGAATCAGAGCGAACTCCTTTTAACTCTTCTTATTGGGAACCTTTATAGTAGAGCCTAGCTCCCGGCGTCTCCGTTCTGCTCGGACTGGAGCTTAATGGAATATGATCCTGAAAAAAACCCGATGCCGAATTAAGGCTCCAAAAGGACAAAATAAATATTGCCTAACTGAAACCTTTTGTGTTTTAATAGTGTGGTAATGAAAAGTGCGGCGTCATTTCTTTTATTCGTTTCCTTTTTCATTTCTACCTTTGCAGGGGCAGTGACACTGGAACGTAACCTGAAAGCCTGGTGGTTGATGGGTGAGAATGCGAAGATGGCTCCGCTTGACGTTCAGGTTCTTGGGGTCACTGAAATCTCCAGCCATTTGGAAAAAGGCGTCAGTGCTGATGGGCGGGGTTCCCCGCAACTGGTTGAAGGCGTGCCCTTTACTTCGTTCCCTTTCGAGAAAAGTTTTGCCACTCATTCGAGTATAGGTCCTAATTACTTGTTGGTCCCTTATGACGGTTCGTTTGATTTTGAGGAACAGAGCTTCAGCGTTTCGCTTTGGGTCAGGGTCGATGATAATGGTGGCCGTTATACCAAACTTTTTCAAAAAACAGCCGGTGCCTTTTGGCAGGCAGAAACGGACGGTGGTGGCGGAGTGATCTGGAACATCAGGGATGCCGGTGGAGGGAACGCGGAGATTCAAACACAGAACATTTTCGCCGGGAACAGTGACTGGCATCATGTTCTCTTCCTGCGTGATGGTGTCAATGGCGAGTTACGGGCCTACGTTGATGGTCAATTATCAATTAATCCCGGAGGAACTTCCGGGAATGAGGGTGGAGTCGGGACTCTGAAAGGCAATGGTCCGCTCGGGATCGGTGCTCAGAGTGACGGCGCTGCTCCATTCGTGGGCGACATTGATGACTTCAGAATTTATGAGAGTGCCCTGACGCAAGAAGATGCTTTGGCTATTTATAATGCCGGGAACGGTGACTTTGCTTCGATCACCCGAGAAGATGAGCTTGCCGGTTGGTGGTTAATGGGGGAAGACGCGGCTTTCGGTAATAATGTTTCAGAAACAATTGAGAGCGTTCCTGATCACTCAGGGAACAGTGTTCCGATCGATGCTGTCGGAGCTCCTAAGAGAGTTCCCGGTCATTCATTTTCTCCAAACCTGTTTGCGGAAAGTTACGCTTCAGGATTCAGTGAAGGCCCAAACTTTCTTGTCGCTGCCAGTGATGAATCGTTCAACTTTGCGGATCAAGACTTTAGCATGTCATTGTGGGCCCGTTCCTCGAACGGTGGTGGCAGGTGGAAGAAAATGTTCCAGAGGCAGAACGGAGGCAATGTGTTTTGGCAGGCTGAGACTGATGGTGGAGGCGGGGTAATTTGGAACATTCGTTCCGGGGACGGACAAAATTCAGAAATTCAAACCAATAATATTTTCAGCGGCAATAATTCCTGGCACCATCTTGTTTTCCTGCGCGATACTCAGACTCAGGAACTGCGCGCTTACGTTGATGGTGAATTATCGATTAATCCTGGCGGGACTGCAGGTTCGGAGGCTGATGTCAATAGCCTCGCAGGGAGCGGTGATTTTGGTGTTGGTGCTGAGAGTAATGGGAGCAATCCATTTCCCGGGGAAATTGATGACCTGCGGCTTTACGACGCGGCTCTTTCAGACGAGGACGTTTTAGCAATCTATAATCAAGGCATGGGTGACTTGACTGAGCCTCTTCCATTCGAAATTACAAAAGTCATTAAGGATGGTGACGCGGTCATTATTACATTCAGGACCCGACCGGGCCGAGTCTATGGTGTTGATTTTTCTTATGACCTTAAGGACTGGGAAGAGCTTGATGACGGGGTCGGAGCTGAGGATGGCAGTGATCTTAAGGAATTCACCGATGATTTTTCACCGGGGCAGACCGGTCAACGCTATTATCGGGTCCGTGAACTGGAGGATTAGACCCTCTGCAGTGTCCTCTTTCTATATCTATGAGAGTTCAGATCTCCGGATTGGTTCATGTGAAGGCCCGGTTTTGAGGGCTTCAGTTAGTGTTGACTGAGCGCAAATTGGCACGGATAATAAGTGAATGGCGGAAGGCTATAGGGCCCATTCCTCCATTCACTTTCCAGCTACATGAATTTCGATAACCATTCCTCTCGCCGGCACTTTTTGAAGGCGACTGGAGTGACCCTTGCCCTTCCCATGCTCGAGTCGATCCGCCCTCTAGTGGCGGATACCGCCGAGGCCCGGCCCGCGGGCCCGGCCAAGCGCTTGATCTGCACCGGGGCCTACCTTGGTTATCACCGCGAGGCGATCTATCCCAAACAGACGGGCCGTGACTTCGAGATGTCGCCTACACTCGAACCACTCTCGAAGCACCGAGACGACTTCACGATCTTTTCCGGATTCGATCATCGCCCAGCGAAGGCGGACGGACACGATACCTGGCAAACATTTCTAACTGGAAAGAATAGAAATTCCATCTCGCTCGATCAGCTCGCCGCTTCCCGGATCGGCACGACTACCCGTTACCAGTCCCTTCAGCTGAGTGCCGGAAAGGCCAAGTTTCCAATGAACCGGGACGAGAAGGGCCGGCCCATGCCAATGATTTCCCGTCCCAGTGTACTTTACCGCAAGCTCTTCGCCGTGCCTGATGATCAGGAGCGAATGGACTATATCCTGAAGAGTGGGCGCAGTGCCCTCGATGCTGCCCTTGATGATGCCAGGCAATTGCGTCGAAACGTCAGTGAGGCTGACAGGAAGAAGCTCGAAGAGTACTTCGATTCTCTTCGTGAAGTGGAGAGCCGTATTCAAAGACGCATGAGTCCTGACGGTCCGCTCGTGCCCAAAGTGGATATTAAACCGCCCAGTTACGATCCTCTGGCGCCGAGTCTCATGATCGAGGCCGAAAAAATGATGTATGACCTGATGGCTCTGGCACTCGAGACGGATTCATCGCGTGTTCTGACGCTCTTCCTCGGTGGAGAGGGGCAGGTCTTCACGATTGATGGAGAGGCCCTCAAATCGGGCTATCATATGCTCTCGCACCACGGCAATGATTCTCGGAAGATCGCTCAATTAGTAAAGGTCGACCGCGAACACATGCGGTGCCTGGCCAAGTTCCTCGATCAGTTGAAAACCAAGACTGACGCTGAGGGACGGCCCTTACTGGACACGACTCTGGTCATGTCAGGGACTGGAATCGGTGACGCTAACGCTCATGTAAATAATGACCTGCCCACGCTAGTGGCGGGTGGCGGCCTCAAGCACGGTCAGCACATCAGGGCCGGTGAGGATCAGCTCCTCGGGGACCTCTACATTTCTTTGTTGCAACAATTGGGTGCGGACGTCGATAAATTCTCCAACGCCACACGCAACCTGAACGAATCGCTGCTGTGATCGCCGATCTCCGGAACCGGAGCCGTGATTTCACATGG
>Ga0114996_10008115_pt1 | contig 11745 bp, 10 predicted proteins | sample ArcticOcean_MG_C_4_FD_87039 | JGI IMG/M metagenome (GOLD analysis project Ga0114996, IMG submission 87039) | Marine microbial communities from western Arctic Ocean - ArcticOcean_MG_CB4_134 | ecosystem: Environmental > Aquatic > Marine > Oceanic | place: Arctic Ocean: Canada Basin | collected... | reverse complement strand
GAAATCAGACTCGTTGGAATCATGTCAACTTTATTATATTTTCTCATTATAATAATAAAACCTGAAAAACAAATAGCAGATCCTAATGCCATTAAGTTACCAATATGAGCACCACTTGTTTCCAAACCATCTTTTATCATTATAAATATTCCAATAAAAGCAATTAGCATTATTAATATAGTTCTCAATGATATTTTCTCTTTTAAAATAATTAATGCTAAAATTGCTGTAATAAATGGAATTGAACTTAAAGTAAACAGTGTGTTTGCTATTGTTGTTTTAGAAAAAGAAAAAACAACTAAGAGATTAGAAATTGAATGAAGAACTCCAATGAAAATACCCGGTAATCCAATTTTTTTAATGTTTACTACAATTGCAGATTTATATTTAAATGAAAGAATTATCGTAATTGAAAATACAAATCCCAATGCTCTAAAAAAAAGGATTTGCCAAGCATCTGCATAATTTATATTTCGCATTATCAAGCCCTGAAAACTAATACCCACGCAAGCAGTTGTTAAAAATAATAAGGATAAATTTCGATTTGAAATTAATAGTTTCATTCTTTATTTGTTGATAAAATATTGAATATTTAATTTCCAGGGGGTCTGACTTAATTTTGCAGATTTCACAAAGAGTATTTTACTCCATCTGGAATTCTTATAAGACCTAAACCATAAGAATTCCAATTCTCAACATCACCTTCATACTTTGATTGGATATCTTTATCACCAAACTCTCTCCACTGAATACCGGAGTCAGATTCGCATTTATATATAGTTCCCCCTTTTTTAGAATCACCATTCACAGGAGAAGACAGAAGAAGGATTGAGAGGATGATGAGTATATGTTTCACAAAATTTCCTATAAGTGGTATAGGAGAATCCAATATATAACATCAATCGGTTTGAAATACAATGTGTGAGGATTTTGACCTGGAGAGTGTTCCTCTCTGTAATTATTAATGAATTCAGCTGATTCATAATCATCATGGGACTGCCTTCCCAGGCTCAGAGGTAAGAGGATATCCGGTAGCAAAGAGTATACGGAGTGCGGCACAGGCGGCACCATATCCATTGTCGATGTTACAGACCACAATTCCTGGAGCACAAGAGGACAAGCAAGCTGCCAGTGCTGTTTCCCCGTCACGACTAGCGCCATAGCCATTTGAGGTGGGAAGGGCAATCACCACCCCTGGCACCAGTCCTCCCAACACGGTTGGCAGAGCAGCGTCCATTCCAGCAACTGCAATCACAACTGGATAATTCCGGATTTCCTCAATCCGGGCCATCAACCTCCATATTCCTGCGACTCCGACATCAAAAATCATGTGGGCTTGAATTCCACTGAATTCAAGTGTCCTCATTGCCTCTCGGGCAACCCGTGCATCAGAAGTACCTGCAGAAATGATTACACATTTTGCTGGTTCTTGTTTTTTTTGAGAGGTATCTAAACAATGAAAGCCTGTTTCTGAAAGTGGATCGTAGTCCATTTCACCGAGGGTTTCTGGTTTTAGGGTTAAATATTTTTCTTCAGAAAGCCGGGTGAGTAATATTGAACCACCATATTTTTTGCTTTCCTCAAGAATCACTTCAATCTGCTTCACGTTCTTCTGGAGGCAAAAAACCGCCTCTGCAATTCCAATTCTTTCTTTCCTTACTAAATCGACTTGTACTTCGGAAGCTTCCATATGCATCAATCCTATCCAGGAATCAAGAAAGCACTACCCCGCTGGTAGCGTTCAAAACGAATCCCTATTTCAGGCCTGTGGTGGAAGATATTTTTGATTTTCAACACTGTCTCCTTCTGATTCTTCAAAACCAGACCCTCAAGGGTATTCGTATCCAACTGAATTATGATTCCCTCATCCATAACTCGGCATCGTACAGTTTTTGGAGAGTAATGATCTTGTATCAAGGTTTCCACCTTGTCAATGGCTTCCAGATCGTTGTGGTTGATGCGTATCCCCGTTTCAATCCGACTGGAAAGGCAGGGAGAAGCAGGAAGTTGGGACAATTCAGGCAGCCCCAGATGACGTGCCAGTGTTCTCACATCATCTTTTGTAAAAGCCGCTTCGACGAAAGGATGGCGAACTTGGTGCTCCTCCGCTGCTTGGAGTCCCGGACGAAAATCCTGAAGATCATCTAAATTGGTCCCAGAAACCAAAGTTCCTTGAGAAATTTGAGATAGTGTTTGGTACAGATTGGATTTGCAGAAGAAGCATCGATTAAAAGGATTCGAAAGATAATGTTCATCTGCAAATTCACCTGCGTCGACCAGTTCAACATCCCAGTTCTCTGCTCCTGATTGTTTTTTGACCCTCGATGTCGCTGCTTTGGGAACCGCAGGAGACAAGGCATGAATCATTTTCACCCTTTCCCTACCCAATTGGCGTTGGGCGAAACTGGCAAGAGTCATTGAATCAACTCCTCCTGAAACGGCAATGGTCATTTTGCCACAGGCTTTAAAAACTCTTGCCAATTTCTTTGCCAAACTCACAATATTTTCACTTTTTTTGGCCATGCTTTTCAAGAGCTGCTTTTTCAGATTTACTTCGAAGGTATGCTCGTTGTTCATATCCTGGAACCTCCCTCAGATCATCCATTTCCATCTTGGCCGTGGTTGCGGATGAGCGGTATGCCAGTTTGACCCGGGAACCTTCCACTTCCACGGAATCGCGCTCGAGGATTTTACGTGATTCCTCATGATAACGAACTCCCAAAGTTGTTGTTTCCAAAAAAATCTTTTGGATGATTGATTCGGAGGCCTCCATTTCTACAAGCACCTGGACCGAAAAGGCGATGCGCCCTTTTTTTGAAAATACCGGCCATTGCACAACATCCAGGACCCCTTCAGCGTTCCGAAGATGCTCCAACCCTATAGCTAAATCTTCCTGAGACTGATCATCGACTTCGAAACGAAGGACCAATAGTTTTTCTTCGGAGAAACTTTGCCCTCTGGCTCCAAAAAAAGTAACCCTCAGAACATTACTTTTGGATTTCAGTTTTCTGGTTCCAAAACCAAGTCCTGAAGTAATCAGGTTTCTTTGAATACCATCCGGATTTTGGCTTAGTCCTTTCCTCTCAGAAAGAAATCGTATTATGGCAGCACCTGTAGGAGTCACCCGTTCTCCCATTTCCCCATCATCTTTAAACTCGAAACCTTTCAATAGTTCCATAACTGCAGGAGCCGGCAGGGGCATTCCCCCATGATCGGTCTGGACTTCTCCACGACCCAATGGAAGGCTTCCCAAAAACCACTTAACATTCGGATGGGCATGGATGATGACCGATGCAGCCAGTATATCAACAATCGAATCTACAGAACCAACTTCATGAAAAATAACGGATTCAGTAGCGATTCCATGCACGATGGCTTCTGCTTCTGCAAGCATTTCAAAGATCCCAAGTGTATTTTGCAGAATTCCTTCTTCTAAACCAGCATCTGAAATTCTTCTGCGGAGATCCCTCCATGGGGTGTGATACGAGGTTTTGGAAAATTCATCACGAACAAGGAACCTGGTACCATTGAGAACACCGTCGCCATGAGCATTCGAATCACACTCCACATTGTTCTCTAATTCCATCTTCTCCACTGCATTTCTGATGTCCACCATTAATTCTGGATGAACATCAAGGAAAGCAGAAGCGAACATATCTCCAGATATTCCGCCCAAGGCGTCCAGATGAAGACTTGTCACAGGAATTGTAGCCTCTATAGGATTTTTCAATGGCATTAACCTAAATTACGACTATAGGATCAACGGAATCTTCTAACCTTTATTAATTTGATTTGAAACCTCTTTGAATCGATCGAGGTGTATTCCTGTGGATTCACCTTGAGGTGTTTTACGGACTACCTAACCACAAACCAATTTCAATGAAGTCCATCTTGCCTATCACAACCGAGATACTATTTTACCTCAATGATTATTCTGATGATACCTCAAATTAAACTGTTGTGCCTCAAGATTCAAATCTTTTTTAATAAAAATATAATCTTCCTTCGACTGCGATCGATCTGATTATTCTGTGAGTTGTTTTAAAGGTATGACCCAACTCCAATCTGACAAAAAAGTTAAGTGTTACATCACCTCTTTAACAAGCGGAGGGATACAGGTAGTGGGCAGTTGCATTTCAGCCTAAACATAAATAATTTGCATGTAGTTATGCCTTTGAGTTTGACCACCAGCCTATTAAATTCAGGTGGGGTGTCCATCATTCCTGAATTTGCTACTTTTTCTTCCAACCATTTCATACTTTTCATCTTTGCCCCTGCTACTAAATTGATATATTTCTACTTGTTTTTGGATTAGTCTGAATATGACTTTGATTATTTAATTATGTCGCTTTAATATCTTGATTGAGAATTTTAAATTAATACTTGTCAGAGCAACCTCATATAACTCAAAACTAGCATTTGCTAAAAAGTTGACCTTTATGATCGATGATTATATAAAATAAAGTCATAAATATGTATGCTTTGTAAGTTATTAAATAAAGAATATTAGATGAAAAGTCCGTTAGTAAAAAAAATTGAATTCACACTTTTTGAAGTTAGGATCCCATCTATAGCATCTGATCCATCTGGATTCAGTGTTTGGTATGAAAAAGGTCCTGGTACACTCCAGAAACGTTTTGCCGTCAAAATTTACAGTGACGATGGTCATATTGGAGAGTACGTTCCACCTCGTTCAAGGGCTTCAGTGATTATGCCGTCAGCTGTGGCGTTGTCACATTATCTAGTTAAAAAACCAGTTCTTGAACGTGAAAGTCATTACCAGGCTATGCGCCGAATCACTAAACATGTAGGAGAAGCAGGGATTGGTGCATTGGACATTGCCTTATGGGACTTAGGAGGAAAGATTACTGGGCAGTCAGTTGCCCAGATGTTAGGAGGTTCCCGATGGAAAATTCCAGCATATGCCAGCACTATCCAAGGTGATGAGGACTCCAATGGACTCAGCAGTCCTGAGGCTTATGCGGACTTTGCCGAACAATGCTTAGAACTTGGCTATAAAGGTTTTAAGATGCATGGCTGGAAAGAAGGTGATCCGAAGAGAGAAGAATTGATGATCCGTGCTGTTGCAGAGCGAATCGGTAATCGAATTGACATCATGTATGATGCGTCATGTCACCTAAAAACCTTAACAGATGCTATCAGAGTAGGACATGTTTGCGACGAATATAAACTGCTCTGGTTCGAAGATCCCTATGCAGATGGTGGACTAACTATTCTAGGAAATAGAGCCTTGAAAGAAAAGATCAGGACACCAGTCATGATTGGAGAACATGTGAGAAATCCTGAAATTCATACTGAACTTGTAGTTTCAGGAGCAACGGACTTTGGCCGGGTAGATCCAGATTATGATGGCGGCATCACAGGAAGCTACAAAGCAGCACTTGCTGCAGAAGTATTAGGAATAGATGTTGAGGTACACTCTTGCGGACCTGCAATGCGTCATTTGATGGCCTGTCTTTCTCGAAGTAACTATTACGAAATAAACCTTGTTCACCCTTGTGCCCCTAATCCCTGGCAATTGCCCGTATACCTTAATGGATATTCTGATGAGCTAGAATGCATTGATCTTGAAGGATTTGTTGAAGTCCCTAATGGGCTAGGTCTTGGAGTACAGTATGATTGGGATTTGATTGAAAAATATAGCTTGGAAAAGATATTAATTGAATAAATTCAGATAATATTTCTATATACGCTAGTAAATAAAATGGGTTAACTTCTCTAACATTCTAGAGAGTCCTAAAATTGAAACGAGTCAATTAATATCTGGAAGAATATACAACATAATATTGTGTAGAAGAATGAAATTAACAGAGCTTACAAATATGGATGAGGCTTAGGTTAAAAATAAAACGATATTACTATGTCTTAATACCAACTTGCTAAAAGATTGATAGATGATGGTGGGTGATTAGTTAGTATGAGAAAACATGTATTAATTTTTCTATAATTGTTTTAGAACCATTCAAGACTAGAACGACGGAATTTTAAAGAATGGTATGGATTTTTTTAAGGTTTTTCTCTCTATCAGATTAATGAAGTAGGATAATACATCGTAGCAGAGGGAATAATGTACTTGAAATTATGACAAATATTTGTCAGCATGTTTTCCAGAAATAGATGTAAAATGATAAGTATTCAAAATACAAAAGATTTAAATATATATATAGTTTGTTGATGGCATTATTAATAATGTTTTTTAATTGGCAGCTCATTAGCTACGACTATCCTACTCAAATAGGGAAACAATTTTTTGCAGATTTTAAAATAATTTAACCATCACAATTAGTTCATGTATGTTGCACTCTTTGGATATCTTTTTTTAGGACTTTATATATCCGTTGTCTCCATGACCCCTCTAATCTCATATGATAAATACTGATGAAACAAGTTATTTGTACAGGGAATGCAGTACTCGATCATGTTTTTCAACTGCCAATGATACCGAAAACCCCTGTAAAGTGCTTTGCTAATCATTACTTCCAAGCTGGTGGTGGAAACGCAGCTACCGCAGCAGTTGCACTTAACCGCGCTGGGGGTCAGGCTGTTTTCTGGGGTAGACTCGGTGATGACAAAAATGGTGACATAATCTTGAAAGAACTTGAAGAGTTCGGTGTAGATGTGAGGGATGTACTCCGACAGCAAGGAGTTATATCAGGTGTTTCCTCCGTGATGATTGATGACGTGGGCGAACGATTGATCACCAACTATTGTGACTCTAAACTAAGAAGTGACGCTAACTGGCTTCCACTAGAGAAACTAAAAGAAAGCCATGCAGTCTTAGTGGATTTTAGATGGCATGAAGGAGCTATAAAAACCCTCAGGAGAGCCCGCGAACTTGGGATACCAGCTGTTCTAGACGCAGATTTAACACCTGAAGGGCTAAATAAAGATGTGATCCGTAGTGCTACTCACGTCCTATTTTCACAGCCAGCGCTGAAGGAGTTCGCAGAAGGAAAGTCTACAGAGCAAGCCCTTCAATATGCCTTGGAGCTGAACCGCGGGTGGGTAGGAGTAACCGAAGGTTCTTCAGGAATACGATGGCTTGACAAAGGTAGTCTCCGACATTTTCCCGCATTCGAAGTAAAGACGGTGGACACACTCGGCGCAGGGGATGTTTTTCATGGAATCTTCGCTTTGGGGTTGGCGGAAGAAAATTCTGTGGAGGACTCAATATACTTGGCTTCTGCAGCAGCAGCTCTTCATTGCTCTAGATCTGGAGGTCGTAACTCGATACCGGATAGAGAAGAAATCAACAACTTTCTTAATAGTAATAAATGAATCTTTCTTCAGGAAAACTGCTTGGTTTGCGACGACTCGCAGACGAATCTGGAATTTTCAAGATTGTGGCAGTCGATCAACGCCCACCAATACAGAATTTTATCAAATCAACTCTTGGAAGTGATGAAGCATCATGGGAGGATGTTTCTGAGGTAAAACGTGTACTTGCTGAATCTCTTGCTGATGAATCTAGTGCAGTGTTAATGGATCCGTTATTTGCCTGGCCGGCCGCCCATTACGTGATTCGCCGCGATCATGGTCTGATGCTTACACTGGAACATGCTGACTTTGATGAAACACCACGAGGAAGGTGTTCAAAAGTAATTCCAGACTGGAGTGTTTCTAAAATTAAGAGAGCTGGAGCAGACGGAGTGAAACTATTAGCTTGGTATCGTCCAGATGCAGGGGAAGAAGTGATTAATCATCAGAAGGACTTTGTTAAACAGATAGGTGATGAATGCGTGCGTTATGACATTCCCTTCCTACTAGAACTTCTTGTTTATCCATTTCCTGACGAAAATCTGGAATTTTTGAAACTTAATAAATCGGAATTGGTCCTTCAAAGTGTGAATGAATTTACCAAGCCAGAATATTCAGTTGATTTGTTTAAACTAGAAAATCCGGTCAATGATTCTAATCTTGTAAATCCAGATAGCCCTGAAGCGAAATCTGTTCAGAAAATTTTTGATGAATTAGGTCGAATTTCTGGACGACCCTGGGTAATGTTATCGGCTGGAGCAAGCGCTAATAATTTTAGAAAAGTTCTGCAATATGCCTATCGTGCGGGTGCCAGTGGTTTCCTAGCGGGTCGTGCAATTTGGTGGGAGGCCTTCGTCAAGAATTTCCCAGATATAGCACAAATGCAAAAGTCACTGGCACATGATGGGGTGAATTACATGCGTGAAATAAATAATCTGACCACTCAACACGCAAATCCATGGTCAACCCATCCACTTTATGCCTCAAATTTACAGATGCAGTACTCCACTCAAGAATTTCCACGACTCTATCGTGATTTATGAACTTGAAATTAACACTAAAACATTTTTTATTGAATAAACTCTAGAATATGTCAATGAATATTAACCCAGCTGAACCATTACGTGTTGGCGTTCTTCCTTTGGCTCGGCCAACATTCGATGTCCCTTATGCCGAACAGATTTGCGGGAAGGCTTGGGAATTAATGGAACAGATCCCAGTTGAATGGGTTGGTTCAAGTGAACTATTGTTCGATCCCCAAGCAGTTGAATCTCAACTTTCAGAATTTGAGAAAAAACCATTAGATTTGATTTTGGTATTACAATTGACTTTCACCGACGCATCGATGACAGTGAAAATAGCCGAAACTTTCGATGTGCCCATGCTCTTCTGGTCATTCCCTGAAAAAAGGACCGGAGGTCGTCTACGACTAAATTCTCTTTGTGGCGTAAATCTAGCTGCACACGCTCTGGGAAAGTCCGGAATTCAATGCGATTACCTAAATCTCAAACCAAAGGACCCTGGGACGGGGGAATATCTTTTTGACTTGATACGTGCATTCCAGGCTCGCAAAAATCTGTCCAGCACTAAAATCGCTGTTATAGGTGAGCATCCAGAGGGTTTCCACACTTGTGCCTTTGACAGCAAAAAATTAATGGAATTTACGGGAGTTACTGTAGACCATATGGAGCTCACTGCCCTCTTTGCCGAAGCGAATCAAATCCCTCAAGACACAGTTAATGTGGTACGCAATGAATTGGATTTAAGAATTAATAGTCTTGATTTAGTTGAACAGGAACCTTTGCAAAAAAGTATGCGAATTTTGTCAACCCTGAGAAAAAAAGCCAAGATGGAAGGTTATCACGGTTTTTCAGTTCGTTGCTGGCCGGAATTCTTTACTGAATACGGTTGTGCTGCATGCGGAGCAATGGGTCTTCTAAATTCAGAAGGAATTGCATCAGGATGCGAAGCGGATGTATATGGAACTATAAGTACTCTTATATTAAACTGGCTCGGAGGGGAACCATCTTTTATAGCCGACCTTGTAGATATAGACACTAGCGACGATACCGGCGTCTTCTGGCACTGTGGTCTAGCCCCACTTAATATGGCTGACCCGGATACTCCAATCGAAGCTGGCATCCACTCAAACCGTAAGAAACCCTTGGTAAATGAGTTCCCCCTTAAACCCGGAGAAGTTACGCTATTCAGACTGAGTCAGTCTCGTAATCTTTCGAGGATGGTGATAGGTAGAGGCACAATGCTTAAAGCCCCAAAAAGTTTCTCTGGAACGTCTGGAGTGATTAAATTTAACAAACCGGCCTCGGAGGTTTTGGACACCGTGATAAAGGAAGGACTGGAACATCACTATGCTATTTCCTACAGTAATGTTGAAAAATCTCTACGAATACTGGCACGTCAATTAAAACTACCAGTTCTTGAATTGACGTAAAATATTGAAAAAGTTACGCTACGGATTTATCGGATGCGGGATGATGGGGCAAGAACATCTCCGCAATTTGGCTATGTTAGAAGGTATTGAAGTAACTACCATCTATGAGCCGGATAAAGCAATGCGATCAGAAATTTCCCTTTTGGTCCCCGAAGTAAGGTTCACAGATTCTGAGGAAGAAGTAATTCGTGCTGAAGATGTAGACGCCTTAGTAATCACAAGTCCGAACTACTTTCACGCCAAACAATTAGAGAGTATTTACTCGATTCGACCGATTCCTGTACTTGTGGAAAAGCCAGTCTGCACTTCACTCGAACAACTTCGGGCGTTACAAATAATGGATGAGAATTATCCTTCACCAATCTGGGTGGCAATGGAGTATCGCTACATGCCGCCTATCTCTAGGTTGGTTGAGGAAGTGCATTCAGGTAAAACACTCGGCAAAATAATATCGTTGAGCATAAGGGAACACCGCTATCCTTTTCTGAACAAAGTCGGATACTGGAACCGTTTCAACGAAAATACGGGTGGAACACTTGTTGAAAAATGTTGTCACTTCTTCGACCTAATGTGCTACATTCTGGAGAGTGAACCGATACGGGTCTATGCTTCTGGTTCACAGGACTTAAATCACTTGGATGAGGAATACGATGGACTGGTTCCGGATATTTTAGACAACGCTTTTGTGATAGTTGATTTTGCCTCGAAACAGCGTGCAATGTTGGATTTGAATATGTTTGCGGACGGTTCATGGTACCAAGAGTCAATCGCTGTTATAGGCTCTGAAGCTAAGGTCGAATGCAAAATTCCAGGCCCGACACGCTTCTGGCCGAAGGATTCGCTGGGAGAGTCTCCCAATCCGCAACTTATTCTTAGTCCCCGCGTCCCGAAGCGGCCAAGGACACTAGAGGTTCCAGTTGATATTAAATTATTGGAAGCTGGTGATCATAACGGATCGACTTTCTACCAACATGAACGTTTTGCAAGGGTACTGCGGGGAGAACAGTCCGTTGAGGTCTCAATGCATGATGGCTTAAAGGCCGTTCTAATTGGGCTAGCTGCACAACATTCCATCGAAACTCACAAATCTGTTGATTTAACCTGTGGAGAGTACAGAATCTCATGAATAATTTTTAAAAACATATACGATACAGACACTTGAAAAAAACTGTATTGTTTTTTACTTAAAAGTCATTCGTTTCAATTTGTTTACTTAACAAATGTTTTTATATTCCTCCATTTGGCAAAGATTGTCTTTAAATATAAAGGCAATTCACTCGAAACTTAATATCGTCTAAATTCACAATAAAATTCATTTTCATGTTGGAAAATTTATAAGATTACATGCAAAAACAATTTTCAGTAATGACAGCAAGGATATCAAAAAATAGTAGTGATATTGCCTTTTAACAGCCCCATTTAAACCATCAAACTAAATTGGATGCCTGAGGGACCTTACTTCATAGCCAAGTAAAAATCGTTGCGTATAAAACAAAGCAGTGTTCTTACATTACGGTATTCCATATTTGAGGATTGTTCATCAATCCTAAGATAGAAGCAAGTGGATTCATTCTAACCGAAAAACTCATTTTTATTGGAACCTGACTCGGTTTAACTTTTATGTTTGAATCAGTTTCATAATCATAACAGGAATGTGGATGGAAGAAACACAGAGCAAAGCTCGCTATAGCTTTTTTGGGACATTAGGGGACATCCAGTTAGTTAAGCCCTCTTAATAGTTACTGGGAATCTTCATGAAAGAATACTGTATTATCTTATATCTATTTTGAACAAGAAAGATTTACTGGCATTCCACCAGAAAAACATTCTGGAGTACAAAGGATTCTAGGATTAGAACCAACATACTTTTTTGAGTCGTTTATGGCATCCTCAAATTTAGCCATAGTTTTAAAACCCATTCCTCTCGCAAAACCTGGCTTTTTTGCTCCTACAACATAAACCTGGGAGCACCATTTAAGTGGTACACTACCTCCAGAAACCATAGACATAGCATG
>Ga0114996_10008113_pt1 | contig 11748 bp, 13 predicted proteins | sample ArcticOcean_MG_C_4_FD_87039 | JGI IMG/M metagenome (GOLD analysis project Ga0114996, IMG submission 87039) | Marine microbial communities from western Arctic Ocean - ArcticOcean_MG_CB4_134 | ecosystem: Environmental > Aquatic > Marine > Oceanic | place: Arctic Ocean: Canada Basin | collected... | reverse complement strand
TGGTTGGTTCATTTTATTTGTATAGAAACTTTATAATGAACTGCCAATCAGCCACTTGCAATATATAATCCACTTTATAGATACGTTTTTATGAAACTATGAGGTTACCCTAAGAGGCGGGAGATCAATAATCTGCAAATTAGGGGCAATTGTTTGTACGGACGCGCAGCCACAGACAAAGGCGGTAACAACCAATACGGGTAGCGACAGGTAAGATTTCATGCTCCATTTAGAAGTAAGCTTGTATTAGATAACTAGATATGGATTGAATCCGCCTAGTCAACTAAATCAGATTTACCGGAGCGAAATCCACAACCTACGCCCTAATAATCGGCACCGCCTGTCTAGGCTTCGTAGTCTGGAAACGGAGACGGCAGTCGAAAGAGTTGGTAGGCTGACAGCAGGAGCACTGTATTTACGCGGTGACCTATCGCGCTGGAAGCCTTTGTAACGCTCAGGCATACCCTAGGTCAGGTAGAGCAACAGAACGCCTAATCGGTCGGAGTCCACACGGCTCAGCCTCACGTGTTCAACTGAGTCCTTATAGCATTTAATAGTATAATTTATTGCTCCTGAAACTGGCTTACCTGGTAGGCGCCGGGTTGTATATAAGGAGCCGGGAATACATTCCCTGTGTACTCACCAATAAAACAAAAAGCCCTAGCCGGGCTCCTTTGGTCTACAGTCAATGATCTCTGCTTTCTTGTAGCTGGTTACTTTGGTTGTCTGACTTCTTTCAATCACCTCCATAAGTTCGGCTCTGCTCAAGACCTTACCATTCAATTCGAGCCCAACCTTCTTTTGAAGCGTCTCCGAGTGAATCGAGGGCAGGTTCTTTTCCATTTTATCGCTAAGTATTCCGTAAGTTACGGCCAAAGAGTTTGGACTGATTTTGTCCAAATTAGTCCGTATCCTGTCGAGGATTTCCTCTAAGATAACTTGAGTTTTAGTGACAACCAATGTCCGGAACTCCTCCTCGCACAGACCAAAGTTGCGACTTAAAAACCGAGCGTCGCGTTCTGAGATTTGGTATTTGTTGGTGGCCTCTCGAATCGACATGCCTTTGAATATGTCAACGGCAGCAGATACGAACGTTGCTTTAGATATGGGTTTCTTTTTAGCCATGGCTTAATATTTCTGTTTCTGATTTGAAATCACAACGGAGACAGCCTCCTATTGCCCTAAATAAAATGTCTACGGGGACCGGAACACCTACCGAATGGTATCCTCCGTCATATACTAGGTTCGTGAATGCTTTTTTCGTTCCGTATTTTGCTTCCCACTGCTCTCCATGGCGTATCCAGGCTTCTTGAAGTTGCAACACTGGGAGAAGGTAGGCTTTACCACTTTCTAGTACTGCATAAGCAATATAATCTACGTATAGCGGCTTCTGAATCCAACCAGGAGTTTGCCGTTCCTCACTGGACCAGACTTCAAGGAATATGTCTCCTCCATAATCCTTTCTTCTTACTTTTTCTTCGATATAGATAGCCCTGGTGTTTCCTAGTGCAATCATTCGATCAATTCCCAATAACTGGTGCTCACCCATTTCTCTGTAATCAACAACTTCCTTTGCGGTCGGAAAGAATTGTCCGTATATCTCTTTCCAAATTGGGTTGTCTGAAGCGTCGTGTGAAAACTGGAGATCGTCGTAAAACTTGCTCATTTTGAACCCCCTTTTACCTTCAGCATAGGAGCTAATCCTGTTTTCTCGGTAATCACTTCCCTAAGCAGATCGCGGATCGCGTCACACTTGGAACAGGGAACCACAAAGGAGTCGTGGACCGTTGCAATCGGACAACCGAATTCCTTTTGGATTTGGGGAACACATTGCTCCAAGATCAAGGAGGACTCTTGTCTCTGAAGATTACATGCTAGGGTCCGACGTGGTGTTTCACGCCAAAGTTCAATTTCCCCTGCGACTGTTGGCCAGAGTTTCCACATTGCCTGGCAAAGCGGGTGATTGTCACCGGCTTGGTTGTTGAAGAATATTTTTCTGTAGCAATCCACCTTGAGCTTACCTCGATCCTGATAGGGTTGATCAAGGACTTCATTCAGCGTTTCGTAGAATTGCCCGTTTGAAACAACTTCGTGCAGGTGGTCGATTTCAGGCGTTCCAGGTTTAAACCGACTCGCGATCAAGTAAGGTTGAGAATTTCCAAGATCAATTTCAGCTGTTGGTTCACCGTCAATAGTGAGCCGCGAGCGTAGATCTTTTGCTAATAGGGTAATATTGGTAAATAGACGTCCAGTATTCTCAGAATAAGTGAAAATCTTATTACGGTCATAACCTTTTAACCATTCCCAGCCAAAGAGCCGACAAGCCTTTTGCTGCTCCGTCAATGTAGGGTCCTGCAATACTTGCCAAAGATATTCCAAAGTATCCCCTGTGAAGTCAAAAGTCTCTAGAGAGTCGCATAAATACTCAAGTGAAGGTGTTCTCAGAACAGATTGATTAACCCGCTGTCGGCGGTGTTCTCCAAGCCTCCCAGCCATTCCTGGATTGTCTATATAGTGTTGTTTGAAACCTTTGTTGCGATAACGTGGAGTCAATCGGTAACCGTAGGACTTACCGTGTAGGTTTTCGTTGGATTTAGTATAATATATTCCGTCTGTTTCTAGAATTCCGGCGTCTATGCATGCCTGCTTTACAGGACAAACGTCGTTCCTGTTTCCTATAACTTCTCTCAACACTCGTGAGCTTTTTTCTTGGTAGTCCGAAGGCTTGTGTCGTTTCGTAACCAAAAGAAAACATACTGTATTTATAAAGTATGCTATTTTATCTATGTAATCCCTTGATCGTATTCCAGTTTGGCAATTTTCAAACATACTCTCTATGTTCAAATTCATTGGCAGCACTGCACTAACAACTCCTTCAGACAACAACCGGCTATACCACCTATTCTTTCCTTTCCTCCTCCTCCCATTGTTCGTTACTATATGTGTCTCATACGAAGGAAAAACCCCTATAGGAGTATGTTGAGTCAATGCTACCATGACTGGCCTCCTTCCACCAACAGGTTGAACTTAGTCCGGGCCTCAGCTTCCGTGTTGAATGCCCAGAGTTTCTTTCCTAAATCGACGTTACTTGGATAGAAGTAAAATTGATCTTTTGGACCATGCCGTTTCCGGTCTTTATGATAAGCAGGCAGGGCGACTTCGTATCGGTCGTTATCGTATGGCCACCACCTGTAGTAGAGGTGGACGGCACCACGTCGCTCCATTAAAGATAACAGGTCCTTCCCTATCGTTATCCTGTGTGGTAATTTTGGTATGAATTGTTTCTTGTTCTTGGATTGACCCCTGTTGGTTTGAATTGATTTCTTCTGATTTTTATGCTGTGTTCTAGGCATTATATTAATTTGTTTTAGAAGGTCCTGGTTGATTTTGTTTACTTCCAGGGCCTTCTTTTTGTGGGCAATGCGATTGCCCTAAAAGGTTATGTAAGCCGTTTTAGAAAGGGTTGGCTTAATCCTCAGCCCGTGCCTTTTTTAGAAGGCTCCACGTTCGCCTCAGCCGTGTCTTATATTGAGGCGACAGTGGACCCCGGCCTTTTTTAGAGGTTGGCCTAAACCTCCCCGGACTTATTTAACGAGCCGTCCGTGAGCTCAAATCGCTGTGGGTTTTTTGGTAAGTCTCCACGTTGACTCTTAAATTCTTATCCTCCTGGTTCTTTTTGTTCATGCTTACTATGGGCATACAGGTATTCCATTAAGGAATTAAAGTCTATCAAGCGCGTTGCCTGCTTTTGATCCCGCTTACGTAAAGACACAGATCTCACAGGAGCTTTATAATTATTTTCCTTACACGGTAGTACAAGTTGATTGAGTCGACTTCTGGAAAGTGAAGTGTGTGGCTCGCGATCGGGTGCTTTGGGTAGTTTAATAAACTCAGGCATAGTTCTATTGTGTATATAGAGAGAGGATAAACACTCTAGATATGGTGTCAACATTTATAACTAATTGATTACCAAATACTTAATTATACTCTATTAACCTATTGATCTGCAATAATTTCGGTCAGTAAATTACCTTAAATAGCAACCAACAGCTTCTCATTCGGCGGTATGATCCTGCAAAATTGGTCCGATTCTCAACCGCGACCAATCAATAGTAAGAATGGCTTAAATGTGGTAACAATGCCGTAACAGAATCAGTTAGGCTAATATTGCCAAAGTAGATTGTTTTGTTGTAACCACTTGACCAACAAGGCTTTTAAGTGGCACACCCCACAGGAGTCGAACCTGTAACCTCCTGATCCGTAATCAGGTGCTCTATCCAATTGAGCTAGGGGTGCGCAAGTAAGCCGATTAGTTCTGTAAAGCTATAGAGGGCTGTCAAGTATCTCTTTTGGAAGATTTCGGGGTCTTGGGTCCTCTGTATTCGAGAGCATGAAAAAGCCCCGACCATTGCCGGGGCTTTAAAAAGAGGTCATGAATCCAGTCGCTTCAAACACCTGCCACTTTGGGCAGATTTGCAGGGAACTCAATATTGTGTGTATCCTTGCGTTTGACCTTATTTAGGCGATGTTTGCGGCGTAGCATTCGGTCCAGTTTGTTGACCATAAGGTCAACTGATTTATAGAGATCTTCTGTTTCCGCTGTTACGTTTAATCCCGGTCCACGCATTTCAATGTGTCCTTTAGCAATGAACTCCTTAAGATTTGTGATGTTCTGGTTGTGTTCGAGTTCTACCCTTATTCGGATAATATGTTGTTCATGATGGAAGAGTTTTTCCGATTTCTCATGGACGATGTTTTTCAGTGAGTCTGTGAGCTCAATATGACGACCGGTGATAATAACATCAGGATATGGCATAGTTATTTCTTTATTGGTGGTTAATTAACGAGGGTACTATTGAAAAAGACCCAGGTTTAAGGATTACAGTTGGTTGGTATATTGAAAATTGAGAGGTTGGGGCTGGCTCAAAACAATTAATCATCTCTGGAAATTAAACGGTAGATGTATCGAAATGAAATTGCAACCCTTCTCGTAGATTTGCTTCTTTTAATAGGATAATTTTAAGATTTTTTAAAACCAGGCTTATCACCCATATTTATGACTGAATTTCCGCTGCCTAGTTCCTCAGATCAGCCCGAACTTATTGATCCGAATGACTTTCCAAGCTGGATCGTCGAGGAAGATGATCGAGTACTGGCGATTAACAAACCGGGTTTGGTGGTTTGCCACCCATCCAAAAATGGGCCTTGGTCGAGTTTGGTGGGCGCAGCGAGGGAATATTTACAGCAGGACCTGGTGCATCTCGTACATCGATTGGATAGGGAAACAAGCGGTATTTGTCTATTGGCGAAGGATAAACTCGCTGCCCGGCACAGCCAAATGGCATTTCAGAATCATCAGGTAAGCAAAGAATACGTGGCAGTGGTGGAAGGGGAGTTCAAAGAATCGGTTCATTTGAATACTCATCTGGCAAAGGACCTCGAATCTGAAGTCTATATAAAGCAGGCGGTCCGTAAATCCCACTCATCCAAGCGCGCAGAAACGGATTTCGAACCTCTGTTAAGCCGCAACGGCTTTTCGCTGGTAAAAGTTGTTCCAAAAACCGGAAGAAAACACCAGATACGAATTCATGCCGCTCATTTGGGCCATCCCATTGTCGGGGATAAACTGTATGGGCCGGATGATAGGCACTACCTTGAGTTTATCGAAAATGGTTATACTGCGAACCTGGCTGAAGCTCTCGGATTTCACCGGCACGCGCTGCACGCATTTCGCATTCATTTCAATGCCCCTGAGTTCGAGCGTAGTTTCTTTGCCCCTCTTCAGCCTGACTTGGTGCAGTTGATCGTGACCAGGATGGACTGTGACCTTGAAGCGTTAGAGAAACTGGTCTACCAGGGGGATTCACTAAAACAGGAGAAAACAGAGGAAACTGAGAATTAAAGGCATTTTTGTTTTAACTACGAATCTTACTAATACCACGAATTTAAACTTTAATTGTTTAGCAATTCAAATCGTCTTGATTCGCGTCAATTCGAGTGATTCGTAGTTAAAAATTCCCCAGAAATGGTTTTCAACTAAGAGCGGAGAAGTCAGAAGTCAGAAGGTTGAATTCAGAAGTCAGATACAGAACGGATCAAATCAGAATCCATAGAATCTCCGTTATCTCCGTTTCCTCCTGTTGAAACATCGCGTTAAAATCCAAGGTGAATTCGCGCCTTTAATTGGAAAGAGGTTAAATTTAAATTGTAGAGATAGTGTCATCCGGCCTGCAGGGATACTGGGGACAGGCTCTACGGTACTTCGAAATCTTCAAATACAAATGATTCTGTAACCATTATTCTGTTATAAAGAAAAAGGACAAAATCATGAAGAACAGAATAATGGTGTTGGTTCCGTCTGTCAGACTTGAGATTAGAGAAACCACTACCGAGCAAAGCGACACATCTACAAGCGAAGCACCGAATAACAAAAGCGCAGAATGCGCAAAACGTAGTGCCCATGGCGGGATTTGTGCTTTGCCAAGCTTCGCAGGGCAGACTCACCATTGCGTAAAGCCCTTTTATGCGCTTACGCGCGTGCGCTCAAGCTCGTTCAGTTTCTCGCGTAATAGTTGACTGATTGCAGTTAAGTTTTGCTTGGCAGTCAGACTGTCCGGAAGTTCCGCCAAAGTGTTTACGGCTTGATTCCAGAGCTTTGACACAAAGTCGATGCCGGATTCGAAAATACCATGTTCTGTGAGCAAACTCCGGACTTTGCGTTCATCACTGGATTCCAATGCCTCCTTCATCTGTTCTGTAAGGTTTTTGTTTCTTAGCTGAAACAATTGAATCAAGGGTAGGGTGGCTTTCCCTGTCAGGAGGTCGGTGCCTAGGGTTTTCCCAATTTTAGTCTCATCGCCTATAAAATCTGTAAGATCATCATACGCTTGGTAAGCAATTCCGAGCTGGGAGCCAAAACGTCTCAGAGTTCCGCAATCTTTTTTGGAATATCCCGAAAGAAGGCCTCCTAAAAAAGTGGAAATTGAAAATAGCTCCCCTGTTTTCATATCGAGCATCTCCAGATATTCTTCCATTTCCAGTTTCCAGTCTCCTCGCCGAAACGTCTGTAGAATCTCACCAGAGCATACTCGTCTTGTGGATCGAGAAACAAACCGACAAACTTCCACTGTATCGAACTGGGAAGCCATATGCAGCGCATGCGAAAACAGTGCATCACCGAGCAGCACAGCTGTGTGTTGCCCGTATTTTTCGCTAATAGTAGGTTGGCCGCGTCGTTTGCTTGCACCATCCAGGATATCATCGTGAACCAAGGTAGCTATGTGGACCATCTCAACTACTGCGGATACCTGTACCAATTTTTCAAGCACTTTGGGGTCCTCTTTGTTCCCCGATAGAAAAACGAGTGATGGCCGAATCCGTTTACCACCATTTTTGAGGCAAATGCCTACTAAAAACCGGATTTGTTCCTCAAAGTCGGCCACCTGGTTCTCCAGAAAGTGTGTCAAGTCAGCCATAGGTCCGGCCAGACTCAGTTTCAGACTCTCCTTGGACAGCGGATTAAGGATATTTTCCGATGGATTTAACATGGTGAGTGTGGAACATGCGTTGGATTGGCCAAAATTTCAAGAAGTGAACGCAAGATGAAGGGTGCTTGTTGTTTATTTCTGTAATACACGAAAAATTATTTTGCTGTTTCTAGTAGGATTGGAGACAATTCCACCTATGTCTGACAATGTGGTAGAAGGACTCGGTGGCGATCCTGTCATTCAGTTCTCTGTATTTTTGGAAAACAAAGTAGGCAGGCTCAGCGAATTTACGCGACTTCTAGCTAAAAATTCGATCCATATACTGGCGATGACAGTTCTTGATACTACTGACAGTAGTATTGTGAGGATAATCGTTGATGATCCCGACCAGGCGAGTTCAGTGTTATTTCTCCAAGGTTATTCTTTTACCGAGACCGTGGTTCTGGTTGTGCAGCTAAACGCAGTGGATGAAGTGCCCAATATGCTTTCCGCTATTCTTACTGCAGAGATTAATGTGCATTACCTGTATCCGTTTATTTCGAGGCCCTCTGACAAATCAGCGCTTGTCATGCACCTTGAGGATCTGGATGTGGCTTCGGATGTTCTCAGTCAGAACCAATTTAAAGTCCTGTGCCAGAGTGATATTTCGCGCTAATTGATTTGAGAAAAGAGAAAAGTAACCACGAATGTACACGTATAAAAAAATCAAGAGAGTCCAAAAATCATTATCTCAATTCGTGTTCATTAGTGTCCATTGGGCTCTTGCCTTGACTCGGCGTAGTTGTCAACGAAGACGGTTGGTCATGTCGCCTTCGGCTTCGGAAGTGGTTAAGAAACTTTAATTTAATCCGGCTCCGATTAGGAATTCGTGAGAATTGGGGCGATTCGTAGTTCTTCTTTTTATTTAACTACGAATCACACAAATAACACTAATAGTTTTATAACAACTTATTCCAGGATTAGTCCACTGGGCTCTGTTATGTCGGTGTCGTTTCAATCGAAACTTCGCTTCACTTGATGGGGTGTCGTCACTTTGTGTTGTTCGCTTCGATGCAATTCCTGAGCCTGCCGAAGTGGCTGTCGCCGTATCAGCTTGGTGGTGGTTGAGTAAAACTTTGGTTGCGGCATTGATGCTCTAAGTCCATTCGTTAAGTGTTAAAAGAAGAAGAGAAAAGAGAATTAGCAGCTCATATCTGATTTACGTTCAGCCTTCCAGATCTCAACAAATTGGATTTGGAATGTTTTTATTCCTCTTTCCAGGTAATTCGAAGACCTGGGCCGCCAGGATTTTTTGAGAAAAAAACTTCGTCTTTTTCAAAATAAACCCCTCGCCGCAAAGAATAGGAGTATGGTCTGTTAATCGTTTGGTCTTGAGATCTGTTAATACACCGAAAACTGTGTACAACACAGTTAATGTTATTCTGGCTCTTAAGTTTCCAATCCGGGTATCTCTCGGGATATTAAATTCCGATACCAGCAATTTCCCTCCGGGGTTTAAGACATTTTGCAACTGATCGGCAATTGTTTCGAGCTCGTTGCCCTCAAAACTATCAAAGAAAAACTGGGCAACTACTGAATCATACTTTTGCCCATCTCCTTTCCAATTTAATACATCTTCGTTTATGGCACGTATGCCATTTTCAAGAATTCCGTTTTTCTTCCGCCGCTTCTTTGCCGCTTGCAACAGGGGAGCGCTGGCATCCAGAGAGCTTATTTGTATCCCAGGAAGTGTTCTCAGAAGCTGGGTTGAAAATCGACCATCTCCATCACCCAGCAATAACAGGTTTTTCGATTGTTCTAATTCTGATAAAAACGAAAGTCGGCATCGTTGTAATTGATTTGCAAATACCAAATACTCCCAGAATGAGTAAGTGCCTGCCAATCGTCGGTAATCGGCAGGAGGATTGTATGGTTTATCCTTCTGAGCTATTGGCAATGTGGCTCGTGGTTGCGGTTACTCGGACTCCGAAAACTCGATCAGGCTCATAACCTGGAGCCCCGATTTTTCAAGAAGCTGCGAGCCGCCTAATTCTGGAAGGTCAATTACTGCGCTCACATCTACTACGTTTGCTTCTAGTCGTTTGAAAAGCTTACTAGCCGCCAGGAGTGTGCCGCCGGTGGCAATTAAGTCATCTACTATCGCAATGCGTTCTCCTGGCGAGGCTGAGTCAGTATGTACTTCGATCGCGGCCTTTCCATACTCAAGCGAATACTCCTCAGACACGGTTTCAAATGGCAGTTTACCTTTTTTCCTGACCAATACAAAGGGCAAGTTCATTTGGTTTGCAACAGCTCCTCCTATAACAAAACCGCGGGCGTCCACGCCAGCAATACGATCTACTGCCAATTCCTGGTAATGCTGACAAAACGCATCGATAATGGTTTTGAAGCAATCCGGCGTTTCAAAAAGTGGGGTTACATCACGAAAACGTACTCCTGGCTCCGGCCAGTCTACAACCGTGCGTACGTGGGATTTTAATTCTTCAAGGGTCATGGACGGTTTTCTATGGAATTGATGATTCGAAATTCAGCCAGCCCGGTTTCTCAGGAGTTAAATCAATAAGAACCCGGATTAGGTATCAGACTGAGAAAAGGAAACTCCTGGTTTAGTCCTTAGGCAAGAGTGATGTTAAATTGAGTTGTTTTTTGGGTTAAATTTGAACTGACGATGCGGATGTTGGGAATATTTTACAGGAGACCCAAAAAATGTTGAATACAATATTTAGACAGAAGGAAACGGAGGAAACTGAGAACACAGAAATTCGATTGGGGAAACCCTTTGCTGCCTCCTACGGTCAAGTTTGGTATACCGAGTGTAGCAGGAGCAAATATTTTTCGCTTCGATGATATCCTTGAGCTTATCGAAATGGCTGTCGGTGAGACCTTCGTATATTTACGACTCGTGTATCCAGGATGTTTCGGGTCGCGAACAGAATGGTTCTTACACTTGTATCCAGAACATGAATGCAAAAAAAAAGACCCCCGATTTGGAGGCCTTCGTTGATTTGAATAAAAAGTATCTAGTTTCGCTTGGGATTGGCATTGAGCTTTGCTTGGATAATGGCATGAGCTTGGCGTTTATATTGGTCGCCCCGGACGGCATAGGAGTATTCCCAATCCTCGATTTTCTTATAGTTCTCTAGTTCAGCTCTGAGTTCAGCTTCGATGCGTTCCTGTTGTGCGATTGCTTCGAGGCGTTTTCTGTCGAGCTCTTCCTGCTGGCGTTTCAAATTGGCGGCTTCCTGCTTCGCTTTTCTAACCGCATCGGCGGCGGCGGCGAGTTCCTGTTGGCGTGTTTTGGAGGCGGATTGAGTTTGGGCAGCAAGTTCGGCTTGTCTTAATTCAGCGGCGGCCAGCGATTTTTCGAGGGCTGCAAGTCTTGACTTGGATTCGGCCGCTTGGGCTTCCGCTAATGCTCGAGCAGCTTCCTCTGCCTCCAGCCTGGATTGCACCTCCGCAATAACTTTCTTTTGTTCGTCCCTGGCTTTTTGAATTTGCAATTCCGCCATGCGGATTGCTTCGTTTTTCTCTGCCTCCAGTTCGGCTATTCTGGCGGCAGACAGGGCGGCCTGCTCGGCATTGTCATCAGGAATAGTGGCCGTTACAGCGGCAGGTTCAGAAGTCTGTGCTTCGGTCGGAGCTTTGGATTTTGAACAGCCTGCCAATGTGAATGAAGCAGCAATTAAAAGAATAATTATATATTTAATCATTGGGCACGTGGTTTTGTAAGCCAGATTCAGGATCTGCAACAGGTCTCATTTTAGATGGATGAATCGGTTGGTTTTTACTGTGGTAATTTTGGGGAGAGTTTCAGATTTTACGTTAGATTACAAGGCTAGGATAACCTATTTCGGTAGTCTTCATAAGCAAACGTTTTGACGATTTCCAGCTGATTGCTGTTCGAGTGCCATAGCGCGATGGACGGCAGCGAAATTCCATTGAAACAGGTATTCTTGACCATGGTGTAGTGGGCCATGTCCTCAAAAACCAAGCGATCTCCAGGCTTTAGAGGAATATCGAAGGAATAATCGCCTATAACATCACCTGCCAGGCAAGTAAGCCCTCCCAATCTGTAAGTGTGGAGTTTTTCATCAGGCTGTCCTGCGTCCTGAATGCTTGGCCGGTAGGGCATTTCGAGGACGTCCGGCATATGAGCAGTGGCGGAAGTGTCCAGGATAGCGATCTGCATATTGTTTGTCACAATATCGAGGACCTCAGTTACCAAAAACCCAGTATTTAAAGCGATCGCTTCCCCGGGTTC
>Ga0114996_10008112_pt1 | contig 11748 bp, 8 predicted proteins | sample ArcticOcean_MG_C_4_FD_87039 | JGI IMG/M metagenome (GOLD analysis project Ga0114996, IMG submission 87039) | Marine microbial communities from western Arctic Ocean - ArcticOcean_MG_CB4_134 | ecosystem: Environmental > Aquatic > Marine > Oceanic | place: Arctic Ocean: Canada Basin | collected... | reverse complement strand
CCTAAAGCGATCGTCGAGACCCCCTTGCCGAACTTTGGCTTCAGATCCACGGCGACGAGATTGTCGCTAAAGTATGCGGCCGCATAGGCTGTCGAGCCGACCATTGCCAGCCCGCGCGGGCCGTTGACTGCGGCCCGATCGAGCAGTTTCCCCGGGGTCGTATCTTGCAAGCTAATCCGCCGCCGCAGGCCAACCAGGAACGCCAGATCGTTGCGAATGTTGTCGGCCTTGTCTTTTTCGACATCGGCAATCGCCTTTAACAACCCCTTTGCATTGATGACGCTCAACTCGTGGGTACCCGCGTGGGTCACACAGATCGACGCACCGTCGGCCGTACAGGCCACGCCTCGCGGATTGGCCGCACCTAGCTCCACATCGTCGAGCATCACCGTGTTGAGAAGCTTCTTCTGCGCCACATCGATGATGCTCATCGCGTTCGTATTGACCCACCCTCGCTCGACTTGCGTGACGGGAAGTCGATAGCGGCCGACAATATGCACGGCGTAGGCCTGTTTGCCATCGGGTGATACGCAAATGTCCCGCACCGTAGAGCTTCCGTTGGGCAATCGGATCGATGTCGCCTGCCGGCTAGCGGTGTCGATGACCGTGATCACTGCCGCTACGTCCTGGGCGTCGGACGGATCAACGGGAAGCAGATTGGCCACAAATAAGGTCGCCCCATCGGGAGTGATGGCAGAGGCGACCGGTTCGCGGGTCGTTGCCACGCGGGCGACTTCCTTGTTCGTTGCCAGGTCGATTACCGCAACGACGTTGTCGAATCGGTTACAGACGTAGAGCACTTTGCCGTCGGGAGAAATCGCAGGTCCCGTGGCCGTGTGGCCGGTAGGAATCGAAGCAATCTTCTTGCCAGACGCCGCGTCGAGCACAACAATCGTGCTCTTCGGCGCTGCGCACGTCACGTAGAGTTTTGCGCCCGCGGGATCTAAGGCGATGCCCGTCGGCTCCGCCGGCATTACGATCGAACGAGTGACCTTGCCACTCGGGACGTCGACCACGGCGACTTGTTTGGCGTCGGCGTTGGCGACGAACAGCCGTTTGCCGTCCTTCGATGCAACCACCTCAACTGGTCCGAGATACGCATCAGCAGCGGCGACCGGAACAACGGCAATCACGCCGCAGACAGCCAACAGACTAACCGACGTCAGGATTCGGCATCGCTTTGAACATTTCCTCTTCATGCTAAAACTCCTCAGTTGTGCCGACGCAGTTGCGCCGAGGCGAACAAATACAAAATGCATCTCTCGCGATGTCGAGCATAGTCTATTGTGACCCATTTCGAGACGGCTCAGCACGACAACAACAATGCCGACGAGAAGATTCGAAACGCCCCCAGGGGGCAGGGCGCGATGGTTGGTGTGGAGGTAGGTAATTCCAAGGCGGGTCAACAGTATTTGATTCTATCGACTCGGATGCCCGTGTAAACCTCCAGGAGCGACATATATCGCTCTTTTTGCGACACCCATGCCTCGCCGAGAACCACGCTGTCGCCGGCCCCGGTGTTGAAAGTGCGAAAGTTACGGCGAGACGCGTCACTCGATGTCATATGAGTTCATCCGGAGTTCTTCTTGACTCGTTTCTGATCGTCCATCTCGACGTCGGCGATCTTCCATGCGTCGCCGAACGGCATCAGTGTATAGACCGCACTATACTCGTTCACGCGACGATGAGCGTGGCCCCAGTGCTCGACGAGACCGGTCACACGCCATCTGCAAGAGATCTTGAAATCGAGATTCTCGCGATCGACATCCGCCGCAACGTCCTTCGTCTCGCTCCGCAGAATCTCTACCTTTTCGATCTTGCACATGGCGCCCCCTTCGTCTCGGAGGATCAACCCCTGGAAAACATCATTGTAGATGTCGTCCAACAAGGCGCCCGACACGCTCTGCTCCAGCGCGTCATAGATGTCGTCTTCCGTCTGATAATCGAATGCCCGATAGACATTCCGGTGCAGCGCCTCAAAAATATCCTTTCGCTCTGCCACCTCAGGGATCTTGACGCCGCCCGCGCCAGGCGATGCGATCTCGACATGACTCACATTCCATCCGCCCACACTGACGATTAGCGCGATCACCATGAACGCCAGCTTGAGGCGCCATGTCAGCTTACAGACCCAAGCGACCAGTAGAAAAACAGCCGCTGCGACCAACGCGATGACAGGCACCAAGGGCAACTTCAGAGGGTCAGCGAAAACCGCGGGCAACACCACCATGGGCCTTTCCCGCTTGAGTCGATCCTCGCTATGCCAGACGTGCTGAGGTTCGGTGGGTGTGAAGGTGGCGAAGCCCTTGACGCCAAAAACATCCAAGATCGCAATGACTTCGTTGGGGTTGCTTGGTTGGTCCGTCCCGCCATTTGAAGCGTCCACAGACGATGGTTTGAGGTCGAGGAAAAACAGATCCGACTTCTTCATCGCCTCGCCAGCAAACAATTTCCAGACGATCGAAACCTGCCGCGGTTTGCCCTTGGTGCTATAGACTAACTTCAAGTGGGTATCGAGCCACAACGGGATCGCGGGCTGATCGACCGGCGGACCGAGGCCGTCGTCTGAACTGTCTGCCCGCGATTCATCGCGTGGCGATCCGAGATCTTGTGGATCCTCGCCCAGATCCTCGGCACCTAGCTCCCCAGGCGTGCTCGTTTTCCTTCTCGGGTTACGAAATGCGATCGATCTGAGCACGGGGCGCACCGCGATGCCATCAATGGTAACGGGGCAGTTCTCTTTGATGAACCGCTCGACGCCCTCTTTGTAGAGGTAGAGTTCCGATGCCGGGTTACCACGGTCAACGCCCGACAGCGCCGGCACGGCGAATGATGGAACGACCACGTCAAAGACGAGTTCTTTCTCATCGAGCGTAATGTTCAATTCGACGTGCGGCGTTCCCTGCGGGTGCGCATTTCCTGCGCGTGTCGTCAGGAGCAATAGGCAGGCCGAAAGTAGCAAAATATATTTCATCGTGCTTAATCGTTTATCGTGAACGTGTATCCAATCGCAGTAGCATGCTCTATTTACCCGTCGCTTGGGCATCTATTCGGGCGACGCTTTGGACGGTTGCGGTTTGAGCTGATCGAGCATTACTTGCGGATCGGTCGTCGGGCGCTGGCAGACGCGGTTTCGGCAAACATAAGCGGTTGCCTTGCCGCCCAGAGATGAATAGTTCTTGGTGAAGGGTGCCACCTTGGCCAGACGCTCTTGCTTGTCGTCGGTGTCCTTGAGCAGCACCGTCACGACCTGGCCTGATCGATGTTGTTCGACCAACGCGAGCAGCCGCTTGGTGTCGTCCGATGTCCGGCGGCCAACGACCACCACCTCGACGCTCGGAGTCCGGCGCGATTCCAGCGCCATGCCGAATTGCGTCGCCCGAGCCGGCACTCTCATCAGCGTACTGGTGAGCAACTGCTCAAGCTCGTCCGCCTGTTCTTCGTAGCTCAGCTCGCCGGTGAACTTTGCGAGTTGGGAGAAGACCAAGGCAGCCACGGAGTTTCCCGACGGTACCTCCAAATCACCCAGTTTCTTCGGGCGAAACGGTAGCGGCGGGGCGTCGGCGGCCGTGAAGTAATAACCACCTTGGACTTCGTCCGTGAAACGCTTGTCGATCTCGGCGGTCAACTGCCGGGCCGACACCAAATACTTCGGCTCGTAAGTCGCCTGATAGAGTTCGATCGCGGCCCAGGCAAGAAAGACATGGTCATCTACATAACCAGGAACCGTTGCGCTGCCACGCCACCATTGATGAAGCAGACGCCCCTCGGCGTCTCGCAGATGTTTATCGACAAACGCGAAGGCTTTGGCTGCCGCCTCGACATAGCGGGGTTCGCCTAAGATTCGTCCACCTCGGGCCAACGAGGCGATCATCAGCCCATTCCAGTCGGCGAGCACTTTGTCGTCGCGTGGCGGCCGCACACGTTTGGCTCGCTGGTGAAACAGGGCAAGCCGAGCCGCTTGGAAATGTCGCTTGAATTCATCGGCGCCGCTAGCAAACGATTTCTTGCCCAGGTCGGTCATATAGAGGATATTCGTGGGTTGCGCTTTGCCGGTTGCCCGATCGAACCAGTTGCCCTCGGGCTGGACGAGAAAAACCTTGCCCAAGGTAGCGAACTGTTTGTCCGATAACGTCTCTTTGAATTGCTCGGCGGTCCACAGATAAAACTTTCCCTCCTCGCCCTCACTGTCAGCATCTTCGGCAGAACAAAAGCCACCCCGAGGCAGCGCTAGGTCACGCAAAACATACTCGAAGATCTCTTCCGTCATCCGCCGATATCGCTTTTCACCGCTCGCTCGATAACATTCGGCGCATGCCATGGCGAGCTGCGCCTGGTCGTAGAGCATTTTCTCGAAGCGGGGAACTTTCCAAGACGGATCGGTCGCGTAACTGTGAACGCCGTAGCCGATCTGATCGTAGATCCCCCCGCCACGTATCGCGCCGAGCGTCTGCTGCACCGCGGAGAGCGCATCGCGGTTGCCCGTTCTTCTGTGATAACTCAATAGATAAAGAAGCTGATGCGGGCGCGGGAACTTCATCGAACGGCCGAATCCGCCGCGAACGGAATCGTACTGGCTCATCAGGCGTGCAAACACCGCATCGAGATCGGTGTCTGTGAGGGTGATGTCAGGCTGCCGTATCGACCGGCGATAAAGTTCGACGCGACGCTCTGCCCTTTGGGTCGCCGCCTCGACCTGGCGGCTGCCACGGCGAACCTGGCGAACCAAAGTCGGCAGCTGTTTCATCAGCCCGGTAATACGGTGCTTGTCGTGTTTGGGAATGTACGCGCCCGCAAAGAACGGTTTGCCATCGGGCGTCATCACGACCGTCAGCGGCCAGCCGTTGCCGCCGCCGATTCCACGAGCGATCGCCATGTAGACATTGTCCACGTCGGGACGTTCCTCGCGATCGACCATGATGCAGACAAAATCTCGGTTCAACAGTGCCGCGACCCCTTCGTCTTGAAAGCATTCCTTCTCCATGACGTGACACCAATGACAGGTCGAGTAACCGATCGACAGAAAGACGAGCTTCTTCTCCTTTCTGGCCCGTCGCAGGGCGTCCAACGACCACGGCACCCAATCCACCGGGTCGTGGGCATGCTGTCGCAGATACGGGCTCTTCTCGCGAATCAGCGCGTTGGTGTGCTTGGGCTTCGACTCGGCGGCCGGTTTTTCGGGCGGATCCGCGCAGATCCCGGCTGAATGTAAAAACGGTACCAGGATCAACGAGAGAGCCAGACCGATGCGCAAGTTTTTTGAGGCCAATTCAGCACGAATACAAGCACGAAGCGCAAGCGAGTGGATCGAGCGCAGGTAACAATATCCTCGCAGTAATCCACTCGCTTGCGCTTCGTGCTTGTATTGAATCTGCCGCAAGCGAGTTTTGAAATGCCCTCTAACCATGGGGAACCAATCGTATCGTAAGTTTGTTCGCTAAGCACCTTAGTTTGACCGGAGATTACTCATCCACCTGATTCTAACGCACGGCGCTGCTCCCTGATATTGCTCCGTTGCGACGCCTTTGTCTCAGAAACCAGAAACGCCGGTGCTAGGCGGTGATCTCGAAGCCGGCGCGTTGTTTTCGTTTCAGAAATCCGCTTGCCTCGTCGTCGGCGATGAACGACCGTTTTTGCGGATCCCAGGTCAGGGGGCGACCTTTGATTTTGGTCGGATCATCGGCGTCGATCGGCTGGCCCAACCGAATACATAGGTTCGACAAGTGGCAGAGGTCGATCGCCTGCAGGTGGCTGGCGACGTCGGAGATCGGCTGGCGGCGCAGGCGCACACAGTCAAGATACTGGCGCCAATGATTTGACCAGCCCCACTTGCTATCAGTATAAGGCTCCACGCCCTTGTACGCCTTCTTTAGGGCGTCGTCTGGCAGCGGATTGTTCTTCAGGTCCTCGACCGGTTTGCCCGTCAACTTGGCACGATTGACGAAAATCCGGCCCTTCATCCCTTCGATCAAAATGCCATTGTCGGTGTCGTGGCGAATCACCAGTTCGACGCCGCTTGAGAACTTGCACGTGATGTGAAACTCTTGGGCCGTGTTGAACTGGTTGTCAATCGTGGGATATCCGTTCTTAAACGGCACGGGATTCGTCGCGGTGCCCGTGATCTTCACCGGACCTTTGCCAGCCTCATCGCCGATTACCCAGCGGGCGATATCGACGTGATGGGCTCCCCAGTCGGTCATTTTTCCGCCGGAGTATTCGTACCACCAGCGGAAATTCTTATGACACCGCTCGGCAAGGTAATCGACCTTGGGCGTTTGGCCGAGCCAGTGGTTCCAATTCAGGTGGGCGGGCGGCGCAGTCTTCTTGTACTCCTTCGTGGCAGGCGTCCCGCCAACGGCACATTGCACTCTTTTGATCTTGCCCACACGACCGTGCTGTACCATGGCAATCGCCTTGAGGAATAGAATCGCATCGCTCCGCTGCTGCGTGCCGACCTGAACGATACGGTCGGGATGCTCGGCAAGCACTTTCTGCACGAGCTCGCCTTCGCCGACCGTGAGCGTCAATGGTTTCTCACAGTAAACATCCTTGCCCGCTTTCACGGCATCGATCAGCGGTCGCGTGTGCCAGTGGTCGGGCGTGGCGACGATCACCACCCCGATGTCGTCACGCTCCAGTAGTTTGCGATAGTCAGAGTATTTGTCAGCCTTGCCGTCGGCCACTTTCTTGTTGGCGTGGTCCGTGTGGGTCGAGTCGACATCACACACTGCCGCGATATCCGCGCCGTGAAACTTAGCCCGCCCCGCGTCGCCCTTTCCCATGGCTCCACAGCCAATCAACCCCACCGCAATGCGATCGTTCTTTGCGAAGTTGGGATATGCTTTCTGATTCCAGGCGAAGTAAGGCGTGGCGACGGCCGAGCCGATCCCGACCTTTTTCAGAAAATCGCGCCGACTCGTTGAGGTTTTTTTCATCATGAGATCCTAAGCGGTGATGAAGGCAGGGCATTCATGCGAACGCATCTTGATCGCCGGGGGATTATACGCGACACGGCGTGCGTAGTAAAATCGTGCGAGCAAATACGTTCTATCTCGTTGGTCATTGTGAACGAAAGTCATGACGAAATCATGCAACCACTCACAGCGGACACACTCGGCGGTACATGGAGCACCTTACTGCTGCCGATCAACGAGGATGACTCTATCGACCTGGAGCGACTCTCAGGTCAGATCGATCGGCTGATTCAATTCAAGGTCGATGGGATCTACACCAATGGTACCGCCGGTGAGTTCGACAATCAGACGGAAGTTGAATTCGAGCAGATCTCGCAGCGACTGTCCGAAGCGTGCCACGCAGCGCAGGTGCCGTTTCAGATCGGGGTCAGTCACTCCAGCCCCATTCTCTCCCGAGATCGCTTGCGCCGGGTCGTAGCGTTGCGTCCAAGCGCGATTCAACTGATCTTGCCAGACTGGTCGCAAATTAGTCTGCGAGAAGCAATCCGGTTCTTGCGAACGATGGCCGAGGAAGCCGAGGGGATTGGTCTGGTTCTGTACAATCCGCCTCACGCGAAACGATGTCTGTTGCCAGGGGAATTCGCCCGGATCAAGCAAGCGGTTCCAAATCTGATTGGCCTCAAAGTTCTAGGGGGAGACGCGGCGTGGTTTGAGGAGATGACTCGGCTCGCGCCCGATCTATCGATTTTCGTTGCCGGTCACTTGCTCGCGGAAAAGCATCCCTTCGGCGCACGCGGTTCGTACTCGAACGTGGCCTGCATCAATCCCCGCGCTGCCCGAGATTGGCAGCGAACGATGAAAACCGACGCGAGCGCGGCGCTGGAATTAGGAGCGAGAATCCAAGGATTCATGCAGGACCACATCGTCCTGTTTTTAGAGCAAGGCTACTCGAATCAAGCGGTCGACAAGCTACTCGCCTGCATCGGAGCGTGGGCCGACCTGACTCCGCGCCTTCGTTGGCCATATGACTGGATCTCCGGCGATGAAGTCGAGCGTCTCCGCCCACTCGCGCAGGAACAACTGCCGGAGTTTTTTCTCTAGGGGAGTCTCGGTGCCGACATTCGCGATTTGGGGTCGTCAAAAATCCTTTAGGGCTTTGCCGTTAGGGCTTTGCCGTCGGTCAGCCATTCAACGTTGAATTTGACGATCGAGACGCCCGTGTCACGATAGAACGCCTTGCCTTTCTCGTAGAGCACAAAGAAGTCACCGTCTTTCGACATCACCGAAGCCGAGTAGCCGCTGGGGCCTTTGAAGATTAACTTTTTCAACGGCCACGTCTTGGCGTCGTCGAACGAGACCGAGGCGGTGAACTTCTTGCGGTCGCGAAAGACACTCCAGCCGAACTCATTGTGTGTAGGGTTGGTAAAGAGGACGAAGGACCGGCCGTGAGCCTCCTTCGGCACACTGAGGATCGAGGCCGCCGTGCCGAAGTTTTGGTCGACCAGCGGCGACGTGGCAAAGTAGCTGAAGTTCTCGCCGGTGTCCTTGCTCGTCGCCTCCAGCCGCCAGCCCCCGCTGGCGCGCGAGTTGAAATAGATCGTACCGTCGGACAGTTCGGCCACGCAGCCCTCGCCGGTCTGGGGCTGAACCGCACCGCCAGCCGTCCAAGTCTTGCCATGGTCGTCGCTGTAGACCGTACAGTTGTGACCGACAGGACCGTTGCCTTTGACCCGAGGTACAATCAGACGATTCTTGCGGCAGAGTTCGTAGGAGACCCTTTGGTCGAGACTCGCACGGGCCGCCATCAGCAAACGTCCTTGATTCTTGCCGGAGCGGACGACGATGCCCGTGTCGCTGCCGGAGGTGCTGCACCACTTGATGTTTTTTAAGTCGATTTTTCGCGGTTCGTGCTTCCAGGTCATGCCGTCGTCGGTGCTGCGAGCGATCCACTCGGTGTGATGGACTTTGCTGGCGTCGAACTCGGGGTTGGCCTTTTTGTGCGCCAGCCGGGCCTCCTCCGTGCCGGGATCCCAGGTATAGAAGAACATGATCTCGCCGGTGGTCGGGTCAACGATGCCCGCGCCGGCTTGGGCCCGCCAGCCTTTCTGGTCCCGCATCGTTTGCAGCGGTCCCCAGGTCTTTCCGTTGTCGGTGCTGCGACGCAGGTGAAGGCGGATGTACGGACAACCGTCTTCGGGCGTGCCGACCCGATCGTTGCAGACGGCCAGCAGTGTGCCCTTGGTCGAGACGGCCAGGGCCGGAATGCGATAGAACGACTGGTCGTGGTTTTCAAAGAGTCGCGTATGGGTCAGTTCCGGCGCGGCCGTCATGGGCGAAGTCGGCAGACAGACCAAAACTACCGTGATGACCGCGAAGACCAGCATGTTACAGGATCGCATTATATTCCTTCTTTCCCATCTACAGGTACAACACCAAGTTAGCAGCATCTCAAGATGACCAGACCACGACGCCGCTAGGGCTGCCAAGGTCGATAGAGACTCCCCTGCCAGCCGCTTTCCGATTCAGTTTTTCCCTCCTGCGGCAACCACACCTCTTGGCTGGACTTCCCGCGGTTCGCGAATGCGTAAAACGGGACCGCAGTGAACGTCTTGCCAGCGGCCGTCTTACCGCCGATGACCGTCACGCCGCCCAACAGATTGCGGTCGAACCTCGTTGTGAACTTCGGATCCTTGGCCAGCGTCACGAGCGGTTTGTCACTGTTATCAAGTCCTTCGAGACCATAGACGATCGGCCCGCGCTGGATCGCGACTTTTCCCTTGTTTGCCTCGACCTTGGGATGCGACTCGATGCGCAGGATCGGCATCTCGAACTCGAGCCCGATCACCTCACCCGGTTTCCAGGTGCGCTTGATGACCGCATACCCTTTCTCGATCACAGGCTTGATCACCTTGCGTGCGACCGAGACTTTTGTCTCACTCGACCAGCCCGGCATCCTCAGTCGCACGGCAAACTTTGCCGGTGCCGACGGGTTGACGCTGATCGATACTTTGGACTTCCACGGGTATTGCGTATCGACCTTGAGCACGACGCGGGTTTCCTTCAACCGAATCGTCACCTCGCCACCGACGTAGAGGTTCACATAGATATCCTTGTCCGTGCGGCCGTAGGCGTAGCGGCCGACCTGCATGATCGTGCGAGAAATCACCGGCGGGCAGCAGCACCAGTTGTTGTCGCGTAGGTGGTCTTTGTCGGTCAGTGGATTGCGGTAGTAGAACGATTTGCCATCCAGAGCGATGGCGTGCAGTGTCGCGTTGTAGAGCACGCGTTCCAATTCGTCGGCCATGCTGGCGTCGGCTTCGAGTTGAAGCATGCGATGCGCAAAATTCGCCATCCCGCAGCCTGCACATGATTCAGCATAGCCATTGTTCGGAAGCAGATAGTCGGGCCCAAAGGCTTCGCCCTTGCCAACCGCTCCTGCGCTGCCGGTAATATACAGCTTGCGCTGCGTGGCACTTTTCCAAAGGCGGTTGGCCGCGTCGCGCAGGTCCTTGTCTCCAGTCACCAGCGCCACATCCGCCACTCCGGTGGCAAAGAACACGGCGCGAACCGCGTGGCCCTCGATCGAGTTCTGCCGGCGAATCGGCAGGTGCTCCTGGCGATAGGCGCTACCAGGCGGCGTACCGCGGCGCTCTATAAACGCTTTCGCCAGTTCGAGGTATTTTTTGTCCTTGGTCGCGCGGTACAGTTCAACCAGCGCTAACTCGATCTCCGCGTGTCCGGGAACTCCTTTGTTCTTTTCCTCGATAAAGTGCTTAAACGCCTGGTCAGCTGACTTGACGGCGATCTCTAGATAGTTCTTCTTGCCGGTGGCGCGATAGTGCGCGACGGCCGCTTCGTACAGATGGCCCTGCACATAGCCGTTGTGCTCGCTGCCCAGATCGCGCCACGGCTTCGCCTTGCGATTCGTGGCCCAGGCATGAATAAATCCGTCGGGCTGTTGGGCCGCCTTGATGACCGCGATCATCTCGTCGACTTTCGCGTCAAGCTTGGGGTCCTTTTGCTGTGCCACGGCATACGCGCATGTCTCGATCAGCTTGTGCAGATTGGCCTCTCTCCACTTGACCCGCCCGCGGTGTTCTGGCGCCGGCTTGGCCGCTTTCGGGTCGCTCACGCATCGCAGCTCCTGGATGGCGCCTTTTACATGATTCCACGAATGGGGAATCATGTTCTCTCGGACGATCTTCATCCGCGGGGCCCAAAAAGAGTCGTCCACCACGACGTCCCGAACGTCGACCGGCAGCATCGCGACCGGCGCTGCCGCCGGAGCCACTTGATGCGCGCCGAGCAACACGACGATCGCGACGAGAAGTCGTTTACAACCACAGCTCATGTCTTTTTTCCTTTACCCGATGGTAGTGAATTACTAAGCAGTCACGACTTGAGGTGGCGAGACAATCAAAAACAGAGGGCAAAAGGTCTGAAGCACAGGGTTTGTTCGTAGCGACTCTGCCTCGATCGGGACAAACAGTACCGATCAGCAGCACACGCGGCAGTTTCTTGGCGGCCGGTGTTTTTGCCTCGTCAGCGCGGCCCAACGTCGCCACGACCAGCAGCGGCAAGATCAGCAGCAACGCGCGGCGGGAGTCATTCATGGCGGGTCTTTCGTCGGGAGGTGTTGGGCGGTCGTTGCTGGTCGGTTTCAGTATATCCGACCGGGGTTTGGGTGATGAAGTCACAGGAGGATCTTCGCGGTTCGGGCTCCTCTGGTGGCTACGCCACACCGACGATTTTGCGTTCTTACTCACTCAGATAGCAACGTCCTCACCGCAAAATCAACGGTGCTACCCGATGCGCCGGGTGGCCCAGATGTTTT
>Ga0114996_10008110_pt1 | contig 11750 bp, 10 predicted proteins | sample ArcticOcean_MG_C_4_FD_87039 | JGI IMG/M metagenome (GOLD analysis project Ga0114996, IMG submission 87039) | Marine microbial communities from western Arctic Ocean - ArcticOcean_MG_CB4_134 | ecosystem: Environmental > Aquatic > Marine > Oceanic | place: Arctic Ocean: Canada Basin | collected... | reverse complement strand
GTCTCGCCGGACGCGGTGGTTCCTTCTCGAGGACGGCCTTGAGCACGCCCTGTGCCGTCGGCGCTGTGAACGGTGGGTGGCCGGTCAGAAGCTCAAACAGGGTCGCGCCCAGTCTGTAGACGTCGGCGCGGCTGTCGACATCTCCCCGGTGCCGGTCTCGCGCGCGAGACCGAAGTCGGTGATCACGACGCGACCGTCCTCGGCGAGGATGATGTTGCCCGGCTTCACGTCGCGGTGCACGACGCCGTGGTCGTGGGCGAACTGCAGTGCGTCCGCGATCTTCGCGCAGAGGTTGGCGGCGTCCTTCGCTGGCAGCGGACCGATGCGGATGCGGTCCGCGAGCGTCGTGCCGTCGACGAACTCCATCACGAAGTAGTGCAGGCGGCCCTGCTGACCGTGCTCGAACACCCGCACGATCGACGGATGTTCGATCTTCGACATCAACTCGCCTTCCTTCGCGAAGCGCGCGAGTGCCCGGTCGGTCAATGTCAGGCTAGGCGGCAGGACCTTCAGGGCGACGCGGTTGCCGTCTGAGCGGCGCTCGGCTTCGTAGACGATGCCCATCGAGCCCTTGCCGACTTCACGGAGGATTCGAAACTCGGGAAGTTCCTGCGCCAGGGTCTCGGGCGCGAAGGTGTAGAAGTCCGTGCGGAATCCGAAGTCCTGTTCGGTCACGTCGCCACGGCATCTTGCACGCGTTTCAATTCCTCGAGAAGGTCGCCGAGGGAATCGAGTCGCAGCATGTTGGGACCGTCCGACGGGGCATTGTCGGGGTCTTCATGGACTTCCATGAACAGCCCGTCGACGCCACACGCCACGGCCGCGCGCGCGAGGTAGGGGACCTTCGTTCGGTCGCCGCCCGTCGAGGCGCCCTTCCCGCCCGGTCGCTGCACCGCGTGCGTCGCGTCGAACACCAGCGGCAGACCGCTCGCGCGCATCGTCGGGAAGCCCGCGAAGTCGACGATCAGCGTGCGGTAGCCGAAGCTCGTCCCGCGGTCGGTCAGCAGGATCTTGTCCGTCTCGCTGCGCAGCTTGTCGACGACGTTGACCATGTCTTCGGGAGCGAGAAACTGGCCCTTCTTGACGTTGACGGTCTTGCCGGTGCCCGCGGCCGCGAGCAGGAGGTCCGTCTGGCGGCACAGGAATGCCGGGATCTGCAGCACGTCGACGACCTCTCCGGCGGCTCGGGCCTGAGCTTCGGTGTGCACGTCGGTCAGTACCGGGACGTCGAGCTCCCTACGGACGTCGGCGAGGATCTGCAGGCCCTCCTCCAATCCGGGACCTCGGTACGCCGAGAGGGACGTGCGGTTGGCCTTGTCGTACGAACTCTTGAACACCAGCGGCACCGAGGCGGCGGAACAGATGTCGCGGAGCGCTGCGGCGTGCCGAAGGCTGTGCTCGCGGCTCTCGATGACGCACGGACCGGCGATGAGGGCGAACGGAGAGCCGCCGCCGAATGTGACCGCGCCTACGGACACCGACTGAGTGGAAGGGGTCATGTGAGACACATCATACCTATGTAAGCTGTGCGGACCTTGAACGATCGAGTCCTGTTGACGGGTGCGACCGGTTTCCTCGGGCACTACCTCGCGGAGGAATTTCGGATGCGTGGTGCCACCGTGCTCACAGCCGGTCGCCAGGGCTGTGATATTACGATCGACCTTGCGGAGCCGGATGGGATGGCCTCTGTGGTCGCGGGCGCGCGTCCGGACGTCGTCGTCAACTGCGCCGCGATGTCGTCGCTGAGCGCGTGCCAGGCGAAGCCGACCCTGGCGTTGAAGGTCAACGGGAAGAGCCCCGGCGCCCTGGCCCGAGCGTCTGGTGCGAGGTTTGTGCAACTCTCCACGGATCTGGTGTTCGACGGGGACGTGGCGCCTTACTACGCGGGGAGCTCACCTCGACCGCTCAGTGTGTACGGCATGAGCAAGGCGGCGGGAGAATCGCTCGCCGGCGACGCCTGGCTGGTCCTGAGGCTGCCGCTGCTGGTCGGCCGCAGTTTCGACGGGCGCCGCGGGGCGACGGACATGCTGCGCCAGGGCGTTGGTGCGAAGGAGAGACTCGTCCTGTTCTCCGACGAATTCCGCACCCCGATGCACGTCGCCGACGCCGCGCGGGGGATCGTCGATCTCACCTTCGATCGCGACGTTCGCGGGATCCGCCATGTCGCTGGCAAGGAGAGGATCTCGCGTTGGGAATTGTGCAAGCGGTTCTGCGCCGCGACCGGCGTCTCTCCGGGGGAGTTCCAGCCCGGCGTGTCCGAAGATCCTCGCCGACCCAAGGACGTGTCGCTCGTGGCGGACTGGACCCCGGATCGGGAGCTGGACACGGCGCTGGCAGAGTGCTGAACTGAAGCTCAGCTGCCGACGGCGGCGACGATCCTCTTGGCGAGTGCGGTGATGCGCGCCGTCGGGGCGGGATCATCCGGGGTAGGCGCTCAGCCCTTGATCACGTCCCAGATCTCGGCGCCGAGGAAGTCCCAGGGCAGCCGGCCTTCGTCGCACTCTCCCTTCTCGGGGGAGAACATCACGTCGACCATGTAGATGATGCGACCCATCTGTCGCGCGAGATTCTTCGTGCCGTGCGCGACGCCGGGTGGGATCCGAACCAATCGATTCCGCCCGTCACCGAGCACGAACCGCATCGTCACGCCTTCGGTGCTCGACCCGCTTCGGCAGTCGTGCAGCACGAGCAGCAGCTTGTCGTGGGGTGGCACGTACCAGACGTCCGTCTGGCGGTGGTGCAGGTGGTACGCCTTGACGGCGTCCGGCTCGACCTCGCTGTAGTTGAACTGCTTGACCTCGAAGCCCTCGAGTTGACCGTGGAAGCCCTCGGTCAACCGACCGAGCTCGGTGATCGCGCCCCCGTCGTCGTTGAAGCGGGCGACATCGACGATTTCCACGCCTTCGATCCGACCGGCGGCGGTGTAGTCCTGGTACGAGAAGCTGTCTTTCGCGCGGCTGTTGATTTCCACGCGAGTACTTGTACTTCGCGGACCGCGCTACTTCCAGGGAGTTGCTACTTCCAGGGGTTCGTCAGGATCAACTTGAACCCGAACGGGATGGACCGGCCACCGCGCTTCTTGACGAATTCGCGCTGGTCCAGCATCACGCCCAACTGGAAGTTGATCTCATTGCTGGCCGGTGTCGTGGTCGGGTCGGTGACCGTCGTCGGGGTCGACTTCGAACTGGCCCGCACGAGCTTGTAGTTCGCGGGAATGGCGGAGACCCACCTGCCCTTGTTCCGGCGGAACAGGATCTGGTTGGTCTCGGTGCTGACCTTGAAGAGCCTGCTCTCGCCTTCCTTCGTGCCGGTGTGCCGGACGTAGATGTACTTGATCAGCGCCTCGACCTTCTTCTCTTCGATCTCCTTGAGGGTGTAGCCGTAGCGAGCGACAACCGCGCGCCACTTGTCCTTGCTCGCCTTCTTGGAAGTCTTCTTCTTCTTGGCGACCTTCTTGGAGTTCTTTTTCTTGTCCGCGGCCTTCTTTGCGGCGGCGGCCTTCTTCCTCGCGTCAGCCTTCTTCTTTGCGGCGGACTTGCCCTTGCCCTTCTTGGCGTCGCGCTCGGCCTTCGCCTTGGCCTTTGCCTCGGCTGTGAGCACGCGATGGCCGGTCTTCAGCGCCTCGTGGAGCGCCTTCGAGATCCCGGCCGCGCGGAAGTAGACGCCGTAGAGGCCCTTCTTCAACTTCGGCGTCGTGACCTCTTCGGTCGTGATCAGGAGGCTGAACAACGCAGGACGGTCCTGCATCGCGGTGACCAACTGCGGGTGTCCCAGCTTCGGCTTCAGCGACAGGAAGTTGACGGGAATCATCGAGACCGCGTGGTAGTCGGCGATGATCTCGCCGCCGTTTTCGAGGTCGTAGCGTTCGATGCCGATCTGCCCGGCGAGGAGGGCGTCCTTGTTGCCTGGCATGAACGACGGGTAGTCGAGCTTCAGCCTGGCCAGCGACATGTCGTAGGCCGGTCGCTTCGACTTGGCGACGCGGAAGCCGAGGCTCTCCAACGTCTGGTCGGTGCTCAGCGGTGCGCGGCAATTGATGCGCACCTGGATGAAGTCCTTGTTCGAGAACGAGTAGAAGCTCCCGCCCTTGGCGATGCCGGCCTCGGCCTTGAAGTGCGGCGACTCCTTGAGACGTCCTCCGTACTTCTTGTTCTTCTTGAGGCTGGAGTATTCCTTGTCGAACAGCTGGCGGGTGGTCTGCGGCTCGTAGCCGAGCGGGATGACCCACTCCCAGACCTGGCCGACCATGCCGCCGTGACCGAACGGACCGGCCGCCTTCGGGCCGAGGGAGCCCGTGGGCTTGAGCTTGATGTCCCGCAGGTTCTCCATGCGGAGGTCCTTCAGGACCTGCTGGTTCCACTTGCCAAAGACGAATTCCTTTCGCTGTCCACCGTTCGCGGCGAGTGTCCACTCGACCTCGGTAGGGAGGCGCATGCCGACCCACGCGGCGTAATGCAGCGCGTCGTTCCAGGACACGAACACGACGGGGTGCTTCTCGAGACCCTCCGGGATCGCGTAGGGGATCTTCGCGGTCTTCCAGTTGAACTCCCAGTAGTAGAGCGGCGCGTTGCCGCGTTCGTCCGACGGGAGGTCGGGGTAGGCCTTGCGCACCGCCGGCTTGGTCTTCTCGAAGTGGTCAACCTGACCGAACTTCCACCAGTGGAACGGGAACCGCGCGCCCGTCGACTTCACGAAACGCAGGTATTGCTCGTTCGTGATCGCGTGCTTCGAAAGGAAGAACGCATCGGCGTGCAGGTCTTTCTCGCCGAGTTCAGAACTGACGTTCCTGAGCAAGCGGAGCGCGTACTTCTCGCTGTGCGGGAAGAAGAGCTTCGCGAGCTCGATGGCGCGCTTGTGCGAGATGCCCATGGGAACCAGGTTCGGTTTCCCGGGCACGCCCGCGAGGAGCATCATCGCCGGCCAACTCGCCTTCGCTTCCGCGGGCTTGGGGTTTACGACGTTGTTCGCCTGGGCCTGGCAACTGAGGACAGTGGCCAGGAGTGTGGCGGCGGAAACGGAGAGGATGCACAGAGGCAGATTGAGTGAACGCATACTCAAGCAGGTGGGGTATTGCCTAGAGCAAGGGACAGGGTGCTCGGCGCGCAGGGACGTATGCGTGCGGATGAGTACCTCGGGGGGCTCGCCGCAACCTAATGCAACGACCCCATCGTGCCAAGTACCGGATGGGCTCGAAGCGCTCCTCCCGTGGGCGGTTGCGCGACCGGAAAACGTCGTGCGGCAGGCTAGAAGAGGTGTCCAGGTTGAGCCTGGAAGAACCTCTTGCCCTGGTTCTCGATGCCGTCGGCGACGAGGTGTGCCAGATCGGGATCGAAGTGGGTCCCCGCCTCTTTGCGGAACAACGCCACGATCTTGTCGTCCGGCCACGCGGGCTTGTAGGATCGAGCTTCAGCGAGGGCGTCGTAAACTTCTGCCAGCACCAGGATTCGACCAGGTAGGTCGACTTCGTCCCGGCGCAGTCCGTTAGGGTAACCCCGCCCATCCCACCTCTCGTGGTGCTGGTATACCCAGGTCCGAATTTCCTCGCTGTCCTCGAGGGGGGCCAGGATCTGCCGGCCGTGCTCGGGATGGGTCTCGATGATCTTCCGCTCCTCGGCTGTCAGCGGGCCCGCCTTTGTCAGGATCTCCTCGGGGATGCCGATCTTGCCGACATCGTGCAGGAGGCTGGCGAGGCGCAGGAGCCCCCGGTCCTCGTCGCTGACGCCACAGCGCTGGGCGAGGGTGTCGGTGTAGAGGACGACCCGCTCGGCGTGGCCGCTCGTGGTCGGATCCTTGGCTTCGATCGCGCGCGGCAACACGCTCGCGAGCACCTTGTTCTGTCCCTCGAGATGGCGTTGGCGGCGCTCGGACTCCGCTTCACGGATCGTGCGGCGGCACGTCTGAACCAGCGCGGCGCCGTCGATTGGCTTCACGACGATCTCGCAGACCTGGGAGCGCAGAGCCTCCTGGGCGCCGCCGAACGATGGCCGACCGGTGAGCAGGATCACGGGCACGGCGGGTTTGCACGCGCGCGCGGCGGCGGCGATCTCGTAGCCGAGGTGGTTCTCGTCGAGGTAGAGATCCGAGAGCACGAGGTTGAACGTCTCTTGCTCCATACACCGGCGGGCCTCGTCCACCGTCGGGAGACACGTGACGTCGTAGCCCGCCTCGCCGAGGATCTTCGCTACCGACTGTAGGATCTCGGGTTCGTCGTCCACCAATAGGACTCGATGCCTTTGCCGCCGCGGCAACTCCGAACGGATCATGGTACCACCCTGTGTTTCGCCCGACGCCTGACCTGGCGCCCATCCTCCGGTCTGAACATTTCGTGCAAAACGTTCATGGCCCGAAGCCTTGATGGCTCATTAGGATGGACGCACTGCTTAGTTCTTTCCACAGTTCCTGTGGATTCTTTCGAGGCCGCGCCCACGGCGTGCGGCACAAGACGGTGACCCAAGAAGACCCTGCCCCCAACCCTGGAGACGCGGCCCCGACGCCCCGCGAGTCCATCATTCGCCGCGTGGCCCAGTCTGAGGCGGGTCTCCGGCTGGACGTGTTTCTGACGCGGCAGCCGGAGATCGGGGCCCGCACCCTCGCGAAGGCACTGGTGAAAGCGGGGCAGGTCGACGTGGAGGGCCGATCCGTAAAACCCGGACAGGAATTGTCCGAGGGGCAGCTGGTGAAGTTCGACCCGACGCCGCCCGAGGCGGTGCAGCGCCGACCATCCGAGCCGCCGCCGCCCGACCCGTCGATCCTTTTCGAGGACGAATGTCTCCTGGTCATCGACAAGCCCTCCGGGTTGGTGTGTCACCCGGCACATGTCTCGACGCGGGATCTCCGGTCGAGCGTCGCCGAGTGGGCACGGGTCTACATCCCCGGACTGCCGGTTCTCGCGGGCGAGGATCGGCCCGGCATCGTCCACCGTCTGGACAAGGAGACGTCCGGGGTGATGGTGCTCGCCAAGACCGAGGATGCGTTCCATTTCCTGAAGGGGGAGTTTCGCGCGCGGCGGGTGGAGAAGGAGTACCGCGCGCTCGCGTACGGAGAGTCCCGATTCGAATCGGACTTCATCGACCGCAACATCGCGTCCCACCCCACGAAGGGCGACCGGGTGGTGGTCGTCAAGGAGGGTGGTAGGGAGGCGAGCACGTTCTACGAAGTCGCCGAACGATTCACGGGCTTCACGCTCTTTACGTGCAAGCCGAAGACCGGAAGGACCCATCAGATCCGCGTGCACATGACGAGCGTGGGCCATGGCCTGGTCGGCGATCGGTTCTATCGGTCCCGGAACCACACCAACTCGCAGTTGCCCGAAGGCGCGCCCAATCCCGGTCGACACTGTCTGCACGCGGGCAAGCTATCGTTCCCCCACCCGCTCACCCGCGAGCCGGTGACCTTCGAGGCTGACATCGCGCCCGACATGGCCGCTTTTCTCGCGTGGTTGCGCGAACATCGACCCGGGTAATCATCTGGGGAATAGCGCGTCGGGTGCTATCCTCCGCCGCCATGGTGCAGAGTCTCTGGTCCGACGCGGAAGCCCGGGAATTCGTCGCAAAATACGCCTCGGATCACGGCGAGGACATGGCCTTGCGCGTCTACACATCGCGCCTGATCGGCCAAGACCAGGACCTCGTGTTGCACGGTGGAGGTAACACGTCGTGCAAGACGACAACGCGCGATCTCGTCGGCGAGGAACTCGACGTGATCGCCGTCAAGGGCAGTGGTCACGACCTCGTGGACATCGAGCCTTCGGGCCTGCCTTTTCTCGAGATCGAGCCGCTGCGTCGCTTGATGCGGCTCGAAGCGCTCTCCGACGACGAGATGGTGAACGAGGTCAGGCGGCAGTTGCTCGACACCGGTGCGCCGAACCCCTCGGTCGAAGCGTTGCTCCATGCCGCGTTGCCGCACAAGTACGTCGACCACACGCACGCCGACGCGATCCTGATCCTGACCAACCAGTCGGATGGCGAGGCGATGGTGCGGGAAGCTCTCGGAGATCGGGTGGCGATCCTGCCCTGGATCATGCCGGGGTTCCCACTCGCGAAAGCGGTGGCGAAGGCCTACGCCGACAACCCGGACGTGGAGGGCGTCGTGCTGTTGCAGCACGGGATATTCACGTTTGGAGATGACGCCCGCGCGAGCTACGAGCGGATGATCGATCTGGTCGTGACCGCGGAGAAATTCGCAGACCAGCGAGCGAACGGGTCGATGACGACAGTGACCCGGGGCGATGAGGATCGCGAGGCCACCGGACTCGAGAAGTTGGTCCAGAACGTGCGCGGTGCGCTGGCGATCGAACATGCGGAGCGTCGGTTCACCAGGATGGTCTGCTCCATTCGGACAGACGACGACTTGATCGCGTTCTCTGAGCACGGGTCGTGCGCCGATCTCCTCGGCCTCGGGCCGCTCACGCCGAACCACCTCATCCGCACGAAGGCACGCTACGTGTTTCTCACCAGGGAACAGGCGGGTGACCATGCGGTCGTCCGGCAGATCGTCGCCGACTACGCGGATCGCTACCGGGCGTACTTCGACTCGAACAAGGACCGCCTCCCTGTCACGCCGACGATGCTGGACCCGCATCCGCGCGTCGTCGTCGTCGAAGGCGTCGGGATCCTCGCCTTCGGTCGGAACAAGGTCGCCGCTGAGATCGCCGGTGATGTGGCCGAGCACACGCTGCGAGCCAAGGCGCGCGCGAGCGCAGTCGGAAGCTTCACGGAGTTGTCCGACGCGGAGCTCTTCGAGATGGAGTACTGGCCGCTCGAGCGTCGGAAGGTCGACGAGTGGCAACCGCGGACGCTCGAGGGCCAGATCGCCATCGTCACCGGTGGTTCGGGCGGGATCGGCTACGGCGTGTGCGAATCCCTGGCGAAGGCGGGGGCCGCTGTGGCTGTCGCGGACATCGACGGCGCCGCGGCCCAGAAGACAGTGGATCGGTTGCGCGCGGATATCCCGGGAGCCGCTCTCCTCGCCGTGACGATGGACGTGACCGACGCAGCCTCCGTGGCGGCGGGGTTCAGTGCGATCACTGTCGAGTTCGGTGGCGTCGACATCGTCGTGCCGAACGCCGGGATCGCGCACGTCAGCACTCTTCGCGACATGACGGTCTCGGACTTCGAACGCGTGCTGAGCGTCAACCTCACCGGGACGATGATCGTTCTGCACGAAGCGGCCAAGGTCTTCCAGGCGCAGGGTTCCGGCGGATCAGTGATCGTGCAGGCCAGCAAGAACGTCTTCGCGCCCGGAGGATCGTTCGGCGCGTACTCGGCGAGCAAGGCCGGGCAGCATCAGCTCGGCAAGATCGCCGCGCTCGAGCTGGCCGAACACGGCGTGCGCGTCAACATGATCAACGCCGACGCCGTGTTCGGCGACGCGGTCCCGAGTGGTCTCTGGGCCGAGGTCGGTCCGGATCGCATGAAGTCCCGTGGCCTCGACGAGCAGGGACTGAAGGATTACTACCGCGACCGCAGCTTGCTCAAGGTGACCGTCACTCCGACCCACGTGGGCGACGCGGTCGTCTTCCTCGCATCCGATCTCTCGTCGGCGACCACGGGTGTCACGTTCACCGTGGACGGCGGCGTCGCGGCGGCCTTCCCCAGATGATGCGGACCAGATGACACAAGCCGCGATCGAGATCCGAGGTCTGCGCAAGGTCTTCTCGAAGGGACGCGATCGCGTCGTCGCCGTCGATGGCCTCGACCTCGAAGTACGGCGTGGCGAGGTCTTTGGTCTGCTCGGCCCGAACGGCGCCGGCAAGACGACGACGGTCGAGATCTGCGAAGGGTTGCAGCAACCGACGGAGGGCGAGGTCATCGTCCTCGGTCTGCGTTGGCGTGGCGCGGAGAAGTCCGAGATCCGCCAGCGAATCGGCGTGTCCCTGCAGGACACCCAGTTCTTCGAGAAGCAGACGGTTGTCGAGATCCTCACGCTGTTCCGAAGCTTCTACGAGACCGGTCGCACAGTCGAAGAGGTCGTCTCGATGTTCTCGCTACAGGAGAAGATCAACTCGCGCACGAAGGATCTGTCCGGTGGCCAGCGCCAGCGACTCGCCGTGGCTTGTGCGATGGTCAGCGAACCCGAGCTCCTCTTCCTCGACGAACCGACCACCGGTCTCGATCCGCAATCGCGCCGCCAGCTGTGGGAGTCCATCCAGGGCTACCAGGCTGGGGGCGGAACAGTATTGATGACGACGCACTACATGGAGGAGGCGGAGCACCTGTGCAACCGCGTCGGGATCGTCGACCACGGCAAGATTATCGCGCTCGACACGCCCGCGGGCCTCATCGCGTCGATGGGGGGAGACCACGTCGTGGAGGCCGAGATCGAAGGGCTCGCCAGCAGCCTCTCCAGCGCGGAGGTCGCGGCCCTGCCGACGGTGCAGGAGCACACGTTCGCCGGCGATCACCTGAGCATGACCGTCGCGGCGCCGCACCTCGTCGTCCCCGGACTGATCGATTTGCTCGCGGCGAAGGGGATGTCGATGGACGGTCTCGCGACGCGACACACGAGTCTCGAAGACGTGTTCGTCAAGTTGACCGGGCGACTCCTGCGCGACGGAGACGCCGAGTGATGCGGGCACGAGTTCTAAGAGAGGTGACGCTCATGACCTTCCGGGAGTTCATCCGCAGTCCTGGGTCGGTGTTTTGGACGTATGGCTTCCCGTTGTTGATGGTGGTGGCGATCGGGTTGGCGTTCCAGTCGAAGAAACCGCCCCCGCTCCCCGTCGCGGTCGTCGAGTCCGACTTCGCCGCCGCGGACGTGGCCGCGTTGCGCGGGAACCCCAGATTGGAAGTCCAGGTCGTCGACGCCGAGACGGGCGAAACCCAGTTCCGCCGGGGCAAGATCCTCGTGCTCGTCTCGATGAAGAAAGGCGTGCTGAACATCAAGCTCGACGAAACGCGACCGGATACCGAGATCGCCAAGCTTCACGTCGACGGCGCCTTGCGCGTGCGAGCGCCAGGACACCCGGTGCAGATCGCCCACGAAACCACCCCGGGTTGGCGCTACATCGATTGGTTGATTCCGGGATTGATCGGCTTGAATCTGCTCGGCGCCGGCATGTGGGGCGTGGGTTTCAACCTGGTGCAGATGCGCGTCAAGAACATCCTGCGCCGGTTGATGGTCACGCCCATGCACAAGTCCGAGTTCATGGTCGCGTTCCTGATGAGTCGGTTGATTCTCGTTGTGCCGGAAGCAGCCGCGATCGTCGCCTTCGGGGTCTACTTGTTCGACGTGCCGATCGTCGGGTCGCTGTGGACCGTTCTGCTACTCGTGATCCTCGGTGCGATCTCGTTCACGGGTCTCGGCATGGTGATCGCGAGCCGCGCGCGCACGATCGAGACGGTGTCGGGGCTCATGAACTTGACGATGTTGCCGATGTGGTTGCTCGGCGGTTGCTTCTTCGACAGCGACCGGTTTCCTGACTTCGTGCAGCCGTTCGTCAAGGTCCTGCCGATCACCCACCTGAACGAGGCCCTGCGCTGCGTGATTTCGGAAGGCGCGGGCGTCGCGGACATCCTGCCGGAACTGGGGTTCCTGGGCGCCTTCAGCGTGATCGCGATGGGATTGGCGATCCGTTGCTTCCGCTGGACCTGAGCCGGTATCCTGTCCCTCCACCATGATCCAGGAACTGCACCATATCGGCATTGCAGTGCGCTCCCTCGACGAAGCGATACCGCGATACGTCGACGCACTCGGTCTTCAATTCGAAGGGATCGAAGATGTGCCTTCGGAGCAGGTCCGCGTCGCCGTCG
>Ga0114996_10008107_pt1 | contig 11753 bp, 10 predicted proteins | sample ArcticOcean_MG_C_4_FD_87039 | JGI IMG/M metagenome (GOLD analysis project Ga0114996, IMG submission 87039) | Marine microbial communities from western Arctic Ocean - ArcticOcean_MG_CB4_134 | ecosystem: Environmental > Aquatic > Marine > Oceanic | place: Arctic Ocean: Canada Basin | collected... | reverse complement strand
TTTTTTGGTAAAATATTTCTTCCATCATAAATTAGTAATGGTTTTTTTACATTTTTAAAAGTTAACTTGGATAATTTGCTATACATATTATGATCTGTTGATATAAAAATTAAATCAGCATTTTTTGTAACTATTGATAAATTTTTTGATAGAGTAATATTTTTTGGTAATTCATCATCTTGTGTAATGAATGGATCATGTACTGATACAATACATCCAAGTTTTAAAAATTCATTAACTACAGAATATGTTGGTGAAAGTCGTTTATCTGTAACTTCTCCTCTAAATCCTAATCCTAAAATTGCAATTTTTTTATTTTTTGGTAATTTTTTATTATTTTTAAGAATCTTAATTGATTCTTTAACACATTTTTTAGGCATTTGATCATTTATTGTTCTAGAAAATTCTAAAATATTCATAGATTTTCCAATATTTTTTGCGGATTCTATTATAATTCTAGGATATACTGGAATACACAGACCACCTACTCCAGTTCCAGGATAATGTAAATGGCAAAATGGTTGTGAATTTGCAGCTTTACGAGCATCCCAATAATTAATGCCAATTTTTTCACAATAGCCTGCAAGTTGATTTGCAAGTGCAATATTGACATCTCTATAAACACCTTCAAAGAGTTTTTCAGCTTCTGCTGTAGCCAAATTTGGCATAGATAATACACCTTTTTTAGAAATTATTTTTAAAAATTTATTTCCGAAATCAAGACTTTTTTTCCCTAAACCTGCAACAATTGCAGGATAATTTTCTTCAATATCTTGTATTGCTCTTCCTTCAAAAATTCTTTCTGGATTATAAATGAGAAAGAAATCACGTTCTCCTTTTAATTTACTTTCTTTTTCTAATATAGGTAAAACAATTTTTTCAGTAGTTCCAGGAGGAACTGATGGAGATAAAATTACTACGTCTCCTTTTTTTAATCCTTTAGCGATGGATTTAGTTGCAGAAATAACATATGTTAAATCAGATTTAGATTTTTTTAATGCAACTGGAACAACAATTATTTTAATATCAGAATCTTTTGATGCTAAAATTCCATTATTTGTTACAATTAAATTTTTATTTTTAATAGATTTTGAAAGGATGTCAGATACAAATGGCTCCTTACTATGAGATTTTCCATTTTTTATATCTAAAAGTAATTTTTTTGATATATCCACACCAATTACTTTAGCACCAGCCTTAAGCCAACATGCAGTAATTGAACCACCCACATTACCCAATCCATAAATTGCAATTATTTTCTGTTGATTTTTAATTAAATTTTTTAAAATTGTCAAAAAGATCATTGATTTACAATATAGCTATTATTTTAGTTCAATGATTCTTTAACCAATTAACAGTTTTTTCTAAACCATCTATTACAGATGTATTAGGAATATTTGCAAATGAAGATTTAAGATGAGTTGTATCTGAAACAAAATTTCCAATTTCACCAGGTCTAGCAGATTTATATTCAATTTTAGGTTCAATTTTTGTAGTTTTTGCTAAAATTTCTATTATCTCTTTAATTGTAGTCCCTTTTCCAGTTCCAATATTATAAATTGAATTTTTCCCAATTTCAGAAATGCAAGCTTTTTCAAAAAAAGAAATTATATCTTCAATATACACATAATCTCGTACTTGATCACCCTTACCAAAAATAGTTAGAGATTTATCATCAATAATTCTATTATACAAAGTTGGAATTAATCCATTTTTTTGATGAGGACCATAAATATTAAAAAATCGAAAAATAACATAATCTAATCCATATAATTCAGAATAAAGTCTCAAATAATGTTCTGAAGTTAATTTTGTTATTCCATAAGCTGTTTTTGGAAGAGGAACATGATTTTCGTTGACATGAAAAGTTTTGGGTTCACCTACTAAAGATGATGCTGATGTAAAAATTAATTTTTTAATATTATTAATTCTACAGGCTTCTAAAATATTTAATAATCCAATAATATTTACTTCAGCATTTTTTGTTGGACCTTCAATTGAAGAAACTAATGAATGTGCTACAAGATCTATTACAACATCAACGTTTTGAACAGTTTTCATTACACTTTCAGAATCAATTACATTAAATTGGGAATAATTTTTATGATTACTTTCACTAACCATATCAGCACAATAGATTTCATGGTTTTTTGATAATCCATCTACTAAATTATTTCCTACAAAACCTTCAGAACCTAAAATTAGAATTTTCAATATTATTAAAATTTATGCTGTTTTAAAAAATCTACCTATTATACCTTTAATAGAAGCTAAAAGTTTTGAAAAATAATTCATGGAAAATAAAACAATTCCTCTTGCAGTTCCAGATATTGGAAATGATGAAATTGATGAAATTAAAAAAGTGATGGGTACAGGATTTCTTACAGAAGGTGTAACTACAAAAGAATTTGAAAAAATGGTTGCCGAATATTTAGGAGTGAAACATGCTATTGCAGTCACATCATGTACAACAGGACTTCATGCAGTATTACATTGTCTAGATATTAAAGGTCAAGAAGTGATTGTACCAGATTATACATATCCAGCAACTGCAGAAGCTGTAGTATTAGCAGGTGGAATTCCAGTATTAGCAGATGTAGATTTAGATAGTATGAATATGACTTCAGAAATTTTAGATGAAGCATATAATGAAAAAATGACTGTATTTAGTCCAGTATCATGGGCAGGTGTTCCATTAGAAAAAGAAATTTACCAAAAAGCAAAAAAACTTGATTTAAAAATGTTAGAAGATGCTGCATGTAGTTTAGGAGCAAAAATTAATGATGATTATGTTGGAAAAATTGCAGATTATTCATGTTTTAGTTTTCATCCTAGAAAAGTAATTACAACTGGGGAAGGAGGAATGATAACTACAGATAATGATGAAATGTTTGAAAAATGTTATTCTTTCAAACATTTTGGAGCAAAAGGATCCTCCTTTGAAACTATTGGTACTAATTACAAATTATCAAATGTATTAAGTGCTATTGGTGTAATTCAAATGAAAAAAATTGATAAGATTGTAGAAACTCGAATTCAAAAAGCAAAGATTTACGAAGAAATGTTATCAAAAATTGATAACATCAAACCAGCATATGTAGGAAAAAATACAAGACAAACATTCCAATCATACACATGTTATGTAGAAAAAGAAAATTATCGGGATAAAATTAGAAATGCATTAGCTGATGAAAATATTCAAAGTCAAATTGGAACCTATGCATTACATCTTGAACCAGCATACAAAAATATGAAAAAAGTAGGAAATTTAGAAAATTCTACTAAATTATTTAATAATGCACTAACACTTCCACTTCATAAAAATTTAACAAATGAAGATCAAGAAAAAATTTGCAAAATAATCAATAAAACATTAAATGAATAAAATCTATTATCCAGATTTTCTTATTATTTCAAAAACAACATGAGGTTGAGCTCCGTTGATTCCTGTTTCTTGAGGTCTAATATTAAATTCATCTTGAGTTAATCCATTATTGAGAAAGAATTTTTTAATTTGTTTAATTGATATATCGTTATAATAACAATGATCTTCGTCTCTCCAATTCATTTTATGTTTTTCAAGATTTGGATGATATCCCCTACATGAATGAATGTAACCATATTTTTTACAACATTTTAAAAATATTCTTAAAAATAACTCAATATCATAAACACAATCGATAACACCATGAGCATAAACTAAATCATATTCTTTAGGTAAATTTCTTTTAGAGAATTCTTCGATCAAATTCATTTTTAAAAAATCACCTGAAAAAAATTCAAATGGAGAATTTTTTTTACAATGATCAATTGCTGTTTCTGAAATATCAGTTCCAACATATTTTTTATTTTCAAACATTTGAGGATATAATAAAGGATAATTAGCTGCTCCACAACCTAAATCTAAAACAGTTCTAATTTCATTTTTTCGATCATCAAAATATTTAACAAAATTTTTGTGTAATAATGGTAGATTATCCCATTGAGAATAATACCAATCAATAGGTTTTCCCTGCCAAACTTTTCCAAATTCAGATCTACCTAAAGCAAATTTTATCTTTGCATATAAGGATGAATTTTTAATATATAATTTTAAATTAAACATCAAGAATTATTATTATTAATTATTATATTATTGTTTAAAATATGTTAAAAATAATATTTTTTTAAATCTTGAATTGTAAAAGATTGTTTATTTTCCAAATATTGAATAATATTATTAAATAATGTACAAGTTCCATTTTCTTTATTAATGTAATCTTGACTATTTTCAGGATTCATATTTAATAATCCTACTTCATTTTTTAACAAATTATACTTATCCCAATTTTTAGAATTAAGAAAAATATGAATTGGATGAAAATAAAAAATTTTTAATCCATTTAAAGAATAATCAGAATTATTCATGGACCAATTTTGATTGACTTCAACCATTTCATGTCCATCACCCCAAAAAAATGGAAATCGAAATAAATTAAAGAATTTTGAATGATGTGGAACTAAATTAGGAGTTTTTTCTAAATTCAATGAAACATCATTTTCAATTCCATATTTTTGAAATTTTAATAATAAATGTGAAGATTGTAATAATGAATGTGTACGAATTGATTTTGCATTAGGAATAATAGTTTTTAAGTATTTTAAAATTGAATCTGGATCTTTTCCTTGTGAAGAATTTTCAGAAAAATTCGGATGCAAACCTAGTTCAAATAATTTATTTTTTAATAATTTATTCCAAATTGGTGAATCATGAGTAACAAACCAAGTAGATTTTATTTTTTTTGCAATTAGAAGATCCGCAACATATTCAATTACAAAGTCAGGTGCCCAATCCACATCTAAAGTAATAATTGGTTGATTTATCATTTCCATTTTTCTAAATTAATTTAATTTTATTCTTTATTTGTTTTGTAATAAACATTCTACACCAAATTTCTACAGCAAAAATTGAAATTAAACGATTCAAGTATCGTATATCCCCATCATTTTCAACAATATTAAAGGCACTATTAACCCAATTCAGATCAATCAATTTTTGTTTAACAAGATAACTATTTTCATTAATAAAAATTTTATAAATATCACGACCATTTTTTTGCCAATCAAACAATAAACTGGGTGAAAAACCTCTTTTTTCTTCAATATGTTTAATCTTTAATCTTTTAGCAATTTTTCTTAAAGGAATTTTACCAGTATTAGTTTCAAATGAATATTTTTGTTCTAAAGGTAATTGAAGACCAAATTTAATTAATTCATCATCTAAGAAAATTGGTGTTCCAATTAATTTGTAATATTTACTAATAGATTTAGAAGTTGGAATAAAATCAAATAATAATTTTCCATTAAAATCTGCAAGCATAACTTGTTGTAGTGGAGATAAAGAATTTTGAAAATATGGTTTAAAATAATTATGAATGGTATTCCAATTAAAGTTAATTTTACTGCTAAAAATTTTTTCTTGATCTTGAACCCAATCTCTATTATGACAATCTAAATAAAATTTTACTCTACTTTTCCACGTATGATTTTTTGTTAAAAAATTTAAAAATGTATTATATCTAAAAGTATATCCGCCAAAAATTTCATCTGCACCATCACCAGTAACAAAATATTTTCCATGTTTTTTAGCTTCTTTTGCAATTATATGATGAAATGAATTCCAGCGAGGTTTTTTCGTCATATTAATTAATTCAGGCATATTAACAAAAATAGAATCCATTTCTACAGTTATAAAATCAGAATCAAATTTTTGTGCAATTAATTTAGCACGTTTTGACTCATTAAATCCATTTTCAAAAATTCCACAAATGGAAACAATTTTTCGTTTAGGAAATGTTTTTCTTAAAAGACCCAATAACAACGAAGAATCTATTCCACTACTAAGAGAAATAGTAATAGTTTCACCATCATCAGGTATTTTTTTTAAAATTGATTGTTTCAAAAGTTCTTGAGTTTTTAATCCATCATCATCTTGATATTTATTTTTAAAATTAGATGGTGAAGCACGAAAAAATTGAGTTTTATCATGTGGATTATATCTAATTGAAAGAATATTTCGAATTTGAGTCTTATCAACTTTATGATCCATATGAATTAGATAATTCACTGATATTTATTCTGATAAATAGAATACAACATATTAAAAATTATATTGATAAACAAATTATCTCCCTAAAATAAATTTTTATGTAATTTAAAAAAATTATAATTCAGATTTATAATTTATTTGTGGAATTTGTTGAATATTTCCAGTAATTATTTTTGGAATTATTTCTTTAAACAATGAAAACATGAAATAATGAGAAATAGCAGATAATTCATCTGTTGATGTAGGTCTTTCGTGTAAATCGAAATATTTTACTTTAATAATATCACCGGTATCAATACTGTTATCCATAAAATGGCAAGTAACTCCCCAACGCATAACTTTATTTTCAATAGCACGAAGCATTCCTAAATTTCCTTTATATTCAGGTAATGGGGCGGGATGAAAATTTACAAATCCCTTTTTTGGAGTTGATAATAATGGATCAGTAATTTTTCGATTATATCCATAAGAAATTCCTAAATCAAACTGTTCGTTATCACTTGATGAATCAGAATATATTGTATAAATTTTATTATCAAAATTCATTGAATTAAGAAATTTTTGAATTTTTGTCACATGCCTATCTTTTGCATATACTTTAATCATTTGAATCTTAAATAATATATTTTAAAATGATTTTAAAAATGTATAATGTAATGATTTTAAGATATTCAAATTCTTTAAATAAACAAAAAATTGAATCCTGTACATGACTTTTGAACGAATTATTCCATGGGTTGATCCATTTACAAATAAGCCATTAAAAGAAGAAAATAATTATTTAGTTGGAGAGAACTCAAAGTATCCTCTAATCAATCAAATTCCAAATTTTGCTGAATCTGTAACGAACAAAGAACAAAAGCAGGTTCAGGAATCATTTGGTGAAAAATGGACTAAAAGTGATATTGCACAAAGTGATGAAAGTTATGAAATTAAAATGAAGCAAATTGCATTAGATGTTATGGGAATTACAGAAGAGGATCTTAAAATATTTGAAAATAAAACAGTTTTAGAAGTTGGTTGTGGAAGTGGTGGAACAGTACGAATGTGGGCAGCAAAAGCAAAAGAATTTCATGGTGTAGATATTTCAAAAGCAGTCTATAAAGCTCCGAATGTCTTAAAATCATATGAAATTAATGGTGTATTTGCACAAGCTGATCTTAATAATTTACCCTACGAAAATAATAGTTTTGATATAATTGTAAGTGCAGGTGTGTTACACCATACACCAGATACAAAAATTTCTTTAAAAAATATTATAACAAAAATTAAACCAAAAGGAAAATGTTTATTCTACATATACAAAATGAAAGCACCACTTAGAGAATATGCAGATGATTTTATTCGTTCAAAAGTAAGTGATCTTCCATATGACGTAGTTTGGGAAAAAATGAAAGAGATCACTACATTTGCTAAATCATTACATGACCAAAATATTACCATAAAAATTCCTGAAGATGTAGAAGTTCTCGAAATTAAAAAAGGGGAATATGATCTACAACGTTTTATTTATCAATATTTTTTTAAATGTTATTGGAATGATATTAGGGATTTTGAAGATTCAAATTTAGTAAATATAGATTGGTACCATCCAAAATTTTCTTGGAGACATACTGAAATTGAAATAAAAAATTGGTGTAAAGAATTTAATTTACGTATTGAATACATTAAAGAATCTGAATCAGGATATTCTTGTTTAGTAGAAAAACTATGACTTTATTCATTAATTATTAATTAAAGAAATTATTTTTTCTACATTCTCTAAAGAAAGTGTTGGGTAAATAGGAAGAGATATAGTATTTTTTGAGAAATTAATAGCATTAGGAAATGATGATGAATTATCTAATAAACCAGATTCATTAATAAGAACTGTTGCTCTGATATCATTTTTTGCTAACTTTTCAATTATTTCATTAGGTTGTTTTGTAAACATTATTGCACGAAATCTAACAGGTTTTAATTTATTTATAGAAGATTCTGGTATATTTAATAATTCTAATCCAGCATCAACATATTTTTGAAATATTTTTTCTCTACTTGATAAAAAATATGGTAATTTTTTTAATTGTTCACGTCCAATTGCAGCCTGTATATCAGTCATTTGAAAATTAAATCGGAATTTTTTATCTTGTGGACCATAATCTCTAAAATTCTTTATAGATTCAATTAATTCTTGATTTTTTGAAATTATCATACCTCCCTGACCACCACTTGTCATTAATTTAGTTGCATGAAAAGAAAAAAATCCAATCTCTCCTTGAAGACCTACAAATTTTTTATTAACTTTAGCACCTAATGCTTGACAACAATCTTCGATAACATTATTTGGTTTAATATTTGACAAATCTATTGGAATTCCATACATATGTGGAATGATTTTAATATCAAAAAAATTTTCCATTAATTCATTTACATTTATGTTTGGAGAGTTTCGCGCATTATCAAGAAGTTTTTCATTCCCACCAACCATCATTACTGCATTACGTAATGCTGAACAAACATAACTTGGATAAAGAATTGTCTTTTTTTGTCCATTTAAAACCCATAATGAAAGAAATAGTGCAGCACTACCACTTGAAACTGCAATTGCATGTCCTTTTGGAATATCTAAATAATTACAAAAATCATTTTCAAATTTTTCTACTTGAGTTCCTTGAGCAATCCAACCAGATCGAATTGTATCTAAAGCTGCTTTTTCCTCTTCACTTCCAAGTGTTGGTTGATTATGTGGAATCATTTCTGAAGTTTTCCTAATTCATCAAATGAAATAACATAAAAATATTCATAATATTTTTGAATATCATTAACATTTATTGTTTTTAATCTATCTATATCAGCAGAAATATAATAATTGTAATTGTAATTAGTAGAATTCCAACCTCGCTTAAATAAATACAAATCTTTTTGATTGGCAAGTGTACCACCGAAATTATAAAATTGAATATTATTTTCAATTGAGTGTTTAATTGATTCCCAAATCAACATACTAGTACCTTGTAAATTACTCCATTCTTTTTTAAATGCAGGCATATAATATTCTGCAAAAAGACCATAATAGAGAATAAACAAATATGAAATTGGTAAATTATCCTTATAAGCAATAAAAATATCAAAATCGCTTGTTTCAAAATTTGATTGAACATAATTAAAAAAAGTTGGAGGTTTTAAACGACCTTTTTTTATTTCCATACCAATTTTATAACATTCATAAAAATCTGAAGAAATTTTATCATCTAAATCTGTAATTTGTGCTATTAAATTATTTTTTTCACATTTCCTAATAGTCCATCTAACTCTTTTTTCAAGATTTTGAAAAATTGATTCAGTTGTTTCATTTTTTAAATTAATACATTGAGTGAATCTTTGTTCAACAAAATTATAATTAAAAAAATTTTCATATACTGAATTTTCTTGATTAAATGGATTTGTAATTATTACTGAAGATAGAACATCATTTTCAGAAATATAATTATTTAAAAAAGTTAAAAGTTGTTTTTTAATTTCAAAGTTATTTGATAGAACACCACCATGACTACCAAAAAATGGTAAAGAGTTTATGACTTTACCATGAATAGAATTTTTTTCAAAAAAAGGAAATACACCAACTAATTTTGTATTTTCTCTTGCAGTGAAAAAAAGAGATGGTAAATCTAAAATATTTTCTAAAAATGAAATATGTTTACTTGATAAAGTGAATGGAGAATGAATTAAAGAATGAAGGAAATTTTCATATTCAATCGGATCAAGTTTTTTCTCTAAATCAATTTTCAATAATATATTTCACCGTATTGTAGAGTTTTCAAAAAATGAATTATAATATTCAAATCCAGTAGGCGTTAAATAATTAGTATTGAATTTATCAAGTTTTTTAATTATATTTTTCATATAACAAGGACTAACAGATAATGCAATTGGCAAGTCAGGGTATTTAGAAAGATCACTAAGATGTTTTATTTCAATTCCTAATTTTTTAGTTCCAACTAGCAAATCATTCTCATCAAAAAAGAATTGTATTTTTTCTTTATCAAGTTTACCATGTTGTATTCCTGCTAAACCTATTTCACCTAAACCAAATATACCAAATTTTGAAAATTCATCATTAATTTTTTTGTATGTTTGAAAAATAGATTCATTAATTTGTATATGCTCATCAGTTAATTTCTTTAGTAATGTGTAATGATTTATGATTGTTTTTTTATTTGTTGTTTTTTTACAAATAATTGAAATTGGAAGTCTTTCATTACTTTCAATTAGTCCAATAGGTTCAATTCCATGTAAATTAAATAAATTTAGTAATGTTTCTTTTGTAAAATGAGTTAAATGATCATAAGTGAATAGATCAGCTGAATTAAGTTTAAAATTAGGAACCTCAATAAAAATAATTCCATCATCATTAAGACATGATAACATATCATCAAGAAATACATTTGGAGATTCTAAATGTTCAAGAACACCATGAGCTAAGATTAGATCAAATTTCTCAGTAAAAATTTTGGAATTAAAAAATCCTTCATAAAATGTTGCTTGAGGTAAAATTTGATTTGCAAATTCAATTGCACTTTTACTAATTTCAATACCATAAAGATCCCATTTTTTATATTTCTTTGAAAAAGACAAAAGAAAATTTCCTTTACCACAACCAATATCTAAAATTTTTCCCTGATTTGAAGGAGTGAAAAAATTTTCAAGTATTTCCAGCCTAAGATCCTGATGTGTAACAAATTTTCCATCATTAAAATATTTGAATTCTGCTTTTTTTGTTTCTTCATGTAATTTATAATCATCAGCATAAAATTTGTTAACTTGATTTCGTGCTCCAGTTTCATTAAATACATTACCACAATCAAAACAAATTACATTTGAAATTGGAAAATTAACTAATTCAGAATCGGATGTGATACTTTGAGAAAGTTTTTTGTAAACTTGTTCATTATTTAATGAATGGCAAATAGGGCAATTCATATTCTAAACAGAAAATCTATGTATAATATTCTTTATATGAATATTAACCCTGATTAGGTTGATACATTCTTTGTTGAGTTGGAACATAATATTCATCCATGCTAGAAGGGGAACGAACATTGAATCCAAGTATTCGTTTAGCCCTATCACTTGCTTGTGAAATAAGTTCTGGTTTCATAATTCTTGGATAGTCAAGACGTTGTTTAACAAATGAACGAGTAGCATGAAAAGAAATCATATTTCTTGTTTTATCTGTTCGATTAATTCCAGCTCGATGTGCTACTCTAGGTCTCCAAAAAAGAGCATCGCCAGCTTTTCTAACACTCTGTACTGCATTTTCATTAAAATAATCTTCAGAAGGTAAATCTTTCATATTGAATGAACGAGGTAAATTCCATGTTGAACCATTTTCTTCAGTGAAATCATCTAATGCAAGAGCCATAAGTAAGCCTAAATGATAATTTGGAATTATTCTTGGTTCATCAACATGCATTTTTTGAGAATAAAAATCGGTTTTACTTGGCCGTAAAATTGCTGAAACATAAGAATGAGTAGTCCAAGTATCTCCAAGAAAATGACTAAAAACATTATTCATGATTTCATTATTTAGAAAATTAACAAAAACCATTCCATAATTCGGAAGATCAACAACATAATCATGAATTTTATTTGGTTTTCCCTCATGTTTTTTATTATCTTCATT
>Ga0114996_10008104_pt1 | contig 11754 bp, 9 predicted proteins | sample ArcticOcean_MG_C_4_FD_87039 | JGI IMG/M metagenome (GOLD analysis project Ga0114996, IMG submission 87039) | Marine microbial communities from western Arctic Ocean - ArcticOcean_MG_CB4_134 | ecosystem: Environmental > Aquatic > Marine > Oceanic | place: Arctic Ocean: Canada Basin | collected... | reverse complement strand
GCCGCGTGGATCTCTTCAGCCCGTACCAGATCAACGCCGCCCTTCTGGAAAAGACGCCGGCCGACGTGATGCACTGTCTTCCTGCCCACAAGGGATATGAAATCACGGATGAGGTTCTGGAGAGTCCGCGATGCATCGCGGTGGACCAGGCGGAAAACCGGCTCCACATCCAGAAGGCGATCCTAACCCGTTTGATGAACCCCTGACGTGGCATCAGCCGTTCCTGGCAGTTACATCCTTGATATCACGGTGCCAGGACGACTGTCGGCGTCGGTGGGAAAGCTGGGGTGTGTGACCCTGCCCGCCGGGGGTTACCTGTACGTCGGAAGCGCGATGGGTGGCCTGGAAGGACGGGTGCTCAGACATACGCGAGCGTGCGGGAACGGACGCCGGCACTGGCATATCGATTACGTGCTGGCGAAGGCCCGGCTGGAAAGCGCCTGGCTCCTGCCGTCGGAAGAACGGCTCGAGTGCGCTCTGGCCCAGACCTTGTCGCGCTATTCAGCCGTGGTTCGTTCGGGGTTCGGATCCTCTGACTGCAGGTGCACGACACATTTCTTCCGTTTGCCCAACATGTCGTTCGAGCCTGATGCGATACAACGGGACGCCGATGTTCAGAGGAAGGCGCTCGAGCAGCTGATGGAAGAAGCAACCGGCGTGCGCCCGCTCTATCGCGCGGTAACGCAGCCCGGCGTGCTGTCACCCGCTTGAGGTACCCCATCCATGCCGAGTGAAATGGAAACGTCGGTGAAAGCCGAGGCCGCTGAGGGCGACCCCGGGCGCACGCTCCAACGGGCGATCGAGAATCGGTCGGCACGCGTTGGCGTTGTGGGCCTTGGATTCGTTGGCCTGCCGCTGGCGGTGGAGTTGGGGAAAGTGGGTTTTCAGGTCACCGGGATCGATACATCGCAGGAGAAGGTCGACGGCCTGGAAGCGGGAGCGTCGGATGTGATGGGCGTGTCGGCGTTCGAAGTGGCCGGCTTGAAGGCGGTTGGGAAGCTGGGGGCGACGACGGACTATGGAGTGGTTTCGGAGCTGGACGTTGTGGTCGTTTGCGTGCCAACTCCGTTGAATAAGACCCGGGATCCGGATGTTTCGTTCATCCTCCACGCCTTTGCCCAGATCCGTGATCGTCTTCACCCGGGCCAGCTGCTGGTTCTGGAGAGTACGACCTATCCCGGAACGACGCAGGAAGTGGTTCTGCCAATGCTGGAAGAGTCGGGCCTGAAGGTAGGTGTCGATTTCTTCCTGGCGTTCTCTCCCGAACGGGTGGACCCAGGCAACAAGATCTACACGCTGCGGAATACGCCGAAGGTGGTGGGTGGGGTGACGCCGGCCTGCACGGAGATGGCCGCCCTGTTCTACCAGCAGGTGGTGGCCCGGACGGTGCCGGTGTCGTCGACACAGACGGCGGAGATCGTAAAGCTGCTTGAGAACACGTTCCGAAGCGTCAACATCGCGCTGGTGAACGAGGTGGCGCTGATGTGCGACCGTCTGAAGATCGATGTCTGGGAAGTGATCGACGCGGCGGCGACGAAGCCGTTTGGATTCATGCCGTTTTATCCTGGCCCCGGCCTGGGAGGCCACTGTATTCCGATCGATCCGCACTACCTGGCGTGGAAGCTTCGATCGCTGAACTTCCATTCTCGCTTTATTGAGCTGGCCAGCGAAATCACACGCAGCATGCCGGCCTATGTTGTCGCCAAGGTGGGCGACGCTCTCAACGGCCATGAGAAGAGCCTAAAGGGGTCTTCGGTGCTGGTGGTGGGGGTGAGCTACAAACCGGATATCGACGACGTTCGGGAGTCACCGGCGCTGGACATTATTGAGATGCTGGAAGAGAAGGGCGCCCGCGTTACCTATCACGACCCGCACGTTGAGGCCATCAATATTCCGCCGCTGAAGATGGCGTCGGTTGCGCTGGACACGGAGACGTTGGAGACCGCGGATTGCGTGGTGATTACGACGAACCACTCGGCGCTGGACTACGATCTGATTTCCGAGCAGGCAGTCTGTATCGTGGATACGCGGAATGCGTTGAAGGATGTGAAGGTGGATGAGGGGAAGGTTAAGAAACTGTGAGAGGGCAGAGGTGAAGGCGGGGTCCTCCGCGGGGTTCCCTATCTGGCGGTGGCCCGGGCTTTCGGCTTATGAGAATCCTGATCACGGGCGGCGCGGGGTTTCTGGGCTCTCACCTTTGTGAGTACATGCTCGGCAAAGGGCATGAGGTGATTGCGATGGATAATCTGCTTACCGGGCGGATCGAGAACATTTCGCCTTTCTTCGGACGGGACGGGTTTACGTTCGTGAACTACGACGTGACGAATTTCGTTCACGTTGCCGGAGACCTGGACTACATCCTGCATTTCGCCAGCCCCGCCAGCCCAAAGGATTACCTTCAGCATTCGATTCATACGATGAAGGTGGGCGCGTTCGGCACCTACCGGTCGCTGGGTCTGGCTCGCGTGAAAGGGGCCAAGTTTCTGCTGGCGTCGGCGTCGGAGAGCTACGGCGACCCGCAGATGCATCCCCAGAAGGAGACGTACTGGGGCAACGTGAATCCGATCGGTGTGCGTGGGGTGTATGACGAGGCCAAGCGTTTCGCCGAGGCGATGACGATGGCCTACCACCGAGAGGTGGGGATCGACACGCGGATCGTCCGGATCTTCAACACCTTCGGCCCCCGGATGCGGAAAGACGATGGGCGCGCCATTCCGAATTTCATCATGCAGGCGCTCACGGGTGAAGACCTGACCGTCTATGGCGACGGGAGCCAAACGCGGAGTGTCTGTTATGTGACGGACCTGGTCGAGGGCATCTACCGCCTGATGCAGTGCGACTACGTGGAGCCGGTGAACATCGGGAACCCGACGGAGATGACGGTCGGCCAGCCGGCGGAGTCGATCTTGAAGATTACGGAGAGCAAGAGCAAGATCGTCTATCCCCCGCTTCCGGAGGATGACCCGAAGGTGCGGCAGCCGGATATTTCGCTCGCGAAGAAGCTGCTGGGCTGGGAGCCGCAGGTGTCGCCGGAACAGGGGCTGCGGCAGACGGTTGCATGGTTTAAAAGCCGATGAGGCATTGAAGATTTCACAATGAACATTATCCATTGAAAATTGGGCGAGGTGACGGGTAGTCACTCGCCCTTTTTTGTGAACACGGAGGAGGGCGGAATGGCGGGAACCGGAAAGCGGCTTGAGGGGAAGCGGGCGATTATTACCGGCGGAGGCCAGGGGATCGGGCGGGGGATTGCGCACGCGTTCGCAAAAGAGGGGGCGCGGATTGTGATCGCTCAGAGGACGGTGGAGAAGCTGGACCGGGTGAAGGCGGAGGTGGAGGAGCTGGGGGGTGAAGTTTATTCGCTGGTGACGGATGTGGGGAAGGAGGCGGATGTCCGGCGACTGATCGACCTGGCCGAAGAGAAGCTGGGTGGGTTGGATGTGCTGGTGAACAACGCCGGCATCGGGCTTCGGGTGCCGATCGATGAGCTGGATATGGCAGACTACGACAGGTTGATGGACTGCAACCTGCGCGGGCTGTTCCTGGGATGCCGCTACGGGGTTCCTCTATTGAAGGCGGCCGGCGGCGGGTCGATCATCAACATCGCGTCGGTGCATGGGGTGGAAGGGGCGCCGCTGAACACGGTTTACGCGGCAACCAAAGGTGGGATTATCGGGACGTCGCGGGCGATGGCGGCCGAACTGGCGCCGGCGATGATCCGCGTGAATGTGGTCAGCCCGGGGGCCATTCATCTGGAACACTACCTGAGTGGCCTGCTCGACCGGATAGATGAGGCGGACCATGGCCGGTTCTTCGAGGAGATGGCGGAGGATCTGGATCAGCAGAACACCCACCGCTACTACCAGCCGCTGGAGCGGGTGGGGATGCCGGTGGATATCGCGATGTGCGCGGTGTACCTGGCGTCGGACGAGTCGCCGTTCGTGACGGGGCAGAACATTACGGTGGACGGAGGGCTGACGACGGCGATGCGGGCGTGGGCGATGGAGGAAGGACGGGAAAAGGCGCGGCCGGCGGGGGAGAAGGTGGAGGCGTGGATTAAGGCGTATGAGGAGGAGAAGGGGAAGAAACGAGGAGGTGGGGAAAAGCATTGAAGATTGTACAATGTCTATTCGAGATTGGTCATTGGAGAAGCACGAGAGCAATTATCAATGTCCAATACGCAATACGGGCTTGCCAACGGAACCCTGGCCGTCCGTGACGCTTCGGGGTTGAAACCCCTCGCTGGTAAGGAGTCCCTGCGGGACTCGGTCGGCCAGCGAAGGCAGCGTCCACTGCGCAATACGAAACTGCCCATGTCTCCTTTCCCTCCTCCCTCCCCCAGGGCTCCCGCCCGGGTCTCATGAACGACGCCAGGAAGAACCTCTGTTGACGGGCAAACAGACTTAGGATATCTTCTACGTGTAACGCGCTTTGACACAACCGATTAGCTGGGGGCGACCTGGCTTCGACGGGGGTGGAGAGGCGAGAGCAGCGTGTCGAGGACCCGTTCCCTCGTAAATCCATGGGAAAAAAACGCAACTGCGAACGATAACTCGTACGCACTGGCAGCTTAATAACCTGCCACGTTCCATCAGGCCTCGCCTTTAGGGCCTGAACCGGAGCGCCGACTTTTAAAGGCTGGCCTCGGGGCTTTTGCCGGAGGGACCCGAGGCGAGATTTTATCCGGCTGGCGTTATGGAAACCCCGTCTGTTGGGGTTCCGTTTCGTGAGACCCAAATAACAGACTACACACGTAGACGCGCTCGTTGAACCGCTTTCGGACGCGGGTTCGATTCCCGCCGCCTCCACCAATCATCGTTCCAAGCAGAACCAGGATGGCCTGCAAATTCTTATTTGCAGGCCATTTTCTGTCTATGCAGTCCTCTTAGATCCGTCGCCGATGCGACGAAGCCATGGACTTACTGGCACAGAAGATGAACCCGAATGCGCACCGCAAAGCGAGCCGAGCGGTGCCAGTTGGAGCGGCTGCCAACACCCTTGAGGCGGTTGCCCGCGAGTGGTTCGAGTCCGCTAAACCTCGGCCGTCCGTGGCGCTTCGGGGTTGAAACCCCTCGCTGGAAAGGAGTCCTTCGGGACTCGGTCATTCATCGACGGTTGGCCCAACACTATACTCCGGAATCGTTAGCGGGACTTGAACAGAAGAGGCCCTCCCGGATCCATCCGAGAGGGCCTCAATTGACGCGTGTCTGCCGGCTTCAGCTGGATTTGCCGAAGTCAGCGACGAACAGCAGGAAGTCTTCGAAGTCGACTCTGCCTGAGCTGTTCAGGTCGAACCGTATGTCGAAGTCTGCGGCGGTCGAGCTCTTCCCAAACCCAGAGGCAAACAGGAGAAAGTCTTCAAAGTCCACCCGGCCGTTCGCGTCGAAGTCGGTCGCCAGGGCAGGCTCTACTTCCGCCTCGACCTTTCCGAATGACAGCACCTGTCGAGACCACGTGGCGTTTGTGATCCGGAAGCGCCACATCTCATCGCTTTCACCGTTTCCGTCTGCGTCGAACCCGGAGTCGACGAAGGGCTCATCGGATGGGTCATTGAGCTTGAAGAAGCCCTCGTCAGAACCGGTGAGTTCCACGAAGGCGCGATAGCCGAGACAGTCGCCGCCTGTGACGTCGACACCGTTGTCGCGGGCGAACTGAAAAAAGTCTTCCGGCATGAAAGCTGTGAAGTTGGCGGCCCCACTACCATTTGTCACGGATATGCCCCTGGCAGCAATTCCTGCTGCCATTCCTTCGATATTCTCATCACCCTGGGGAAGATCGGAGAAGTCCGGCGGCTCCATGTCCTGCCAGTGTATGTCGGTGACGAAGACGGTTCCCCTCATGTTGAAGGCTTCCGTTAGCGTGGGCGTGGTGAAAACGATCAACCCGAATGCAGCATCCAGGGCATCGGGGTTGTTCGTTTCCGAAAGGACGGGATCAGCGATGGTCGCCCGGATTTCGATCTCTGTGGGAGACAGTTGCTTGTAGCCAATTTTAGCGGGATCAGATGCATCTCCGACCATGGCGATGAAGCTGATATGGACCGAATCGGGTTTGGTGAACTGCAGTACGAGGTCGGTGCCAGCAACCAGTGCCGACTCGCCAAGATCCGTCTGGTCCATCGTTGGGCCGGTGGCTCCTGGAATGGCGTTGGCGAAACCGAACGCATACACACCCTCCACTTCGACTCCCGCACCAACGGGATTCGTGGCAGAAGGTAGACCGGCCATCAGGGACCCTATGCCCGGTTGGAGTTCGACGAACGCCGTCCCGCCGTACGTGGAGGAGGCAGGCTTCCATACAAACGTCGTTGTGGGAGCCTGAGCGGCGCCCGAGCTGATTTGTCCGAAGGAGAGCGTCTGGCGGGACCAGGTCGAATTGGTGATTCGGAATCGCCACATCTCATCACTCTCGTTGTCCCCGTCGATGTCGAATCCCGCGTCAACGAAGGGCTGGTCGGAGGGGTCGTTGAGCTTGAAGAAACCGTCATCGGATCCGGTGAGTTCAACAAATGCGCGGTATCCGAGGCAGTTGGCCCCAGTGACGTCGACGCCGTTGTCACGGGCGAACTGGAAGAAGGATTCTGGCATGAAGGCCGTGAAATTGGCCGCGCCCGATCCATCGAGAGTGGAGATCCCTTTTGCAGCGATTCCGGCGGCGGCGCCCTCGATATCGTCGATGCTCTGCGGGAGTTCTGTGAGATCGGGCGGCTCCAGATCGAGCCAGTGCATGTCGGTGACGAAGACGGTGCCGCGCATGTTGAATGATTCCGTCAATGTCGGCGTTGTCGCAATCACAAGGCCGAACGCAGCGCCAACCGCGTCGGGATCGTTCGACTCGGAGACGACAGGATCCACGATTCGGGCGCGTATTTCAATCTGGGTGGATGAAAGCTGTTTGAGGCCGATCCTGCTGGGGTCCGATGCATCGCCCAGTATGGCGACGAAACTGATGTAGTCTGTCTCTGCCTTGTTGAAGCGTAGGACCACGTCGGTACCGGCCGAAAGCGCGGAGCTGCTGAGATCGGTCTGCTCCATTGTCGGACCCGCGGCACCCGGCATCGCAGTCCCGAAGCCGAACGCATAGACGCCCTGCACGGTGATACCGGCACCGGCGGGGTTTGTGGCGCCCGGGAATCCCAGGGAAATGGTGCCCACACCGGCTTGAAGCTCGACGAAGGATGTTCCATTGTGGGTGGACGCGGCAGGGTCCCATACGATTTCGGCGGATAAGGACGTAAATGACATCAGGATACCAGTGATAATGGCAGCAAGCCTGTGCATGTGCCTTCCTTTGGTTTGAGTGCCGAATAGCTTTCTGATTTTTGAGGGATTCGGTCCCGGCATATCAGGAAGATGGGTGGCGGGGACGTTTGAAGGTCCACGAGGTCGTGCGAGGGAGAATACAGGTGGATTCAATGATTGAATATACCAAGTAAAAGGGAGTCCCCAGTTCAAGCATGCCGTGAACGTCAAGCCGAACACTCAGCGTCATTCGGAATCGGGTATCAGGTGTCTCCAACACGACGCGACTGTTCTTCTGAGGTGTATTTCTGTTAGGCGCCTGATCCCGTGCCGACCTGCTTGGGCGTTGTGATCCGGCGTGTGCTCGTCAGCAATTCGTCTGCCTCGAAGACTTTCTTCCAGTCGGAGTGGAACAGTACGGGTTTGGCGTCGGCGACAGCTTCTTTGGCGCCGTCCGACATCTCCCAGGGGATCACGTCGAACAGGATCGCCAGTTCTACATTGAGATGCCCCAGGAGAAAGTCCCGCGCGGCTTCGGCTGGCACGCCTCTGGCGATCGCTTCGTCCAGGGCCTCGCGGACTACCGTCAGGCAGGTGGCCGCGACGGTCTCGGAAAGAGCCGGCTCCAGAATTGCCATCTGATCAATTGTGACCCGGTGTGATCTCAGGATGGGTCCGAACATACGTTTGGCGATCGCCTCACCGCGGGCGTAGTCGTCCTCCGGCCCCTGGAGCAGGGCACAGACGATTGCCTGTTTGGCCACGCCGCCGAAGTAATCGCGACGGGCCTTTTCGTCGGATTCATCGTTGAACAGAGGCGGGTGAGCTGGATGGGTAAAGAAGTAGCTGACATCCTTTCGCTCAGGCAGTCGGCCGGCATGTGGTGCGGCCGGGTCGAGACCGATGAGCATGGCCCCGCTCCGCATCTGGGGGACGATTTCGACGGCGACCGTACCAATCAGGGCGTCGGGCACCGCCAGAATGACCACCTCGGCTTTGTTCAGCGCCTCCGCCAGGTCCACCGGTTCCAGTTCCCGTTCCCGCAAGCTGGCGATCCCGACCTCACCGGCTTCAACGCACAGCACGTTGTAACTCACGTCCTCGTTGAGCGTCGTGGACGCCTTCGTGCCCATGCTGCCGGCAGCCCCAATCACGGCCACTGTCGTTTTTTCGCTCATGCTTGTCCCTTCAGTACGCAGGTGAAGAAGTCGTCGTGGCCGACCTGGCCACCCTTGAAGGTGATCTCGACTTCGCTCAACGACGGCGAGGCCGCGTGAACGCGACACAGCGGAGAACCGGGCGCCAGGGCTCCGACCATTTCCAATGCCTCGATACCGAGCTGCCGTGCCGCGTAGGTTGATGTGTCGCCACCTGTGATACAGACGCGACTAAGAGGGGTGGCCTCGAGCAAGGCCGAGACGACGTCACCGAGCACCCGTCCGAGGATCTCACCGCTTTTCAGCTTCACATCCAGTTCACTGTAGCCCATCGCTCGCAGCCGATTCGCCGTGGCGACAATCCGGGGATCTTCAGGGCCGCGGGCCGTATGGATGATTGGACTCTTTCCCGATGCTACAATCTGAAGGCTCTTCTGCATCAGCCGTTCCGTCTCTGCTGCGACCGCAGCACCGCCCTGTACCAGCAGTTCTGTGTCCGCCGCAACTTCCTCGAAGCCGTGGCCCAGAGCGTGGGCGATCTGCCGCTCCGTGACCGGCGAGCAACTGCCGGAGGCAATCAACGCCAGATCCACGACGGCCCCCCCGGGTGGCAGCTCGGCATCTCCCTGTTCCCAATGCTGACATAGGGCGTACTCGATGCCCGATGACCCGGCGACGAACAGAGTCCGATCCGGCGCCGTGTGCCCCCAGATCAGCGCCCCGATCCGCCGCAGATGTTCGTCCGTCAACACGTCGAACAGTGCAATCTCTGTGCCGGTCGCGAGTAGTTTCTCCAGAGTCATTTTCCGTTCCGCGTCGGGCAGTGCCAATGTCAGAACGTCGAACAGGCCGATGGACCGGGTAGTTTGACGACCCAGATGCAATCGCAGATCGGACTCAGCCATCGGCGTGATCGGATGCTGCCCCATCGTCGGATGCCGGTCGAGGCGGAAGACCTCGCTGTCCAGCCCGGAGCGGGCGAAGAGATTCCCGAATACGCAGAACCGCTGCAGAACAGGCGCTCCCACGATCAGGGGCACGAAGGAGGAGTCGAACACTTGTAGCCCGACGTCGATGGCGCGCCCAACGCTTCCCACCTCGGGAGATGAGTCGAAGGTGGAGCAGGTCTTGTAGTGGACGAGCGGGGGACGCAGTTCTGCGAAACGTCCAAACACACGCCGCAGCTCGACCTCCAGATCATCCACGCCCAGGGCTCGCGTGCGACCGGCGACGCCCAGGGCCTGCAGACCTGGGAACCGGGCCAGTTGGTCGGCCGTTGGCGGCTCGAGAAACAGCACGGTGCGAAGGCCTGCCATGCTGAGCGCTTCCAGAACGTCGGTGGACCCGGTGAAATCATCGCCATAGAAAGCGATTCTCAAATCGGCCTCAGTCTGCACCGGTACACCGGTGTCGCGTTCACCCACGGCCGAAGGTCTCGAGAGAGATCCGCAACTCTTCGTGCTGTTCTGCAAACCGAGTGAGTTCCACTCCGGCAGCAGCCGCTTCCCAGGCCTGGCGAATCGCTCTACAGCCTGCGGCCGGGCCCTTTGGGTGCGCCATGATCCCGCCGCCGGCCAGGTACATCAGGTCTACGGTCCCTGCCTGCCGGTACGTCTCGGGGGCCTGGCCGCCCCACTGCCCGGAAGAGATTACGGGCATCAGCTCGTAGCCCCCGAGGAATGGTTTCAGGCAGGCTTTGATCGAGCGGACCACCGATTCGTCATCTTCGGCAAATTTGTTCTGGAGGCCGTTCACGTGGAGTTGGTCGACGCCCACCAGGCGCCACAACTTCTGGTAAGCTGGGAAGTCGATCCCCAACGCCGGGTGCCTGCTCAGCATGCCCCAGCCGTTGCGATGTCCGTGGATCGGCATCTTTGAGTGTTTCCGCAGGGCCTCCGTTCCGACCAGACCGACACTGTTGAGGCTGACCATCACGCATGTACCGCCCGCCGTCGCAACCACATCGTGATGGCGGTACATGGCGTCCAGCGAGTCGCTGATATTCCAGGCGTACATCACCTTCTTGCCAGTTCTGTCTGCGTGCGCGTTGAGTACCGGCATCACCGCCTGCACGCGTTCCTTGAGAGGCGAATGAGGCGGGTTGGCCATCAACTCGTCGTCCTTGATGAAGTCGACACCGGCTGCGGCAAGCTCCCCGGCCAGTTCAGCAGTTTGCGCGGGCGTGAGTCCTACGCTGGGCTTGACGATCGTGCCGATGATGGGTCGCCCCTGTACGCCTGTCAGCTGGCGAGTCCCTGATATTCCGAATTGCGGGCCCGCGTGATCTTCGGCGAACGCCTGCGGCAGTTCGAAGTCCAGCAGCCTGAGGCCAGAGAACTCGCGCAGTTCAAACAGGTTCCCCGCGATCGTCGAAACCAGGGCGGGCAGGTTGGTGCCCATATTCTCAAGTGAGAAGGAGACGCCGATTCGGGCCCGGTGGAACTGTGTCTGGCCTTCCGGCATCTTTACCCCGGGCAGACTCGGGGCGGCGGCCGATTCCAGTTCCTGCACGTTTTCCAGCCTCGCGCGGAACCGTTCCCGAAGTTCCTCGGTCTCGCCTGGGACGGCCACGAAGGTGCCGCTGGATTGCTCACCGGCCAGCGTCTCGGCCGCCTCTGCCAGCGGCCAGGGTGTTTCGATGAGGTAGGTGGCTTGGACTCGGTCAGTCGTCATGGGGTGCCCGTACTCTGTAGGGATGACCGGTTGCAGCCGACTCGTACGCACCGAAGACAAGCTCCATCGTGCGCAGGTTGTCCGATCCGCACGTCTCGGGCGATGCTCCGGCACGGAGTGTGTCGACCCAATGCTGCTGCGCCATGAGGACGCTGTCCTGGACCACCGTCCCGGGCGGTTCGCTCCAGGCGTGTTCCGCAGGGGGCACCTGGTGCCGACGGACATCGCCGCCCTGCGTGACGGTGAGCATGAAGTCCGCACCCAGTTCGGCCGAACCATCACTGCCTTCCAACCGCACCAGCGTTTGGGGGAACAACTCCTCAGCAAGAATGGACGCGTAGCTGATGTCGACGACGCTCGCGGCGCCACTTTGATGCTGCATCATCATAGTCGCCACATCTTCGGCCTTGATCTGCGGATTGACCCGTTGAGTTCGGCAGTAGATGGAGTCGACGTTGCCCATGAAAAAGCGCGCCAGATCCAGGCAGTGAACACCGAGGTCGTAGATGATGAAGCGTTCGTCGGTGGCCAGGTAAGGCTGGTTGACGTAGACATCGAACGCGCTGCGGAAACTGACCTGGGCGAAAAACAACTCCCCGATCTCGTCGGCCGCCGCTTTCAGGGCTCGCATCGGCCGCTGCCATCGGAAGTTCTCGTGGACCATGAAGGTGACATCGGCCTTC
>Ga0114996_10008102_pt1 | contig 11756 bp, 7 predicted proteins | sample ArcticOcean_MG_C_4_FD_87039 | JGI IMG/M metagenome (GOLD analysis project Ga0114996, IMG submission 87039) | Marine microbial communities from western Arctic Ocean - ArcticOcean_MG_CB4_134 | ecosystem: Environmental > Aquatic > Marine > Oceanic | place: Arctic Ocean: Canada Basin | collected... | reverse complement strand
GTAGCCATTTCCATATCGAGATCGCCAAAATGTTTGATGGGGTTGCCATAAGCGTTGAGTACGGTTGTCCACCAGTTACCAAGGGTCTTGTGTCCTTCTGCCAAGTGGTAAGGCAGTCGCGTATAACGCCTGGCCATGTCCAGTTTGCAGTTGTCACCTGCTAGGATAACAAACGGTTCTTCCATACCAATAGAATGGTGTGTTGCCCCACCCTCGGGGAAATAAAAGATCATGGTGTTGTCAAACATATTGCCATTGCCTTCAGGCGCTTTTTTAAGGGCGTTTATAATTTTGGCAATTTGCCTGGCATGCGTGCTTAAAACCGAGGCACAAAAAGGTGTCAAGTACCGTTTTGGTGTATTAGGCAAGTTTCCTTGGCCTTCCTCTGGGCCGTGTCGTTGATTCAAGGCCGAGTCGTTTGGCCGTTGCCTTCGTCCAATCTTCGTCGCCGAAGGGGAGACTGCGCGTGACGCTGTGACGCAAGGCTTGGAGTTCCTTTTTGGAAAGCGACTGGTTTACTCGGTCGATCCAACGCGGCAATCGGCCAGCGGGCCACGGCGCAAGTTCGATCGGTGATTCACCGCCCAGCCAATTCGACAAGCTTCCCCACCGGTAGTCTTCGGCTCGCTTGACCAAGTTGGCTGTTAACGCATTGCGTTCCACATAGCGACAAACGGCATAAAAGTGATCATCGTCTTGAACCGGAAAACTTTTGTATCGACCCTGGTAAACATGGCCGTAACCGGTCGTCCCATGGTGTGCGTGATAACGCTGCGTGTGCGTTAACGTGATCCAACCAAGCAATGCCGACATCCCGCCATCGACTTGGGGCGACAAGACCATGTGCCAATGGTTACTCATCCACTGATACGCGATCAGGTCAACGGGAAACTTTTGCAAGCCTTCAGCAATCAAACGCTCGAACGCATCGAAGTCGGCATCTTTGAAAAAGATGTCGTGCCGTGCGTTGCCTCGATTGAGCGCGTGATAAATACCGCCCGCCTCATCGGCTCGTGGTGGTCTGCCCATGCTGATTCCCGCAACGTGGTTCCAAGCCATCCCCCCAAGCCTAACCGCGGTGCCCAGACTTGCCTAGACCCTAGAAACGGTACTTGACACCTTTTTGGACACTTTTTGGACACCTTTTTGTGCCGGATGCAAGGCAAACGAGAAAAAAAATCGGCACCGAAAAAGCGGAAGCGCAAGACTTGCCGTATAGTAGACCTCACGCTCCGCGTGAGGACATTCCATCACGCGGAGCGTGATGCCTACTTTACGAAACGCGCCCAAGCGAACGCATCATCGCCCGATTTGGACAGGGACAGATAGAACCCGTTTCGATTGGCCTGGGTCTCTCGACAGCAGAGGCCGCCGCCGCGGTGGAATTTTCCAGTTCACCTATTGAGTTTCACGAACAGCCCAAAAACAGATCCGAATGCGCACGAAAAAGCCGCGGGGCGAACTGCCCCGCGGCTGATGGTTGCCTTGCGTGTTTTCGTCGGCCTTCTAGCGTCTAAAATTGCCGCTCGGTGCGTTGCCGATGTATGGGGGGCCATAGCCACCGGTGTTCGGCTGATTGGGTTGGCCAGTGGCGGGGTGCGTGTACGACGCGGGAGTTCCGCCTCCGACCGTCGGGCCCACGCCCCCGGCCTGTACAACCGCCGGCGGCGGCGAACCATAAGCCCCGGTGGGCGTTGTGGTCGGCATTGTGCCGGTTCGGCCGGGCCTGAAATTTTGGTTCGACGAGTAATCGGTAGAGCGAGTTGAGGTAGCCGGAGCCTGACCCGCGCCCTGATTCCACGGCCGCGTAGAAGCTGGTGCACTAACTGGTCCGGTGCCGGGCGCCGTGTTGTAGCCGTTAGGCTCAGCGCCGTTGTTGTTCCAGCGATTCGACGGGGCGGCAGCCGCCGATGGGGGTGCTTGCGTCGTCCCAAAGTTGCCACCGACACCGGTCGAAGGCGTACCGGTATTCGGCGAGTTGTAACCGCCATAGCCACCAGGCGTCGCGGGACTCACTCCCGGGTGCGGTGATCTGACGGGTGGAACGGCAGCGGCGGGCGGTCGACCATACGATTTGGCCGCACTTCCGTCCCACGATGAGCGACTGGGGACGGCAGCCGTGCGAGCGGTTGGGCCCTGATTCCAAGGTGTGTTACCAGCGATCGGTCCGCCCTTGGCGGCGGTTGACGACCGGTCATAGCTCTTGCCCGCGTAGCCGCCGGTCTGGCCAAAGTTCGAAGCTGTGTTCGGATCTGTGTTCGGAGCGGTTGCGGCCGGGATACTGCCACGATGCGGGCTGCCGGCATAGGGGCCGTTCTGAGCGTAGGAGGAACCGCTGCTCGGAGGTCCGGTATACGCCGCCGGCGAATACGGAGTTCCACCGCCACGAGGCGCGACATAGGCCGAATTCGGCGAAGCGGCCGGTGCACCATAACTCACGGCTGGCGGCGTTGGCGCATAGGGCGTGCCAGCGTTCGGTTGTCCGGATAGAGCCCGAGCCGACGGCAACTGCGGTTGGCTACGGACGTATTGGTTGGGATTTGGTTTTTTCTTTCCCCACCTTGGAAGTTTCCAACTGGAGAGGGTCGGCATCCTTGGTGCGCTGGGCCATGCTAGCCCATTCGCACAACCAGATAGCCCACTAAGAGTAAACGCGGTCAGGACCGACCAGCAGATTGCAGCTCGCATCGCTCTAACGTCCCTTCCTGGGATGTTGGGAAGCGGTAAGTGCCGGACCGACTCGCGACTTCCATGTCGCGTGAGGTCGCTGCGCTCGCAATGTCGCAGCGTCGGCCGGCTTCCTCTTCCCTGAGGACCTAATTGAATTGGTAGACCGTTTTGGCGAAACTTCGCCCGTATTGATTGGCAAAGATTACCGCCTGTAATGATTCTTCGGATTTTTCGTGCGCCGTATTCTGTTGAAATCGGCACAACACGCAAGGTTTCACAGATTATCTGCACCCTGTCGCCCAAGCTGTGTAGCCCCAACCGTGTCGCCCCACGAGCGGGCGGGATTATAGGAGAAGCCCCGATGCCGTCAACGGCAATCGGACTGTTTTTTTGCGTTCCTCAGTGCATGCAGTGCGGGCATAAAAAAAGGGAAGGACCCGCTGGTCCTTCCCTTTCGTATGAGGCGGGCTGCAAACCCACGTGTCACCAAGCCTATTTCAGTATCTTGATGCGGATATCCTTGAACTGCACCAGCATCGGTGGGCCAGCGTGAAGCTGCAACGCCAGCAGGCCTTCCATCGCTCGTCTGGCTTCTTGATTGTCGACCAGTTCAATCGAGATCTTGCCGTTGACCTTTTGGATCAGATGATTGCCCTTGGCGATGATGGTGTAATCGTTCCAGCCTTCCTTCTTGACTGAAGCGACGATATCTTTGGCCGGAGTGGTTGTGCCGGTCTTTTTCTTCTTGCCTTTGGCCGTGACTTCAATCTTGTTGCCTCGCTTGGCGAGCACGCCGCGACCCTTTTCCTCGTACAGCGAACCGGTCCAGCCGTTGCCGCCATCGAAGTCGGCCTGATAGCCGCTGATGACCCACTTCTTGACCTCTTTGCTGCGATACTGAATCCCGGAGTTTCCACCGACGATGCGGAACTTGAGCCGCAACTCGAAATCAGCAACCTTACCGTCGCGCCAGACGAGAAACGTGTTGCCGCGAGTCGGCTTTTTCTTGGTCGTCTGGCCCGTGATCGCACCATCGCTGACCGACCAGAGGTCCGGATTGCCATCCCAACCCTTGAGTGTCTTGCCATCGAACAATGCCTTGAATCCCGCCTCGTCATCGGCGGCTTGGGTGGTGAGGGTCGACGAGAGCGCCAGCCCGACGATCATCGTCAGAGCAACAAAGATCTTAGTTTTCATCGTTGTTTCCTTTCGCTGCGAAGGTGAATCGGTAACTTGTTGTTGTGAAAGCGGCAGGGCGATTGCCACTACTTCTTGTTCCATGCATCGATTTTCTTCTGGATGTTTTCGCCCTTAAAGTTTTTCGGTGCGTTGTAATCTTGATTTGCCTGCAGCTCTGCGACGGTCGGCGTCTTCGATGGCACGCCCTCTTTGGGCACATCAAGGCCCGCGACCCAGACGATCGCATTGAGCGCCGTCTTGCGGAAATCATCGCTACCCCAGTTCCAGTGGTTATGGCCACCGGTAAAACCAAAGCCACGTCCCCGACCTTCGGTCTCACTCGCCCAGGCGACATGCTGCGGTGTTCCTGCGGCGACTGCCTTGCGGACTGCCTCGTTGCCGCTGTGGGGGCCGTTGCGGCGGCGCATCGTGCTCGCGGGAGCTTTGGCCGAAAGGATCGGCGTGACTCCTTTCATGCCTTCACGAAAACGCATGTGGAAATACCATTCGTCGTTGACCGCAAACGGTCCCACGCCCTGGCTGATCGGATGCTTCGGTAACGCCTTAAACTCAGCAGTCCAATGCGGGTTGACCGACCAGTGCGTCTCGAAGTAGCCACCGATCCAATCCAGAAACGCCTTGCCAGAAGCGCCTTTGGGAACTTCGACCGCATAATGAAAGCATGCCACGCCGACGCCTTTCTTGGACAGCTCATCGAGCTGCTTGAGATGCCGGTTGACCATGTGACGTCCACCACCATCGCCGTACATCACCACCGCCTTGGCGCCGTCCAGCGCCTTGGGGTCCTTGGGCCAGCCTTCGGTCAACACCACAGCGTTGATGTTGGGTACGTTGTCGTTCAGTGCCTTGGCCAGCAACATGCAGCCGGCTTTGTGCTCGTGCGATCCGTAACCGTGGCTACGGCGACCGGCGACGAAGACGATCTTGGTCTTCTCGGCGGCAAAGAGCTGGGCTGCGGTCGAACCGAAGGCAACCAGTGCCAACAGTGAAGCCAAAGCGGCGCGGGTCAATTTCGTTTGAAACATTGCGGGCGTGAACCTCATGGAAGTTCCTCTCTGCGAAGATGCGTCAAAGGGGGGAAGTTGAAGGGGGGTTTTTGGGGCGGCCTTCATTGTAATGGGCCGCGCGGCCGCTTGCCACCATGCGAATCCGCGTTGACATCACGGGCCAAAACCCCCAAGAACCAGCAGCCCATCACTGCATTTCGTCATTCGACATTGGGCATGCGTCACTGGCCCGTTGCCATCATCAATGATATTCCATCTCGTCCACGATCTACTAACCGTCACCGCCCTGACCCTATATAATGACGGCCTTTTGGGCGAAACGCGGAGCGCGAACCGTTGCAAATCATCAATTACCCCCATCCTACGCTCAGGCACAAATCGAAGCCGCTGCGGCGTGTCGACGCGGCGCTGTACGAAATGGTGCGAGAGATGTTCGACCTGATGTACGAGGCCAATGGTATCGGGCTGGCCGCCAATCAGGTCGATCTGCCGTTTCGGCTGTTTGTCGTCAATCCCGAGGGGGATCCTGAGGAAAAGGATCAAGAGCACGTGTTCATCAATCCCGTGCTCAGCAAAGCCAAAGGCGGCGAAGAGGCCGAAGAGGGTTGCCTGAGCCTGCCGAAACTCTATGCTCCCGTTCGTCGATCCAAGACCATCGTGGTCGAAGCCTTTAACCTCTCGGGCGAAAAGATCAGCGGCGAACTCGACGGACTGCTCGGCCGCGTCGTGCAACACGAGACCGACCATCTCGATGGCGTGCTGTTCATCGACCGGTTAAGCCCGACTGCCGAAATCGAAGCGAAGGAGTCGGTCGAGGAGTTTGAATATCTTTTCCAGCAGCGCCGCGAATTGGGCGAGATCCCCAGCGACGAGGAAATCGCACAGCGACTGGCTCAGTTAGAAGCGGAGTATTGTTAAGCGGAATGACGAATGAATCATGCCGAATGCCTAATGAATTGCGATGGGGTGTTCCACGCAGACGTTTAGACATTCGGCATTATTCATTCGTTATTTTCCCCGACCCACCTTCTTTAATCTCGCACCACAAGTAAACTGTTGACCCCCAATCCCCTCATGCCCCACGAACCCTTATGCGTTTGGCTATGATGGGCACTGGCGCTTTTGCCGTGCCGACATTTCGCGCGCTGTACGACACACGCCACACGGTTTCGTTGTTGGTGACGCAACCGGCACGCCCCGTGCATGATCGGCGGCGGCGAGTCGCGAATCCGATGCGCGAACTGGCCCAAGAGCGGCGCACGCCCGTGCTTGATCCCGAGAGCGTCAACACGGACGAAGCCCGCGCGGCGATTCGGGCCTATGAACCCGATCTGCTGGTGGTCTGTGCCTATGGCCAGATTCTGGCCGGAGAAACACTCGGCGTGGCAGAGCATGGCGGAATCAACCTGCACAGTTCGTTGCTCCCCAAGTATCGCGGTGCCGCGCCGATCAATTGGGCCATCTATCATGGCGAGACCGAGACCGGCGTCACCGTGATCCACATGACCGAACGGGTCGATGCGGGTCCCTGCATCGCGCAGGCAAGCGTCGATATTCTGCCCGACGAAACGGCACTCGAATTAGCGCCCAGAATGGCCGAGGCGGGAGCGTGGCTCACCTGCCGGGCAATCGACAGTATTGAAGAGGGCAACATCACGGAAATTCCTCAGGACCCAGAGCTAGCGACGTTGGCCCCCAAATTGAAAAAGTCGGACGGCCAGGTTGAATGGACCCAATCGGCGGAAACGATCCGCAATCAGGTTCGGGCCATGCAGCCGTGGCCCAAGACCTTCACGCATTGGCAGCGCGACGAGGGCGAGCCGCTGTCGTTGATTCTCGACGCGGTGAGCGCCGAAGATCTGACCCTCTCAGCCGATCCGGGCATGGTGATCGAAGCGGGCAAAGACCGTCTGCTGATCGCCACCGGCAGCGGGGCGATACGAATCGACCGCATCCAACCAGCCGGCAAGCGCGTGCTCTCGGTCGAACAGTTTCTCCGTGGTTATCCGGTCAAGGCCGGCCAGCGGATGGTGGCGGGTTCATAAGATATCGTGGGCGACGCAGTCGAGCGCCCAGCAACCGACATGCTTCGTGACCACTTGCGGGACATGTGCTCGTACTTCAAAGACGCAATGTCGCGTGATCTACCGTAACTCTACCGTAACTCTACGGTGGCGGTGCTCGGTCTTGAGCCTTGACGACATGATAGTACTGATCGATCGCTGGGTTGACTAACTTTCGGCGAGTGCCATCGCTCCAAGTCACTTCGATCGAATCGACTTTTGTCTGCGCCCCGAGCCCAAAGTGCGCCGTCAGCGCGTGCTGGCTGAGGAAGGAATCGCCGGAAAGGATTTTCGCCACTTGCGTACCTTCGGCAGATCGGAGAACGACGGTTGCGCCCATCGCCGAATTCCCATTTTTTTCTTCGCCCAGTCGAACGCCGATCCAATGGTGATCCATGGCGAGCCGGTTTTCGAGTACGTGGATCTCGAAAGGATAGCCAGAATCGATACTGAATTCGTACACGACCAGATCGGTTCGGCCGTCCCCGTCGAGATCGTCGCTTATGACACAGCGCGAATCGAACTCGAATGCTGCACCCATCAGAAAGGCCACGTCGAGAAATCCCTCGCCTGCCTCGTTCATCAGCAAGCAGTTGTGCTCGTAACCGTTCCAGGACATCTTGCCCATGTTCTTGGGCGCATTCGCATGCAACGCGACGATCGCAGGGTCCGGCTTCGAGTTGCCCGTGTAGATGTCCTGTCGCCAAAAATGCGTGCAGTAGTCCTTGACGCTCCCACGGCTAATGAAACCGTTAGCAACATAGATGTCACGGTCGCCGTCGTTGTCGAAATCAAACGACGAAGAACCCCACGACCATCCAGTACGGGCGACTTGATCGTTAAACGGGGCTTGACGAAATCTTCGTTCAACACGCCCTGCGTCGGCGACCTCTTGATTTACTGCTAGATACATCCGGTTGCCGTAACCCATCGCCATTCGCATTTTTTGATGCGATAGAAATTTTTCACGGCCGAGATTCAACTGATCCAGGCGGCGAGCGGTTGTGGACCCCATTCCGGTCATGAAAATGTCGGTTTTTCCATCACCGTTGTAATCGCCGAAGGTGAGCGACATGCCGAACGAATGGCGATGGTCAAGATAAGTGTTTGTGACGTCGGTAAACTTACCCTGGCCGTCGTTGAGATAAAGATCCAATCCAGAAAAGTCGCTGCATACGGCCAAATCAAGATCTTGGTCGTCATCCAAATCGATCAACGAACTGCTGTAAGTTCGGCGGAATCGCTTCTTGGACAAACCGGCGCTTTCCGTAACGTCCGTAAATCGTCCTTTTCCATCGTTGCGGAATAGATAGTCCGGAAATCCGTCGTTTGCATCGTAATAGGGCGTCGGCATCTGCCCCCTGGTGAAGGGCGGCTTGTATTGCCCGACCCAGACGTCGAGGTCTCCGTCGGAGTCGATGTCGCCGGCGGTGAATGCCGATGGGTTGACGAAGACAATGTCGTCGGCCGCAACGTGCCTCGGTGGCGTGCTAAATCGGCCCTTTGCGTCGGCTGAGTATAGGATCAAAGCACCTTGGCCGGCCCCCAGATAATCGGCTTGCCCGTCACCTGTGAAGTCGGCTAGCACGCCCCCTAAGATGCGGTCTTTCGTAGGGTATCTGAACATCGACTGCGGCTTGAATTCCCAATCACCGCGATTCCAATAGATCGAATTCGTCGTTGGTACGATGATTTCAGACAAGCCGTCACGGTCCAGATCGTAGAGGTGTATCGGAAGAATACGGTAGGATACACCTGCCTTCTTGGCCTTCGGCTGTATTTTGTACGCGACGTGAAATGCCGGCTCGCCTTGGCGCTCGAGAATCTTCAGCGCCGTGGCATCGATCTTCCAAGGACGAGGTAACTCGTTAGGGCTGGTGCGTGGCTCCCATTCGATTTGCAGTGCCGCCTTGATAATGTATCTCTTGTCCGTGCGACGATTCAGAATGTGTGCGGTCATGTTGACGGTAGAACGAACCGCACTACGATCGGCCGGATAGAACTTAGCATGGTGCCATTCGGTCTGCACGATCTCATAGCCCGCCTGGCGAAGTTGCGACAAAAGTTTTCGCCAATCCGGCTTGTCGAGCGTTTTATCTCGACCCGAATATTGAGTCACGGTAATGCCCAAGTCTCGACTCTGAGGTTTCTGCGGTTTACCGAGAATCAGTTGCTCAAAGGGGAAACTCTCGACCACTGTGAGTTTGTCTTTCGCGGCCCGCAGCTTGTCCCAAAGATTGACAAAGACCTGCTCGTACTCTTGAGAGAGGACTTCGTCCTTCCAGATGGTCTCGTCGAGATGCTTTCGCTGCTGTAGCAAGATTGCCGCGCGCGAAGCAACGTCTTCAGCGTCCGAATCGGGCGAGACGTCCGGCTTTGAATTCGTCAAACGGGCGTCGCCTGAGTCGGCGACCTCGCTGCTGGAGTCCCGAGATTTGCCGGCCGTTGAACTCCACTGGTATGCCGCGTACCCCAGCCCGCCAACAATGGCGGCAGCCAACAGCAATATCGTCAGACGCGCGCGCAGACGTGCCTTGATGGCGGATTCGGACGATTGACTAGGATGATCCATGAACGCGATCTCGCGCAGTGCTACGGCGGCGGAGCCCGGTCTTGAGCTTTGGTGATGCGATGGTACTGATCGATTGCCGGGTTGGCTAGCTTTCGGCGAACGCCATCGGTCCAAATCACTTCGATCGAATCGACTTTTGTCAGTGCCCCGAGTCCAAAGTGCGTCGTCAGCGCGTGCTGACTGACAAACGAATCGCCGGAAAGGATTTTTGACACTTGCGTGCCATCGGCAGATCGGAGAACGACGGTGGCGCCCATCGCCGAATTCCCATTTTTTTCTTCGCCCAGTCGTACGCCAATCCAATGGTGATCCGTGGCGAGCCGATTTTCGAGCACGTGAATTTCGAAAGGATAACGAGATTCGTAGCTGGTTTCTACAACGACCAAATCGGTTCGACCGTCGCCGTTGAGATCATCAGTCACCACCCCGCGCGAATCGAACTCAAACGCCGCGCCCATCAGAAAGGCGATGTTGAGAAATCCCCCGCCTGCTTCGTTCATTAGCAGGCAGTTGTGTTCAAAGCCGTTCCAGGACATCGTGCTCGTGCTGTCGGGCATGAGTTCGTGCAGCGTCGCGATCGCTGGATCCTCCTTTGAACTGCCAGAGTAGATATCCTGACGCCAAAAATGCGTGCAGTAGTCTTTGGCACTTCCACGACTCAAATGACCGTTGGCAACATAAATATCGCAGTCGCCGTCGTTGTCGAAATCGAACGATGTCGAACCCCATGACCAACCCGTTCGGGCGACCTGATCGTTAAACGGAGCCTGCCGAAATTTTCTTTCGACCTTCCCGGTATTCTTGGTCTCCTCGTCCACAGCAAGGAACATGCGGTTGCCATATCCCATCGGCGCGCGTTTTTTCTGATGCAGTGGAAACTCGTCACGACCGAGCTTTAGTTGGTCGAGCCGACGGGCGGTCGTCGATCCCATTCCGGCCATGAACATGTCGATTTTTCCGTCGCCATTGTAATCGCCGAAGGTAAGCGACATCCCGAACGAATGGCGATGATCGAGATGCGTGTCGCTGACGTCGGTAAACTGTCCCTGGCCGTTGTTTAGGTAGAGATCGAGTCCGGCAAAGTCGCTGCACACAACCAGATCGAGGTCTTGATCGTCATCCACGTCAACCAGCGAACCGCTATAGGTTCGACGAAAACGTTTTTTGGCTAGTCCGGCGCTTTCCGTGATGTCGGTGAACTTACCCTTTCCGTCGTTGCGAAACAGATAGGCGGGATACCCGTCGTTCGCATCGTAATAAGGCGTCGGCATCTGTCCGTTTTTGTAGGGACCCATATATTGTCCGATCCAAACGTCAAGATCTCCGTCAGAATCAATGTCGCCGGCACTGACCGCTCTCGGGTTCTGCAGCTTGATGTTGGCCTTCGTAATTCGGCGCATCCGCGTGCTAAATCGGCCTTTTTCATCGGCTGACAAGAGAGACACGGGACCTGCGCCGGCCCCCAGGAAATCGGCTCTCCCGTCGCCCGTGAAATCGGCAAGCACCCCAGTAAACGTGATGCCCTTCCCAAGGTGCTTGAACAAAGGCTCTGGCTCAAAATTCCAGTTGCCACGGTTCCAAAAGATCGAATTCATATAAGGTACGATGATCTCCGAAAGTCCATCCCGATCCAGATCGTAGGCGAACACCGGCAGGAGTGAACGTTCCATCGTACCCCGTTTCATTTTTTGCGGCCGAATGGTGTGTGCGAGGCGAAAAGCCGGCTCGCCTTGGCGATCGATGATCTTGAGCGCCGTGGCATCGATTGTCCGGGGACGGGGTAAATCGTCAGGATTGGTGCGCGGTTCCCACTCGACCTGCAAAGCGGCTTTAACAATGTATCTCTTGTCGGTGCGACGATTCAGAACGTGTGCAGTCATGTTGACCGTGGAACGAACCGCACTAGGATCGGCCGGATAAAACTTAGCGTGATGCCATTCGGTCTGCACGATCTCATAGCCCGCCTGGCGAAACTGCGACAAAAGTTTTTGCCATGTCGGCTTGTCGAGCGTTTTATCTCGACCCGAATATCGAGTCACGGTAATGCCCAAGTCTCGACTCTGAGGTTTCTGCGGTTTACCGAGAATCAGTTGCTCAAAGGGGAAACTCTCGACCACCTCGAGTTTGTCTGTGGCGGCCCGCAGCTTGTCCCAAAGATTGACAAAGACCTGCTCGTACTCTTGAGAGAGGACTTCGTCCTTCCAGATGGTCTCGTCGAGATGCTTTCGCTGCTGTAGCAAGATT
>Ga0114996_10008101_pt1 | contig 11757 bp, 11 predicted proteins | sample ArcticOcean_MG_C_4_FD_87039 | JGI IMG/M metagenome (GOLD analysis project Ga0114996, IMG submission 87039) | Marine microbial communities from western Arctic Ocean - ArcticOcean_MG_CB4_134 | ecosystem: Environmental > Aquatic > Marine > Oceanic | place: Arctic Ocean: Canada Basin | collected... | reverse complement strand
GTGCCGGACGGTGCATCGACCTTGTGGCGGTGGTGCATTTCCACGACCTCGATGTCGTAATCGTCACCCATGATGCCCGCGGCGCGTTCGGTCAGCCCTAACAGAATATTCACCCCGACGCTGAAATTGGCCGCCTGAACCACTGCTACCAAGGCCGAGGCGTTGGCGATGGCGTCCTGCTGGGCGGCGTCGAGCCCGGTGGTGCCGACGATCAGCGCGGTGCCCGTTTCGCCGGCCATTTGGGCGTGTGCGGCGGTTGCAACAGGAACGGTAAAATCGATGACCGTGTCGGAGGCTTGAAAAAGCGCCCGCGTATCATCGCCGACGGCAATCCCCGCCGCGTCATGCCCGGCCAGCCCAGCCACGTCTTGTCCGATAAATTCGCTGCCCGGCGCCTCCGAGCCGCCGATGAGCTCAGCCCCATCGGTGCTCAGCACCTGGCTGGCCAGCATCCGCCCCATACGCCCGGCGCATCCAAGAATTCCAATCTTCATGGCCTCAATCCCGTCTTTCGTTCCCTCACTGCCCAATTCTTTAGGCGAGGATGGGCCGGATTGCCAGAAATTCTTGTGGTTGGGTACTTGGTGCTCTTAACCGCAGTGATCCGGTTTAGGCACGACGATGACCGGCTCGGTGCGATAGCGGCCTTTGCATTCGTCAGGCGATTGCTTGACCAGTGCGGCCTCAAACCCGGCGTCAAGCTTGAGCCATCGTTCACGTAAGGCCACGGGGACTCCGGCTTCGGCTAGGGATTCGCCCAAAAGTTGATGGCGAATTTGGAATATTTCCTTGGTTACGAACAGGTGGCAATGGGCGTCGCGCGGGGTGCGTCCGCCGAAAATCCTGGGCCCGCCCAAAAGTCCAGACATAAAATCAGTCTGCTGAATTTCAAGATGGTCGCGATCCTTACCTGCGAAAAAGCCCTTCAGCCAGGAATGGGACAACAGTTTGCCACAAAAAAATATATGAACGCGCTCGAAGCACGCTCGACCGCCCAGTTTGTTAAAGTACTCTTCACTCATTTGATGCCTCAGACCCTACTCCTTCAAATCCTCCCACAGTTCCTTAACCTTGTCGAAGAAACCGTGCGCTTGGGGGCTGAGGGTTTGGGCGTCGCTTTCACCTTCGAATTCCTTGAGCAGTTCTTTTTGCCGTTCGGTCAGGTTGACCGGCGTTTCGACCAGGGCCTGCACGAACATGTCGCCGCGCGCCTTGGAGCGCAGGATGCTCATGCCTTTATTTTTGAGGCGGAATTGGTGGCCGGTCGGCGTGCCGGCCGGGATGGAGACGCGGGCCAGTTTGCCTTCGATGGTCGGGATTTCTAGGGCCCCGCCGAGCACCGCCGTGGTCATGGCGATGGGCACGCGGCAGTAAATATCGGCGCCGTCACGCTGGAACAGGCGATGGGGTTTGAGCGACAGGAAAATGTATAGGTCGCCCGGAGGCGCACCGCGCAGACCGGATTCGCCCTCGCCGGAGAGCCGGATACGGGTGCCGTCCTCGACCCCTTGCGGAATGCTGACGGAGAGCTGCTTTTCCTTGTGCACGCGCCCGGCGCCACCACAGGTGCCGCACGGTGTCTTGATCATCTCGCCGCGGCCGCCGCAGGCAGGACACGAACGCTCGACGGTAAAAAAGCCCGATTGGGAGCGTACCCGGCCATGGCCTTGGCACGTCGAGCATGTCACGGGTGCGGCCCCGCCGGCGCCGCCGGTGCCTTTGCATTCGCCGCAAGCCACGGCCGTCGGCACTCGGAAGTCTTTTTTGGAGCCCTGAAAAGCGTCTTCCAGGGAAATTTCCATATTGAACCGCAAGTCGGAACCCTGGCCGCTTGACGCGCCGCCGCCCCGGCGACCGCCGCTGATATCGCCGAACATTTCGTCGAAGATATCGGCGAAACCGGATGCGAAGCCGCCACCGAAACCACCGCCGCCCGGCCCGGCGCCGGCGCCCGCCTGCTCGAAAGCCTCGTGGCCGAAGCGGTCATAGGCGGCGCGTTTCTGGTCGTCTTTAAGGACTCCGTAGGCCTCGCTCAGTTCCTTGAACTTCTTTTCGGCCTTGGCGTTATCCGGGTTGCGGTCCGGATGGTACTTCATGGCCATCTTGCGGTAGGATTTTTTCAGCACATCGGCGCTGGCGTCCCTTTCGACCCCGAGCGTCTTGTAATAGTCGTCTTTCGCCATCACCGGGCACCCTTAAGAAGAGAAACCATGAAAACAGGCCCGAACTACTTGCTGGGCTAGTCGTCCTTTTTGGACTTTTCGCCGTCCTTGTCGCCGGAATCGGCCTCTTCGAAGTCGGCGTCCTTGTCGTCCGAGGCGGCGGCGTCTCCGGTGTCCGGATCGACCTCTTCAAATTCGGCGTCGACAACGGTGGGGTCATCGTCCTTGTCGTCCGAGGCATCGGCCTCGGAGGCTTCGGCACCGTCCTCGCCGGCTTCGGCGGCGGCTTCTTCTTGTGACGCCTTGTACATGGCCTCGCCAAGTTTCATGGAGGCCTGGGTCAGGGTTTCGGTCTTGGCCGTGACGGCTTCGGTGTCCGGGTTTTCGTCTTCGATCTCGGCTTTAAGGTCGGCAATGGCGTCCTCGATGGCTTTTTTGTCTTCATCGGGAACTTTGTCGCCGTATTCCTCGAGGTTCTTTTCCGACGAATGGATCAAGCTGTCCGCCGTGTTGCGGGCGTCGACCTCTTCGCGCCGCTTTTTATCTTCTTCGGCGTTTACCTCGGCCTCCTGAACCATGCGGTCGATATCCTCATCGGACAGGCCGCCCGAGGCCTGGATACGGATTTGCTGTTCCTTGCCGGTGGCCTTGTCCTTGGCCGACACGTTGACAATGCCGTTGGCGTCAATGTCGAAGGTAACCTCGACCTGGGGCATGCCGCGCACCGAGGGCGGAATGCCGATCAAATCGAACTGGCCTAAGAGTTTGTTGTCGGCGGCCATTTCCCGCTCGCCCTGGAAGACCCGTATGGTGACGGCGGTCTGGTTGTCTTCGGCGGTCGAGAAAATCTGGCTTTTGCGGGTCGGGATCGTGGTATTGCGGTCGATCAGGCGGGTGAACACGCCGCCCAGAGTCTCGATGCCGAGGCTGAGCGGCGTGACATCCAGCAACAACACGTCCTTGACGTCGCCTTGCAGGACACCGGCCTGGATGGCGGCGCCGATGGCGACGACTTCGTCCGGATTAACACCCTTGTGGGGTTCGCGGCCGAAGAAATTCTTAACCGTTTCGGTCACCTTGGGCATGCGGGTCATGCCGCCGACCATGATCACTTCGTCAATTTCCGACGCCTTCAGCCCGGCGTCCTTCAAGGCCTTCTTGCAGGGCTCAACGGTGCGCTCGATCAGATCCCCGACCAGGCTTTCCAGCTTGGCCCGGGTCAGTTTGATGTTGAGATGCTGGGGGCCGCTTTGATCGGCTGTTATGAACGGCAGATTGACCTCGGTCTGAGTCGTGGACGACAGCTCGCACTTGGCTTTTTCGGCGGCCTCTTTCAGGCGCTGCAGGGCCAGTTTGTCATCGCGCAGGTCGATGCCGGTGTCCTTTTTGAATTCGCCGGCCAGATAATCGAGAATTTTGATGTCGAAATCCTCGCCGCCCAGGAACGTATCACCGTTGGTGGATTTGACCTCGAACACGCCGTCGCCGATTTCCAGGATGGAGACGTCAAACGTTCCGCCGCCAAGATCATAGACGGCGATGGTGCCGGTTTCATTTTTATCGAGTCCATAGGCGAGGGCGGCGGCGGTCGGCTCATTGATGATGCGCAGAACCTCAAGGCCGGCGATCTTGCCGGCGTCGTTGGTCGCCTGGCGCTGGGAATCATTGAAGTAGGCGGGAACCGTAATGACCGCCTGCACCGGTTCCGAGCCTAGGAACTGAGCGGCTGTTTCCTTCATTTTCTGAAGGATGTAGCCGCTGATCTGGCTCGGCGAATATTTCTTGTCTTGCACATTGACCCAGGCATCGCCGTTGTCGCCTTCGACGATGTCGTAAGACACGATTTTTTTGTCCTTTGCGGTAATCGGGTCGTCATACCGCCGGCCGATCAAACGCTTAATGGCAGACAGCGTATTGCCCGGGTTGGTCACTGCTTGGCGCTTGGCCGACTGGCCGACCAGGGTTTCGCCTTCTTCGGTGAACGCCACCATGGACGGCGTGGTCCGCGTGCCCTCGGCGTTTTCAATGACCCTGGGGTCCTTGCCGTCCATCACGGCGACACAGGAATTGGTCGTTCCCAAATCGATTCCGATAACCTTGCTCATAACGATCCTCTTTATTTTCGGCCACTCGTCCGGGCCCGGTTTGGCACCACGTTCAAATGCCTTAGGATTAATCCCTAAATTAACCGGCCCCGGCCTTGTCAAAAGGCCTTGAAAGGACCGGCTTTCCGGCTTTTGCGCTTACATCTCGAACTGGATATATGTGTCCGTCCGGGACGGCGCAAGCGCATCAGCCAATATTTTTTCTCAAAAAAAACCGTTTCCGTTAGCTCAGAGCTCTTCGTCGAGCTGGGCGCCCGGCTCGCCGCCCTTGTCTTCATAGGTCGCCTGGCCGTCTTTTTGTTCTGATTCGTCTTCAGATGTGGGCGCAGGGGTGTCTTCCTTGGAACTGTCCTTGGCCGGTGCGGGCCCGCCTTTGGAAACGCCGACCTTGGCCGGACGCAGCAAACGGTCCTTCAACACATATCCCGTTTCCATCACCTGAACCACGGTGCCGACGGGTTTTGATGGATCGTCGATTTCAAACATGGCTTCGTGCAGGTTGTGATCAAATTTTTCGCCCATGGCCTCGATGTCCTTGATGCCGAAACGCTCGAACGAGGTTTTGATTTCCCGTTCGTTCATTTCCAGGCCGACCATAAGCTGTTCGATGACCGCGTGTTCCTTGCGCACGGCCGCATCCACGCTGCCCAGCGCGCGTTGCAGGGTATCGCTGACGGAAAGCATTTCGCGGGCGAAATTGGTGATGGCGTATTTAGACGCGTCGCCCTTGTCCCGCTCGGCCCGGCGGCGGATGTTTTCGGTTTCCGCCAGCGCACGCAGTAATTTGTCGCTCAGGTCTGCTACTTCGGCCTGCAGGGATTCCACATCCGGTTCATCGGGCTCATCAGGGGCTTCGGGTTCGCCGTCTGTATTCTCTGCATCCTCCGGCTCCGGAGCGGCCTCGGCGTCCGGTTCAGCGGCGGGGTCCGGCGCTTGGTCAGTGGCTTCGGATTCAGTTTCAGGGTTTTCTTTTTTATCCGCAGATGATTTTTTAGGTGTCATTTTTTTCCGTCAGCTTTGTTGGCCGAGAAAGCGGCTAATTAATTTCGAGGTGTAATCCACCATGGGAATGATATGGGCGTAATTCATGCGGGTCGGGCCGATGACGCCGATGGCGCCGACGATGGTTTCCGAAGAATTCTGGTAAGGCCCGACAATCAACGAACAGCCGGACAGATTGAACAGGTTGTTTTCGGCGCCAATAAAAATCTGCACTCCTTCCGCCGTATCGGTGAGAGACAGCAGTTTCAACATTTCGCCTTTGGTTTCAAGGGCGGTGAACAGCGCCCGGATATGTTCCAGGTCGCTGGTGGCGGTGACGTCTTCCAAAAGATGCGATTGGCCGCGAACAATCAGCTGGCCTTCCTGGCCGGTGCCGGACCATGTCGCCAGGCCGCTTTCTACGACGCGCGCGGTCAGTTCGTCCAACTGGGCGCGGTGTTCTTCCAATTCGGAATAGATTTCGTCGTAGGCCTCCCCCAAGGTGCGCCCGACCAGCCGGGCTGAGAGAAAATTCGTCGCCTCCACCAGTGCCGACGGCAGGACACCCGGCGGAGTCTCGATAATTCGGTTTTCGACAATACCGCCTTCGGTCACCATCACCACCATCGCCCGGCCGGGGCTGAGGTTGACGAATTCAATGTGACGCAGCGGGCTTTTGGTTTTCGGCGCCATCACCAGGCTGGCGCAATGGGCGAGCCCCGACAACGCCGATGTTGCGTCTTCCAGCAGGCTATCGAAATTGTCGGGCGAGCCGACACACTGGATATCGATGGCCTGGCGTTCTTGTTCGGTCAGGTTTCCGAGCTCCAGAATCCCGTCCACGAACAATTGCAGGCCGGCCTCGGTCGGCAGCCGCCCGGCGGATGTATGGGGCGCGAACAAAAGTCCCGTTTCTTCCAGATCGGCCATCACATTGCGGATGGTCGCCGGCGACAAATCCATGGAGAGGCGTTTGGATATGGTTCGCGAGCCAATGGGATCGCCGGTTTCCACATAGGATTCGACGATGCACCTCAGAATTTCGCGCGAACGGTCGTTCAGTTCGGAAAGCATGTTTCCTTAAAATCCCTGTTTCCAGGCGGATTTAGGTACGCCGGACCTCATCGTCAACTTATACCAAGGAGCGGCGATAATGACCTATAGGGACGGCTTGACAAGGTTTTCGGCAAGGAGCGTGCGTCGTGGCGATTCGGGGCATCGCGAGGCGTGCGCGACGCTGTCCGTAAACCTTGTCAAGCCGCCGTTCCGGTCGCCCATGCAGTCCGTCGGAGTGCGTCGGAAAACCTTGGCGATGCCCCGCATCGCCTGCGGCTTCCCTCCTGCCCGACGAACCGCATGGGCGATCCCTATGGGTCATGATCACCGCTCCTTGGTATTACTGGGCAAATTCTTTACCTGTCCGGGCTGGCAAGGTATGCATGCCCTGCTTCAACCGAGTCTTAAAAAGGACACCCGATGAGACCTTCCGGACGCGCCGCCGACGAACTTCGCACCGTAACCCTTGAGCCTGATTTCGCCAAACATGCTGAAGGGTCGTGTCTGGCCGCGTTCGGCGACACCCGGGTGTTCATCACCGCCACCGTGGAACAGCGGGTGCCGGGCTGGATCAGAGATTCCGGACATGGCTGGGTGACTGCCGAATACGGCATGCTGCCGCGAGCCACCAACACCCGCACCAACCGCGAGGCCAAGCGCGGACAGCAATCGGGCCGGAGCCAGGAAATCCAGCGCCTGATCGGCCGCAGCCTGCGCGCCGTTACCGATCTCGAGGCCATGGGCGAAATGTCGATCCAGCTCGACTGCGACGTGGTGCAGGCCGACGGCGGCACACGCACCGCCGCCATCACCGGCGCCTATGTGGCTTTGCATGGGGCGTTCGCGCGTTGTGTCGAGCTTGGCATTCTGGACACCATTCCCTTGAAGGATCACGCCGCCGCCGTGTCGTGCGGCATCTATAAGGGAACACCGGTGCTCGACCTGGATTACGCCGAAGACAGCAACGCCGACGCCGACGCAAATTTCGTCTTTTCCGGTTCCGGCGGCATCATTGAAATTCAGGGCACCGCCGAGGCCGAACCCTTTGCAGAGACGGCGTTCGCCGAATTGATGGATTTAGCCAAAAAGGGCATCGCCGAACTGGTCGCCGAGCAGAAAAAAGCCCTCGGAATCGAATAGGGGTTTCGCCTGAAATGCCCCGTCATTTCGCCGAACCCAAGCTGGTCATTGCCAGCCACAACCCCGGCAAGGTGCGTGAAATTGCCGCTTTGCTGGAAAATTTCGAATGCGAAATAATTTCCGCCGGCGATCTCGGCCTGGATGAACCCATTGAGCCCGGGACCACGTTCGCCGCCAATGCCGAACTGAAGGCGCGGGCTGCGGCGCAAAGCGCGGGCCTGGCCGCCTTGGCCGATGACAGCGGCCTTGCGGTTACCGCACTGGGTGGCGAGCCGGGAATCCTGTCAGCCCGCTGGGCCGGGCCGGACAAGGATTTCACCATCGCCATGCAAAAAGTAGAGGATCGGCTGGCCGAAGAGAATGACCGCTCCGCCCATTTTGTCTGCGCGCTGGCGCTATGCTGGCCGGACGGCCACATGGAAACCTTCGAAGGCCGCGTCGATGGGACCCTGATCTGGCCGCCCAAGGGTGACAAGGGCTTCGGCTACGACTCGGTATTCGTCGCCGATGGTTTTGAGGCCACCTTCGCCGAGATGGAACCCGACGAAAAACATAGCATCAGCCACCGCGCCGATGCTTTCAGGAAACTAGTCGATGGCTGTTTTGGACAATAATGATCCCTTAAGCGTCTATATCCACTGGCCCTTCTGCGCCTCCAAATGCCCGTACTGCGATTTCAACAGCCATGTCGCCGATACCGTGGACCATGCCCGCTGGCGGCGGGCTTTGTTGGCCGAGCTCGATTATTTTGCTCGCGAAACAAAAGGGCGGGCGGTCACCAGCGTGTTTTTCGGCGGCGGCACGCCGTCCCTGATGGAACCCGAGACGGCGGCGCTACTGATTGGCGCTGTCAAAGGCCATTGGGACGCGCCTTCGGACCTGGAAATTACCCTGGAGGCCAACCCTTCCACTGCCGAAACGAACCTGTTCGGCGCCTTTCGGGACGCAGGGGTCAACCGGCTGTCGCTCGGCGTACAGTCGTTCGATGATAAAAACCTGAAGTTCCTAGGCCGCGGACATTCGGCAGCGGAAGCCATTAGCGCCATAAACCTGGCGGCCCGGACATTCCCCAGGTTTTCCTTCGATTTGATCCACGGCCTTCCCGGTCAAACACCGGATCAATGGGAAAAGGACCTTCGCACGGCCCTGGACCTGGCCGGCGATCATTTATCCGTCTATCAGTTGACCATCGAGCCTGGAACGCCGTTTTTCCGCGATCATGTTCCTGCTGCCGACGAGGACACCGGGACGGCGCTTTATGAAATCACGCAAACAGTTCTCGATAACGCCGGCCTTGAGGCTTACGAAATTTCCAACCACGCGCGGCCCGGCCATCAATGCCGCCATAATCTGGAAATCTGGCGCGGTGGCGATTACGCCGGCATCGGGCCGGGGGCGCACGGGCGGCTAGCAGGGGCGTCGGGCACGGACGCGATTTACCAGATTCACACGCCCGAACGCTGGCTGGAAAAAGTCGAGGCCGACGGCCATGGCACCGCCAAGCGCAGCACCCTTGATGCACGGGAACAGGCCGAGGAAATCCTCATGACCGGGCTCCGGCTCTCAGATGGCATCGGGCGTGACAGGCTTCAAGGATTGGAAAACATTATCGACGAGGGCGGACTCAAACGCCTGACCGACGGGGGCTTTATGGAAACCGATGAAGCGGGCCTCCGCACCACCGCCTCTGGCCGGCTTTGCCTTAACGAAGTGCTGCGCCAGTTGCTGGCAAATTTTTGAAATTTTCCCCCTAATTCACCCGCGCCTGAAAGGTCTCGGGCGCGCGGCTGAGGACCTCTGAATCACGCCGCCCGACTTTCATTACCGCCAGTCCCCGCTCGGCGATACCGCTGGGAAGGAACCTGAAAATCCCGTCACGGCCCCAGAAACCGCTCGGCATGGTGATCGCCTGGGCGGAAAAGTCCGGCCCATTATCGCCCCGTGCCAGCACCGCCGCCAGGGCGGTCGCGTCATAGGCCAGGGTCGCCAGCCGGGGCGATTTTGCGCCATAGGTTTCCTTATAGGTCTTGATAAAACTGGCCCGCGCCGTCGGCGAAGGGGCGGCGAACCAACCGTCGATCAGGGCCGGTTCCGCCCCCAGGCCCGGAACGTCCCATTGCCCGGTGCCCAGCATGCGGATTTTCTGCGGGTCGATATCATAGAACGGCAACAGGGCGGCGATGGACAACAGCCGCTTGCCGCCGGCCGCAAGCAGTAGCGCGTCAAAGGGCAGATCGCCGATGGTTTGCAGCCTTTCCAACCGTTTCAGGGCGCGCCGGGATACCTCGTCGTCGCTGCCTTCCAGTTCCTTGCGCTGGGCCAGCAGCGCCTGCCGGCGGTAATCATAATCGGCAAGCTGGCGGACGGCGAGGGTGAAATCCGTGGCGTAAGGATCATAAACCTGCACCCGGGTCACGGTTCCGCCGTTAGCGGCGACGGCGGCCTCAAGCGCCCCGATGACGGTTTCGCCGTAGGTATTTTCGGGCGCCAGCACCGCGAACCGCTTTACCCCCTTGGATCGGGCATAGGCGACAATCCGCCAGATTTCGGCGCTCGGCAGAAAGCCCATGGTATAGGTGCCGTTGCCGGCCACCGAGCGGTCGGACGAAAAGGCCGCGACCGGCACGTTTGCGGCGCGCGCCTGCGGCCCCACCGCCCGCACCGACGCCGCCAACAGGGGCCCTAGGATCATCGACGCGCCGTCACCGATGGCGGCGCTGGTGGCCTGGGACGCGCCCGCCGGCGTTCCCCGGGTGTCGTGGACCAGCAATTCAAAACGCTTGTCGGCGAAATTGAACACCGCCAGCTGGGCCGCGTTCAACATCGCCTGACCCAGCCTGGCGTTTGCCCCGGACAGCGGTACAAGCAGGGCGACCCGGACGGTATCCGCTGTCGGTTGCGGCACCGTCGAGCGCGGCGGTGATTCGAGGTCCGGCGCGCCGGGTTTTTGTTGCTGCGTCAGATAGGGTTTCAGCGACGGCCATGCCTTGCCGTCTTCCGGAAAGGGAATGGCCGCGGCCTCTCCCGGCGCGGGCGCTGCAGGGGCCGGTGTCGGGGCGGCAAAGGGTCCCGTCACCGGCGGCGACGGCCAGACGGTCGCTATGGTCGTTGTCTCGGTCGTTGTTTCCGTCACCGCCTTGCCGGGCGGAGGGTCGAACGGGAACTGGATGGTTTCCGGCGAATTGGGTGGAGCTGAGGGCCGGGACGCCGGACGGGCAGGCGCGGGCTCCGCCGCGCGGGTCGCCTGGGACGGCGGCGCCGTTGCCTGGGGTGCGCCGCTCCGCCCTTGCAACCAGTCCGGTATTTTGGAAGTCTGACAACCGCCAAGCAACAACATCAGGGCCAATGGCCATGCCACAACACAAAGACGAGAGTTCAAAGCGAAACAAACGGTCATCGTCGGCATCGGCTCCTTCTGATTCTCAACGCGAACGGTCGCGGCCGTCCCGGCAACAGCCCTTCGACGGGCTGGCTATCGTCGCCACCCCGATCGGCCATTCGCGTGACATTACGCTTCGCGCGCTCGACATTCTAGAGCAAGCCGACACAATTGCCTGTGAAGATACCCGGGTGACGGCAAAATTATTGTCGATTTACGGAATTTCACGGCCCTTGATAGCGTACCACGAACACAATGCCGAAAAGGTGCGGCCAAAGCTGATCAAACGCCTGAAACAAGGCGAAACCGTGGCGTTGGTATCGGACGCGGGAACGCCCATGGTATCCGACCCCGGATACAAGCTGGTGCGCGACTGCACGGAAGAAGGCATCCCCGTCATCCCCATCCCCGGCGCGTCGTCGGTGCTGGCGGCGCTGACAGCCTCCGGCCTGCCGACGGACCGGTTTTTTTACGCCGGATTCTTAGCCCCTAAAACCGCCGCGCGAAAAAAGGCCCTGGGCGGCCTCGCCCAAATTCCGGGAACTTTGGTGGTTTTGGAATCGGCCCGCCGACTTGCCGGATCACTGGCCGACATGGCGGAAACCCTCGGTCCCCGGCCGGCCATGGTCGCGCGCGAACTGACCAAGCTGTTCGAGGAGATCAGGCGCGGATCCCTGCCAGACCTGGCCGACCATTACCGGCGTGAAGGCCCGCCCAAGGGGGAAATCACCATCGTCATCGGGCCGCCGCTTGAAAAAATCGCCGATGAGGCCGAGATCGACCGCCTTCTCGGCGCTGCTTTGAAGGATGGGTCCGTGCGCGACGCCGCCGATGCCGTAACCGCCGCCACCGGATTGCCCCGGCGCAAGGTCTATGCCCGCGCCCTGGCGCTGAAATCGGGCGCGGAATAAAACCCATTACCGCCCCTATGACG
>Ga0114996_10008100_pt1 | contig 11757 bp, 8 predicted proteins | sample ArcticOcean_MG_C_4_FD_87039 | JGI IMG/M metagenome (GOLD analysis project Ga0114996, IMG submission 87039) | Marine microbial communities from western Arctic Ocean - ArcticOcean_MG_CB4_134 | ecosystem: Environmental > Aquatic > Marine > Oceanic | place: Arctic Ocean: Canada Basin | collected... | reverse complement strand
GCTACACTACCAGCAGGAAGCCTGGCCAATGATGGCTGGGCTCAACTAAAAGGGCCTCCGGATTACCCGGGGCGATTCAGGCCGCCTGTGCCGCGATACGGGTTGGCAACCGTTCTGGACTCCACGCGGGATCGGATAGTGATTTCACATGGCTTCAGCTCATTGGGGCGTTTCGACGATACCTGGGCGCTCGACCTGGAAGAGAACGCTTGGACCGAGCTAACACCGACCTCAGGACCCGTGCCGTTGAAACGATGCCTCCAGGACGCCACAGTCGACGTCCAAAACGACAGGATGCTGATGTACGGTGGCTGCTCTTCGGGGTTCGGACCATGCCCGCAGGGCGACCTGTGGGTGTTCGACTTCGAGACAAACAGGTGGACGGAACTGACGCCGGAATCGTCTCCTTCGGCGCGTCGAAACCCATCGCTGCTCCAGATTCCGGATGAAACGTATGCCCTGATGTTCGGAGGATTCGGTGCCTCGTCGGTGGGGGGTGACCTATGGCAGTACGACAACGGCAGCTGGAACCTGGTAGACACGACAGGCGAGGCCCCATCCCCCAGGTGGAGTCACGATGTGGCGGTGGACGGGGAGCGCCGGCGCCTCTACCTGTTTGGGGGAACCAACGGCGCTCTGAGGTTCAACGATTTGTACACGCTGGATTATTGAGCCAGTCAGGAAACAAGATCGAAAAATCCTCCTCGTTTTGCGTGCATCTGCATTCCCCCCACTTCGCCTATACTGATCGGATGATAAGGTCTTCATACTGCCGCACTTTTGCGGCACCTCCCGGAACCGTCTCTTCCATAGTTTAACTCGTGCTGAATCATACGGTTACTCTCCTTTCAAAGCTTCCGGCATCGCCGCTTCAAAGCGACGGCAGCCCCTCCGACGTACGGATGCTTATTCTCCAAGGTGCATAATAACAAAGGCTTACAGTTATTGAGATTCCTGGGGAGGGCTGGCACACTTCTTGATCCTGTCTCCTCTGAGGGTCGTTCGGCCCACCGGACTGAAGCATGCCCGGATCAGGTAGACACGTTTTACGGGGAGTGTGCGTATGAACAGAATTGCCACCATGCTTTTGATCCTGGTCGCTGGGTGCTATCCGGCGTTCGGGCAGGGGATAGAAACCGCCCAGGTGCGCGCCCAGGTGGATCTATTGGATGCCAGTACATCCGCGTCAACGACCTTCTTTGTGGCCAGTCTATCCGGGGGTCAGGAAAACCCCGCCCTGGATGTTTCGGGCAAGGGAACAGGCGCCTTCAGCCTGGATGCAAGCGGCCTGCACTACCGAATTACGGTGGACGGGCTCTCCGGATCGATAACGGGGGCCCATTTCCATAAGGCTTCCGCCGGGACCAACGGGGGTGTGGTTCGTGCGATCACCTCCGATTTCTCAGGAAACACGGCGGAGGGCACCTGGAGGCCAGACGACGTTCAGGCCCTTACGGATGAACTCATCGGAGATCTCCTGGCGGGCCGGCTCTACGTCAACGTTCACACGTCCGGGAATCCGTCGGGCGAAATCCGCGGGCAGGTGTTGCTGTCATCGGGACTCGGTTTCATGGCCAGGCTTTCAGGCGGGAATGAAGTTCCCGCTCGCGATGTATCCGGAACGGGGACCGGCGCCTTTGTCCTGGATGCCGAGGGGCTGCACTACTGGATTACGGCCACCGGGCTTTCGGGATCAGTCAGCGGGTCGCACTTTCATCGGGCCGCCGCAGGCGCCAACGGATCTGTCGTGAGAGCGTTCAACGTGGAGGGCACATCGGCTTCCGGCGTCTGGACGTCGGTGGACGGACAGCCTCTGACAACGGAACTTCTGGGCGACCTTCTTGCGGGACGCATTTACGCCAATCTGCATACTGCACAATTCCCCGGGGGGGAATTGCGTGGCCAGCTGGAGCTGGTTTCGGGGGTCCGCGCGGTCGTAAGTCTATCGGGGGACCAGGGCGTTCCGCCCCGAGCGGTCGATGGGACGGGTACGGCGGTGGTTACGTTTGATGGGGCGGCGGTGGGCTACCGGCTCACGGCTTCCAGCCTCACGGGCCCCATATCCAACGCCCACTTCCATCGGGCACCGGCCGGGGAGAACGGAGGCGTGGCTCACGGCATTTTCAGCGCCTTCACGGGCAATACGGCTTCGGGAGCGTGGACGTCGACGGGCAGCCAACCGCTGACGGCGGAGCTGATCCAGGAACTCCTGGCGGGGGGTCTGTACCTGAACCTGCACACTGCCGCAAATCCAGGCGGCGAAATTCGAGGGCAGGTGGTCTTTTCGCCCGGCCTTGTATTCCAGGCGGCACTGTCCGGACAAAACGTAAACCCGGCCGTCGAAACCCAGGGGTCCGGTACGGGGGGCTTCGTGTGGGACGGCGGCTCGCTTTCCTATCGAGTAACCGTCAACGGTCTGAACGCTGCGGTGTCGAATGCCCATTTCCACCGGGCTGCCGCGGGTGTCAACGGCGGCGTGGTACGCGAGATCTTTACAACCTTTCAGGACGGGACCACCGAAGGGACCTGGTCTTCGGCCGACGCCCAGCCGCTGACCCCGGCGCTTCTTTCCGACCTGATGGACGCCGGACTCTACGTGAATGTTCACTCCTCCGCTCATCCCGGAGGAGAAATTCGAGGCCAAGTGGTACAGCCATCTCCTACGGTGGCAGGTCTCGAGGTCTCCCTGTCACGCTCGATTGCAGGACGGTCCAACGCGTACAACTGGACAGGAACGACTGACGCAAACGGGTCGGCCGATGTGACGGTGTCTTCGGCCGACGATTTCCGCTTCCGTCGTGCCGGTGCCGGCGGGTACTACATTGTGCGCGTATCCGAGGCGGGAGGGCGCGTTGTAGGAGAGTGGGGGAGCATTCCGGTGCGAGGTGGGCAGGTGACCGATCTGGTTCTGCCCGTGCGCCAGCAAGCGAGGGTCAGCGGTTACACCGCTCTGGCAGCGGCTCGTCATGCGGTTGTCGTCAACGGACCTGAACGTTATTCAGACGGCGCGGCCCTATCCATGAAGATCGGGTCTCTTTCCGAAAGCGGGACCGAGATCACTGTTCCGATCGAGTTCGAACTTCCGGCCGAAGCCGGCGGAGCGGATCTGGTTTCCCGGTTCGATCCGAAAGCTCTTCGTTTCGAGACCGTCCGGGCGCTCGTTCACGGATTGAAGGTTCGGGAGGCCGAGCCCGGCCTGGTTGAGATTTCGTTTGACGGAACTCCTGCCGGAAGCGTTGAGCTCACGTTTACGCCTGTGAGTTTGGAACCTGTCTCGCTTTCCATCGACGGCGTGCTAATGGACACTGATCTCTTTCCGACCGTTCAGCACCTGGAGGTCCGGGTCGTGCCCGGGGCTCCCACTGTGTCGGTCCTCCATCCCAACTATCCGAATCCATTCAACCCCGATACGCTCATCCCCTACGATGTCGCGGAATCGGGACAGATTGTCGTTCAGGTCTACAACGCCATCGGGCAACTGGTGCAGCAGCTGGTGAACGAGCACCAGGCGGCCGGCCGGTACCGGATCAGGTGGGACGCTTCCCGGCAGGCGTCCGGGCTGTACTATGTTGAACTGATAGCACAAGATTTCCGTGATATTCGGCGGATGATGCTCGTGAAGTAGCGGAAACGGAAAACGCTGTGGAATATCGCCGGGCGACATAATGTCGCCCGGCTTCTCTTTTCCCGGAGGAGGCATCGGTGAGGTACGTTCAGACCTGGGTTCTCATCCTGGCATCGGCCGGAGCGATTGCGCAGACCTTGCATTCGATTCAGACCCTGGCCGGAACAGGGGCGGCCGGCTATTCGGGCGATGGTGGGCCTGCCGTCGACGCCTCGCTGAATCGTCCGAGCACCGTTGCCGCCGCGCCAACGGGAGGGTTCTACATCGCCGATACGAGCAACCACCGGATTCGCCGGGTGGATGGGGGAGGGGCCATCGAAACGGTGGCAGGCACCGGGCAGGCCGGGTTCTCGGGAGACGGCGGTCGTGCAACGGAGGCCGATCTGGATTCTCCCCATGGCCTTCTGGTCGACGCTGGAGGAACGGTCCTGTTCTGCGATACACGCAACAACCGGGTGAGAGCCATTGATGAAGAAGGGGGAATCCGTACTGTGGTGGGGACCGGGCAGGCCGGCTACTCGGGCGATGGAGGGGCGGCGACGGAAGCGGCTCTGAACCGGCCGCACGACATAGCGATGGATGCTTCAGGCGGGCTTCTGATCGCCGATACGAACAACCATCGAATTCGGAGGGTGGTTGACGGCATAATCCAGACCGTGGTCGGAAATGGCGTGGCCGGCTACTCGGGCGATGGAGGGGACGCCACGGAGTCTGCCCTGAACGGGCCCGTGGGTTTGGCTGTTTCGGGAGATGCTCTCTTTATTTCCGATCGGGACAATCGCCGCGTCCGTCGTGTGGCCGACGGTGTGATAGCAACGGTGGTTGGTACGGGGGAAGAGGGATATGGCGGGGACGGCGGCGCGGCAACCGAAGCCTCTACCGGGCGTCCGCGCGGCCTGGCTGTCATGCACACGGGGCTACTGATCCTGGCCGATCGGGACAATCACGCAGTCCGGATGATCGACTCGACCGGCGCCATTTCGACCCTGGTTGGCACCGGAGCCGGCGGGTTCAACGGCGACGGCCGCACGGGCTGCGAGACCATGCTGCAGTCGCCCTGGGGAGTCGCCGTCGGCCCCGGGGACGTTCTCCTGATTGCCGACCGTGAAAACAACCGGATCCGCCAGATGGTTCCAGGCACCAAGGACTCGAACCCACCTGCCCCTTCGCCCGATTTCAACGGAGACGGGAAGATCGATTTCGCCGATTTCCTGGAGTTTGCCGGCGTGTTCGGGAAGGCGAAGGGGGCTGCAGACTACCAGAGGCGGTTCGATCTGGACGGCGACGGACGTATCGCCTTCAACGATTTCCTGATCTTCGCCCTTGCGTTCGGAACCTGAACCCTCTGCTGCAATGCCAGCGAATTGGAGGGATGAAGCCCGGGGAAGAGATGGATGCGGTCCTCAGGGGCCGAACATCTGGTTGCACGCAAGAGAGTCGCAGAGTTCGCCGTAGACCTCACGCAGGCGTTCACGCGGGGGCGACGGACCCACAGCGCTGACGATACGCGAGGCGAGCGTGCCGTGGTCGAGAATGACGGTAATTGGATCCCTCCACTTGCCGTACTCGGGGTCCTGGGCCGAAACCGATTCCACAAGGTAACGCCAGAGGTCGCCTGAGGTAGTGGCGCTTCGCTCTGGGAAACCAAGAACGTCCAGGTAGTCGGGATCGCTGATGATGGCGTTCTCGGCGAGGCCGATCCCATCGAGAAGCAGGTCGGCAAGAGGGTCCTCGTGAAAGGTCTTTTGACGCTCGAGATCACCCATCTGGCCGTCGACAAGGGCACGGATGACACCTGTAAGGGCGGAGATGATGGCCAGGTCAGCACGCGGGCATTCCTGCAGATCCAGGAGCCGAACTTCAATGGTGTTTCGGTCGAAACGGGCAATACAGCCGCGTGAGTTGAGCCATTCATGCTTGAGGATGCCGGTCGGGTCGTGAGGAGCGATATCGTCGTAGAGTTGTCTTAAGACGCGGCCCTCATAGTGGGTCCGTGAGAAGACCTGTTCGGGGATGATACGGCCCGCGATGGATCGGATTCGATCCGCGCTATGCCGGTATACATCCAACCGGGTATCCAGTCGTCCGGTGAGCCCACCATCCACAATTGGTGTGCTGGCCGCGATACCAGGAACGATAGGAAAGATCAACCGAATGGCCGCGTGAAGGCGCTAGAACTCGACGTCGTCGGCAAAAGGCAGATTCAGGTGAGCGCTCTGGAGGTTGGCCCACCCGTGCCCCCGGCAGTTGAAGATACGGTGGTAGGTTTCGTAGATCCGGTTCGCCTCGAACGGCCAGAGGCGCATCTCCTTATCCGGGTCCATCCAGGGGTGCATTCCCGTAGGCATCAGACGGGCGCCCATCGGCTCCAGGTAGGCGTTCGCCCTGCTGATATGGTCGTTGAATGTATCTGCAAGGCTTGAAAGCGCAGGTGCAGGGCCGTTCGTTTTGAACTCAACGACGTGAAGCACGAGTTCGTTGCACCAGACAAGGGGGCCGAGTGCGATCTCCGAATCGTCTCCGTCTCCGGCAGATTTCAGCAAGGCGTCGGCGAACGGGTAGACGTCTAGCGTTTCGACGTCGACGATGGCGTATTCCAATTCGATGCCAAAGCCTTCGAACAGATGTAGCGGTTGGGTGGCGTTCATGGCCTTCTCCGGTCTTGGCCTCGAGCTTTGTGTTGAATCGTCCACCCCAACATGAGCCTACCAGGGGCCATTCGTCGAGGGGAAACCCTACGGACAAATTGGGCAAGTGCTACCCGACGTCCACGACCCCAATATCTTCGCCGTGCTTCTGCCGCCATGCGTCTTCCAGCATCTGGGAACCGTCATATTCGGGATCGAATCCCAGTTTCTCAGAGGTATGGGAAACGTCGTATTCATAGAACTGAGAATAGGGAAATAGGATCTCTGCGTAGTCGAGGCCGCTGACGGCGGCCAGATGCTTCGTCGCTATATCGGAATGGTACGGTTTGCTCATGACGATGAACGAACCGCCGATGGCGGTTTCGTTATCCAGGGCGCTCAGGGTCGCCCGTGCGACGTCACGAACATCTCCCAGGTGGTGCTTGTGCGGCGGGCCTTCTTTACATATTGGGATAACCAGCCGTTTTCCATCGGCGAAGGCCTCCCTGAGTTCCGCTATGGCCCCATCTCGTTCCGGAGATGGTGGCCTGTGTTCCAGATCCGCCAGGTGGCTTTCGATAAGAGGGCTGATGGCCTGCACGCGTTCGCCGAGGAACTCCCTGCCGCAGAAGGTGTAGGGAATGTAGAGGGTGACGGTGGGAATGCCGGCCATCTGTTGGTAGCAGTCGACGAACGCGCCTCCGGCGATCTTGGAAACGGCGTAGGTGCTGCGGGGTTTGCGGAAGATGTCATCAAGGGTAATCAGCTCCGGCATGTAGCCGGTGTGAGGGAACAGGGTGTCGGAACTACCGTAGACGAATCGCTTGAGCCCGGGGTTCCGCGTGCGCACGGCCTCCAGCAGTGTCAGGGTGGGAGCCGTGTTGATGTCGAGCTGCTCGAAGTGGGTGGTCGATCCAAGCTTTGCTCCGAAGTGGACGACGGCGTCGACGCCCTCCACAGTAGCTGAAAGGCCCTCCCGGTCGGTCAGATCGACCTCGACGATCTCAAGGCCAGACGATTCGACAAACGGGATGAGCTTGCTCAATCGAGGGGACGAGGGACGCACCACACACCGGACACGGTCGCCCCGTTGGGTAAGCTGCCGGACGACGTTGGCGCCAATGCGCCCGGTACCACCAGTGACAAGGACGTCCATATTCGCACTCCTTTTGAGGTAATTGATTTCATTGAAGCGATCGGGGGCCGTAGGCTGCGAACGGAGGTCCAGGAGACTGACTCGCTTGCGGGATGTACGGTTGGGCTTCTATATTTAAGGGTCTGATTCATCTGGCTCAGCGACTCTAAAGGACTGCGAATGAATGACCATGATTCTGGTTTGCCCGATGCTGAACTCGACCGTTTGGAATCCGATCCGTCACGGTTGATCCGGCTGGTTCGAGAGCGGGAAGCGCTTCTCAAGATCAATCATGCGGTGCAGGCGATGACACGTGCGGGAGATCTCGATGGTGTCGCCCTGGCGTGTCTGGAGGGATTGAAGCAGGGCGACATCAATGCTCAGGCCGTGGCGCTTCATCGGATTGTGGACCCTGAGCATCGGATCGTGGAGACATATCGCGTGAACGTTAGCGGCGTGCTGGCGTCCGCCGAGCAGAGGCGCTCCAATCAGTTGGTGAACGTGTGGAAGGCTGGTGAAGCAGCCTATCTACCGAACAAGGATGCGGTTCTCAGGGCTAACGGCTGGACACCAGACGATCTGGAGGCCTTCCGTAGAGATCGGTTCGGAGGCTTGCCAATTCAGTCGATGGTCGACGTGCCTGCCTCACAGGTCGTAATCTCTGTTCTCAGCACAGAAGCGAACGTTTTTTCTCCATCGCAGTTGGATACCATCAAGGCGATCGCAGAGGTCTGTTCTCTGGGGGTAGCTCGCCTGGTCGATCTGGAGCAGCTCGAAACCCATGCGAACGAACTGGTTCGAATCGAGCGCATGCGGGCCCTGGGCGAAATTCCGGCGGGTCTCAGCCACAATCTGAACAACCTGCTGACGGGCGTTATCGGCCCCACAGAGCTGCTGAAGCGGTCGGTTGATGATCCTGTTGCCCTCGAGTACGCCGACCTTATCCTGCACTCGGCGACTCGAGCAGCGGATCTGGTCAAGCAATTGGCGTCCGCCACATCCAGAAGCCGGGAGCCTCTTCATTCCATCGTCGTTCTGGATGTGGTACAGGAGGCGGTGGACGCTGCAGCCCCTTTGTGGAAGGACACCTCCGAAGCAAAGGGGCTTCGCGTAGAATTGAGCATCGACATCGACCCTGAAATTACGGTGATGGGTCAACAGGCGGGTCTTTACGATATTGTCATCAGTCTCCTTACCAATGCTGTAGACGCCATGCCGCAGGGGGGGAGGATCACCATCCGAGCCAGAGCCGACGACGACGTAACCCTGTCGATCCGGGATACCGGAATAGGCATGAGCAGGGAGACGATGGGCCGGGTGTTCGATCCTTTCTTCACCACGAAAATGGATGTGGGAAGCGGTCTGGGCCTTTCGACGGCTCGGGGCACCGTGAGGCGCTGGGGTGGCAGCATTGCCGTCGAAAGCGAGCCTTCCTCCTATACCGAATTCACCATCCGTTTGCCCCGCTGGACGCCGCCCGAGTCAGCGCCCGGGAGCGGCGGAGTGCAAAAGAAGCATGTTGGCCGCATCCTTGTCGTAGACGACGACGAGGTCGTTCGACGGGTCCTCAAGGACTCCCTGTCATACACCTTGAACGTTGAGACGGCCTCCAGTGGTCGAGATGCGCTGGATCGGTTCGAATCGGGCCGCTACGACGTTGTCCTTATCGATCTTGGAATGCCGGTGATTCCCGGCGACCAGGTCGCTCGAGCGATGCAGGGCATCGACCCGTCCATCTCCACGGTCCTGATTACCGGATGGGAACTTCCGCCCGGCGACCCCCGCCTGGGCCCGTTCGATTTCAAACTGATGAAACCCTTCCCCGACTTCCATTTCGTTGAAAAGGTAATTGTAAAAGCGTTCGAACTGAAGAAGCAGAGATCCGACGCGGCTGCTTCTGCCTCGGCCTGATTACCTCGCCCTCCTTATCACCGCCACCCAATACCCTTCCTCCTGGGGCGTCGAAAGCCCCACCCGACCTCCCGCCGCTTCGATGGACTCGAATTCGCCGGTCCATTCAGACGCCCGGATATCCAGCCAGCGGACCTCCAGGTCTTCAGCGTGCGACACCTCCAGATCTACGTCGCCTCCGTCCGGGAAAAAGACGGCGTACCGATTTCCATTCTCCGAAGCAGAGTAGGCTTCGTTGACGCTGCGATTGCTCACCAGAGCCAGCGCCGGGGCAGCCGTGAAGACACAGAACTCTGTCTGAAAGAGACGCATCGACCGAATATGGGCTTGAGAGATGAGACCCAGTCCCAGGCCTGAGGGAGGCCGGTGAAATCGGGATGACGCGAGGCCGCCCAGGATGTTTCGCCAGAAACGTTCCTGTGCGTCCCGGTGAGTGCCGTATCGCCCCATGTTGGCGCCGTAGATTTTGACACTGTTCATCGGGCAAACCCGCCCCGAACCGATCAGGCGCTGACGAACGGTTTGCGGGTTGTCCCAATGGACCTTGCCCACCTGGTGGTTATTCTGCGAGATGTCGACAAAGCTGTAGGTTTCCGGATGATCCAGAGTGTGGGCGTGCTGATCGCCCTCCAGGTCGTGCTGATCCCACATCTCCGTTGTTTCTACTCCTGCGCCGGTTCCGGCCGCCCTGTTTCGTATGTAATCCGACCAGTAGGTTCCCCACTTTGGCGACTCGTTGGTTTCGTTGTCGATGCAGTACAGCACGTTCCCATGTGCAAGGGAGATGGCCAGCATGCGGTCGACCTGTGCGTGCTGGTAGCTCGAGACAACCTGGTTGTCTTCCAGCATCGGCAGGGACCGGAAGAAGGCGCTTTCTTTCTGGCCTGGGTGCGACCGAATGTCTTCAACCAGCCCAGATTCCTCAACCGTGTAGTTGATGTTGTTCTTCGGATTATAGGGATTCAGCTGCCACGGATCGCGGGCGAAGTCGAATCTGTCCCACAGTTCGATCTGGGCGATGATATTCCGTTCGGAAGCCAGTTGGAGAAAGCGATCGAACCGAGACCAGTACTCCGTGCCTGGCTTTTCGAGGTTGTAGAGACCGGAAGCCGAATCCCTCTCGAAAGGCCAGACATTTCCTTCGTCGCGACTCGACATCGTGCAGCGGACGTAGTTACCACCCACCGAGGCCAACAGGTCGAGGTGGGACTCGATGTCTGGAATCTGGAAGACGTTGTCTTCCACCGATCCTCCGATGAGGAGAACGGGTTTCCTCTTGTACTGCCAGTAGAAAGTGTTTTCGGAGTAGGGCTGAATGCGTTCTTCTGAGAGCATGATATCGCCTTCCAGGAAGTGGCCCCATTGGTGAAAAACGAGCTCGGGAGGCCGGTCACAGTTCGATCGTTAAACCTTGTAAATATACACTTTGTTTCCTCTGTGTCAGTCAGAACGTACGGCGCGTCGCAGTGAGTGGAACGTTTTCGGCCCTCGCCCGTCCAAATCGGGATGCCAAGTATAGTAGAAGGTCTACGGGGGAGGGTCTATTCGAATGCGTCGAACAGTAATTCTGACAGCTCTGTGCTGCAGCCTCTTGTTGTCGACGGCCGCCGAGGCCCAATGGGCCGATGTGGGTCAAGACGCCCGCTCACTGCTGACGCCTGGAAATCTCATGCTCCTTGCTGGAGGGTTGGGGCTTGCCCGCATGTCCCACGCCTGGGATCATCGTGTCAACGGCTCGCTGGACGAGAACCCGGTCCTGGAAACGATCGATTTCACGAATCTTGTCAATAGATCATCTTTCAATCTCCCGGCTGCTTTTATGGTCTACGCATACGGGCGGGCCAGCGGGAACGACGAGTTGCGCACCGTGTCGTCCGACGTCCTCCGGGCCCTTGTGGCTGTCCAGATTGTGGTGGGTCCCATCAAGCATACGGTTGGTCGACAGCGTCCCGATGGCAGCAATGACCTCTCCTTCCCTTCAGGGCATACGGCCAACGCCGTGGCAGTCGCTGAGGTGCTCAGAGGGCGATATGGCTGGAAAGTGGGAGCACCTATGTATGCCCTTGGCGCCCTAACGGGCATCGGTCGAATGGAAGAGAATGTCCACCACCTGTCCGACGTGGTGGCGGGTGCGGCGTTTGGCTACGTCATTGGGAGGACGATCAACAGAAGAAGCGAGTCCCGCTTGAATGTGACGCCAACGGGGAAAGGGCTGGCGGTGGCCATTCGGTTCTAGAAGCTTCGGTCAGAGGCTACACAGCAAGTCATATATAGGGTCGCGACGGTATTGTCGTGACCTTTTTCATTTCTCGGAAGGATAGCTTCCGTCCCGTGGCGGAGGTGAAGTGCCTATCGTAGTTGAAACTTAGAGGGCCCCAGACTTACATTGGGTACGAGATTGCGAAGGCAAGTACCCGTAAGAAAGGAGCCCACGTTGAAAAAGCTATTTGTAGGCAATG
>Ga0114996_10008096_pt1 | contig 11759 bp, 9 predicted proteins | sample ArcticOcean_MG_C_4_FD_87039 | JGI IMG/M metagenome (GOLD analysis project Ga0114996, IMG submission 87039) | Marine microbial communities from western Arctic Ocean - ArcticOcean_MG_CB4_134 | ecosystem: Environmental > Aquatic > Marine > Oceanic | place: Arctic Ocean: Canada Basin | collected... | reverse complement strand
GGCCCTCGCCGAGCAACATCACATGGACATCGGATTTGATGTTTTCGAGCACGGCATTATCAAGCGTCGTGTCCTTAAAGGCTACACACAGGAGGATGACGACTGGAAGTACGGCCACCCCATCCTGTTTCTCAACATCCTTTTGGTCGGGAACCAGATGAACTCCACACTTCAGTTCCGTGTTCCTATGGACGACACGCATACCTATCACATCTCGTACTACGCCTGGCAGTCGGCTCCGGGCAGTGAGATGCCTAGGCGGCAGGAGCGAGTTCCGTATCGCTATGTGCCACTGAAGGATGACCAAGGTGGCTACGTAACCAATGTGCTTTTCAATCAGGACTATATGGCCTGGATGACTCAGGGCGAAATTGCAGACCGCACCTTGGAAAAGCTGGGCGAATCCGATAAGGGGATCATCCTGTTCCGCAAGATGCTCCAAGAGCAGATGGCGATCGCGGAGGACGGAGGCGATCCCATGAACGTCTTCCGATCCGAGGAAGCAGCGCGCAATGTCCGCATTGGCATTGAACAGGTCAAGTTCGGCGACAAGAAGTTGTTCGCTCGCTACTTCCCTGGCGAGGCTGGCTACAGCACAGACGCGGAACTCGTGGACGAAGTGCTCGCCACGTGGGACAAGGTTCTGACAGAGGTCTAGGGAAGTATCCCGAAGTTGATTTCCCCTCCGCTCTCCTGAGCCCCACCCCTGCTATCCCTCTGGGGATGGTGGGGGTGGGGTAGGGGGTGCTTTTCTTGCAGCGGCTGTGGTTCGCTATTGGCTCTATCCCAACTCATGGGAGGAGGACTGCGGTTTGTAGTACAATACGCACTCGTAAAACGCCGGGACCGGCAGCGGTCCTAAGAGGAGATACCCATGCTCACGGCGGAACAGAATCAACGGCTAACGTCGGTCGGCCCAAGCACGCCAATGGGTGACCTGATGCGCCGCTATTGGCATCCCATTGCTGCCATTTCCCAATTCAAGACACGTCACACAAGCCGAGTCCGCCTGTTAGGCGAAGACTTGGTTTTGTACCAAGACAGATCGGGCACCTTTGGGCTTATAGGGTCCCAGTGCCCCCACCGCAAGATGTCCATGATCTATGGCGTACCAGAGGAGCAAGGGCTGCGTTGTGCCTACCATGGCTGGGTGTTTGGTGAGGACGGCTCCTGCTTGGAGCAGCCTTATGAGGAAACCGAGGACCCGGAAGGCCGTTTCAAGGAAAAGGTTACTACCCAGTCCTATCCAGTTGAAGTCATGGCTGGGTTGGTTTTCGCCTATCTTGGGCCCGCCCCCGCTCCGCTGCTTCCCCGTTGGGACATATTCGTCAAAGATGGCGTGGTCCGGGACATCGGCTACGCCGAGGTTCCCTGTAACTGGCTACAGATCATGGAGAACACTCTGGATCCTATCCACGTCGAGTGGCTCCACCAAAACTTTGCGGACTTCATCGCACAGCAGCTGGAAGCTCCCGAAAAACGTGTATCCCGCACACCCCACGTGAAAATAGGCTTTGACGAGTTTGAGTACGGCATTATGAAGCGCCGCGTGGTTGAGGGTGGATCGGAGGAAGACGAGGATTGGGCCACTGGCCACCCGATGGTTTTCCCCAATATGCTACGACAAGGCCTCAATCGGAAAGGCTACAGATGGCAAGGTTTCCAGATTCGGGTACCCATTGACGACACTCATACGGCCCATTGGTGGTACGCCTGCTACCCAGATGACGGCGATCAACAAAGGCCTGAGGACTATACTTTCTTCAAGGTGCCTATTCCTGAGTTGGACGAAGACGACCAGCCGCGATGGGATCTTCTAGACAACAACAGCGGTCAAGACCTGGCGGCCTGGATCACACAAGGCCCAATTGCCGATCGGACCACTGAGGTGCTCGGCCGGTCCGACAAAGGCATCATCCTGTATCGCCAGATGCTGGAAGAGAATATGCGGATTGTGGCGGACGGCGGTGATCCCAAGAACACGTTCCGGGATCCTTCCACTAACGAATACATTGAATTGGCCAACGAGAGCGACCCAATGTTTGCTCGGCCCTTGTACAACGGGCAAGCTGCAGCGACGAAGTACAGCCCGGTGTTGGCGGGGCCTTTGACCGTGGAATAAAAAGTCGCGGGTTGACAGCCAGAATGGCCCGCCAGATACTGCAAGCGTTCACGAAATGTAGGGTTGAAGACGACTAGCTCAGGACTGGAGGACAGTTATGCCAGGAATCTATGACGCCGACACGCACATTGCAGAACCGTCGGTAATGTGGGACCACATGCCGTCAGAGTTCTACTCGCGTCGGCCGGTAATTGTTAGCGTGCCGCCGGACACAATTTATGGCACGTCCGACCATATGTGGCTGATTGACGGCCACATTTACCCTAGGACTGCGGGACGGGGCAGTGCCTTTCTGGTCACCCCTGTGGAGCAGACCTTCGTTCAAGGGATGCCGGACATTAGCGCCAGGGATATGACTGATCTTGACTCCCGCATTGCTGAGATGGATAGATTGGGGACGGAAACCCAAGTCGTTTTCCCAACCCTCTTCCTCACCTACCTCACGGACGACGCACCCCTGGAAGTTGCGCTTTGCAAGGCCTATAACCGCCACATGGCAGAGGTTTGCGCCAAGAGCGGCGGCCGTATCGACTGGACCCTCATTCCGCCTCTGCGGGACATTGAGGCCTCGGTGGAGGAAGTCAAGTTCGGCGCGGCGAATGGGGCTGTCGGAGTTTTCTTCAGGGGTATCGAAAGAGACCGCACTCTGGACGATCCCTACTTCTTCCCCGTCTATGAAGAGGCCCAGGCCAAAAACTTGACCATCACCATTCACCAAGGGTCGGGCTCCCCGGCGTTGAATAGTCTCGTTGACGTACGCCGTAGCCACACCTTTACTCATGGTCGTATACCTCCGATCGTGGCCTTCCGCAACCTTGTGGCCAACAGGATCCCCGAAGACTTTCCCAATTTGCGATGGGGCTTTATTGAGGCCGGTCTTTCCTGGGTGCCATACGCACTACACCAGCTACGGACCCTTGGCCATGATCCAGTTGAGTGGGGGCCTAAGCTATTCGACAAGTACAACATGTGGATTGCGTACGAGGTGGACGAGGATCTTCCGTACCTGGTCAAGTACGTTGGTGAAGACCACGTAGTCACTGGTACGGACTTCGCCCACCATGGGCGTGATGGCACGATTGCCGACCCGTCAGCTCAGCTTCACATGGTGGAGACCATCAGGTCTCGCGAGGAGTATCCTGCGAGCTTGGTGGATAAGATGCTCATCGACAACCCGCGGGCACTGTTCGGCTACTCTTAGGAATATGTCTGCTTGGCAGGCAAGGGGCCCCGCCACTGTGGCGGGGCCCCTTCGCGTGGCTTGACAGGCCGTCGTATCAATGCTGAAACTGCTATCGGATCAGGCAAACGAATCCTTCAGACCGATTTTCCCAAATAAGGATGGGCCATGCCAGGAGTCTACGACGCCGACACGCACATAGCTGAGCCTGCGGCAATGTGGGACCTTCTGCCGCCACATCTGTATTCGCGGCGGCCCGTAGTCGTTAAGGTTCCGTCCGATACGCTGTATAAAGACCGTGATGCAATGTGGCTCATTGATGGCAACATTTTCCCAAAGCCGGAGGGTAGGGGAGCTACCCGGCTCATAACCCCTGTGGACCAGACATTTGCCAAGCTGATGCCGGATATTAGGGCCAGGGATATGTCAGACTTGGACGCTCGTCTCAAGGAAATGGACGTGCTGGGCACTGAGACCCAGGTTGTTTACACGACGCTGTTCCTTGCCTTCTACACTGACGACGTGGAGCTAGAAGTCGCTATGTGCAGGGCGTACAACCGTTACCTGGCCGACGTATGCGCTCGGAGCGGTGGGCGGATCGAGTGGGTGCTGGTCCCGCCTTTGGGGGATATGGACGCCTCTATAGAAGAGATCAGGTTTGGAGCTGCCAATGGGGCTGTAGGCGTCTTTTTCCGAGGCTTCGAGAAGAACCGCACCCTGGATGATCCCTACTTCTTCCCCGTCTACGAAGAAGCTAGAGCACAAGACCTGGCCATCTGCGTCCATCAGGGCTCTGGCTGTCCAACCCTTGATAACCTGGGTGATTTTGCTCGGAGCCAGGCCTTCCTCAGTAATAGAATCCCTCCGGTTGTGGCCTTTCGAAACATTGTTGCCAACAAGATTCCAGAGGAGTTTCCTGGGCTCAGATGGGGCTTCATAGAGACGGGAGCCTCTTGGGTGCCATACGCACTGCATCAGCTACGCACGATTGGTCACGACCCCGTCAATTGGGGGCCTAAGCTCTTCGATGAGTACAACATCTGGATTTCCTACGAGGTAGACGAAGACCTGTCCTATGTGGCCAAATACATTGGGGAAGACCATATCGTGGCAGGCACGGATTTTGGCCATCATGGCCGTGAGGGCGTCGTTGCTGACCCTTCGGCACAGCTTCACCTGGTGGATACGATAAGGGGCCGGGAGCAGTATTCATCAAGCCTGATTGACAAGCTTCTTATCCACAATCCTAGCGCCCTCTATGGACGCGCCTAGGCCGAGTCGCCGGGGCTTTGGCAGTAATCGGGGATGGTCATTCCACAGTAGGAACTAGCGCATCAATATGAATGGGCACGCCCCCCGCCGCTGCAACGGAGGACGTGCCCCCGGGATCGCTCCCCCGTCTAGGACGCCTGTGACGAGTGAAGTGAGAACCCCTGAAGAAAGGGTCAGCACCAACTATTCTTGGCCTGGAGACTGACCTTCTATCCCTTCGAAACCCTCTCAAAGGGTCGCCCACAGAGGGCCGTGATATACTTCCCCGAGACGGTTCACAAGGTAATACGAAGCCCAGCCATCTTTTTCTCATCGCGGTGCTTCATTGATATGTAACCTCCCTGCGAGGGCCATTCTGGTTCCCCAGAGCCCCGCGTTTCATCTTCCATATCGATTGGAGCGTGGAACCTCACATCGCGTCCGGAGTGATGATCCGGCGGCTCCTTCAAGCCGCATCTCATTTTGGAGAGCGGTTGTATGGACCTGAAGGTTGCCACTGACGAGGCGTTGCTCCTAGGCATTCAGCAACAGGACATCGGCGCCCTGGAGGAGCTCTACGACCGCTATCATAGGATCGCTCTAGCGGTTGCTTATAGGGTATTGCGCAGCAAGGAGTGGGCAGAGGACGCGGTGCAGGAAGCGTTTCTCGGCGTCTGGCGGCGGCCATCCACATTCAATCCCGAGAAGGGAGCAGCCACTAAACTGAGACTTTGGCGGAACAGCAGCAAGTCTTGGAAGCCTTGGTGGAAGGGGCTTGGGTCTGGCCTCTCTGGCCCATGTTCGAAGACGTTGAAGACGTTAGCGGCGCAGTGGTGCAATATCGTGGAAGCAACACTGTGTTGTTGCTCCTTAAGGGCTTGCCATTGCTGCCTTCAGACAGAACCTATCAGGTGTGGCGCATGATGAAGGACAAGCCCGAGAGCGCGGGGCTCATTCCTGCGATCGCGCCCGAAGCGAGTAGGTTTCAAACGGTCAAACTCCAGACTGATTTTAGTGTTGCGGATGCAGGGAGTATTAGCGTAGAGCCCGCGGGCGGCAGCAGTTTCCCCAGCCTCATCGTGCTCTATGGGCGCTACCCCAAATAGCTCTAACCGCTTTCAGTGCCGGTTGCGCCTGCCTCGCGGGGGACAAAGAAGTTAGCGGCCTACCTCGACAGAGTAGTTGGTCATGTCCACCGGATCCCCATTCTTCTCCGCCCACAGCACAACTGTGTAGATTCCGGGCCCCAGCCTTTCAACGTGCTCGGTTAGATCGGCAGCTACGTTGAAGAAGCCGTCTTCTATTTCCCAGCGAGCAGCCGTAACCCACGTTACTGCCATAGTCACGATCGTTGTGTCTTGCCGCCTCTGCGGGGCCTTGCAGGTCTGTCCGTCGCAAATTGGAGCCGGAGGCGGCGATGAAGGGTCGACTTTGTATGGGTCCGCTCCAGCCTCGTATGAGTACTTTGAAGTCGAGCCCGTATGCTCCATCTGGGGCGGCAGCGGGGCCCGCACGAACGCAGCCGGTTGCTGACCAATCCCATAGGCAAAGGTGGCTCCGAGTTGTCCCAGCGTCAATGGGTGTGGCGGTTCGTCATACCACACCTGGACGCCCTGCGGATTGAATCCGTCCGACAGGTTCCCAGACATCGTTAGCCACCCTTCGTCTAGGCGCGGCTCCTGTTCGAATTGGACATAGGCGCCCTGAAAAAGCTGGGATATTGAACATGTATGGGATGAACAAGCGATGCCAAGGCTCACGCTTCGGTGCCACTCATCCAGGATGTTCTTCCTATGCCCAGGGCTCTGCATCAGGCCCAATTGAGCGTTGCTCACGATTTGAAAGGCTGCCACTTCCTGATAGCGCCTGCCGTCTTTGAGAGAGTAGGGCAACCCTGAAGCGTTCTCCGATGCGTAGTTGACTCCCCCGGATGCAGTAAAGCGCATATAGGGTTTGAGCCCGTCCAGTCCCCAATGGGACAGAAATCCGTTCCTCAACATTGAGTCAGCATGAATCTGAGCGGCGGAGTTGGTTCCTAGTGCCACGGGACGCAGATTATTGTCGGAGCGGTCTTGGTTGATCAGCGCAAGCATGTACTCCCGTAGAGCCGATGCCGCATCAATGGTCGCTGTCGGTGAACCTTTGGCGTCAGCTGGCTTCAGCCCGGCAGACGGCGCGTTGGGGTTTGAGTCTTGGGAGGAACCAAGGGCCTCAGATACTGGGCTGGAGAAAAGGCTTCCCAACCCATCAGGAGATCGCAGCCGTTCCCCTGCGGGCTGCGGCGCCAGTATGACCAGCGCCAGAAAGACACCGCCCACGCCTGTGACCAGGCCCAAGATAAGTGCGAGAAAGACCCTCACGGAGCTTCGTCGCAGAAATGACGCTTGTTTCCCATGATCCTATCGTATTGGTTTCACCGACCAGTAGAAAGTGGAAAACGAGCGTGGTTTAGCTACATAAGAAACCTGTTGGCGCCGCCCGTGTTCGTTCAATGAACCTCTTGCAGAGCCTGCGAGTTCCGGGTACCTTGGTGCCACTTCTCACATGCTCTATTTAGGAGGTTCGCGATGCCTCTGGACCCTCAAGCCAAGGCGGTTCTGGATAGGGGAGCCGCTGCCGGCCTCCCTCCGCTTCATACCCTCACTCCTGAGCAAGCAAGGGCTAACTTTGCCCTCCAGACCAGGGAAGTTGGGCCGGAGGTGGGCAAAGTAGAAAACCGTAACATTTCTGGGCCAGCTGGGGATGTTGGGGTAAGAATTTATCATCCCGAGGGTGCAGGTCCTTTCGGCGCTCTGATTTGGCTCCATGGGGGCGGGTGGGTGCTTGGCGATCTTGATTCCACCGACTGCTCTTGCCGTCATCTGACGAACCGGGCTGGTTGCGTCGTGGTATCCGTCGACTACAGATTGGCCCCCGAGACCAAGTTCCCAGGAAATCTTGAAGACTGCTACGCGGCCACCGAGTGGGTCGTCGCCAATGCTGCTTCTCTGGACGTTGACCCGAGCAAGATCGCGGTTGGAGGGGCCAGTGCTGGGGCGAATCTAGCGGGTGGGCTGGCCCTTATGGCCCGCGATAAGGGCGGACCCGGCCTTGTGCATCAGTTGCTCGTGTACCCTGTGGTTGGACGTGACTTCGACACAGAGTCCCACTTGCAGAATGCTGAGGGCTTTGGGCTTACCCGCGCTTCCATGATGTGGTTCTGGCAGCATTACCTGGCTAGCGACGCGGATGGGGCCAATCCCTACGCAGCCCTGGATCAGGCGAATGACCTTTCCGGGCTGCCCTCTGCGCTCGTCATCACCGCCGAATACGATCCGCTTCGTACCGAGGGAGAGAGCTACGCGCGTATGTTGGATGAGGCGGGCATTCCGGTCACGTCCACTCGCTACGATGGGATGACACACGGCTTCTTCAGCTCCCCGAAAACACTAGACAAAGGCGACCAGGCCATCGACGAGGCGTCGGCGGCACTCAGGGTGGCTTTCGGTAGTTAGGGGCGTTTCTCAAGACTCTGGCCAACTGAGGGAGGCATGAAACTCTACCGCTTACCCATTGTGCTACACGCGCCTGGAGAGCATGAGGAAGACCAGTTCATGGCCGAGGTGGCCACTCTTCCGGGCTGCAGGGCCTGGGGTGACACGGCGGCGGAAGCCTTGGAGAATCTTCAGAGCGTGGCGACGGCGTTTCTTGAATCCTATAAGGAACGCGGAGATCCGCTTCCCTCTGAAGTAGAGGCGGCCGGATCAGACATGGGTACTCAGGCATTGAGTGAGGTGTTGGTCGCCTTGTGACTTTTCGTGAACTCACGCGACGATTGAGCCGACTAGGATGTGAATTCGATCGCAGGGCGCGAGGCGACCACGAAAATGGATCAACGTGACCAGTGGTGCGAGAACCACCATTCCCAACCGGGGCGCACGGGACTTGAAGACAGGCACAGTGCATGCAATCCTTCGCGATTTGGGAATATCCAGAGATATCTTTGAGAAAGCCTGAGCGACCAGCAAGCTCTTTTGATCTACGCAGCGAGAAGAACCAAGGAGGTTTCATTCATGGGTGGAGTTGTTGATGCCGATACGCACATTATCGAGCACGAAGGGATATGGGAGTTCATGGACAAGGACCTGTACTCCAAGCGCCCTGTCCTGCTCGCCGGCCCAAGTGACACGTTGTACAAGGGAGCCAATGGCTTTTGGCTTATCGATGGCTCCATAGTTCCCAAGCCCGCGGGTAAGGGTAGTGTCGCCATGGCCAACCCGGCGTCCGACAACGAGAAGGCTCGAATCGACATTGATCAGGATGTTCGGGAGTTGACCAACCCCGTCGCCCGCATCCGCGATATGGATGCACGGGATGTAGATATTGAAGTCATATTCTCCACCCTCTTCATCACCTACCTAACGGATGACGCCGAGCTAGAGGTTGCTCTGTGCCGCGCCTACAACCGGTACATGGCCCATGCCTGTAAGGACAGCGGCGGACGGCTCCAGTGGGTTGCCGTTCTCCCTCTGAGGTCCATAGAGGACTCGGTGCTGGAGATGAACGTAGCCAAGGAGAAGGGAGCTGCTGGCGTCCTGTTCAGGGGCGTTGAGGGCGATCGGTCTTTGGCGGAGGCCTACTTCTTTCCGGTCTACGCTGAGGCGAGCCGGCTGAACCTGCCTATTTGCGTTCATACCGGAGCGGGCTCCCCGGGTCTGTCGCAGGTTTTCGACCGTACCATTAGCCACAACCTGCCCCATGTCCGCTCATTGCCATTGTTCGCCTTCAGGGATTTGGTGGCTCACAAGATACCTGAGCGGTTTCCTGACCTAAGGATCGGATTCATTGAGGCTGCGGCTTCCTGGATTCCCTACGTTGTTCACCACCTGCGCAGGGCGGCCAAGGCGCCTGCTCAGTGGCTTGGGGGCGGAGGCACACCGGAGGACGATGAGTGGGGCCCCAAGATGTTCCGCGACAACAGGCTTTTCGTTGCCCTTGAGTCGGACGAGGACATCCCCTACCTACTGAACTTCATTGGCGAGGATAACGTGATCATTGGGTCAGACTACGGGCATCAGGACCAGTCCCGGGATGTAGGGGTCGTTGCCACGTTGAAGGCTCGAGAGGACATCTCAGCCGTTGCGAAGGAAAAAATCCTTTCCACCAACCCACGTCGCTTCTACGGCCTTAACTAACCGCAAGGGCGAAGGGGGGGCCGGAAGGGGGCAGCCGTGGGGTTGCCTCGTTCCCGGCCCCCTTTCTTGTGGCTTCAAGCCAGCCTAAATCGGTTGCTTCCCGCCTAGCGCTCGACGCATAATGCATTCGAGCATTTCTGGTCCGAGGAGCTTCTCTTGCTGGGATTCCGTAAGTCGCGGCCTGACGACGCAGATGACAATCCTGGCTCGAAGGCCGAGGACAGCAAGTCTCTTCTAACCACCCTTTCCCTAGGCCACCTGGCCATCCACTGGTACCAGCAGCTCTGGCCGATCACCCTGCCATCCATCAAGGCGGGTCTTGGGCTCTCCGATATCGAGGTGGGAACTCTGGCCTCAGTCAAGCAGTTCACCACCGGACCGCTTTTCCTACCTGCCGGTATTCTCGCTGACTTCTTTCGTAAGCGCACTGCGCTGATTTTGGCTGCCTCCTTCCTGTTTCTTGGGGGAGCCTACGTGCTGGTTGCTCAGGGCTCTACGTACGTTTGGGTCATACCGGGCGTGGCGTTGTTGGGTATTGGCACGGCGCTTTGGCACCCTACAGCGACTGGAGCCCTTTCCATTCGATATGCCGAGCGGAGGGGCACGGCAATTGCCATCCACGGCGTGGGCGCCAGCATTGGGGACACGGTAGCGCCAATAGCGATAGGCGGTCTGCTTGCTGTTCTCACTTGGCAGGACATGTTGCGAGTCAACATGATTCCAGCCTTGCTCATTGCCTTTGTGCTGTGGCGGGTGATGGGCAAGATCTACCACGTTCAGGAGGCAGGCAGACCTGAGCTTCGCTCATATATGACCGACGCCAAGAACATGCTGCGGCACCGGTTGGTGATTGTCGTTATCGGCGTCATGATCCTGACCACCGCAGCTCGGCTGGGCATCATGACGTTCCTCCCAATCTACATCCAAGAGGACCTGGAATATTCCGCCTTCCAGCTTGGGTTCTTCTGGGGGTTGCTCCACATCATGGGAGGCGTCTCACAGCCGGTGATGGGCTATCTCTCTGACAGATACGGCCGGAAAGCTGTTCTGTTGCCTAGCCTCATCGTATTCGGCTTCCTCTACCTGGCTTTGTCGCAGGCGAACGCGGGGATACAGCTCATACTCGTTATTGGTACTCTGGGGATTTTCTTCTACGCCTTGCAGACCCTAACCATGGCGGCGGTCCTGGACGTCGCAGGGGAGAATGTACAGGCGTCGTCCATGGGTATCACCACGATTTTCACGCAGTTGCTGGTGCTGCCGAGCCCACTTATAGCTGGCGTGCTTGCTGACCGTTTCGGCACCCAGGCCGTCTTTCTCTATGCTGGGTCGCTCACACTTCTCGCAGCTCTTCTCGTGGCGGTTGTCCGAGTCCCCAGAACGACTCGGAAGACGCCACGCATATCTGGGTAATCGTCGATCGCGGCATCAAGCGGTTTGAGAAAGACTCTCACCAAGAGGTAAGGAGGCCATCGTGCTGTTTATCCACAACGATGTTGTTCAAGAAGTTCTGACCATGGCGGAGTGCATCAGCTCCCAGGAGGAGGCGTTCCTGGGCCTGGTGAACGGTGATTCCGTGCACAGGGGCCGCATAGACGTAATGGTGCCATGCGAGCGGGATGACGGGTATTACCGCTGGGGCACAATGGAAGGCGCTAGCAAGACCCTAGGCGTCTTCGCCATCCGGATGAAGTCGGACATAGTCTATTGGCCCACTGACGATGCTGGTGGCCGCACCGAAGAGAAGTACTGCATAGAGCCGGGGACCTTCTGCGGGCTCGTGTTCTTGTTCAGTACCCGCAACGGGGAACCCCTTGCCATGATCAACGATGGCCATCTACAGCACATGCGCGTGGGTGGGGGAGCTGGCCTAGGGGTGAAGTATCTCTCCCGAGAAGACTCTCATACTGTGGGCATGATCGGCTCCGGAGGCATGGCCCGAACATATCTTGAAGCCTTCTGCTGCGTGCGCGACATTCGTAAGGTCAAGGTATACAGCCCCACAAAGGCCAACCGCAAGGCCTACGCCGCT
>Ga0114996_10008092_pt1 | contig 11761 bp, 10 predicted proteins | sample ArcticOcean_MG_C_4_FD_87039 | JGI IMG/M metagenome (GOLD analysis project Ga0114996, IMG submission 87039) | Marine microbial communities from western Arctic Ocean - ArcticOcean_MG_CB4_134 | ecosystem: Environmental > Aquatic > Marine > Oceanic | place: Arctic Ocean: Canada Basin | collected... | reverse complement strand
CACCAGAAACTATAATAGTAATAGCACCAATAATTACAAAAAAACCTACTATAACCTTGCCGGCCTTACTTTTGTTTACCTGCTGACTATAAATGCCATGAAATAAATCGGTTAAAGCATTTCCAAAAAAATTATAAACTGTAGATCCAAGTTTTGGAAAAATATTTAGAAAACCAAGCCCAGCCCTACCGGTTGATTTCCATAAATTATAAAAGAAACTAGTAACTGCTCTTAAGCTGTCTTCTTTAAAATAAACTATTTTTCTTGAAACTCTATTAGCTGCTCTTGAACTATCTTCTTTAAAATTATCTATTCGTTTTGAAACTCTAGATAATGGTTTAGAAAAATTTTCTTTAAAAAAATTGGTCTTGAAATCTTTTGGAATGATAATCTTATTTTTTCTTAAAATTAATTCTAATTGACCTGAAGTTAGATTTTTTTTTCTTTTTATATACTCTTGAACTTCTCTCACATTATAAATTTTAGCAAGTTCTAATAATTGATCTCTGTAAGTTAATCTTTTTTTCATATTAATCTGCTTCTACTGAATTGACCTCTTTAACGTAATGTTTCAAAAGATTTTGAACACCTTGTTTCAAAGTCATTAAAGAGCTTGGGCAACCCGAACAGCTTCCTTGAAGTTCAACTTTAACGACTCCTTCTTTAAAAGATTTAAACTTTATATCGCCCCCGTCTTTTTCTACAACAGGTCTAATTTTTGTATCTAATACATCCATTATTTTTTTAACCGTTTCATCACCATCATCTTTAGTTTTTGTATCTTTTAATTCTTCTTTTAAAATAGGCTCTTTACTATTTTCAAAATAATGATTTAAATGTGAAATAACTATTGGTTTTAATTCATTCCAAGAAATATCTTTTGTTTTTTTTACTGATAAAAAATTCTTAGAAAGCAGAACTAATTCTACTCCTTTAAAACCTAATAATTCTTTAATAAAAGTATTGGTTACTTTATTAATTTCATTTTTTTGAAATTCTTCTGTTCCAATTGCTGAAATTATATTTTCAGACAAAAACTTTAAAGACTCTGGATTTGGTGTTGGTTCTGTTTGGATCATTCGAATATTGTATATTATATCAAGCCAACTTTATCACGTATATTCTTAAGGTTCTCCTCAGCTTTAATGCTCGCTTTTTCAGTGCCTTTTTTCAATATCTTAACCAAATATGCTTTATCATTCATTAATTTAATAATTTCTTTGCCAATTGGAGAAATTTCACTCACTAAAAGATCTGCAAGTTTTCCCTTTATGTAAGAATATTCTTTTCCTGCCATTTCTTTTAAAACTTTCTCTAGATTAATTTTAGATATCTCTGAATATATATTTAAAAGATTTAGTGCCTCAGGCTTTTTTTCTAAGGATTTTAGATCATCAGGAATGGATTCTGAGTCTGATTTAGCTTTTTTAATTTTTTTTACAATTTCATCTGGACTATCTTTAAGATTAATCCTTGAATAGTCAGACTCTTCAGATTTGCTCATTTTTTTTGTTCCGTCTCTCAAACTCATTACTCTAGAAATATTTTTAAGAATAAGAGGCTCGGGTAAAGGAAAAAAATCTTTGCAATTAAAATCTTTGTTAAATTTTTGTGCAATATTTCGTGACAATTCTAAATGTTGTTTTTGATCAGCTCCAACAGGAACATGAGTGGCTTTATATAATAAAATATCAGCAGCCATTAAATTTGGATAGATATAAAGCCCAACACTAGCTTTTTCTTTATCTGATCCAGCCTTATCTTTAAATTGAGTCATTCTATTTAACCAACCGATTCTTGATACGCAGTTAAAAATCCAAGCTAATTCAGAGTGGGCAGAAACTGAAGATTGATTAAAAATTATACTTTTGTTTGGGTCAAGTCCTGTTGCTAAAAAACTCGCTATAGTTTCTAAAATATTATTCTTTAATTCATTTGGATTTTGGAAAGTAGTTATTGCATGTAGGTCAGCAACACAATAAATGCAATCCATTTCTTTTTGTAATGATACAAAATTCTTTAATGCCCCAAGATAATTCCCTAGATGCAAGTTGCCTGTGGGTTGAACGCCAGAAAATACTAATTTTTTATCACTCATCTTAATTTGTTTTAAAATTTTTTGTTTTCAATATTCCAGTTAAATAACACGATATCAAATAAACACTACTAACAAAACCAACAATTATCAGTAAATAAACTGATTTATATTTATAATTATAGTCTAAATAATCTGCATAATAGTCTAATGCAAACATTAAAAGAAAAGACATAAAAACCGTACTTAAAATTATTTTTAAAATATTTTTGGGTAAATAGTTTTTTAGTAATAAAAAATTCTTATCATTAAGTAGATATATATAAACCATCACACCAATCCATGTAGAAATTGAGGTAGCAATAGGAATTATAATGAAACCGACTTTATTAAAGAATGTAATGCTTATCAAAACATTTAACAAAACAATAAAAGTAGAAATATAAAATGGCGTCTTTGTATTATTTCTAGCAAAAAAGAAATTTGATAAAATTTTAATAAGAGCAAATGCAGGAATACCATAACCAAAATATTTCAAGGCAGAAGCAGTCATATTAATATTTTCAATAGTAAAAGAACCATATCCAAATAATGCATTTACAATTTCTTTTGAAGCTAAAATTAAACCCAAGCTTGCTGGTATTGATAATAAAAGTGAAAGTTCTATTGATCTGCTCTGGATATTAGAAATCTTTAAAATATTTTTCTGTTTAAAAGCTTTTGATAAAACTGGCAAAGAAACAGTTCCTACTGCTATACCTGCTATAGCTAAATTAATCTGATAAATACGATCTGCATAATATAAATAAGATACTGCGCTTGCTTCGAAAGAAGCTATAATTGTACCAACTAAAATATTTATCTGTGTAACTCCAGAAGATAAAATGCTTGGTAAAAGTTTCTTAAAAAAGAATTTTACTTTACTGCCCAATCTAGTTTTAAATTCAATAGATGGTTTGTAATATTTTTTTGTAAAAAATATTAAAAATAACAATTGAATTATCCCAGCCAAAGTAACTCCGTATGATAATTGTTTAGCAAAATCTAAATTAAAAAAATAAGAAATTAATAGACTTAATATTAAAACAATATTTAATATTATCGGTGCAGCGGCAGCGGCAGCAAATCTATTATTAGAATTTAAAATTCCTGAAAAAAAAGATGAAACACTTACAAATAATAAGAAAGGAAATGTTATTCTTGTAAATTCCACTGCAAGATCAAATTTTTCACTATTATCTAAAAAACCAGGCGCGATTAAATAAACTAAATAAGGTGTAAATATCTCAACAAGCAAAATTATAAAAAAAAGTATTAAAATTAATATGCTTAAAACCTCATCGGCAAATTTTTTTCCTCTCTTTTGATTTTTAGTTTTTTCAGAAACATAACTAGGTATAAACGCAGCATTAAATGTCCCTTCTGCAAATAAACGTCTAAATGTATTTGGGATTCTGAAAGCAACAAAAAATGCATCAGCAAAGATTGATGCTCCTAAAAATATTGCAATTAATATATCTCTGAAATAGCCTAAAATTCTACTTAATAAGGTAAAAAAACTAAAAACATATGTTGATGATAACAAGTTCATATAAATTCTAAATTAAGCCACAAATAATAAATAAATAATGCAATATTATTAATTATATTACATACTCATAATTTAAATGACAAAAAAATCCAAAATCGATCATTATTCGGATGATCATTATTCGGATAAAGAGGCGCTTGATTTTCATATAAGAGGAAAGTCAGGCAAAATTGAGATAAACTCTTCAAAGCCCTTAACAACTAAAAGAGATTTATCTTTAGCATACTCTCCGGGTGTTGCAGCTCCAGTTAAGGAAATAGCTAAAAACCCCGATCTTGTTTATGACTATACTAGTAAAGGAAACTTAGTCGCTGTTATTAGTAACGGTTCAGCAATATTAGGACTTGGTAACCTTGGTTCTCTTGCATCAAAACCCGTAATGGAAGGAAAATCTATACTATTTAAAAGATTTGCCGACATAGACTCAATTGATATTGAAATTGATAGCAATAATACAGACTCCATAATTGAAACAATTAAAAATATAAGTGGTACATTTGGTGGTATTAATCTTGAGGATATTGCTGCACCTGATTGTTTTATCATAGAACAAAAACTCAAAGAAATTTTAGATATACCTATTTTCCACGATGATCAACATGGCACTGCAATTATTACAACGGCCGCTTTGATCAATGCGTTAGATGTTTCCAAAAAAAAAATTAACAATGTAAAAATTGTTGTTAATGGAGCAGGTGCGTCTGCTCAAGCATGTACAAATTTATTTAAAAGTTCTGGCGTTAAAAATGAAAACATTATTATGTGTGACAGCAAAGGGGTAATTTATAAGGGTAGAAAAAATATTGACCAATTTAAATCAGCTTTTGCAATAAATACTAAATTAAGGACCTTAAAAGAAGCAATAAAAAACGCAGATGTATTTTTAGGTTTATCAACGAAAGATGTCGTCTCTAAAGATATGGTAAAATCTATGGCAAAAAATCCAATAATATTTGCTTGTGCTAATCCTGACCCTGAAATTAAACCAGAAATTATAAAGGAAGTTAGATCAGATGCGATAGTAGCAACTGGTAGATCTGATTATCCTAATCAGGTAAATAACTTAATTGGTTTCCCATATATTTTTAGAGGAGCGCTAGATGTTAGAGCTAAAGAAATTAATGAAGAGATGAAAATTGCTGCAGCTAAAGCAATTGCCTTATTAGCTAGAGAAGATGTTCCTGACGAAGTTGTGTCTGCTTATGGTGGAGATAGACCTAAATATGGAAAAAATTATATTATACCTTCAACATTTGATCCAAGATTAATAAGTGTAATTCCATCTGCTGTAGCTCAAGCTGCTATGAAAAGTGGAGTAGCCAGAAAGAAGATTGAAGACTTAGATTTTTATAAAGATCAATTGACAAATCGTTTAGACCCATCAATGTCAATTATGCAAGGTATCAATGCAAAAGTGAAAAAAAATCCAAAAAGAGTTATATTTGCTGAAGGTGAAGATGAAAATATGCTAAAGGCAGCCATTGAATTTGGAAAAAATAAACTTGGTACACCTATATTAATTGGAACTGAAAAAAGAATTAAAGAACAATTAAAAAAAATCGGCTTAGATGAAAACCACAAAATTGAAATAGTAAATTCAACTGATAAAGAAAAAAGAAAAAAATACGTAAAACATTTATACAAAAAATTACAGAGAGAAGGCCAATTAGAACGAGATGTTGATCGTTTGGTGAGAAATGATCGTATTGCATGGGGGGCTTCGATGATTGCATGCAAAGATGCAGATGCAATGGTCACTGGTAATATTAGGCATTATACTGCTTCGATAGAAAAATTAAGAAAAGTTGTTGATCCAAGACCTGGTGAAGAGATTTTTGGTATGACAATGATTAACTCAAAAGGAAAAACCATTCTAGTAGCAGATACAAACGTAAAAGATTTTCCTTCAGCGCAAAGATTGGTTAACGTCTCTAAATCTTGTGTGCGTGTTGCCAGATTATTTGGATTCGATCCTAAAGTTGCATTTCTTTCTCATTCAACATTCGGTAAGCCAGTATCAAAAAATACAAAACATGTAAGAGATGCTATTGAATTATTAAAAAAAGAAAAAGTAGATTTTGATTTTGATGGAGAAATGCAACCTGATGTAGCTTTAAACCCGCTGTATCAAGAAATTTATCCTTTTTCCAAAATTGTAGGTAAGGCTAATATTTTGATTATGCCAGCATTACATAGTGCTGCTATTTCTACCAAATTAATGAAAGAATATGGTGGGGCAAAATTAATTGGACCTTTTTTAATCGGACTCGGTCTTCCAATAGAAGTGGCGCCACTAAGATCTAGTACATCTGATATTTTAAATTTAGCTTCTGTGGCAGCTTATTCTTCGGATGTAATTAAATATTGAAATTAAAGTTTATTACGACTTAATTCAGAAACTAAATATATAGATGGAATGACATTCTCAACATCATATATTTTATTAGCTTCATTAATGACTTCCTTTTTTTCCTCTTCATCCATCGCTATACCAAAAATATAAATATTTTTGTTTATAGTTTCTAAAGTATAATTTCTTGCTTTGGTTTTTTTATTAAATATTAAAGCAGATCTTAACTGACTGGTAATTAAGATATCTTTTGCCGTGCCTTTAAAATTACTCTGACCCTTAATACTAATTGCATTTTTTACTGATCGGACACCCTTTGTTTCCCATGCCATTTTTGTTATTTTAATTTTCTCTTCTGGTTCATCTACTTTTCCTGATAAAAATATTCTTCCATCAATAACTTCTGATTGTGTCGATAAAAAATATTTTTTATCTGTTAAGGCAAGTCTAGCATTTAAATTTTTTTGCATAATGGTGTCATCAATTTGCATTCCAATAGTCCTAGGATCAAATGTTATATCAACACCTTTCCCGAATCTTCCGATCGAAGTACAAGAAACTAAAAAAAATATTAATAGTAAACTAGTTATTTTTTGCATTTTTTTTTATATTTAAACATATTTGATAAATCTTTTTTTTATTAATTTTTTCTGACTCAAATAATAATTCAACAACATCTTTTAAGCTGTATTTTTTTAAATAAAGTTTTGCTTTTTTAATAATTTTATTTTCATCAAAAAATTTATCTTTAATATTTTTTTCTGATATTACAACAGTTAACTCACCTTTAATTGAAGTTTTAAACATATTAATTTTATCAATATCCTCTCTATAAAATGATTCATGCAATTTTGTAAGTTCTTTAGCAATTAATAATTTTCTACCTGAAAAAAATTGTTTAAATTTTTTTAAATAAAAATTAATTTTAATAGAAGGTATAAAAAATACTTGGGAAAAACTAAATTGACAAAGAGACGATAAAATTTTTTCTAATTCTTTTTCGGTTTTTGGCAAAAAACCATAAAAAAGAAATTGATCTTTAAAGCCAGAAATGCTCATTGAAGTTGTAATAGAGGATACCCCTGGAATTGGAATAACCTTTATGTTTTTTTGAATACATGTTTGAATTAGTAAGCGACCTGGGTCTGAAAGTGATGGAGTCCCAGCATCAGAAATTAAAGACAAAATTTTGCCTTCATTTAAATATTTTATAATTTTTTCAAGTTCTTTTTTTTCGTTGAACTTGTGATAAGAGATTAATTTTTTTTTAATTTCTAAATGATTTAATAACTTTAAAGAGCGTCTAGTGTCTTCACAAAGAATGATGTCAGAGTTTTTTAGTACCTCTATTGCTCTTATAGTTATATCATCAAGATTTCCAATGGGAGTTGAAACAATATATAAGCTTTTAATAGATAATTTCATTTTATGAAAAATAAATTTATAACAATAATAACTTATATATTAATCTTTTTTAATTCTAATGTGCTAAGTAATGAGAACAATAATATTCTCAAAGTTGGTTTGTTGGCTCCTCTCAGCGGAGAATATAAGGAACTTGGCGATTCCCTTCTATATTCATTGCAGTTAGCGTTAGATGAAATTGATGATAAAAATGTTCATATAATACCAAGAGACTCTGGTTCTAATGATAAAAAAAAATTAAATAAGGCAGTTCAGGAAATTCGATCACAAGGAGCTAGTATTGTAATTGGACCAATCAACAATGAAGATTTTGATGAAGTTAAAAAATTCAATGACATGGTATTTATTTCACCTTCAAATATAAACCCTGAATTTCAAAACAATATAATAAGTATCGGAGTAAGTCTTGAGTCTCAAATGCTAGCTCTAATGAAATTTATTAAAAAACAAAAAAAAAATAAAACTGTAATTCTTATCCCTAAAAACAAATATGCAAATTTAATTGAAAATAAATTAAATAAATTAGATTTGAAAAACTATAAAATCTTTAAATATAACTCTGATCCAAAAATTTTAACTGGAGAAATTGAAATTTTAACAAATTATTCACAAAGAAAAAAAAATCTAAAATACAGAAAAAAAATGTTTGAAGATAAGGAAGATGAACAATCAAAACGTCAGCTGGAAAGGTTGGAACAAAAGTATACTCTAGGAGATGTAAATTTTGACTCCGTAATTATAATTGATTTTGGAAATAGTTTAAAAAGCGTCTTAACATCATTGGTTTTTACTGATGTAGATCAAAAAAAAGTTTTATTTACAACTGTAAATCAGTGGTTTGATGAAAGTATTTTTTATGAAAATACGGTGAGCAGTTTGTATTACCCTTCAGTCAATTATATAGAGTTTAAAAAATATAAAGATAATTATTTCAAAACATTTAATAATTTTCCAAGTGAAATAACTATTTTAGCTTATGATGCAATAGGTTTAATTTATTATGTTTGGAAAAAAAATGGAAAAATCAATACGATTAATGATTTTTCTTTCAAAGGAAAAATTAAAGGTAAAATTGGAACTTTTAGTTTTAACAATAAAAGAACAATCCAAGACCTAAGTATTTATAAAGCTGCAAATAATCAATTTATAAAATTTTAATTTTTCTTTTTAGTTTCTTAAAAGCAATATATCTGTGATCCATGTTGATTTTTCTAAACTTTGACATTTGACCAAATGTAATATTTTTTCCATTTGGAATAAATATAGGATCATAACCAAATCCTCTAGTTCCAAGCATCTTATAAGAAATTAATCCTTTAATTTTACCTATAACTGTAACTATTTTTCTTCTGGGATATTTAAAAGATAAACTGCATACAAATGTAGCGGACCTATATTTTTTTTTTTTCATCCTTTTTAATATAAATTTCATTGCATTTGAAAAACTTCCATGTTTTTTTGCCCATCTTGCAGAATGAATTCCTGGTTTTTTTTCAAGAGCTTTTATACAAAGCCCTGAATCATCCGAAATTACTGGCAATTTTGTAAATCTAGAAAAGTATTTTGCTTTTAATTGAGCGTTCGTAGAGAAAGTTTTGCCAGTCTCTTTTGGGCTTTTAATCTTTAATTTAATTGGGGAAACTTTTTTGATCTTTTTAGATAATAGATAGCTAATTTCTTTAAATTTTCCTTTATTGTGAGTGCCTATTAAAATTTTTTTCATTTATACCTAGTATTTTAAATTATAGACACTATATAGCAATTATCATGGTCGAAAATAATCAAAAAGAGTCTGATAAATCAAAAAAAGATCAAAATAAAGATGACAAATCTGAACCTGAGATAAAAAAGGAAAAATCTTTAGAAGATAAATTTGCTGAATCCGAGGATAGATTATTAAGATCGTTAGCTGAAATAGAAAATCAAAGACGAAGATTTGAAAAAGAAATTAAAGATGCTTTTGAATTTGGTTCTTTTAATTTTGCTAAAGAGAGTCTAGCAATTTTAGATAATCTACAAAGAGCAAAATTAGCTATTAAAAACGACGAAGTTCTTAAAAATAATAAAGACTTAGATAAATTTTTAGAAAATATAACAGTTATAGAAAAAGACTTGGTTTCTATATTCGAAAAAAATAGAATTAAAAAAATTAATACAAAAAATAATAAATTTGATCCAAATCTTCATCAGGCTATGTCTGAAATTGAAGATAAAAAAGCAGAAACAGGTGCTATTCTTAAAGAAATTCAACCTGGGTATATGTTGGGAGAAAGATTATTAAGGCCAGCATTAGTATCTGTAGCCAAGAAAGAATCATCTAAAAATGAGGAAAAAGATGAGAAAAAAGATGAAAAATAACCTTGTAGAAGAAGAAAAAACACCCATATAAACATCGACGATCAAAGGAAATTAAATAATGAGCAAAGTAATAGGAATAGATTTAGGTACTACAAATTCATGCGTGGCCATTATGGATGGGTCACAAGCTAAAGTTTTAGAAAATGCTGAAGGAACTAGAACTACACCTTCGGTGGTTGCCTTCTTAGAAAATGAAGAAAAACTTATTGGTCAACCTGCAAAGAGGCAAGCTGTAACAAACGCACAAGATACCATATTTGCAACTAAAAGATTGATTGGTAGATCTTTTGAAGATGAAACAGTTAAAAAAGATATTGGTAGAGTTCCTTTTAAAATAATCAAATCAGATAATGAGGAAGCTTGGGTTGAAGGTAAAGGAAAAAAATATTCACCTTCACAAATATCTGCTTTCATTTTACAAAAAATGAGAGAAACTGCTGAAAAATATTTAGGTCAAACTGTAACTAAAGCAGTAATTACTGTTCCTGCTTACTTTAATGATGCTCAAAGACAAGCAACAAAAGATGCTGGAAAAATTGCAGGCTTAGAAGTTTTAAGAATTATTAATGAACCAACAGCTGCAGCTTTAGCTTATGGATTAAATAAAAAAAATGGACAAAAAATTGCAGTATATGATTTAGGCGGTGGAACATTTGATGTTTCAATATTAGAAATTGGAGATGGTGTTTTTGAAGTTAAGTCAACTAATGGCGACACTTTTTTAGGAGGTGAAGACTTTGATGATGCAATAGTTAAATATTTAATAGATGAATTTAAAAAAGATAATGGAATTGATTTAAAAAATGACAAGTTAGCCTTACAAAGATTAAAAGAAGCTGCCGAAAAAGCAAAAATAGAATTATCTTCAGCGGCTCAAACAGAGATAAATTTACCTTTTATTACAGCTGATAAAACCGGACCAAAGCATGTTAATTTAAAATTCACAAGAGCTAAACTAGAAGCTTTAGTGTCTGATCTTGTAGAAAAAACATTAGAGCCATGTAAGATCGCCCTTGAAGACTCTGGTTTTTCTGCTGCAGAAATTAATGAAGTAGTTTTAGTTGGTGGTATGACTAGAATGCCTAAAATTATTGAAACAGTTAAAAATTTCTTCGGCAAAGAACCTAATAAAAGTGTAAACCCAGATGAGGTAGTAGCAATGGGCGCTGCTATTCAAGCAGGTGTTTTACAGGGTGATGTTAAAGATGTTTTATTGTTAGATGTAACTCCATTATCTCTAGGAATAGAAACTTTAGGTGGTGTTTCAACTAAGTTAATTGAAAAAAACACAACGATACCAACTAAAAAAAGCCAAGTGTTTTCTACAGCTGAAGACAATCAGCCTGCTGTATCAATAAGAGTTTTGCAAGGTGAAAGGGAAATGGCTTCTGATAATAAAATTTTAGGAAACTTTGAATTAGTGGGAATACCTCCAGCTGCAAGAGGAACTCCTCAAATTGAAGTGACATTTGATATTGATGCAAATGGAATTGTAAACGTTTCTGCTAAAGATAAAGGAACTGGAAAAGAACAAAAAATTCAAATTCAAGCATCAGGTGGTTTATCTGAAGAAGAAATTCAAAAAATGGTTAAAGATGCTGAAGCTAACAAAGAGGCTGATAAAAAGAAAAGAGAATCAGTGGATGCAAGAAACCAAGCCGACAGTTTAGTTTTTTCAACAGAAAAAAGTTTAAAAGAACATAGTGATAAAATCTCTGCTGAAGAGAAAAAAGCTATAGAAAATGGTATTGTAGATCTTAAAAAATCTTTAGAAGGAACTGACGCTGAGGATATTAAGAAAAAAACACAAAGCTTAATCCAAGCTTCGATGAAACTAGGTGAAGCAGTTTATAAAAATCAGCAAAAATCTGAAGCTAAAGCTAAAGAATCAAAAGACGCAAAACCAGAGGATAAAGAAAACGTTGTAGATGCAGATTTTGAAGATGTAAAAGACGATAAAGAAAAGAGCGCCTAAGAAAATTAATAAAGGAGACGTCCTGTG
>Ga0114996_10008091_pt1 | contig 11761 bp, 6 predicted proteins | sample ArcticOcean_MG_C_4_FD_87039 | JGI IMG/M metagenome (GOLD analysis project Ga0114996, IMG submission 87039) | Marine microbial communities from western Arctic Ocean - ArcticOcean_MG_CB4_134 | ecosystem: Environmental > Aquatic > Marine > Oceanic | place: Arctic Ocean: Canada Basin | collected... | reverse complement strand
GTCGAAGAATGTCCACCGACGCAATTTACCCGGATCGCGATGCCCAATACAGCGTGGAGGATAAGCTGGCTGGGCGCGTTGTGATGCTACTCGTGCTTGCCGTAACATGTGCCACGAATGCTTGTGCAGATGACAAGGGGCGTAAGCTTCTGGTGTTGACCGGCAAAGCGGAGCAATTCAAATTTAGGCGCGACTACGCGGGTTACTATTGGCGGGAGGATTTCTCGTTCAAGATCAGGGATGAAAAGACTCAGAAGACCTGGAATGTCATTTCTCGCGAGCCGACTCCGGTTCAGGAGTACAGATGCAGCACGACTTATCCGGGGCTGAAGCCCGACTGGTCCAAGACGCCACGGGTAAAGGTCGTGGGGGTTTCCGGCATCGACCGAATTCCTGTTAAGTTTTACGGTCAGAAGCCGAACCCCGAGATCACGATGACGGCCATGATCCTGTTCGTCGAAACAGGCAAGAAAAAGGAGTTGAAGGAATTCTATGTCAACAATTGGTTTCATCATTGGGGGCAGAAAGCAGATGTAAACATCCTGAAATACTATGCGGACAAGGGCAAGCCGTACAACGTATATGGGTTCGTTGGCGGCATCGCGGCGCCGTTCGACAAGGGGTCTCAAAAGATCATCGACTCGCATCAAGGAAAGAAAATCTATCACGCCCTCGTCCAAAAGACCGACAAGAACCTCGTCGGCTACGAACTAAAGATCGTGAACCTGCTCGTCCGCGATAAGCAAAATAGCTATATCGTTCGTTACGGTTCCAAGGACAATCTGGTCCGGCTCGACAGCAAACGATAGGAATCGATGACGGGCTATTGGAGATCGAAGTCGGCGATGAAGCGACGCCTACCGGCAACCATTGCGCCATCCCGAAAGGTAAAAACCTGTGCCCGTCGTGAAATCCCTCGCTCATTTCGGGTTAGATTACATCCTTACCGAGATCTCGGCCCAGAACACTACGCGAGCCAGAATTTACCCACAGATTCTTCTGATGAGACATTTTTCTAGGGTTTTCGGCTCGTGTACTTTGTTAACCGCTTAAAAAAACCTCAGAGGTCTTTGGGCATGATCAATGAACCCCCCGGTCGTTCATTGCTGCACCTCATAGCGGCAACAAGAAGCTGTGGAATTTCTCGGTGTCGATTATTTCGGCACCGGCTCGAATTCGACCCATCGCGTGCGAACCTTTTGGCCGGTTGCTAGTCGCCAGCTGCCTTTCGAGACAAAGACGTGTGACTGGCGGTGGTCGCCGGTCGAGTCGGTCCAGTCGTAAGTAACTCGCACCGGATCGGGCACGCGGGCTTGCTGAATCAAGTGAACTTCGGCCCTTAGATAACGCTTGCCGCCATCGTTGCGAAAGCGGATCTGGATTGGTTTGCCGGCAGCTGACTTGATTGCCGACGAGCCATAGCAAAAACTCTGCGACCAGAAATCCTTCGGCTCATCGCCGCGCCGTGGGATCATCCAGTCTCTGACGAGCGACTGCCAAGTCTTGCCGGAGTCGACGCTGGTTTCGATCTGATAGCGGACCTTCGGATTGGGCGGACTGCCCGAGGCAATGTGGGCGGCGGCGTAGATTCCGATGATAGGCCGAGGTAGTGTTGCCGTGAGCGTCACAGACTTTTCGCCGAACGCACCACCCGTGAGGAACGTCTTTGCCAGATCAAGTTCGGGTCCCAGTGACACGGTTGTTTTTCCAGAAGCTTCATAGTGGATCGTAGTGCCACCCGCTTTGAGTCTCGGAAGCACGGCGACGTTCGCCTGGCAGATGGTTCGGATCTCCAGCTTCGAGCTGGCCAGTTGCTTGGCATTCATGCCGAAACGAATCCAGTATTGAGAGCGGCCTTTGACGAGATCCGTGAGATCCAGCCCGTCTGAGAGTTTCATAGGCTTCGACCAGGTTCGACCCGCATTGACCGACACGGCGACCTCGCAATCCGCGTCGCACCGCACAACCAGTCCGTTGCGGCAACCGTTCGCGTAGATCCCCCAGGTTTCGTTGTTCGGTGGAGTCGCCGCAATGATGTAGGGCGTGCGAAACTCGAACACGACATGGTTCTTGCTCTCTAGGACGACGCCCTCGTGATAATCATCACTTGCAAAGTCGGGGCGATAGACATATTCGACATTGGCAAACCGTGCTTGGCCGTTTTGGTGTGGGGTCCCACGCTTCGAACCGTGCATCTTGTTCGGCTGATTGACCCACGTTCGCGAACGCTCGGGGCCCGGGACGCCCCTGGTGTTGTAATTACGTCCCCAGAAGACGAACGTCTTGCCATCTTCCAGCCCCGGCTCGAAGTAGCGTCGCATGCGCTCGCCGCGTCGCAAATGAACCATCGGCGGCGGTCCGGCATAACCGGCGAGATATTCGGCCACGGCGTACTTGCGATACGAATTGCCATCGCTGGGATGCAGGCCGCAAACCAACCAGCCGCGCTGCCTCTGTGGCTTATAATCACGCTTGATCCAGCGACTGACGTCGCTTTGTATTTCGCCGATTCCCAGCAGCCGCTGGCCGGAGTCATCGAAGATCACGGTCGACAAATCGTGATCCAACAGCGCCCACTTGCCCTCTTTTCCATAAGCGCCACCTCGCAGGAACACTTCGAACGCATTGTGGCCCGCAGCGCCGACTCCACGGCCGCGACCGTGTCCTAGCAGGTGATTGAACTCCGCGGTCCATTGCGAATGGGTCGTACCACAGAGGCCAAATCCATAGCCGAATAGTCCGTTCCAGTATTCGCGTAGTCGACGGTCTTTTCCCTTGGTCAGTCCCTCACCCCAGAGATCGCGACTACCGACTTCCGCATGCCAGTAATGTGTATTCCGCCAAAACCAAGCGGCGAGCGCCTTCTGCTCGTCGGAGTCGACGCGGACGCCCGTGGCTCGCTCGTACGCTTCCGCCTGCGTCGCGAACAGGCGCTCGAACGTCGACATCGCCAACTCGCCCGGATACCACAGGTGGTCCGTGCGAATCTGCGGATCGCCGACCTCAGCAAGCAGGGGACCCACAAATCCAAGGATCATCAGAACCGTGCAAAGCGTTTTGAGGATCATGTGAAGTGCTCGCCTTGTTCTCTGGCTATTTGGCCGAGGAGGTGGGATTGAAAACACGGAAGTGCAACTGGCGCAGGACGAGGAAGTTGACCCAATTGCGCAAGGCATAGCCGCTGTTCTTCATGTTATCCGCTGTATAGACATTCGTCTTGCCGCCGCTGGGATGCACGCCGTCTTTGGAAATGATGGTACCATCCCACGTTTTGTCGGGCCGCCGGCGCAGGCATTCGGCATAGAAGTCAACCAGCGGAACGTGATGCTTCTTGGCAACATCGCGAATTATGCGGTTCGCTTCTTCGACGGCCTTTTCGTGACCGCGCCGAGGCGGAATCGTGTTCACGATCGGCACGCAATGGACGTCGAGGCACTTACGAATGACCTGCTGAAGACCGTCGCGATACGACTGCGGCACTTTTCCTCCAGAGATGTCGTTTGTGCCAATCATGATGATGGCCGCTTCCGGTTTTTCGCGTGCGAGCACAGCGTCCATTGATTTGAGTAACTGACCGACTTTCCAGCCAGAATAATTCCCGAACTTTGGGCCTTTATCGCGAGCACCTTTCACGTAGTCACGCCAACGCATCTTCTTGGGCGTCTTTGGCAAACCGTCGTCTTTGGTCAGATAACGCTGTGGTTGGTCCCACGACATGGGCGACCAAAATGCCATCGAATACGTAATCGAATCACCGAATTGAGCCACATAGCCTTTCTGACCTCGAAAGCCGGCGTGAATTTTCTGCATGGCGGCGAGCACTCTGGGAGGCACGACAGCAGGTCTGATCTCGTTTTGGACCTCTTGGACATTGTCCGCTCGAAGGCGAGACTCGAATCGAATGGCTTGCGCTTGAACAGCAGGAGTGAGCGAGTTCTGTCCGGCGGCTATTTTTGCGCCTGTCAGTGACCGTCGGACTACGTTTCCCGATTGAACGATCTTGCTCTCACTCGTGATCTGAATCGGCGAACCAACGAGCAGATTGTCTTTGACCTGCAGGCCGGCGTTCGATTTTTGCACCCAGATGAGTCGTTGTCTTTTGCTTTTGGGATCGTGAATCGTATTGCTAAGGACTTTGCAGTCGCGTGTGTAGCAAGCCAGGATGCCGGTCTCAGGGCAGTGCGAAATGAAATTGTTTTTGGCAACGCACCCAATGGCCTGCAACGGAGAATAGCCTAGCGACGGATTGCCCAGGGCGATCGCAATATCACAGTCGATAAAGATATTCCGCTCGATCACGCAGTCGCGACCGTTTTCCGAAATGTAAATGCAGCCGCGACCTTCCCGCGTGCGACCGTTAATCCCCAGGAAGACGTTGTCAGAGATTGTCCACCCGATTGTATTCTTGGCATCAATGCCGCCGATGTAGTTGCCATTGAACGTTTTGGGCGTGTCGGTTGTGTCATCGGAGAATCGTTTCGGACGATCGTTGTAAAACAAACAGTATTGGATACGGCAGTTGCGGGGGCTTAACGTCGCTTGCTTGTCGCGGGGCACTGCGGGTGCCTTCACGCCTCGTTGCCAAATGTTGTGAATCACACAGTTGTAGATCGTGACTCGTTGGGCTCCGCGGTCGGAGTTGATCTTGAAGCCGTTCCACTTGATGTTCTGAATCGTCAAGCTGGCGATCGTCACGCCTTTACAATTGGAGATGCCGACCAATTCACCATGTCGGCTCGTTGCGCCGTCGAGAACCACCTTGTGTCGATTGCCAGACTCGCTACGAAGCGTCACGTTGTCCGTGGCGATCTCAAAGTAGTGGGTCATTAGGTAATGACCATCGGCCAACGAGATCGTCCCACCCGGTTTGACGTGCTTTGCCGCTTTATACAATTGCTCGACGTTGCGGACGCGAATCACCTCGGCGGTTGACTTGGGCAATCGCGGAGCTTGGGGGAACCAAGACGCATTCGGCGCACCAGCAAATGCAAGACCGCTAATCGACCAGGTGACAAGAAAGACGATTGTCCGCGGTTTCCGATTGTTCATAGTTGTTTCCCGAGGGGGCAGAAAAAGCATTCAAAGGCTGTGCCCCAGTATGACTGGCGAGAGCAACGACGGTCGCTGGGGAGGCAAGTATAAGGCACCACCGATTTTATCACTTCTTCCCACGAGAAGTTCCGAATGGTGACTTGCTTGGTAGTGCACCCAGGTCTTGTCACAGCCCGGATTCACTCTTTTCCTTGCTGGCATAAGCCGATTTTGATATGATCACGAGCGTTCGCGTATTCCCGCAAGCAGGGGCATCGCGAGAGGGACATTGCGATTCACCCGTCCGGCACAAAGGGGTCTCCACTTATGTTGACCATCCTTGGCAACGAAAAAGGCAATCGCCGCTACTGCGACGGGATGACCCGCCGCGGATTTCTGAGGGTGGGCTCGTTGGCGATGGGATCTCTGACGTTGCCTGAACTCCTGCGAGCCGAGGCGGTGGTGGGCAAGAGCCATTCGCACAAGGCCGTGATCATGATCTACCTGTGTGGCGGACCGCCGCATCAGGACATGTACGACATCAAGACCGACGCCCCGGTCGAGATCGCCGGGCCGTTTCGGCCGATCAAGACCAACGTGCCGGGCATCGAGATTAGCGAGCACTTGCCGAGGATGGCGGCGATGATGGACCGTCTAGTTCCGATCCGCTCGTTGTCGGACTGCCTCGGCGATCACGCGTCGTATCAGTGCATGACCGGTCGCTCATCGCGCAACCCGCCCGGCGGCGGTTGGCCGGCTCTTGGTTCGGTCGTCTCGAAGTACGCCGGCCCGACCAGTCCCGGCGCACCGCCGTTTGTGAGCCTCTGCTACACCACGCAACACAAACCATACAACGAGCCTGGCGCCGGGTTTTTGGGCGTCGGCCATTCGTCGTTTCGCCCTAATGGTCCCGGCCGTGGCGATTTAGTCCTCAACGGTATCACGACCGACCGGTTGGCCGATCGGGGCAGTTTGTTGCGCAGTTTCGATTCGTTGCGCCGCGATGTCGACGCCAGCGGCGCGATGCGGGGGATGGACACGTTTAACCAGCGGGCGATGGGTATCCTCACGTCGTCTCAGTTATTCGACGCCCTGGACCTGTCGAAGGAAGACCCCAAAACGCTCGAGCGCTACGGCCAGGATGACGAGACCAAACCCAAGGGCGACGGCGCTCCGCGCGTGCCGCAGAATTTTCTGGCGGCACGACGACTGGTCGAGGCGGGGGCGCGCGTGGTGACGGTCAATCACAGTTTCTGGGACTTTCACGGGAAAAACTTCAAGCGGGCCAAGGAAGAACTGCCCGTGCTGGACAAGGCGCTCACCGCGTTGGTCGACGATCTGCACCAGCGCGGGCTAGACAAAGACGTCACGGTGATCGCCTGGGGCGAGTTCGGCCGCACGCCGAAGATCAACAAAAACGCCGGCCGCGATCACTGGAATCGTGTGTCGTCGGCGCTATTGGCCGGTGGAGGTATGAAGACCGGCCAAGTGATAGGCGCCACCGACCGCCTTGGCGGCGAACCGTCGGACCGGCCCGTCAAGGTGCAGGAGGTATTCGCGACGTTGTATCACAATTTGGGTATTGATCTTGGCGCTCAGCGGCTGTTCGACCTTCGCGGCCGACCGCAATATGTCGTCGATCCCGACGTGAAGCCGATGCGCGAGTTGGTGTAGGCGCCGAGTGATACATTACCTTCCCCCGATACGTTATACGATGATTCGGCATCGATTCTAACCAACGCTTTGTCATCGCCGGTGGACGGCCCGTCCGCATGATTGTCGAGGATGCGCCGCTCATTAGAGAAGCCATCGCGTAAGGCCAACATGAACAGCTCGCAGACCAATGCTGTAGTTGCTCTCGCCCTGCTGACGGTCCTCGCGGTTTCACCGTTGTGTGGCGCTGACCGAGAATTACAGATAACGCTTCGTGGGCTAAACACGACGGTGCTATCTGAAAATGAACAGACCGACGCGTCAGAGATGGTGGCTCGTGACATCGAGCGCCGCCGCCGACTCGCGATTGAGAGAGAAAATAGAGCGTGGTCGGTAGTCACGACGCGCACGAAGTGGGAGCAATTCCGCGACCAACGGCTCAGCGCTCTGCGGAAGTCTCTCGGCCAGTTTCCACCGGTTCCAAAACGCCTTAGGGTCCAGACGACGGGGCGCATCAAAGGTGACGGTTACCGGATTGAGAATGTCGTCTTTGAAAGTCGTCCAGGTTTGTTCGTCACGGCTAATCTTTACTTGCCGGCGAAGCCGAAAAAGTCGATGCCGGCCTTGATGTTCTCGCACAGCCACCATAACTCAAAGACGCAGGGCGAACTTCAGGATATGGGAATGACCTGGGCGCGCCAGGGCTGGGTCGTTCTCGTAATGGACTTGCTCGGCCACGGAGAACGGCGGCAGCATCCGTTCGTCAGCAGAAATCAGTATCCAAAATCCTTTCGCGTTGGCCGCCAGGATTATTACTTTCGCTACAATACTGGGCTTCAATTGCAACTGGTCGGTGAGAGTTTAATTGGCTGGATGGCCTGGGATTTGATGCGCGGAGTGGACCTGCTCTGTTCTCGTGATGGAGTCGATAAGAACCGCATCATTCTGATCGGATCGGTTGCGGGCGGCGGCGATCCGGCCGGAGTGGCCGCGGCGCTAGATTCGCGGATCTCAGCTGTCGCTCCGTTCAACTTCGGCGGACCCCAACCCGATTACGCCATCCCTGAAGATGCGGAGAACGAGTTCTACTATTTTGGTGTCGCGTATTGGGAAACAACTCGCTGCCTGCGGCTTGGCGGACGCGACGGGTTCGCTCATTGGACGATCGTCGGATCTGTCGCTCCACGGTGCCTGATCTACTCGCACGAGTTTGGCTGGGACCGTGCCCGCGACCCGATTTGGCCGCGTTTGGAAAAAGTGTTCGGACTTTACGACGCACGCGATCATCTGGATGTGGCCGCCGGGCGTGGAAATTTGAAAGGTCGTCCGCCTGAGAACACGCATTGCAACAATGTTGGAGTGTTCCATCGTCGCAAGTTCTATCCGCACTTGCAGCGTTGGTTCCGTATGAAGCCGCCCGTCGAGGAGTTTCAGCAGCGCCGCGCCACAAAGGAGTTGATGTGCCTCACGCCGGCAGCCGTGAAGAAGCTCGAACCGCAACCGGTCTACAGGCTCGCCGGGAAGCTGGGAGCCGGCCGAGCGTCGAAGGCCAGACGCCAACTTCAATTGTTGGATACTGGCAGTCGCCGAAGGAAACTGCGTGACGATTGGTCACAGCTGTTAGGCAACGCCCAGCCGGAGGCTGGACCGAAGGTTGTTCGCACGCTGAAGAAGACGACGGATAACGTCGACATAGAGCGAGTGTTGCTGGAGGTCGAAGACGGAATCATCGTACCGGTCGTGCTCGTCCGAGCCGCCGCAAATAAATCAAAGGACGCGCCGACCGTAATCGTGTTCGCGCGTGCTGGCAAACAGCGGGTTCTGGCCGAACGTTCCAAACAAATCGGTGACCTGATTGCCGGCGGAGCCGTCGTGTGTCTACCGGATCTGCGAGGCACCGGCGAAACGCGCGCCGGAAGTTCCACGAACCGAGGCAGCACCAACACAACCCTTTCCTGCCGAGACCAAGTGCTCGGACAAACTTTGCTGGGTTCACGGTTGCGGGATCTACGCAGCGTGCTGCGATACCTGCGTGACCGCAACGATGCCGGTGGCTCTGTCTCGCTGTGGGGTGATTCTTTGGCGAAAATGAATCCGAAAGACCGCAGCAAAGTCGTACCGCTTGGTGTGGACAATCCCAATGTGCATGCCGAACCAATCGGCGGGATGCTCGCGCTGCTTTGCGCGTTATTCGAAGATGATGTCGATGCGGTTTATGCGAGCGGCACCTTGGCGAGTTTCCACTCGCTGCTGAACAGTCAGTTTCTCCGCGTACCGCATGACACGGTGGTTCCTGGCGCGTTGGCAGTGGGCGACATTTCCGACATTGCCTCCGCCATCGCGCCACGTCCTTTGAAGATGGAAAACCTGATCGACGGCATGAACCGATCCGTCTCGGCGGACAATCTTCGATCAACTTTCTCGGTCACGAAGGACGCATATCGCTACGCCAAGGCAGGCGACCGGCTATCGCTTTCGGTGAAGAAAAAGAATGAGTCAGCAGCGTGGTTGTTGTCGCACATCAAGAAGTAAACAAACCAACGCCGAAGACTCGATGAAACACATTGCTAGCGGAGCATGAGGTATCGCAAGAACGCTCGGGTCTGCAGAGCCACGCTACAAAGGAGAGAATTCATGTCTCGGAAACTTTTCGCTTTCGTCCTCTTGTTATGCGCATGCGTTTCAACGCCGACGGCAGCGCAGCAGCCACAGCCCATCCCGGCGAAACAGTTCGACGGGCTCCATGCCATGTTCAAGACCCAGCCGGGCGAATCGAAGTTTTGGAAACTCCCGTGGATGATCCAACTGGATGAGGCGATCGAGAAAGGCGCTGCTGAAGGAAAACCGATCTTCGTGTGGTGCGGCGCAGGCGGAGCGCCGGTCGGAGTTTGCTGAGCGGCCGGATCGGCGGGCCGTGCGCCTGCTTTTTGGACCGATGAAATGGTCAAATTTCTGGAAGAACATTTTGTCCTGGCCACCGTTGATGCGCGACATGAACGGAGCCGGAAAGACTGGGCAGGCGATTTCGTTCGCAAAACCCGCTGCGTGACCTTCACGGCGTCCGGTCGAAAGTGCGCCGTGACCGCTGGTGGCAAAGTGCTGGGAAACATCCACAGCCTAAAATCACTTGAAAAGGCCTGGAAGGCCCTGCCTAAATCCGAACGCACGCCAGGAGCGGTGAAGGTCGGCGACCGGCGGACGATTGACCGTGCGCTGGAGCCGCCCAAGGGGGTCTTGGTATTGCGCACCTATACGCGACAGCTTGAGCGCAAGGACGATGGCACGTTGCGTTATACCACGCCGGAGGATTACCCCGCGCCCGAACCGGCGGGCACGCGGTCCGGCTCGCCACGCCGTGAGGCCGCGCGTTTTCGTGAGGCGGGCCACGATTTTCTGTGGATCCCGCCGTCCGAATGGCGAGCGTTGATTCCGAAGAGTCCGAGAGTGGGAGATCGCGGCCCGGTTCCGGTCACGCTCAAGCTTCGCGTGCTGCGTTATCACCTGGACCCCGAGCGTGGGCTGGGCGAGGCGCAGTGGTTTACCCGCGCCGGCCTGGATGACGGCAGCTTGGATTGGATCGTCGAGTCCGCCTCGCCCAAAAAAGTTCGGCTGCGATTGGAAGGACACGCAACTCTCCGCCACAAGGGTGGTCGGCTTGGGCCGACGGCGTACACCCCCTCGCTACTCGGATACCTGACTTATGACATTCGTCAGCGGCAGGTTATCGACTTGAAGATGATCGCCCTGGGTAACGTACTCAACACACCGCGTGGCGTGCGGCCGGGACTTCATCCGCTCGGCATCACCTTCGAGTTGGTGCCTGACCCCGTTGAGGCCGAACAAGTCGTTCCGCGCGGCGGCCGCGACAACGTTGAACGATATCTCAACATCAATGTGCGGTAGAAAACCAAGAAACGAAAGCAAGCCTGAAGCATGTGGCTGCCGTGACACCGCAGACCGGAGGAACTGGATGTAGATTGGCTCTTCGTATCTCGGTCGACAACACCGAGAGCAGCTCACTTCGACGCTCAGGTCGCGCAAACCGAAGTAGATTGGCGTATTCACGGCTGTCATCTATTCGACTGCGCGTTGGTGAGGAACTCTAGCCACCTCCTGAATCAGAATAGTAGTTCAATAGTTATTCCGGACCGCCGCGACTTTCGCAGCGCGAAGAGTGAAGAACGCAGCCTACGATGAATTCCCTTGCTCGTTTGGGCTTAGATCAAATCAACGGCGAGAACTCTTGGCGAGCCCCTAATCGCTGCTGCTCTCGGTTTACGATGCGGGCCTGGATGGTGAACAAGAGATTGCCAGGACTGAAGGATCGGGGTTCTTATCGATAATGCCTCAAGGGGCTCACGCCCAATTGCGTCTCTCGGCCAAAAGACCGTAGATTGTGGTGGTGAAAGCCTCCATTTTTCTGGTCTCTACACTTCGTGTACATTCCTTGCCCCTTCGGACGGAGCATTTCCCCCTGCGGGCCGAGACGTCGAAGCCAAATGAGGCGGTCGTCACGTCGCGTGTTGGCGGGACGGTGAAGTCGTTTGAGCCGAAGGCGGCGTAACGAAGCCTCGGCCGTGATTGATCGTTTCAAGTGGACGCAAAGTCCTGCCTCACTAGGGAGTTGGCGAATGGCTACTTTCTTGCCCTGTACGGCATCACGCAACTCGTGCTTGCGTTGCACGTATCCCGATGCGATAATCCAAATCGTGGTCGGCCGCTGTCGGAGCGAATCGGAGCCTTAGAGCCCGTCGCTTGACAAGGAGACGTGTTATGAGCTTGAAATCACCAGGTGCGGTCCTACTCATCTCGTGTTACGAGCTTGGGCATCAGCCGATGGGCGTCGCCTTGCCGCTCGGTTTTCTTGAGCGGGCCGGTTATCAGCCGCACGCGATGGACATTGCCGTGGAGTCGTTCGACTATGAAAAGGCCGAACGGGCGAGCTTTGTCGGCATCTCGGTGCCGATGCATACGGCTCTGCGATTGGGCGTGCGGGTGATCAACCTCCTTCGCGAGATCAACCCCGACTGCCACATCTGTTGCTACGGCCTTTACGCCGCGCTCAATTCGGACTATC
>Ga0114996_10008087_pt1 | contig 11765 bp, 7 predicted proteins | sample ArcticOcean_MG_C_4_FD_87039 | JGI IMG/M metagenome (GOLD analysis project Ga0114996, IMG submission 87039) | Marine microbial communities from western Arctic Ocean - ArcticOcean_MG_CB4_134 | ecosystem: Environmental > Aquatic > Marine > Oceanic | place: Arctic Ocean: Canada Basin | collected... | reverse complement strand
GCAGGGGACCTCACGACCGGAAGTGCGATTCGTCTCCGATTCGTCCTTGTTTTCGGTAGGTTCCCCCAGATTGCCTCATCGTCGCGTTTGAGTCCAAGCGGTCCCTTCGGCCGGGAATTGCTGTTGAACGGTTGACCTTCTGCTCCCTGCCGCCATTGTGTGGCTGGCTGATTTACGACAATTGCAGCGGATTTGCCTAGGGATTTTGACATTTTGACTTAATTGGGCTAGCTTGTTGGACCGTTCTTTTCAGGGTTGAGCACTATTCGTTTCATTCCTCTTTGAGAGGCAGGTCTCATGAGTCGGATCAAGGTTCTCACGCGCAGGCGCTGGTCCAGAGCATTTACTCTGATCGAACTGCTGGTCGTCATTGCGATCATAGCGATTCTGATCGCATTGCTGCTGCCGGCCGTGCAGCAGGCTCGGGAGGCTGCTCGACGTTCTCAGTGCAAGAACAATCTCAAGCAGGTCGCACTGGCACTGCACAACTATCACAGCACGTCAAATACGTTTCCGCAGGGGCAGTCTCGAAATGGACCAGGCAGAGGCGCCTCCTGGTGTTGCGGTGGCAATTGGCGCGTGATGATTCTGCCGTATATGGATCAGGCACCTGTCTATTCGAGGATCGATTGGGCCGGCGCCTACAGCTTCGGTGGCAGCACCAATTACGCGCGTTATGCAGGTGGGGCCGAAGTGTTCGCAGGGCTCACGATGACGACATTTGTTTGCCCATCCAGCACGCTGGTGCCGAATGACTCTTCTGTCATCAACAACCCCCAACTGGGACAGGGCCATCACTATGTTGGAGTGTCCGGCGCGATGGGAGTGGGCAGCTTCGGTAACGTGACCTGTGACTACGGGGGAATCGTTCGCGGCAATGGTATTATGGGTGTCAATCGGAATTCGAGGATGGCCGATATTACTGACGGCAGCTCAAATACGATTATTGTGGCTGAGCAGTCTGCCCGCGTGAATGTCAGCGGCACGGACAAAAACTTAACGAACAATTACTACGGCGGCTGGTCGGGCTATGCCGGACCCCAGGCGACTGACCGCGTCGGACGCCCCCACTGGGGAGCCGGCACTACGTGCATCCGGTACAAAATCAACTTAGGCAATGGCAGAAATAAGCCTGTGAGCGCAAGTTCTATTCCTGGAGCGGACAACACGTGGGACTTCAACACGATCGTCAATTCGTTCCACACCGGCGGGATTCACGTCGGCCTGGCAGATGGTAGTGTCCGTTTTCTGTCGGACAGCATTAACTTCACGACTTTCAACAGGCTTGGGTCAATGAATGATGGGGATGTGGTCGGTAACTTCTGATCTCTTCAACGAATGAGTTGCACACACCGGCTGGACCGTACTGTTCAGGTCCGGCCGTTTTTTTCTGACAGTTTCCCCACATAGACGATGGGATTATGGGATGAGACCGAGTTTGAAGTCCTGGCGGTTTGGCCTCACGGCACTTGTGTTGTCTCTACTGACAACGGGTTGTGGCTCTGGCAACAACCAGGAGGGTCCCACCGGAGAAGTCGAAGGCACTGTTACGTTGAATGGAGAGCCATTAGCTGGCGGGGGAATCTCTTTCTACGACGCGGAAACGGGTAACTCAGTCGGTGGAGCGATCGTAAACGGTACATTCAAGTTCTCGGAATCTGTCCCAGCAGGCGAATATCTGGTTGCTGTTCAGCCGCCACCACCGCCCCAACCGGACGACCAGGCCTCTGGTGAGCTGGCCAGTGTCGTTGATGTTATTCCGGATGGATACAAGGACGGCAGCACGTCAGGGCTTGTTGCGACCGTCGTTGAGGGACCGAATTCACTCGACTTCAAATTGTCTGAAGATGGCCCCAGTCAGGCATCCGGTGACGAAGTAACACCGTAGTCGTATACCATTGGTGGTTGGAGGCAGGTGTCGGCGACGGGCTGGTCCTGTCGACGACTCATTGAAAGAGATCGTTGATAGTCGCGTCGTGGTGATCCGTCGATTGGTGTTGGTGGCTTTGCCACCCCGGCGCTCCATGTTCAGGCAAGCCAACCGCATGTGATGTCCGCTCAAGACGACCACCAGACGCGAGCCGAGCGATATGCAGCTCAAAGACGTAGACGGTCATTAGTGATTCTACGGCTGGGTGGTGCTCTGATCGGTGGCGTCGTCGTGGCAGTTCTCTGGTGGAATCGAGCGACACACTTCACGACTGCCGATCACCTGACTCGGGCTCAGGCAGCATTTGAAGAGAGTGATTTCGCAGCGGCGCGCCGGCAGGCCGCGCTGGTCCTGAAACGGGATTCCCGGAACGTTGCGGCCCTGCTCCTTGACGGTAAGTGTCTGGAAGCGATTGGGCGCAGTGCAGCGGCTGCAAGAGCTTTTGCAAAGGTTCCGGATGGACATCGGCCGTTTTCCTGCGAGGCAGGCTGGCGCCGCGGACGCATTCAGTTGATGTCACTGGGGCAGCCTGCGGAAGCCGAACAGTCTTACCGTCGTGCCCTTCGAGACGATCCAGAATCCATAGAGGCGCACCAGGGGCTGGCTGTCGTCTACGGGTTGTCCGGCCAGTGGTGGCGCCAGATCCCTCACCGGTTGGCAATGATCCGCGCGGACAAACAGCGGCGCGTCGACCTCTTTTCGATGGCACTCGCAGAGAATTCGATGGAGGTCTCTCTCGACGTCGCTCGTTTGCGACAGGTGTCTCCGGATGACCCGCTGGTCCTGCTTGCAGCGGCGCGTCTGGCCGTCGAAGAGGAAGAGTATCAAACTGCGGCGACAATGCTGCAATCCTGCATTCGCACCGTGCCCGAGCTGTTTCAGGCCCACGTTCGACTGGGTGAACTTTACCACGAGTCAGGCAACGAGCGGGAATTTCAGGCGTGGAGTCGAAGTCTGCCTGCGGCTGCGAACGCGCACCCCACGACCTGGGTGTTGCGTGGCAAATGGGCGCTGATTCACTCCACTCCGGAAGTTGCATTGCGTTGTTTTTGCGAGGCGATCGAAAGAGACGCGAACCAGCCGGACGCACTGTACCAGGCCGGCCAGATCCTCACTGCGATGCGGCGTGACGAGGATGCATCCCCGTTCCTGCAGAGATCCCGAATACTGCAGGAGTTTCTAAACACCGCGAAGATCGTTGACGCCGACGACGACCTGATGGCGATGCAACGTGTCGCCGCGCTTGCGGAAAAGCTGGGCAATACGTGGGAAGCGTATGGATGGTCGGCGCTGGCGATGTTGCATCCTCAACAACCGGCCTGGGCGAAAGAGGCAGTCGGGCGAATGAGGCCGCGATTAGCAAAACTCGCGTTGAAGCGAACGGAAGCGAAGTTCAACCCGACGGTGAATCTCGACTATCGGTTGTTCCCCCTGCCATCTATTTCGGCTCCTGAAGCTGACTCAGTGCCAGATGTAGTTCTGAACGATTCACTTCGAAGATTCTCGTTTGACGATCAGGCGGCTGCGGCTGATATCACGTTTCAGTACTTCAACGGATCGAGGGCTGTTCAGAACGGGATGAAGTACATGTACGAAGTCATCGGCGGCGGTGTTGCAGTGCTGGATGTCAACTGCGACCTGCAGCCTGATCTGTACTTCACTCAAGGGTGTCACTGGCCGGTTGATGAAACGCGTTTTGAGCACCTCGACCGCCTGTACGTCAATCAGGGAGATCAGCGATTCGTCGACGTCACCGAGTCGTGCGGGATTCGTGAAAATCGATTCAGTCAGGGAGTTTCCGCGGGCGACTTTGATTCTGATGGTTTCCCCGACCTGCTGGTGGCCAACATCGGTCGAAACCGTCTCTATCGAAACAACGGAGACGGAACATTCTCCGATGTCAGTGTCGACGTGGGATTCACCCGTGACGACTGGACGACCAGTTGTGCCATCTCGGACCTGACCGGGGACGGACACCCGGAGCTGTATCTCGTCAACTATCTCTCAGGGACCGATGTGTTTACTCGGACTTGTGGCGAGCACGGTCAGGCAACGTGCCTGCCGCAGCATTTCGACGCTGCCGATGACCGCCTTTTCTGGAACGCGGGTGACGGGAGTTTTCAGGACGTCACCGAAAGTTCCGGCATCACGGTTGCTGACGGTAAGGGCCTGGGCATCGCTGTCGCATCATTCGATGGTTCCAATCGTCCGCACGTATTCATCGCAAATGACACCGTGATGAATTCTTACTTCGTGAACCAGACGGTCAATCCGGACGGTCCACCCCGGTTTCGCGAACAGGCGTTAATCACGGGCCTCGCCATGAACGCCGCTGGCCGCGTGCAGGCGTGCATGGGCGTGGCTGCGGGAGACGCTGATGGCGACGGAGAAGCCGAATTGTTCGTCACCAACTTTCACGGAGAGGCAAACTCATACTACCAACTCTCAAGCGGGGCATTTCAAGAGGTGGCAATGAAGAACGGCCTGCGGCAACCGAGCCTGTCGAAGCTTGGTTTCGGGACTCAGTTTCTGGATGCGAACCTGGACGGCTGGCTCGACCTTCTGATCGCGAACGGACATATCGATGACTTCAGCGAAGACGGCCGGACGGAATACCAGATGCAGCCACAGTTCATGGCCAACATCGGGAAGGGACGATTTCGTGAAGTCGATTCGTCGACACTCGGCCGTTACTTTGAAAGCCGCTTTCTCGGGCGTGCGCTGGCGCGGCTCGATTGGAATGGTGACGGACGCGAAGATGCCGTTGTATCTCACCTGGACGCGCCGGTTGCCCTGCTCACAAACACCGTGCAGGAACACGGCGGGTTTGTGACACTGCGTTTGCGAGGTGTTCAATCGAGCCGCGACGCAATCGGATCGATAGTTCAGGTACAGCTGAAGGACCGTACGATCACGCGTCAGTTAATGGCCGGTGACGGTTTTCACGCCTCAAACGAACGGAGTCTGGTTTTTGGACTCGGTGTCGACAAAGTCGTCCAGAACCTGACCGTGCGCTGGCCATCCGGGCGTCGTGAGGAATTCACCCAACTGCCTGTGAACACGCATTGGATTGCGATCGAGGGGGCCGGTGAGTTGTTTCAAGTGGATTTGCGATGAGAATCCACGTGGCGCTGCAGTTGACCATGTCCACGCACTCTTGAGGCCTGAATCGCAATGAGCGAGGCGGCTGAAAACAGCCGAAGTCGGCACCTTTCACGCCGCCGATTCCTGGCAGCAATGGCGTTCCTGTCGACAGTCTCGCTCGGGATGTACCTCCTTCTGCGTCCCAGCGTCGAAACGCTCCTTCAGGAAAGCCAGCGGCACTTCGATATGGGTGACTGGCAGGAGTCGCTCGACATGTCCGAGGTTGTCCTGGCACGCGACGCGGGGTCGGTTGCGGCGCTGGTCCTGGCAGGCGACGCGTGTTTCTCGCTGGAAGAGTACGACCGGGCGCTGGCGTATTATCGTCAAGTTCCGGTTGGGCCGTCAGCCAGCGCCATTCACGCTCGGTTTCGGTGTGGGCGGATTGAGTTACATCATGTCGCTGACACCGCCAGAGCCGAAGCGAGTTTTCGTGCCGCGCTGAGTCATGAGCCCGAAAACCCGAACGGGTTGTTTCAACTGGTCAGCCTGCTGGGTATCCAGGCACGGCAACAGGAAGCCGTTCCGTTCGTGTTGCGACTTTTCCGGCAAGGCGTCTTCCACGAGGACCTGCTTGGATTATTGGATTCGCCGGGCTCGGCGCTGTTCAATCTCAGTGAGCTGAATCGCTATAGCCGAGTCACACCCAAACATCCGGCGGTCCTCATCGGTCTGGCCTGGCACGCGAGGAATTCTGGACAGACCGAAGAAGCCATTGAACTCCTGACCGAATCGGTCCGGTCGAAACCGCCGATTCCCGAATCGCGCATTGCTCTGGCGATGTTGCTGTGGGAAACGAGTCAATTCGTACGTGTGCAATCACTGCTGGCCGAAGAACAAACGTGTTCGATCAGCGATCCACGTTTGTGGGTTGTTCGCGGAAAACTGGCCGAACGCAACGGTCAATCTCTCGCAGCCGTGCGGTGTTTCTGGGAGGCCTCGCAGCAGAGCCCGACTGATCGAACCGCTATGTACCAGTTGTATCAATATCTGATTCAGTCGGGCGATGAGCCGCGTGCGAAGTTACTGCAGGAACGTTTGCAGCAACTGCAAACGCTACGTGAGCAGCGCGACCTTGTTGTTTCGACAGAGCATTCCACCAGTCAGCCCATCAGGCAGCTTGTCATCGGTCTGGAACGCGTCGAGCGACTGTGGGAAGCATGGGGATGGTGCATCATCGCAAATGACCGGTTCCCCGCTGCTGGGTGGGCCATGCAACGAGCCACCGCGCTGCGTGAATCGTTGCAGTCAGCACCACTCACGGTGGTTTGTCGCAGCAATCGATCACTGGCGATTGACTTGTCGCATCTTCCATTGCCGCAGTGGAATTCAAAGTCGCAAGACGGCCCCCCGTCTCCGGATGGGTCCGACAAAGTGGTGTCCTTTCGCGACGACTCACGTTCGGCCGGGATTCACTTCCAGTACTACAACAGCCCTTCGACAGCCGGCGAAGGGCAGCGCATGTACGAATTCAATGGCGGCGGATGTGGCGTCCTGGACTACGACATGGATGGCTGGCCTGACCTGTACTTCACACAGGGATGCCAATGGGCCAGGCGCGACGAGCGCTCCGAGCACGTCGACCAGTTGTTCCGGAATTCCGGCACCGGCAGTTTTGACGACGTGACCATGTTGGCAGGCATTTTCGAGAGTCGCTTCAGCACGGGGATCACCGTCGGCGATTTCGACAACGACGGTTTTCCGGACCTCTACGTTGCGAATATCGGACGGAATCGGCTGTATCGAAACAACGGCGACGGGGTGTTTGAAGACGTTACGAACGAAGCAGGAGTCGACGATCCGCGCTGGTCAACGAGTTGTGTCCTGGCGGACCTTAACGGAGATTCGCTGCCCGATCTTTATTCGGTCAATTACCTGACCGGCGAATCTGTGTTTGAACGCGTCTGTCAGCATGAAGACGGTCGCCCGCGGATTTGCTTGCCATTTCACTTTCCGGCCGCACAGGATCAGTTGTTCCTGAACATGGGTAACGGACGATTCTCCAACGTCACCGAAGAGTGCGGCGTTCAGGTTCCGAATGGAAAAGGGTTGGGCGTTGTTGCTGCCGATTGGGGAGGCGACGGCCGCCTCAGTCTGTTTGTGGCCAACGACACGGTTGGAAATTTCCTGTTTGTTAATGACGGTACGTCCGAAAGTGGAATCCCGCGATTTGTGGAAAGCGGGCTGATGGTCGGAGTGGCCGTCAACGGTGACGGCAAGGCCGAAGGCTGCATGGGGATCGCTGCTGGTGATGCGAATGATGACGGCAGTCTGGATTTGTTCGTCACGAATTTCCTGCGTGAATCCAACACTCTGTACCAGTCCCTGGGAGACATGACGTTTGACGACGTCACGCAACGGGTGGGGCTTGCGGAACCCGGGTGTAACCTGCTGGGGTTCGGGACGCAGTTCCTCGATGCCGATCTCGACGGTCATCTCGATCTGTTAGTCGCGAACGGTCACATCGATGACTATCGTCGATACGGTCGGCCCTACCGGATGCCCGCACAGTGCTTCGTGAATAGCGGGAACGGCCGGTTCATCGAGCAGCCGGCGAATCAGTTGGGGCCGTATTTCAGCCGTAAACTACTGGGCCGCGGGTTGGCTCGAGTCGACTGGAACCGTGACGGCCTGGAAGACGCAGTGATTTCACATCTCGATCAACCCGCCGCTTTGTTGACCAACACGACGGAACAGCCAAGCCAATTCGTAGCCGTTCGATTGCGCGGCGTTGAATCATCGAGGGACGCCATCGGGACGACGGTCGTTGTCCACACACAGGACCGCACCATCATGCGTCAACTGACTGCCGGTGACGGCTATCAGGCCAGCAACGAGCGACGATTGGTTTTCGGCCTTTCGGACTCCGCGAGCGTGAAGCGGATTGACATCGCGTGGCCGTCAGGGAAGCTCGCCTCCTACGCCGATCTGGAAGCGGACGCCGACTACCTCGTGATCGAGGGAGCCGAACGCGCGTACCAGCTTGATGGGCCTGGTTTTTGAATTCCGAAGAAGGTGGCAGTGAAGAATGAATCGGCGTGGAGCATTTCATCGCTTGTTAGCGTCCGTTCGAACGCCGACGGGATAATAGTGGGCTAAACCTCATATTCTGATGACTCAGTCTGGCAATAGAACACCACTGGAAATTGTTCCTGAAAGAGAGAGTGATTCGTGACGGGTGAACCAGTTAAGCCCCGGGAGCAGGATCGACGCATCGAGACGGCTAAGCCGAGGCGGGCTCTGATCACTCTGTTGTTGCTTGCCGTGGCGATTCCGCCGCTCACATACTTTTCAAAGCCGCTGGTGCGTTCGCTGAAATCTCCGCTTCCGCTGCATTCCGGCGGAACGTCGTTTCCCGAATCGAATCGGCAGTTTGAGCAACAGTCGATCGGTCCGGAACCAGCATGGAATGCGCAAATCACCAACGTGCAGATGGTTGATCTTGATCAGGACGGACTTCTTGACGTGGTTGTTTGTGACGCTCTGCGCAGCCAGGTGATCTGGTATCGCCAGCATCCGCGGGGGGATTGGGAAGAACATGTGCTGGGAAACGATCTGCTGGTTCCGGCACATGCGACCGTCGCGGACCTCGATCAGGACGGAGACCAGGACGTGGTTGTCGCGATTCTGGGTGACCTGTTCGGAACGGATCGTTACTCGGGCCGCGTCGTCTGGCTCGAGCAGACTGCCGATGGATTCGTTTCGCATGTGATTCTTGATGACGTGCGTCGTGTTACGGACGTTCGTGTCGGGGACCTCGATGGCGACCACGACTTTGACATCGCGGTCGCTGTGTTCGGGTACAGCATCGGACAGATTATGTGGCTGGAAAACCGCGGCGGCGGAGCATTTCGCGATCACGTCCTGCTGCATGCTCCAGGCACGATTCACGTTCCACTTGCCGACTTCGACGGCGATGGCGACCTTGATATTGCGGCCGTTGTGTCGCAGGAGGAAGAAGAGATTTGGGCGTTCGAAAACAAAGGCGGCGGCGCTTTCCATTCGCGCCGCCTTTACGTCACGGACAATTTCGACATCGGCAGCGCCGGGCTCGTTCAGGACGACCTCGACGGTGACGGTGATCCGGATTTGATCTGGCCGATGGGTGACAATCTGGAATATGAGTTTTCTTACCCGCAGCCTTATCACGGATGTATCTGGTTCGAGAACAAAGGGGACTGGAAATTCGAGCCGCACAGGATTGCCAATTTCGGCGGCGCTTACGCCGCTGCTGCTGGCGACATTGATGGTGACGGTGACCGCGACGTGGTTCTGGTCAGCATGGTCAATGAATGGCAGAAACCGGGGAATCCATGCATCGTCTGGCTGGAGAACGATGGTTCGCAGCAATTCGATGTGTGGCAGATTGCCCACCGACCGACTCATTTGACCACCGTCGCCTGCGGGGACCTGGACGGCGACGGCCGCGACGACATCGTGGCCGGTGTGATGAAAAAGATGCTGAAACACACTGACCGGGATGGCCGCGTCATCTCCTGGCGATCGGGAGAGCAGGAATGAAGATGCTCACAAGGCTGCTGCAGGCATGTGTTGCGATCGAGACCCTGGGCGCAGCCCTCGTCGTTGTTGTGTGGCTGCGTGATCCGGTACCGTCGCGATCGGCTCTCGCTCACTTCCATCCGGCAACAGCCGACGGGATTCGCTCGCTCGAACAGACCGTACGCGACAGCGGTACTGCCGACAATTGGCTGACTCTGGGTAAAGCGTACCTTGCTGCCGGCTGTTTTCCACATGGAGAATACTGTTGCGAACAGGCCGCGCGCGACGACGTGGCGTCATTCGAGGCACTCTACTGGTGGGGTGTGGCACTCAATCAACTGGGCGAAACGTCGCAAGCAATCGAGAGATTCCAACAGGCACTTCTGCTGGCCGACAACCACGCATCCGTTAACGAGGCCCGAGCGCGTTGCTGGTACGGAATTGGCCGAAATCTGCTGCGGCAGGAGGACGCGGAAAATGCGGAATCAGCATTTCGTAAAGCGGGCGACTATCTGCCGGCTCGTCATCAACTCATCCGGATCCTGGTTCATGAAGATCGCGACAGCGAAGCAATCCAGATCCTGGACGAACTGGTTTCCCGCTATCCCAACGAGAGCACGTTCTATCAACTGCGGGCTCGATCGCGCGAACAGACGGGCGACACCGCTGGAGCATTCGAGGACAGGACGCATGTTGAACGTGCATCGGACCGCTTGCGGTCGGACTCGATCATCGCGGAATTGCAGTTTGAGTTTGGGGCAATCGGGTTGAATCGACAACTCAGAAAATGTAGCAGCCTGGCGGCTGAGCAACCTCAGCAAGCCGTGACGTGTTTGCGAGAGCTGCTGTCGACGGGATGGCGAACCGAACTCGCGGAAATGCTTGTCGAAGCGGAAATTCGAATCGGAAATGCCCAGCAGGCCGTCGACCTTCTGAATGAATTGATGCAGCGTGATGGAACCACGCCCGAGCGACTGGCGCAACTTGCATATGGCCACCGATGGCTCGATCAAGACGATGCGTCCTTTCTTCTGCTCAAACGTGCTGCTCAATTGATGCATGTTGAATCCGTCCACGACGGTCTCAGCCAGGGTTACCTCACCCGTGGTGAAACCGAGCTGTCCAGCAAGCACCGGGCGTTAGCGACATTGACAGGTGGGATCGCCGCGTTTCGCGAAAACCGCATCCTTGAGGCCCGCGCGCAGCTGCAACAGGCGTTGCGACTTGATCCTGAACTGTCCAACGGATGGTTCTACCTTGCCGAATGCCATCGTGTGCGGGGACAGGTCGGGGATGCGCTCGATGCGCTCAGGAAGTGTTTGCAGATTGATCAGAACCACGGACGCGCCCGATCACGGCTCAGGGGATCGAATCCGGAGGATCAACCCGCTGGTTCATGACCGAGCGGCCCGATGTCTGGCTGCGGCCGACTGAATCAACATCCCGTCTCCAGGAATGAAGGTCCCCACCGTGGGTGAAGTCAAGGAAAGTACAATTGAAACGCTGCAAACAGTGCGACGCACCGCTGCCGATAAACGGTACACACTGCAATCGATGCAGTGCTCCGCGTGATGATATTGGAGAACAGGAGCACCAACGACAGAACCGCGGTCCATTCGTGACATTCATGTGTTGGGTTCTCGGCACGTTTTTCAGTCTGACTTTGGTCCTGTGGTTTGCCGCGTGCGCCGCTCTGGGTGCCGGGGCTGGGTATCTCGCATTCTCAATGGGGCTCAGCAAGATTGTCTGTTGGATAGTCGCCGCCGTTGTGACCATCTTTCTCTATGGTCTGTCGTGGCTTGTGCTTGTTTTCCGAGATTGATGGCAGTCTTGCGAATGTTCACCTCAGCCAGCGGCCTTCGCTCCCGTGTGGATTGGCGTCGGCCTGGTTTCCAGCGTCCGATTCATCCAGAAACTTCCTGGACACGCCCGGCTCGGAACCACGACGATCTATGCGAAGGTCGCAATCGGCAAACGATCGCGTCAATCGACGCCGAGTGTCCCGGAAAACGACCGACACGACCTTGACCGAGCAAATGGGGTCCATCTGGCTTTGCCGTGGGTTTGTCCCGGATTGTTGGGTGTCTCAAGTTCCTGCACTCAATGTCCGGGAGCGGACGCCCAGGAATGCATGACCCCTGATGGGCGTGATCCCTTTACGTGGCGGTGGTTATGCTGACGTAAGTTGTTGTTG
>Ga0114996_10008086_pt1 | contig 11765 bp, 7 predicted proteins | sample ArcticOcean_MG_C_4_FD_87039 | JGI IMG/M metagenome (GOLD analysis project Ga0114996, IMG submission 87039) | Marine microbial communities from western Arctic Ocean - ArcticOcean_MG_CB4_134 | ecosystem: Environmental > Aquatic > Marine > Oceanic | place: Arctic Ocean: Canada Basin | collected... | reverse complement strand
TCTTGATTCAAATGAGCCGTTATCAGACTCATCCGCCATATATGGTGGAGTGCATTAGGACCCTTGAATCTTCGTGGTAGTACACTGACGTATGGTTCAGGTTTACCGAATGCCTCCGTTCCCATAGGAACGGACTTCTCACAGGGGAATCCTTCATGACCGCCGCATAAGGCAGCATGAACGAGCAGAATGGTGGACGCATCAGCTTTTTTTTCCAACGACCAGATGATTTCCATCCTCCTTGTCGTCGTGCTGCTGCTGGTATCCAAACTTCGTGACATGCTCGACTCGAGCGGCCTAATGGCTGCCATGGGGGTTGGACTCACCGTTTCTCTCCTCGGGCACTGGACCTGGCTGGTAATCCTCGTGACCTTCCTTTTCATCGGCTCCTTGGCGACTAAGTGGCGCTTTGAGGAGAAGCGAGCATTATCGATACAGGAGTCCAACGAGGGAACAAGGGGCTGGCGCAATGTGATGGCGAACGGCGCGGCGGCCTCGTTGGTCGCAATCCTGAGTTGGTTTGGCGAAGGAGATTGGTACTACCTAGCCGTATCCTGCAGCATCTCAGTGGCGCTGTCTGACACGCTGGCCTCGGAGATAGGCAGCCTTGATGTGAGGACTCGAAGCATCATCACCCTCGAAGCGGTCCCACCCGGGACCAATGGAGGAATGTCCCCGACAGGCACGGTGGCCGCGCTACTCGGTGCTCTGATTATCGCAGGAGGGGCAGTCTTGCTTGCTCCAGTCGTCGGCGAGTCGATGAGCGCCACCAGCATCTTCGTCACAGTTACACTCGTAGGTTGGTTAGGCTGTCAAGTCGATTCGGTACTCGGCGAACTTCTTGAGAACAAGGGGTACATTGGAAAGCACACAGTGAACTTCCTAGCAACCCTTTCAGGGGTTGCAATGGCCGTTGTTGTAGCTTTCAGGATCCTGTAACATCAAGACGTGGGGTTTGTACTGTACGAGATGAGGACAAGGCCATGGGAGAAGGAGCAAACGTATCTAGGACAGGCGTCCTAATTGCCCTAGCCCTGCTTCTGATGATGACTTCAGCCGTATCGATGGCGAATGCCCAGAATATCGAGGAGGTCGAAGGACCTGGAATTAACTGGACTCTCCCTGACAGTCACATGCTGTATCTGAAGGGAACCGAGGAGCAGCCGTTTCTAGATCGTAACTGGACCACGAACACTGGTCAGCCCCTAGGCAAGGCCGAGTTCACTAGGACCAGTTCCACCCTCAATCCTAACCTAATCAACATCCAATCGGCTCCGCTAGCAGAGTCGTTCAGGTTTGAGGGCAACATCACAGTGCGGCTGTTTGCATCTCTGGACTCGACTAACGACGGCTGCAGACTCACCAACGTGCTGCCCGGGGCCGCGGGTGCCGAGACCTCATTTTCTGTGACTTTGTCTCTTGGTAGCAATGTGGTTCTAGATAACGTTCAGACCAATTCATTGCCGATGGAGGAGTCATACCTCTCAGCCCACGAATTCACTGTACAGGCGTCCGATGTCAACGTCTCGCTTTCATCGAGTGACCTCATCTCCTTGCAAGTTGATGTGCAGCACGACTGCTTGCAGCAGGGAGTGCTGTGGTGGGGGACCTATGACGCGACCTCGGGAATCATATTCGATGGAGAGGTTATCGATCCGCAGCTGGATTACAACATCGATTCTAACAGGATGGTAAGGGTAGAGTTCACACCGATATCGCCTTGGGGGCCAGGAGACTTCGATGGCCAAGTACTCGAGATCGTCGGGCCGCTGGACTGGGATGAGATGGTCCATGGCTTCGGCAAGGAGGACCAGCGAATGGAACATTTCGAGACCCCTCATGGGACGAGGACTGGCGAGGCTAACAGGACGATTTTCACTTGGTCCTCAGAGAAGCCACTCATCCCAGGGAAGTACATGATTGACGCCTGTTTCACAGTCACTGACCAGGATCCGGGAGAACTGTGCGATGCAGTAGGCGTGTTGCGCTTTGAGGTCCTGAAAGATCCCAAACCAATGTTGGCCGCGATGTGGGCTGCGGTCGTGGTCCCACTGGGCATAATCGCATGGATTGGCGCCTCGATGAGAGAGGCCATGCTCCCTCTACAGACCTATGCGATACTACTTCTGCTTGCAATCACCGCTCTCGGTCCCGCTATGCACTTACCCGACATCGACAACAACGCCCCTAGGGAAGAGGGTGCCGCGCCCTCGTTTGCACTACTGTCTCACGATGGCGAACTGGTCAAGCTTTCCGATTTGATATCAGGGCATGACGCTGTCGTGGTCGGACTATTCAGAACCGGATCACCCAATGCAATCAGGCAGTTCGATGATTTCAGAGGAGCGCAAATCATCAGCGACTCGGATATCGCCTTCATCCAGATTGCCACGGGAGAAGGGATCCAATCTGTCGACCTGGACACTTATTCGTTGACTCTCAACGAGACATGGCCACTACTGATGGACGAGGCTGATGCTGCAGTGGGCAAGGCCTTCCCTAGCGGTGCGACGGACGCTGTTATCGTAATCGACTCAGCCGGCTTCGTCACAGATTGGCAGCCCGGTACTATGTCGGCACTGGAGATAGACGAGACTGTATCTTCGGCTTCTAGGGGTTCGGGGAACCACCCGTTGTCTCTGTTCTCAATCATAATTGGTACAGCATTGCTGCCTATGGTGGTTCTCGCTATGCCAAGGGACCGAGAACTCAAGGTGCACGATGAGCTACTGTTCCCCGGTGCTGGTTCATTCATGACTGCAGTGGCCGCTGCCGTCGGCTTTGGGATATGGGCACTACCCGTCGCCCTGATGGCCGCGTTCGGCTTTGGGGCCTTCTGGATATGGATTGAACTACTGCTTGCGTTGGTCATGGTGTATCATGGCCTCTCCGTCCTCTTGCGTGGTAGGATTCCTGAGGTTGAGTACCTAGTTACAGTGACGTACTCGCGGTTGCCCGAGGGATTCCGTGCATGGCGCGACCGTTCCAGTTTTGCTGAGGATGCCTATCTGGGGCTATGGCTGGCTTGGCTGCTGTGGCTGCGGACTCCGGCACTAATTCCGCAGGGAGTGGGCGCCGTAGCCCGCTCGGATATGTTGGGCATCCCGCTCTCCGTCCTGGCTATGCTGGGATTCCTCATCGCTGCTGGAGTCATTGTCAATCTGGCGCGCCTCATCGCTTTGGCACCCGGCAAACTCTCACGGGTGTTCGGCTGGCTTAGCGCGGGCATACGCCCGCGCGCGTGGGGTCTGGCGTCAGCAATCCTAGGGTCTTGGATCGCTCTCGCTCTTCTAGTGGGTCCAATCTTGGGCCCTATGTGAGTCTCATATTCGACCGACCGAGAGCATCATAAGAGCGAGGCCCTAGGGCGATGCACTCCTTAGGGGGTATAGTATAACCTGGTAGTACCGCGGGCTCCAGTTGCACGGGAATGACGACAAGTGGTTTTTCTGATGGCTTTGATGACCAACTGGAGCACCGACCTGTCGCAACCCGAGAGCGTGCGCATTCCGGGTGCACGCTAGGCGGAAGACACCCGCTGATCTGGGTTCAAATCCCAGTGCCCCCACCATTTTGGCATAGGCGTACAGCATTCCGAGCAACTCCGGCATAGGTTGGGTTGAAGGACTTCGCGTATTTCGCGTGACCCGATGGACACCAAGGCACTCAGCGCTGTCCTATGCGCTTTCCTGCTGGTCCCCCTAGCCGGGAGCGTAGCCCCTCCTCATCTGTCCGAAATAGACAGCGAGGGGCTGCAACTGATAGGGCAGGATCAGCAGATCACGACACCCGTCCAGGCTGCTGTCAGTTGGGCGAACCCAGGGCCATGGTGGACCTGGACATCCCTAGACTCCGACAGGAACAGCATCCACGACTCGTTGCAGACGGCTTCTGGCCCCGTCAATGTAGGCCTTTCATACGACGGGAGGATTACCGATTCAAACCGCTTTGATCTAGCTCTGGCGGGTCACGATATTCACCTAGAGCTCCTGTCAGTTGATGCTCTTCTGATCGGTGATGTCGATGCCTCCGAGGTGTACGCGCTATCACAGCTCGAAGGCGTGGTAATGGTCGAGCGCTACGGCTCGCTCGTTTTCTACGGCGACGTTCAGACTCCTGCGGTCAAGGCACGGAACTCCACGGAGTATCCAGTGGGAGCATGGAACCTCGGAGTTAGTGGACACGGGGTCAACATTGCACTAACTGACACTGGCGTTGACAACGAGCACCCCGGTCTTTCGGGAAAGTTCGTTGCTGGATACGATGCAGTTTGCTTTGTACATTCGGACCCTCAATGTATTCTTTCAGGAGGCAGGGAGGATGACGGGTCATTCGACCCCGACGACGGTAACCAGCACGGTACGGCATGTATGGGGATGGCCAGTGCAACAGGTTTGGAGCAGGATGGCAGTCAGTCTGAGTTCTATGGGGCAGCTCCAAATGCTTCCCTAGTCGACGTCCGAATTGGGACTGATGTTGGAGCAGGCCCATTCGAGAACTACTTGCTTGAGCAAGAGTTCTACGAGTCGGCAATGAATGGCCTACAGTGGATAATTGATCACAAGGACGATGCATGGTCTGGAGTGGATGAGGCGAACCACGGCATCGACATCATCTCTCTGTCTTGGGGGATAACTAGTCACGAGAATGGCGGCTCTGATGGCTCGGACATGCACAGCAGGATACTCGACGATGCGATGCTGGCCGGAGTCACAGTCTCCAACGCAGCTGGAAACGACGGACCCGACAATGACGGTCTGTCGGGAATGAGTGCCTCATCTCTCTCAATCACAGTCGCCGCTACAGACGACCTCAATACTGTCGACAGGTCCGATGACAGCATTGCCTCCTATTCCTCGCGTGGACCTCGCAAGGACAACGGAGACGGCAACCCTCTCAATGAGCTATTGCCCGAAGTTGCTGCACCAGGTACCAACATAGTGCAGGCCGAAGGCTGCATCACTAGCGGAGGCTGCAACAACTTCCTCGGCGGAGACGCTTCCGAGAACACCTACACCGGCCGCGGCAGTGGGACCTCCTACGCCACTCCGGCGGTTTCTGGAGTCATCGCTTTAGTCATCGAGGCCAATGGCAATCTCACCCCGCTGCAGATTAAGGAAGTGCTCAAGCAGACCGCGGAGCGCAGGGGTGAGCCTAGTGCTCCAGAAGTCGACCCCTACTGGAACCGCGATTTCGGATGGGGAATGGTCGACGCACATGCAGCTGTTGCCCTCGCCCTCCACCTCGATGAGACCGAACAGTCTGAAGCAGTGGATGCCAGCCTCCAGAACCACCTGCTGAACCTTATCGACTCGAATGGAACGATCAATGTCACCGGACACTCTTGGGGCCAACTGAGCAGTATCGATAGAGTCGAGTTCAGAATCGATGGAGGGGACTGGCAGGAGGCAACATACTCTTCATCGCCCGAGGAAATTGGCGCCCTGACTCCTTTCATGTGGCATGTGATTCTTAATCCGGACAAACTCAGCGAGGGTGCCCATCAGATTGAGGTCAGAGCGATTTTGGAAGACTCCTCCTCACTCCCTGTTCTAGTGACTGTGCACGGCTCTGCCGGCAGCGTCACTGACTTCTCAGTCCCCCCTATCGTCATTGTCGGCATCCTCGTCGTATTCGTGATATGGGTAGCCTCGCTGTTTCTGGTCCGACTTCGCTCGGATGGTGAGATTGACAGCTTAATCTCAAGATTTAGGAAGGAGGAGGATTCAGCCGTCGATGAAGTACTTGAAGCTGAATTAATTCCTGAACAGGGTCCCGAATAGCGAATCCGTAAGAATCGAAGCACCTTGTTCAAAGCCTAGAACTCTCGTCCGCAGGCCATGGTGAGGTTCTCCGAGCGTGTTAACAGCATCCGTCCTACAGGGGTTCGGAGGATGTTTGACATGGCAGGGGATGATGCCATTCAGTTCGGCTTGGGCGAGCCTGACTTCCAGCCTCCTCCAATTGCCATTGAGGCATTCACCAAGGCGATGAAAGATGGCAGGAACAAGTACACCACCACTGCCGGACTACCGGATCTGAGGAGGAAGATAGCCGAGATGTGGCATCACCTCGTCCCCAGTCTGGACGAATCCAACGTCTGTATTACCATGAGCGGAACCAATGGTCTCCTCGACATCTTTCTAGCTCTGGTCCAGCCCGGGGACAATGTACTCCTACCAGAGCCGTACTTCCCGCTGTACCCTCAGGATGTAGTAATCTGCGGTGGTGAGCCCAATCTGTACCCTTGCACCTTCGAGAATGGTTTCGTGCCGACCATTGAGGACCTGCAGAGCAGAGTCGATGAGAACACCGTAGCCATCCTGTACAATTTCCCGAGCAACCCAACCGGAGGTAACGTCAACGAGTCACAGAGGGATGAACTGGTCACCTTCGCTATTGAGAACGACCTCTGGATAATCAGTGACGAAGTCTATGACCGAATCGTTTACGACGGCCCTCACGTCTCATTCCTCGGAGCGGGTTATGACAAGGTGATTATGGTACAGTCGTTCTCCAAGACCTTCGCCATGACTGGATGGAGAATTGGATATCTGTTGTCCCCTGACGCCCAAGCAATGTTGCAACTGACCAAGATGCAGTACTACGTAACCGCGTGCAGTAACGATGCAATGCAGCACGCTGTCCTCGAGGCCCTCGTGAATGCCCCAGATTACCCGGAGGAAATGTGCTCAGAGTTCAAGGCTAGGCGCGACTTGGTATGCGAACGACTCAATGCGATGCCCGGCGTCTCCTGCCGCGTCCCCGCCGGAGCGTTCTACGTATTCCCTAAAGTCGATATCCCAGGGATGAACAGTGAGGAGATTGCCATGGCGCTGCTTGAGGGTGGAGTGCTGTGCTCACCGGGCACAGCCTTCGGTGAGCTAGGCGAGGGCCATCTCCGCTTCGCCTACACTATCGCCCGAGAAGACATCGACAAGGGCATGGATAGGGTCGAAGCAGTGTTGGCTGAGCTGAGGGGAGATTGACCCCCAATGGGTCCCGGCGCATCCTTTGCACTCTTCCTCACATCATTATTCGTCGGGAGCGAGGGTTCTAGGATAGAGCCTAGATCATACCCCCCTGTTATCCTGATTGGCTCTCTCGTCTCCTTGTCTCTGCTCGGACCCACGTCAATCGGATTCGGACTGTGCATGGGCTCGGGGTGGGTGTTGTTGAACCAAGTTGCAGACCGAGCCTTCCCCTTGCAGTAATCAGTCATCGAACAGTTTGAATGGTAGGTCAATCATCCTGCTCTCCCCCTCTTCTCTCTCTCCCTCTTCCGCCTCAGATTCTTCTGGAACTGGGGCATTATATGTCGGGGAGGCCTCGGTTTCTTCGTCCTCATCGGGAGCCTCCAGTAGGTCCATCTGTAGGTTCTCGAGCCCACTCTCCTGCCCCCTCATCCAATTTGGCATGTCGTGAGTTCCTCCTAGTACAGACAGGGTAGTGAAGGTCGCCATCGGTAGCACTGATATCGCCACTAGGAAGTCAATGACTGCAGTCTCAGGAACTACCGCATCGGGAACTACTGCATGCAGAAGAACAGTTTCCAACTGGACCTCGTTCCACTGTGTTACATCGACGTCCAGCCAGTTCAGAGAGGCAGCTAGAAACGTCCTAGCGATAATCCAGAAGAGCAGAACCGGGAGTACCCATGAGAACCGTGAGATTCTCCATAACACGCTCCTGAACATTGCCGCGTAAGACACGAGCCCGCTGGACACAACCGGCTGAATCCTCACTGCCATCCACAGCGCTATCAGATATCCTGCTATGCCCAATTCGAATGCCTGATCTGGCTTGATTATCTCTTCGGGCACGCCTTCCATGATGAGCAGGGGAACGGCGATCAGCAGAACCTGCATCGGGACGGCCAGCAGCTGCAGCCCCCCGTGAACCGCTATCAGGTCCTGCCCCTCTTCGATTGTCTTCGCGTGGACGAGCCTCGCCATCCTGCCGTAGGGGCTTGCCTGCAGGGCTAGCCTCGCCCGGTCTATGAGTTCAGGATCTCCGGCTCTTCTGCTGAGGCCTAGGATTGGCATCCAGCCTCCTTTGTCAGCGACTGAAGTTGGCCTGTAACCTCCGAATAACAGAGCTAGGAGGAGTGACAAGAGCCCGTACAACAGTCCTGCGACGATGATCCAGTAGACCAGTTCGGTGCGAACGGCGATTGAGAAGTTGTCCTGATCTACCTCAAGCAGATAGGTCAGAGAGAACCCCGCGATAGGAACTAGAGTGACTTGCAACATGACTACTATGTAGAGGATGAACCTCTGGTACAGATCCTCCACGGTCACACCCTACACGCCTCATCGAGTCACCATAAGCCCTTCATCGAGACCGAGCCGCCTCCGGGCGGTTAGAGAGGCGTCTGAGAGCCACCAATCCTCTGCGTGGCGCCCTACGGGCGGCGAACGTTGCTAGCGAACCTTCATACATGTATGTAGGACCGAAGATTCGTCACATGCGTAGCCTGTCCCCTCTCTTTCTGGTGTCTTTACTCCTCTTCATGAGCATGGCCCCTTTGACTACAAACTCGGTGATGCTTCCAACTGCTGAGGAACGTTCAGCCACCCCGAAGGCACTGATTGACTTCGAAGTCACCTCTATCGAGCTCGGCGATTCTTTGATCCCGGCCCTGCAGTGGGGCCAGCCGGACAACTCTACGCTAGAATACGTCCTCCGGGACGAGTCCGTCTTGGTGAGTATCACATTCACTCAGGCTGGCACATCAAGCCAGCCTGCCTACGCCGAAGGTTGGATGCAGGTCTGGCACCCCGTCGGATTTCTGATGGAGGAACACTATGTCAACATGACACTGTCCGGTCTGCAGTCTGCTACCGAGTCGTTCTACTGGACCCCTAGCGCTGCTCACAGTGCTATTGATGAAGAGGGTAATCTCTACGGCGGAATCATACTGCGTGGCACCATCGACGGCGGACTCGCCGATGACAACGAGGACAACAACGAGTTCGATAGAGAAGTACCAGTGGCGGTCTGGAAGGACCCTATGGACAATGGATTCTGCGGAGATGTGGACGGCGATCAGGTCGTCGACTGCACCAACCAACTCAGCGCCAACGAGCCGACATGGGTCGGAGCCGGGTATGATTCGGATGGAACTCTCTCTTCGGACCCCGACTACTACGGGCACTGGAGGATGGAGAACGCCTCCAGCTACGAGGGTGAGATGCACTGGAGGGTGTCGAGGCCTGGTTCAGACTACGCCAGCAACAGACATGACAGGCTCTGGTGGGGCTGGTTCACTCCGTTCGACAATTGCGACGATCCCGGGCACGGGCTCAAGTATGGGACTCTAGACTCAGCAGTCTCGGCACTGTATGGCAACAATTTCTGCAAGGTCAGGGTAAGGTCGTTCGACTTCATATCGATGCACTTGGTGACTGCGGCATGGGGGGAGATGGCTGCTGGCGACACCATCAGGATGGAGGCTGATGCCGGAGGATCTCTGGAGTACTACAACTACTCTGCACAAGACCTCTCGAAGAACCACGGCGATTGGTCCCGATTGGTCTGGAACATGACCGACGTACACCCCAACGCCGACTACTCTCTCGCCTTCCGCTTCGATTCGAACAGCTCCTTCGCAAATCAGGGCATTCATCTGGACTCTTTCTTGATGTTCGGATTTGAGAAGGTCGCAGAGTACACTCTCGACGTCGATTGCGACGACCCGTTGCCCAACGCCTACATGGTGGTGCCCGACGATTCTAGGCCACCTTCTTTATTCTGCAAAATCAAGAACAATGGGTACGTTGACATCACTCTCCGCCTGTACACCGAAGTCTCCAACCAGACTTGGATGAATGGCTACCCTCTGAGGATTGACTCCAACAACAGGTTCGACCACGACAACTACGTTGTCTCCGAGGTCATCAGCGCCCTCGGTACCATGAATACGTGGTTTAATCTCAGTATTCCCGAGGGCGCCAGTGTCGAGGAGTTAGACTGGTTTGTCTGGATTAACGATGGGACCACTAATCTCTCTAAGGTGTACATCGAACTGCCCGTATCGGTCATTGCTGCGTATTCAATCTCCCTAGATCAGAAGGCCCTTGCAAACCCAGCCGCGGTGTTGTATCCAGGAACCACCGGGGATGTGCCGATGGTGATGAAGAACACTGGGAATCAGATAGCGACCTGGAACCTAGGTGCTACCTTCGGCGATAGCCGTTGGGGCGATGAGAACTTGGTTTGGCACGATGCCAACGGCTCTGTGGTGACCAGCCTCTCGATGAACATCACCGATGAGTTCGAACTCACAGCAACTGTCATCGTACCCGATGAGATATCTCCGGGCACCTATGCGATAACTCTGCTCGCAAGCGGCAGACCTCCTGCCAATTTTGTGGCTGATTGGACGATATACATCGAAGTCCCAGTATTCCACGACCTAGTGCTCGAGCCGGAGGCCACAGAGATGATGGCCACTGCCGATGGCTTCCTGAGGCTAATCGAGGTCAGGATGGTTAACAATGGAAACTCGGAGGAGGCATTCGATCTATCTCTGTTGTCAGACTGGAAACTCGGCGTCTCTCTAAATGCGGAGCAGAGCCTCGGGATAGATCCATTTGGAGGAGACAGCACCGTTTTGCTGCTGCTGCCGATGCCTTATGGGACTGCCAATGAGACCTACGAGATCTGGATAATCGCAGCCAGTCAGGATGACTCGGACTACCAATCGAGTGTAAGGATCCTGCTCACAGTCCCTGTGACCAATCTGGTCGCAGTAGAGGACCTCGACATGACAGAGGAGGTGTTCAGAGGAGGGGACAATTCTAGGACTGTTAACTGGGAAATCTGGAACAACGGCAACGTCAACGACGCCTTCACCATTGATTTCGATACCAGTCACCCCGACGTTTGGGTTCAGGCGACCGGGCTGACCAATGGGCGGACTCCGTATATCCCAGCGGGTTCATCGCTGAATCTCACCGTGCGCTATTCGTTCGACTTTTCAGCCTCGGGGGAGCGTGACATCACCCTAACCGCATCCAGCGTCGAGGCTGCTAGTGATGGACTCACAGTCAGTGGCAGTGGAAAGGCCGAGTTCATCGTTGGCACACAAGGCTTCTTCCAGATTCTAGCGCCCATGCCACTGGAGATAACGGAGAGTGGGGACGACTACGCGCTTGTGTACACAGTGGTCAACCTGTACCCCGATGACCAACTCCTGAGGGCTGACATCGACAGGAACTCTGACATCTTCTTCAACATCTTCGATGCGCGTGTGGATATGGGCGACAGGGACTTCGTACTACTCGCCAATGAGTCTAGGACCATCACCGTCTGGCTTACAGTGACCGATGACAACCTAGAGAATCTCCTCGAGAACGAGATGACATTCGGAATAGTGCTCGAGGTCGATGGCGACAGGGACAAGGTCTCGATGAACGGATCTGTAGTCATGCACAAACTGAACCCCATTCAAACCGGCGTCGACGTTGAGGAGACAGCTTGGTGGGCCGGCAACATCCTGTTCCTCCTCATCGGACTGGGAGTCGTGGTTGCGGTTCTAGTCGCCTCGCTCAGGATATTCAAGAGCGCGACCGCTCCGATGGAGGAGATCTCGACCCTAGACACCTACGAGATGACCGTAGACGGCAGCGGCTGGGACGATCAGGATGGAATCCCAAACGCTCCAGAACTGCCTGCAGACGACGAGGTGGCCAATTCAATGTATGGAGGTGCAAAGGAGATCTTTGAACAGCCTCCGGAGATGCCACCTCCTCCTTCCGTAG
>Ga0114996_10008084_pt1 | contig 11767 bp, 12 predicted proteins | sample ArcticOcean_MG_C_4_FD_87039 | JGI IMG/M metagenome (GOLD analysis project Ga0114996, IMG submission 87039) | Marine microbial communities from western Arctic Ocean - ArcticOcean_MG_CB4_134 | ecosystem: Environmental > Aquatic > Marine > Oceanic | place: Arctic Ocean: Canada Basin | collected... | reverse complement strand
CATTCTGATAACACATCAAACAAACGCGGCGTCTATCCTGCGAGCGATTGGCCGCCCCGCGGTGGTAAAGCCAACCAGAAAAGAACACTGCCTGCCCCGGCTTGGCCAACACAAACTTCTCATCTGGAAACGTCGGATGCCCCTCTGGCGGACGAAAGAGGACGCGATGACTCCCCGGCACAATAACAATAGGCCCGTTCTCCATAGTAATTTCATCGAGGTAATAACCACAGTTAATCTGCCCCGGAACGCCACCAAAAGGCGTGCCCTCAGGATCGACTGGCCACGGCCCATCGCGGTGCCACCTCTGGTCCTTCTCCCCCGGCTGCGTCAACCTCGAAGTCGCACTGTGCAATTGCACACACGTCCCAAGAATAGCCTGCATACGCTCCATAACCGGCGGATTATCTAACAGCAAAGCAAAACGATCATCTTCTTCCAATAGCTGATGCACATGCTCAGTATCATGACGCTCGTACATCTCATCAAAAGCACCCCGCAAAGAATCCACCTCTTCCTCTGTCAATGCATCCTCCACCACTAAATACCCCCACTTCAGAAAAAAATCCACCTCCTGTCGCAACTGCGCCGACAACTCCGGATTCAACTGCGCTGGTACAATAGAACCATTGTCTGACATATTTCCCTTGCTCCTTATTGGCCTATAACAACCCATTAGATCATCAATAAATTATATCGAACCACAGAGAGTGTCCAGACGATACGCCACTTGACCCAAAGACCATACCAAAATATGTTACGCCCCAACAAACCATCTTCTGCGAAGAACAACCAAAGGAAAATAAAAATGACAAACAAAGTGACCATTTTCGGCGCCGGTAGCGTAGTATTCTCACTAGGCCTAGTGAAAGACCTATGCCTAACCAAAGAGTTAGACGACAGCCACGTATGTTTTATGGATATCAACGAAGAAGTGCTGGATGTGATTTACAATCTGGCCGGGCGTTATGCCGAAGACCTGGGGGCAAACCTGACATTTACCAAGACGACAGACCAGGAAGCCGCTTTAAAAGACGCCGCTTTTGTCATCAATACGGCAACAGTGACACACAACGAGTATTTCATGCAACGCCGCCGCCATATGACAGCCAAACTCGGTTATTTTTACGACGGCACCGGCATGCCCGAATACCACAATTTGCAATTGATGCTCGATGTGGCCAAAGACATGGAGAAACACTGCCCCGATGCCTGGGTTTTATTGGCCGGTAACCCCGTCTTTGAGGGCACAACCTTGATGACGCGCGAGACCAGCATTAAAGTGTGCGGCTTGTGTCACGGCCACTACGGTTATGCCGAAGTAGCGCGCACTTTGGGACTCGATCCCGACCAAGTGACCTGGCAGGCGCCCGGGCTCAACCACAATATTTGGCTGACTGATTTTATTTACGACAACGAAGATATGTACCCCAAATTAGATGAGTGGATTGCCACAGAAAGCGAAGCATTCTGGGAAAAGTCGGCACGAGAAGGCAAGACCATCCCCACCCAGATGTCGCGGGCGGCCATCCACCAATATAAGATGTACGGTTTAATGCCAATTGGCGATACGCCGCGCCGGGGTGGCTGGTGGTACCATACAGATTTGGAAGCGCGCGCCTACTGGTACGACCCCAACGGCAGCAAAGACACGCCGACCGGGCGCGATAAGGTATTGGCAGGCAAAGCAAAAAAATACGAACAAATGAAAGAGGCGGCTTACGACGACAAGGTGCGACCGGTGGATCTCTTTGGCGATAAGATGACGCCGGAGCAGCATATTCCCATTATGAACGGCTTAGTAAATAATGTCGAAGGCCAATTTCAGGTAAACGTGCCCAACCATGGGGTACTGCCCGGTATTCCGGATGACGTGGCGGTAGAAGTTCCCGCCATTGTCAATAAGAAGGGCATTCAGCCCCTGCGCGTGCCGCCGCTGCCCAAGAAGATCATGCTGGAGTCCATTTATCCCGATTGGCTGAATATGGAACGCAACCTCGAAGCGGTATTATCCGGCGATAAGTCGATGATGTTATTTGGCGTGCTCGAAAGCCACGAGACGCGCTCCTACGACCACGCGATCGAGACTATGGACGCCTTGTTTAACATTGAACCCAATGAACCGATGAAATATATCGAGAATATAGACGAGCACTACGCGTGGCCAAAAAATTGGTAGTCAACAGAATGGAGTATTAAGCGAAGGATGAAATAAATTTGAGCATTTTGTTAAGCCCTGATTATACCGGGAAGTTCATTTAAAGACATAATTTTGTGGGTTGCCTTTGAAAAATCGTGGGTTTTTGTGAATTCATTATGAACAACAACACAGTCTATACCAGCTGCAACAGCAGATTTTAAGCCTCGCTCAGAATCTTCTACAATTAACGCCTCTTCTTTTTGTGCTCTAAACTTTTTCAATCCTTTTAGATATGGTTCGGGGTCGGGTTTAGCATTCTCGTAATCTTCTCTAGCTAGTACGAATTCCATGTATTGAACGACATTTCGGTCTTTATGTATGATTTCAAAGTCATCTCGTTTTGCAGTCGTTATTATGGCCATTTTATAATCTTTAGAAAGTTGACTTAACAAGGTTTCTACACCTGCAATCTCAATATCCTCTTTTTTTAAATAATCTTGGTAATATAGATTTCGTTTCTCTATTTGTTTAGCAATTGTAGACTCATCAATTCCAGAAGCCCTCGCTATATCCCAACATGATATACCTTTAGACATATTTTTTAGGTAGAAATCTTCATCCAGGTCAATCCCTAATTCTGATAACGCTTGTTTATTTGACATGAAGTACCAATGTTCAGTGTCAACTAACACTCCATCGTGATCAAAGAGAATGTATTTTTTCATTGTTGATGTCTTTTAAGGCTTAACTACTGATTATACTGCCTGCTCGCTAGGATATCCCATTATACCCCGCGAATAACGTCAAACAAAAGCCGCAATAAATCTCCGGTGAACATCCTTGTCCTCATAAGGGTCGGGACTGTCCGCCAATTCAGCATCTGAGTAACCACTGCTGACGCCGAGCACCTCAACACGACACTGCTCACAATCGACGCGGTAGTCCACCCGCCAGGTCCGGAAGGCGATGCGGAAACCGCCATCCAATTCAACAATCCGCTTGCGGCGCGTGTCAGTCGGATCCGTGCGCAATTGCACTTGGAGGAAATTGACCAAGTCATAACCAGCGTGCTCGGCAACCCAACTGAATTGCACCGCGACACCCGCCGCAATATCCAAGGCAAACACCTGCTCTTCCCAGCTATCCACCCATCCCGCCCGGGCATCTGGAAAAGCATCGGCATAGGGCACGTACGGCTTTAGATCGAGCACCGGAGTTTGATCGAGAAAATCGTGCTGCCTCACATGCAAGCGGTTGCCATCAATACCTAACAGACGCACACAACTCATGCCAATGCGATTGGGCCGGTGGGGAGAGCGCGTCGCAAAAACCCCTAACTTGGCTATGCCCTGGCGCGGCGGCTGCACAAAGGGATGCCAGGTCTCGTTGAGGTGCAGCTCGTAAATCACCCAGATGCGTTCAAAATCGGCCAGACCGAGCAAGCCGTCTCGCAAGGCGCGGTCCTCATTGAGTTGAATCCATGCTTCATTGTCCGGTGCAATACTGGCTTGCCGCGCCGCTTCAAAACGATAACGCTGGGCGCATTCAATATAGCCGATTGGAAGAAACCCAGATGCCATCTCGCCCTTCAACTCCCCGGCGTCATTAGCTTTTCCATTACTTCGAAAAGCTGGGCCGCAGCGGGAAAGGCCAAAACGAGAAAGTCTAATATTAAAGCTGCCAACCAGACTATATGTCTATGCATGGTCTTCATATCGCTCAAACGGTAGTAGATAAGACATAATAAATAGTCGTTTCAGCGCTATGGTCAAGGAATGTATTGACGCACTTCAACGCCTAATCCTAAATTATAGATTCCTACCTCTACAATAAACCTATAACCACACCAGCTTATCCACCGCAACACTCGTACGAAAGGAAAACCAGCATGGCCATCAAAAGTCATATGCAAATAGACCCCGGCCTCAAAGTCGCCGCCCAAATGGCGCCCGAACCCACAGACCAAGAAATGGCCTGGGTGCGACAAATGGGGGTGGAATACGCCGTCATTTGGATCGATGGGGCCAAAGCCAGCCCAGAGTATTATAAAAGCCGCAGGGAACACTTCGCCCGAGGCGGCATCAAACTCTATGGCCTGGGCAATGGCAGCGTGCACAACGTCCCCGCCATCACCCTCAACCTGCCCGAGCGCGACGCCAAAGTCGAAGAGTACAAAAAGCATATACGCAATCTAGGCCAAGCCGACATCCCCTATACGACCTATGCCCATATGGCCAACGGCGTCTGGAGCACACCGCGCGAAGCCACCCGGGGCGACTCCAGTGCCCGGGCCTTTGACCTAGAACGGCTGGACGAAGCCCAGGGGAGCAGTTACAGCGGCGCCGGACTGACCCACGAACGCGAATATAGCGAAGAAGAAATCTGGGATAACTTCACCTCCTTCGCCACAGAAGTAGCGCCAGTGGCCGAAGAAGCGGGAGTGCGCATCGGCATCCACCCAGACGATCCGCCGGGATTAGTACTGGGTGGAGTGCCGCGCTCCATTTTCAGCAGTTTCGCGGGATATAAACGCGCCCTCGACATCGCCGACAGCCCCAATGTCGGCATGTGCCTGTGCATCGGTTGCTGGCTGGAAGGGGGCGACAATATGGGCGCGGGCGTGTTAGAAACAATTCGCCATTTTGGTGGCCAGGGCAAGATATTCAAAGTCCACTACCGCAATGTCGACCGGCCGCTACCGCATTTTGTCGAGACCTTTGTCGACGACGGTTATTTTGACATGTACGAAGCAATGAAAACCCTGGGCGAGGTGGGCTACGACGGCACCTTAATCCCCGACCACATCCCGCAGATGGGCGACGACAACCGCCTGGGTACGGCCTATACGATCGCCTATATGCGCGCCCTGCAAAAACGGGCCGAAGACGAATTACAAAAATAAGGAGTACACCATGCTAAGCTCGGAACAAATCGAAACCTATCGAGACCTGGGTTATGTCAAAGTCGAACAATTCTTCGCACCAGAAGAGGCCGAGGAATTGGCCTCGGAGATGGTGCGGGTCATCGAACAATGGGGCCAGGAGAGCATCGGCTGGATCGGCCCCTGGCGCGACCGCTACCTAGAGGAAAACGAACGCCTAAACACCAAAGCCGTCTTCATGCACAATCCGCACCATTACTCGGCCGCCTGGGGACGGGTCATTTTCCACCAGAAGCTAGTCACCTGCGTACAGCAATTGGTCGACGCTCCAGTGCAGTGGCACCACACCGTCTTGCACGCCAAACCGCCGGACAAGGGCACGCCGTTCCCCATGCACCAGGACTATCCATTCTATCCGCACGACGGTCCGGATTTTGTCGATTGCCTCTTGCACCTAGACGACACGCCGCTGGAAAGCGGGGCTCTCATGGTCGTACCGGGCAGCCATAAACAAGGACCGCTGGAACACGTGCTGGGACCAGAGACAGCGCCCCACCTGCCACCAGACCAATACCATCCCGACAAAGTGGAGAGCGTCGCAGTGCCAGCGCAGCGCGGCGATATGGTATTTTTCAATTACCAGACCATTCACTGGTCTGACTGCAACCGCACGGACGCCTGGCGCAAATCAGTGCGTTTTGGTTATCACAGTACGGAGATGCGTCCTGTGGGTCGAGCCGAGGACGACCCGTATCGAATCGACCGCAGCAATATATTGGAACGCAATAACAATATAATGGTGGCGGGATTTCGCATGAACGAAACCGAGCCGGCGGCCAGTTAAACAAATGGAGCACATCATTCAGGAGTTCGACGAGCAGGGCTATGCCATTCTCAAGGGGTTCTTCGAAACATCGTGCGTCAAAGCCGCGTGGCAGGAATGTCATGTTCTGGTGGACCAACTCACCGAAAAGTTATGCGCCGAAAACAAGAGCGACGAGCGCTTTGCCGACCAACCAATCGAAACCAGGTTAATCCACCTCTACACCAAGTATCCCAACGAAACACTTATAACCTTCCGGCCCGAACTCCACCTGGCCGGCTTCTTTGGCCTCTTTGCCCACCCCCTCCTCCTGGAAATAGCCACACAAATCCTCGGCCCCGAAATCCGCCTCTACCCCAATTATTCAGTGCGCCCCAAACTGCCAGAGGACAAACGCACCGAAGTGCTCTGGCATCAAGATGCCGGCTATACCTCGGCGCAAGCGGATATCCTGCGCATGGTCAATGTGTGGACCCCGCTTGTTGCGGTCAACGAGCACAACGGCTGCATGCAATTTGTCCCGGGCAGCCATCGCCAAGGCGTGGTGCCGCACGAAAAAGAAGAGCACTACCTGAACATCAGCGCGGCCCATATCAAACCAGTAGAGGATCGCGCCGTTTCCCTTGAGCTCGATCCTGGCGATGTAGTAATTTTCAGCAATCTCCTCTTCCACCGGGGACTGCCAAATCATTCATCCCACATTCGCTGGAGCGTCGACTTTCGCTATCAGGACGCCACCCAATCGACCTTACGCCAAACCCAGGGCCATCTGCTGCGCTCCCAAGCCCACCCCGAACTCGTCGTTAAAGACGCCCAGCACTGGAGCCAATTGCAGTTTCAGTAATCTATCTGCTTATTTATTGATCCGCCATCCAAATGGAGTTTCTTATGCCCCTTGCAGGACGAGTTGCAATAATCACTGGCGCCGGCCGCGGCATAGGCCGCGCCACAGCCCTGGCTTTTGCACAGGTAGGCGCCAAGGTAATCCTTGCGGCCAAGACAGAAACCGAGATTAATGACGTTGCCCAGCAAGTTCAGGCTCTGGGCACTGACGCCCTCGCCGTAGCGACGGATGTGACCGACAAAGCGCAGGTAGAAAACTTATTCCTACAGGCGCTCGACACTTTTGGCCAAGTAGACATTCTGGTCAATAATGCGGGGGTGGCCATTCACAATCCCATAAGCAAAATCGCAGAAGCAGATTGGGATCTAAACATTGCGGTCAACCTGAAGGGCACCTTCTTGGCCACCCAGGCGGTATTTCAACATATGTGTGAGCGCAAAAGCGGGCATATCATCAATGTGTCCTCCGGTTCGGGCAAAAACGGGCATGCCAACGGCGGCGCTTATTGTGCCGCCAAATTTGGCGTAGTTGGTTTTACTGAAGTGACGGCGGTCGAAGGCAAACCCTACGGCGTTAAAGCTTCGGTGATTTGCCCCGGACCGACAGATACGCAGATGAGGCGCAAAAATCATCCCAATGACGTGCTTGAGACCCTCTCTTTACCCGCAGACATCGCCGCTGCAATTGTATTTGTCGCCACCCAATCCGCACGCGCCCATACCCTCGAAGTCGTCGTGCGTACCCCCTTGATCTAGAACGATAAAAACGCTGATCTCACACCGAACTTGGAGAACCTGCTTCATGCAAGTCGACCTCGAAAAATTTCGTCAGGATGGGTACCTCATTATAAAAAACGTCGTGCCGCCCGAACAATTGGACGATCTGCGCCTTACCGTCGAATTAATGATTGATCGCGAAAAGGCCCAATCCGCCGCCCAGCGCAAAGACGACGAGCCACGCGGCGGTGCCTGGTACCAAAATGCGCAACCGCGCCTCGGCCTCAGCTCCATCGACGCGCAAACTGCCGACGTAATCGACTTCTGCCTCGGCGAGACCACCTACGGCGTTAGCCAACAATTGCTGCAAGCGCCCGCAGCCATGACCACCTTCGGCGCCCTGTGCAGCGGATTAATCGACTACGGCTACACCGATTGGCACCGCGACGCCAGCTCGGCCGAACAAGCCCCCATCAGCGGCATGCAGATGGACTTAATGGAAAACGCGCCGGGATACCTGCAGTGGAACATTGCGCTCTACGACGACGAAGTCTTCTGGCTCCTGCCCGGCAGTCACAAACAACCCACCAGCGAAGCGCAACGCCGGCAATTATTGCTCGATCCAAAATCACAATTGGAGGGGAGTGTCCCCGCCGTCCTCAATGCCGGCGACGGAGTGGTCTATCCAAATTTGATGATGCATTGGGGCAGCACCTACACGAGCAAACTGCGGCGCACCATCCACATGGGTTACCGCTCTTTTGGCGGTAACATGCTCCCCTACCTGCACCAGTTGGATTGGTATCACGACGACGATTTTTTACAGTACGTATCCGCCGCCGCCCGAGAGCACTTCGAGCGTTCCGCCGAGCTCTACAACAAGGAGCGGGACCAAATCGAAGCAACGTTGCGCGCCATGATCGACCGCGACGAAGCGGCGTTTCGCCAACACTTGACGACACTGCACCCCGGCGTCAACGGCCGCATGGTCAGTGTCGTGCTCCTATGTCGCATCGCCAATAAAATCGTTTTACTGCACCAACCGGAGTTCGCCCGCATGTCTGTCGAAGAACGCCAACCGCATATAGACGGGTCGCCGCCAGCCTGCTACAGCGAGGACCTGGCCCAACGCTTGAGCGCCGAGCAGGCCGCAGCACTGGAACAACGCTTGGCGACGCTGAATGAACGCCTACAACAAGACGCCGAGCGCGTCCACCAACACTATACCGCAATCCACGCCGACCTCAACCCCGGCGCCAAACCGCCAAATTTCGAATCCCGACCGCTGCGCACTTTTAACAGTGAGATGCCGGCAAGATTTGAGGTCGACGACTTTATAGAAAATTGGGGCTGATTTGCGCATAGCTATGGTCGCCACGCCATTTACCGATCACAACCTGCAAGCAGTTGGCAAAGTATAACGGTGTCTTGCGAGGACTCGGCGCCTAAACCTACACGCTGACTAATCCATATCGTGCACATCGCCGCGGCCGTCTGGCGTACCGACAGCCTTCCAGGGCATCGGCATAGTGGGCGCTTGTGCGTGGTGATCTCCCCGAGGAGGACGCGGCAGCGCCCTGAATTCCACGGTCATCGCCGCAAGTTGTTTGGCCGCCTCCGTCACGGCGCGCTCGCCTTTTGCCGCTGTCGCCAGGGTCGCCTGCCCCAAAACCCCAGAATCAGAATAACTGGCTGTCCAGGATACCGGCGTGCCCGCACCGGCCGCAAACAAATCCACCCAGCGAAACTTGGACGGCGATTTCACATTAAACGCAACATCGCCATCGGCGATCTTATCGTGGCGCACGTGGTCGCCATCCAGGTACATATAGACGGACGTTTCCAACTCCCCGGCATGGGCGCAGCCGCCCGGAAAACGACTCTCGCGCCAATTCGGCATAAACTCGGGGTCCACCGCCAAGAGCGTCCACCAAGACGCCGCAATGCACTCGGCGTCCGTCTCCAGATTCAGCCGCCGGCCGACGAGATCGAGGTTGGGCACGTTAGAGCCGTGGCCGTTGAGCAGGATAATTTTTTTAAATCCGTGGTAGGCCAGACTCTTGCCCACATCTAAAACGTAATTGATAAAATGCTCCCAGTGGATGTTCACGGTCCCCGGAAAATCCATCACATGGGCCGTATAGCCGTGGATGAGGGGCGGCATAATCAACACATCGTCCGGCATCAGGCCGGCGGCGGCCTGGGCAATGCCGGTGGGACAGACCACATCGACATCGAGCGGCAAATGCGGTCCGTGCTGCTCAATAGAGCCTACCGGTACAATAACTACCTTCTGCGCTTCTATGGCCTCGTTAATTTCCGGCCAGGTCAACTTCTCATAACGCCATTGTTCAGCCATCTATCCATCTCCTGTCTAGACGATTCAGTAGAAAAGTATAAAGGAGCTTTTTTCTTCTCTAGTCAAGATGGCTTCTAGATACAAAAAGATCGAGATGGCTTGATTATGCTGCTCAACACCGTCTCGATCTTTTTGTATATCTATTTCTTACAGATTTAGAACCGGGTCAACATCCATAGATAGACCCTATCGTCGCTCGTCCGCTTTTCGTAATTCAAGAGCAGGCGGAAATCGTCCCGCGGCTTGCCGTAACCTGCGGCGAGCGGGGATCTATATCCAATTCGTAGGAAACTCGCTCGTTGACGTTGCCTTCAAGGGTCACGCGGGCGCGCTGGACTCTGAAGCGACTCGGCGCCGCCCCATCATTATCGGTGTCGATGGGCTGGTTAAAATGATACTGGAGATATCCCTTTACTTTGGGCCCTTTCTTCTTGTCGCTGTTCTTATCAGAAGAATCAGAGGTAGACGTTTCCTCCCCTCCCCGCGGCGCAACACTCTGGGGAATGTTCGTGGGCTTTTCCGCTACTTCAGTTTGGGCCTGCAGGCTGGAACTAAAGCCAAGCAGCAGTATGGGCAGCATCAATTGGGCTGCTTGTTTAAAAACGCGTACGCCTTTTCTCATTCTCTTATCCCTCCTTTAGGGGAAATAGACAGATTAGAATCGAACTTGCATCCACAGGTATAGCCGGTCGTCGGCGGCATTTTCGACCACAGCGTCGTCCTCGGCCTCTTCAAAGCGGAACTCGTAATTAAACAAGATGCGCACATCGTCCCGCGGCTTGCCGTAATAAGCCCCCACCGTCCAGCGGGTAAACTCATCGGTATTGAAGGTCTCATAACGCAGCAGCGGTCCTACCGGCCTGGAGGTTTTGCCAATCAGCGTCAGATAATACGCATTGATGGTCTCCTCTTCTCCCTCTTCTTTTTCCGGACCAATGGCGAACTCTCCGTTGACCGCAACGCGGGAATGGTCGACCAGGAAATCGACCCCGACGCGCTTATAATCGATGAAAAATCCACCGTCTTCCTGCCCTTCGACAGGGGGATCAAAGGGCTCAAACTGGTCGCCGATGGCACCAGACAGACCTAATTGCCACTTAGTGCCTTCTCTCTTGCTGCGGTAACCGACCCGGCCCCAGAAGTTTTTATCTTTATTATTGTCCCGCTGCACATTGGCGCCGGCGCCGTTGACGACGGCCACGTCTTACTCGAAACGAGCCCCTCCAGCCTGCGGCAACCGGCCTCGCAAACTAATGCCGATGTCACGCAGATTAACTGCGCGCGCCATATTGTCGGACAGCTCGGTGCGGTTCACCATATAAAGCCGACTCGACGATACCTGATTTTCATAGCCGAATACGGTTTTTTGCTGACCGATGCGCACGGTGTGATTGGAATGGACCTTCACATTGAAGTAGGCATCGCGCAGCAGACCATCGATTTCCGGGGCCCGAGGATCTATGTCCATTTCGTAAGAAACGTAGGGATTGACCTCGCCTTCGACGGATAGCCGCGCCCGCTGCACTCTGAAACGACCTTCATTGACCTCGTTATCGCCGTTGGTATCTAGAGGTTGGTTGAGCAATTGGACCTGTATATAACCATATACTTTGGGCCCTTTCTTTTCATACTTCTCCTCGCTTTCAGCACGGCTCACACTGTGCCCAAGGAAAAGCATGGAGAAGACACCAACAACTACCAAGCGACTCAAACGTCCTATGTGGTGTACAGGACGGGCGATTGCGGCTGTATTTCTAGGAAAGTAAGCGCTCTTGTGCATTTCCTTCATGCCTCCGTGTTAGGTTAGACGATCGATGCCCCTTGAGCCCAGACAAGTGTCTGAGCATCTGCACCCGGTCGGCAGAGTCATCGAATAAACCACTCTAAGGCGGCGTAAATAAATAAAGGTATCATCTATTTGTGCCTGCTAGGCTTGATGATATAGTTCCACTCACCGTGAAAGACATCGCGCTTCATGTTAACCTCATTCATCTCTTCCGCAGT
>Ga0114996_10008080_pt1 | contig 11770 bp, 12 predicted proteins | sample ArcticOcean_MG_C_4_FD_87039 | JGI IMG/M metagenome (GOLD analysis project Ga0114996, IMG submission 87039) | Marine microbial communities from western Arctic Ocean - ArcticOcean_MG_CB4_134 | ecosystem: Environmental > Aquatic > Marine > Oceanic | place: Arctic Ocean: Canada Basin | collected... | reverse complement strand
GCTGCTTGCGCTCGGCGCCGAGATCGCGATGTCGGGCTATCGTGTTCGATCGGTCGGCACTGCCAGTTATACGTGCCCCCATGGCCCCCTACCGGGGTGTCTTACGGCCAGCCATGACCGCCGCACTCGAGCGCTTGATGGCCCTCAATCCGCTTGGCGCAAAGGGCGCCGGTGAGGGCGGCACCAACGCAGCAGGCGCGGCAGTAGCCGCTACTGTCGACCATGCGATCGGTCGGCCCGGTTCCATCATCGAACTTCCGATCACACCAGACCGATTGCGCTCGACCCTCGCTGACCGTATGTTCTGAGTCGAATAGTTAGGTTGTGAGATATGACAAACCAATCCGCTCCGTGGGCAATTATCGGTATGGGTATGGGAGGCAAGGGGCTGGCTGCCGAGCTCGGGTTGGCGGGCTATCGCTTGCGCGTCCATGACATCGTCGAGGACGAGGTTCGTGATATTGGATTGCACGGCGGGCTCAAGGTCCAAGGCCGCGAGGGCGATTTCGCGCCCGTTGAGGTCGCCACCACCGACCTGGGGGAGGCCGTCGACGGTGCGCAGGTCATCATCGTGTGCACCTGGGGAACCGAGCATGCTCGGGTGGCAAGGGACCTAGCGCCGCTACTGGTCGATGGTCAGCTGATATTGCTGATCGATGGGAATGCGGCGGGAGCGCTGGTGGTGCGCAACGAGTTGGAGCTCGCCGGGTGTACCGCTGACGTAGATATCGCTCAATTCGATGGCTACCCGTACATGATGACGGTGCTGGCACCGGACTCGGTCCTGCTCACAACCAATAAGGAAGAGCTGCTCGTGGCTGCCATGCCGGCCACACGGAACGACGCGGTGATGGAGGTGATCGGCGATGCGTTTCCGATGGCCAGACCAGCACCGAACCTCCTGCACCTCTCATTCGACAGGGCTGGGCTTCTTCATGTCCCGGCCATGGTCACCAACGTCGGCTTTGTCGAAAGCGACCGCGAGTACCACCACTACACCGACGGCATGACACCCAGCGTAATTCGCTTGGTAGAAGCACTCGACGCTGAACGGATCGCCGTCGCCCAGGCTTATGGCATCCCCACAGACCCCGTCGACGACTGGCTATTTCAGACCTACCGAGTGCGAGAAGAGTCGCTATACGAGACCATTCAGGCCATAGCGCTCACCCACTACAAATACTGCCCCCGACCGTTCAGCCTCGACTATCGCTTCTTGAGCCAGGACCTATCCTGCGTTTCGGTGACCACCGCTGCTTTGGGCGACGTGGCCGACGTCGACACACCGATTCACGACAGCATCATCACCATGTCTGGCGCGCTCACCGGCGTCGACTACTGGAAGACCGGCCGAAACCTCGAGAACCTCGGCCTGGCCGGAAAGTCGGTCAGCCAAATCCAAGCCGCCGTGGCGGGCGGCAGTTAGGTCGAGCACGGCAATCAGGACTTCCCCGCTCCGCCCGAGAGTCAGCCGCGAACAGCGCTCGGCGGGTCGCGCGGGTCTTGGGCAGTCGTGTTCAGGACTCGAAGAGCGAGGACCATGCCGAGAAGCGCCAATGGGAACAGCCACGACAGCGCCACGCGGATGTCGCCGACCGCCTCGGCCAGCGCCCCCGCGGCGGGCTGGGCGGCTGCCGTCATCAGGCCGGTGACCCCGAACACCACGCCGGTCGCAGCGCCAGTGCGCTCGGGCGGTAGCTGCTGACTGGCGGTTGCAAGCATTACCGGCAAAAGGGTGAAGTGGAAGAAGGCAATCCCCGCCACCGCCACGAGCGACAGCGCCCCGCTCGACGCAGCGAAAAGCAGGACCATTGCCGCAAGCGACCCGGCGGCGATCGCGAGTACCTTGCGCCCGCCGATTCGGTCAAACCCCCATCCGCCGAGCGGTTGGGCCACGGCGCCGCCCAATAGGATCACTGTCAGCAGGACGCCGGCGCTGGTCTCCTCCCATCCCTCGTCCACGAGCATCTTGACGAAGAACGTGAGAAAGCTGCGCCCCACCATGATGACCAGACCGAAGCTCACGGCCACCACTAGCAGCTGGGGGGAAAGGGCGCTGCGAAGGGTCGCCGACGGCTGGGTCCGTGTTTCGTGCAGCTTCAGGCGCAGTACCAACGCGGAGACGGCCAACGGGACGGCGATGGCGGCAATGACCACTCGCCAGTCGAGCACCGAGACCGCCAGGACCACCGCGGCCGGGGCGAGAAAGTGCCCGGCCGAGCCACCCCATCCGTGGATGCCGAGCATGCGCCCTCGTTTCGCGGGGTACGCGGAGATTATGAAGGCGTTGGCCTGGGGGTGGTAGGTGGCTCCCCCGAGGCCGCACAGCAGGCTCGCCACGACAATCAACCAGAAGCTCGGGGAGGCCGCCATGGCGATGAAACCGACGGCGGCCGCCGCGAAGCCAAACACGAGCATCCACCGCCGCCGTCCCAATCGATCGGCTGAATTGCCCAATAGCGGTTGCAAGACCCCGGTCAACAGCGTGAACGAGAACGACAGGATGCCGAGCTCGGTGTACTTGAGATCGAACTCGTCGGCGATGGCTGGAAGGAATGCCGGGAGAACCGTCACGTAGAAGTCGTTGACGACGTGGGCTCCAACGAACAGGAACAGGATCGTCCTCGGCTGAGTGGAGCCCGGGTGAGTGGACACCGAGTGAGTCTGGCAGTGTTCAACCCTTCGAGGCGAGCAATCTCAACCTGGGCTGAAGGGGCCGAACATTCGTTCGGGTTGATTTCGGGAGGTCGTTGTCGTGTTCCTGGCCGTAGCGGTCGCTTTGTGGGCGCGTTGAGCTAGGGCCTGCGGGATTCGTAGCTGATGGAATCACCCGGACGAAGTGTGTAGCTCTCATTGTCCAGCTCGATTTTCAACGATCCCTCGAGGAGCACGCCGCACTCATGGCCAGCATGGTGCAACTGTTCTGGAGAACTTGCACCGCCGACTTCGTAAGTATTGATGTGAAGGACAATCCTGTCGGACCGTGCGAGCACCGCAGCTCGACGGTGGACGCCCGTCGGGGTCGCCAACGAATGTTGCTCCTGGAATCGATTCACCGGGTTGCGGCTCTCGTCGTGACCGTCGAAGAGGTCGCTGACCGGAATACCGATAGCCGACGAGACTGCGACGAGCGTTCCAATGCTTGGGGAGGTCCGTCCGCGTTCCACCATCGAGATCATCAATGGGCTCAGACCGGTTCGCTCGGCGATCGTTTGCAGCGTGAGATGCCGTTCCTTTCGAAATTTGCGGCACTTCGCACCTAATGAGAGCAGTAGTCCATCTTCGTCAAGACGAAGCTCTGGAGCTGCCTCAGGGTCCGAGTCCTTTTGAAGCTTTATGACTGAAGAATGGGGGCAGTAAAGCTAATCAAGTCGAGGGTTTCCCGCCGATCTCGTCTGCAGGCGCCTCTAGGTGGAGATGCCGTGAGGTTGGCTAGCCGCGTTGGGCGATCTCCCCGGTCTGTACATCGACGAGGTGCCATTTCCACTCGGGTGGAATATGGTCGATGGAGCCGATTACCTCGGATACGGTCGGGCCGAATTGTTCGGCCAGCGATGCCAATACGAGCGGGTCGAGGTTGTAGGCACGAATTGCCGCACCGCTCAGAATCTGGCGGACGTTCTCGATGTCCACGCCTCCAAAGGCCCACCGCAGATACATCGCCGTGAGACTCGGATCGTCCTCCGACTCGGGAAACCTATAGGTGCCTTCGCCATGTGGATAGTCACGGCCCCACAACATGTTGTCGGCGAAGCCCTCGTCGATTGCTTGGCGAACTTCGGTGGGCGGAGTGAACGACGAGCCGAGGAACACGTTTGTCCTCATGTACTCACTTGGCGGCTTCGGCACCTGACGCTTGAGTGCATCGGATGGATTTTGGTACACGGAGTCCATCTCCAGCATGGCGGCCGACCACCAGCCGCGGGCCTGCTCGGTGAGGACAAGTTTGATGCCGGGATGACGCTCGAACACACCGCCGAATACGAGGCGGTGCATCCCGCGTCGACAGGGCCAGCCGGCGCTCTCGATCCGGGTCATGGCCATCGATTGCGGCCCGAACACGTCACGCGTGGGCACGCCGGCGTGGGTGGCCAGGGTCATCGAATGCTCCTCGCATACGTCCCAGAAGGGCTCCCATATCGGGTCGTCGTACTCTGCCGCGACCCCCGTTCGAGGGCCAGGAAAGTTGACGCCGCGCAGTCCGTTTGCAGCTCCCCATTCGACCTCCTTCGTCGCGAGGTCGACGTCCCACATGGGCGGGTAGACGAGACCGACGAAACGATCCGGGTGCTGCGCCACGAAGTCGGCCAGCCACTGGTTGTACATCCGCATACCGACTGCTGCGAGTCCGAGGTCTTCCTGGTTCTGTTTCACCAGCCACTCGCGTGCGCCTACGAATGGAAACTCCTCGGTGTTTTGACTGCCGTGGAACAGCACCTCGACGGCAACACCTTCCCAGTCCATCTCCTTTATGCGGGTGTCGATGTCGTAGTGCCCTGCGGTTTGCCGGTTGCTGTACCGTCGGGCGAGGGAAACTTCGCTCGCAAGCGTGCTGCGGCTTTCAACCTGATTAAAGGCTGCTTCTCTCTCGCCCATGGCATCGCCACTCGCCGCGGTGAACTCGTCGTAGCTCTCGAGGTGTTGCTGCGGGCAGTACTGACGAAGGTCTTCTATAAGACGCGGTCCCACATGACTGTCGCACGAGACCACTGCCAGCCGCTCCGTCGCGGCCTTCTCATCCAGCGTCGAACCCATTTGCGCTCCCAATTCTTTAGTTAGGGAGGCCGAGATCAGTTGGCGACCCTTCGGAGGTCTCTAAATATCCAACTAATTGTAACACAACAGCGAGAAAACGGCTGCGAACATCTGCCGGGAGCCGGTCTTTGCACCGCCGAACACGGTCATGGGAACTGCCCTCTGGTGGCAACGCACCCCGCGAAGAAATCGTCCGAGCCATCGAACTGGTACGATCGAGTCGTGCACGGCCATTCGGAGATCGGGCCCATCGTCTCCAGGCCTGGCTCCAAAGTCACCGCCAGTGTCGACCGACCTCGACGGGTAGACGGCAAAGGCTTGACTTCAACAGCACTGAAAAAGCGGCACGGAGAGGTGTTACCGGTGTGCCATGCAATCCACCGGTCTATTGTCGCCGTGTGATCGATTTAGAAGCCACGGATGCCGTCGTGTTCATCGACCTGGCACTCGACCAGATGATGTCGAAGGCGGTTGCGCTCGGGCCGCGCGTGAGCGATCGGCCGCACGTCGAAGGCGCGAACTCAGTGTTCTCACTCGTCGTGCACTCTTTGGGGGCTGCAGACTGGTGGCTTGATCACGTCGTGTTGGGTCATCCGTCGTCTCGCGATCGCGCGGCCGAGTTCAAATCGTCAGGATCAGTGAGCGATCTGGAATTACGAGTCGCAGCATTCCGTGCTGCCATTCCCAACATCATGGACCAAGTTGTTAGAACGCCCGAGCCCCAGTCTGGTCACCTACAGGCGGAGACCGCCTCGTTCCGGAAGGGGTCATGGACGAACGGTTCGATCCTGCTCCACGTCATCGCGGAACTCTTCCAACATGCAGGCCACGTCGATATTACGGCGGACCTGCTCAGCTCGGACTTCCAGCTTGGTGAACAGTGATGAACGAGCTGGGGTCGATGTCACAGGGAACGATGGACGCTGTCATCACGACCGGGCATGGCGGCTTGGAAATGCTCGACTATCGACAGGATGTGCCGATTCCCAGCCCAGATGCGGGCGAAGTCCTCGTCTCGGTGTCGGCCTGTGGACTCAACAACACAGACATCTGGGTACGTGAAGGCGCCTACGGCACGGAACAGGACCCGACTGCGGTGGTAGGAACGGGACGCGTACCCCATCGGTTTCCGATCATCCAAGGCGGCGACGTCGTCGGAAAAGTCGTTGGGGTTGGGAAGGGCGTCGACGCGTCGAGAATCGGTGAACGGGTGATCTGCAATTTCATGACGTATGAGGAGGGTCCTGAGGGCTTGCGATACGCGGGGAGCCTGGGTAACAAGCGCGATGGTGGTTACGCACAATTTGTCACCGTCCCGAGTGCAACAACTCATGCCATCGAAAGTGACTACTCGGATGCGGAACTCGCGACGCTCCCATGCTCGTACATGACAGCAGAGAACATGCTGGAAACAGCGGGGCTGAAGAGCGGCGAGACGGTGTTGGTAACCGGTGCTTCCGGTGGGGTCGGTACCGCCCTGATTCAATTAGCACACGTACGTGGTGCACGCGTGGTGGCCTTGACGAGCGAAGCCAAACGAGAGGCTGTGGCGTCGTTGCACCCCAAGCGCATCGTCACCCGAGATTCCAGCGATGAACTCGCTTCGTTGGTCAAGGAAATCGATGTCGTGGCCGACGTCGTCGCCGGGCCGCTCTTCGGCGACCTGCTGGCGTCCTTGAAGGTCCACGGGCGTTATGTCACGGCCGGTGCGATCGGCGGGGCGGTAGTGCCCTTCGATGTGCGTACGTTGTACATGAAGTTCCTGACCTTCTCTGGAGTCAGCCTCGGAATGCCCTCACATTTCGAGCGGGTTCTCGACCTCCTCAGCACAGGCGACGTAAAGCCGTTGTTGCATGGAACTTATCCGCTGGCGGCGATTCGGGAGGCGCAGCATGCGTTCATGTCCAAGGAGCATTTCGGCAACCTGGTGGTTATTCCATGAGCGCATCACTTTCGTCATTGATGGAACCAACATCGATCGCCATCGTGGGCGCGACAAGCCGCGAACCCGCCATGGGCAACACCGTGCTCAAGAACTTTCGGCGGATGGGTTTTGGTGGCCGGGTCTCTGGCGTGCATCCTCGCGAACGTGAGGTAGAAGGCATTACGTGTTATCGGACCATCGAAGAAGTTCCACAGCCTGTGCAGGCGGTGGTGCTAGCGCTGCGGCGTGAACTCATACCCAAAGCTCTCGCAGAGGCGGGTGAAGCCGGCGTCGAGGCAGCAGTGGTTTTCGCGTCCGGATTTGGTGAGGCCGCGGATGGACACCAACTCGATCTCGAGGTGAAGGCCGTCGCGAATGACTACGGAATGCATCTCGCGGGCCCGAATTGCCTCGGTCTAGTAAATGTTACTGCCCAACTGCCCCTTTATAGCTCGGCCCTCCCGGACATTATGGAACCAGGCGGAGTGGCGCTGGTCTCCCAATCGGGCTCCGGTTGCATAGGACTGATTTGTTCGGGTCGTTTGAATTTTTCCCATGTGGTCTCTGCTGGTAATGAACTGATCACGACCACGGCCGACTATTTGGCTTTTCTGGCGATGGACGAGCACACACGCGTGATCGCCATGATCCTCGAAACAGTCCGTGATCCCGAGGGCTTCGCGAAAGCCGCGCTAACTGCCCGCAGCGCGGGTAAGCCGGTAGTCGTGCTGAAAGCTGGACGCTCCCAGCGTGGGCGAGAGGCTGCGGCAGCGCACACCGGTGCCCTCATCGGATCATCAGAGGAGTACGACGCCTTCTTCCGAAGCATTGGCATCGTGCAGGTCGAAGACCTCGATGAGCTCATCGAGACGGCTCTGATCTGGTCGAAATCTCGATTGATGCCCGGCGGGCACGGATTGGGCGTCATCAGTCTTTCGGGTGGTGAGAATGCGCTCCTGCTCGATGCCGCGATGGACCTCCAGCTCGAGTTTCCGGACTTTGCTTCGACGACGAAGGCCACTCTGGCCAAGCATCTGCCTAACTTCGCACAGATCAACAATCCTCTGGATGCGACTGGCACAGCCGTGTTTGATCAAGCGATGTACGGCGCAGCGTTGGCGGCGGTCGGAAATGATCCTGGTGTTGATGTGGTAGGTGTGGTTCAAGACGCACCGCCCGGGCTCGACTCGAGCCACCAGAGGAGCGTCGCCGCCTCTCTACGCACGGTCGCCAAGGTGGCGAGGAGCATCGACAAACCCTTCGTTGTGATCTCGAACATCGGCGGAGGAGTCCATGCAACACCTGCCAAGGAGCTCGAGGATACGGGCGTACCGCTCCTCACTGGGACGAGGGAAAGCTTGCGGGCCCTTTCGCACTTCGTGTCATGGCCGCCGGCTGTTCGCGAGGGCGACTTGCCAAGCAATCAAGAAGCCAACAGGCGGTCAACAGTCGAACCTCGGTTCTCCGGAATCGCATCGTTCGCGGTGGTGATGGACCTTCTGTCTGCGTACGACGTGCCCTGCGTCCCAATGGAGCTAGCACGGGATCTTGACGGCGTTCTCGAGGCGGGAGAGCGCATCGGATACCCGGTGGCGTTGAAACTGCAATCTTCCGACATCCCCCACAAGACGGAGGTAGGAGCTGTCAGGCTCGACATTCGAGATGAAAGCCAACTCAGGAGAGCATTCAGCGAAGTCGAGGCTGCAATCACCCGTGAGAATGTTCCGACCCAAAGTGTCGAGGGGTTCCTCGTACAGAAGATGGTTTCGGGAATCGAAGCGATTGTCGGAGCTCGGGTCTCGCCAACGTTCGGTCCGTTGGTTCTCCTGGGAACCGGCGGCATCTTCGTCGAGCTACATCGAGATACGACCGCCGAGCTTGCGCCCGTCAGTGTCAGCGGCGTGGAGGCCATGATCGACCGGTTGGCCCTCAGTAAGTTGCTGGCTGGATTCCGTGGAAGCCCGCCCGGTGATCGAAAGGCTCTCGCCGAAGTGGTTTCAAGATTCAGTTGGCTCGTCTGGGATATGCAACATGAAATCGAGGAGGCAGATCTGAATCCGCTGGTGGTGCTACCACGTGGCGATGGGGTATGTGTTGTCGATTCCCTCGTAGTCAGAAAGGAGCACGGATGAGCAGTTTTGAAACGATCGAGGTGAGCCGCGACGGTCGGGTTGGAATCGTCGCCCTGAACCGACCCGAGAAGCTCAATGCGCTGAACGCGCAGATGCTTTCCGAACTTGGTTCGGCGTTTGATGAATTCGAGGAGGACCTCACGCTACGCAGTGTCGTGATCCGGGGTAACGGACGTGCCTTTTCGTCCGGGTTCGACATCGGAGGCTCCAACAAGCCAACGACTGGTCAGGGCTGGCGCATGAACGCCGAAGAGGGGAACCGAGTGTGGTTTCGGATCTGGAGGAGCCGGCTTCCGTATGTTGCAGCTGTTCACGGGTACTGCCTTGGAGGGGCGTGTGAGTTGTCGATGGTGTGTGACCTCACGATCGCGGGAGCGTCTGCCCGTTTTGGTGAACCCGAGATTCAGTTCCAGTCGACTTCGCCGTTCAACCTGATGCCTTGGGTGGTTGGGATGAAGAAGACCAAGGAGTTGCTTCTCACCGGTGAGCAGATCGATGCCGCGGAGGCGGCTGCAATAGGAATGGTCAATCGCGTTGTGCCAGATGATGAAGTACAGGATCGTGCGCTCGAGCTCGCCCAGAAGCTGGCGAAGATGCCGCGGGAGGCGATGGGAATGAATAAGGCCGGGATCAACCGCGTTTTCGATATTCAGGGCTTGAGCGCTGCGATCGACTATGGCGTTGAGATATATGCGCTCGCCCTGACGTCACAATCCGACGAGCGCGAGGAGTTCTTCCGCATTGGACGCGAGCAAGGGATGGCAGCGGCGTTCAAATGGCGAGAAGCCCGTTATGACGACGAATCGACAAACGGCGAGGAGAGCTATTCATGAGTCAGGAACAACCCACGACAGCAGCGGATCAGAGCATCGTGCCAGGCGAGCGAATCATCGACAAACCCGAACTCCCGCCGCAAGGGTATGGGAATACCATCGTCGCCGAGATCGAGACCCTCGAAGGCAAAGGGCAACTCAAGGTGGGCAGGAGCGGCGGGTTCGAAGTTTTCTCCGATGAGCCCGCCCGGCTAGGTGGCGACGGAGAATATCCGCAGCCGCTCAGCTACTTTGCCCTCGGGGTGGGCTTTTGACTGCTGACCCAAGTGGCGCGGTACGCGCACATGATGAAAATTCCAGTTACGAAAGCTCGCTGCCGGATCGAGTACGACTTTTTCCTCCGTGGTTCGGTATTGAAGGGGACGGTCGAAAGCGGCTGTGAAGGGTTTCGGTCATTTCTGTTTATCGACTCGGATGCCCCGCGCGATCAGATCGCCAAGCTCGCTCGAAACGCTAAGGGCGGCTGCTTTGCTGAGTGGACGCTCCGGAACCCGGTCGAGATCGTCAGCACGCTCGAGGTCAACGGCGAGAATGTTCCGCTCGAATAAAACGGATACAGAGAACCGGAGGGTGAGCGTTGCTGAGATGTCAGGGCACGTTGGCGATGGCATCCATCATGACCGTACATCCAGGTACCTGGAGCGGGCCAGGAACGCCCGTCACGCAAACCGCTGGCGGATCTACTGGAACATGCTTACGGAGTCCCGCATAGACGGCGTACCCATCGTTTGGGTCCGTGACGTAGGCTCGAAGGCGCAACAGCTGTGACAGATCCGTGTTTGCCTCTTCGCAGATCTCGGCCATCCGGTTGAGGATATTGTCCACTTGGCTAGCCGCGTTGCCATCGGTGAGGGGTCCGTCCTTGTCGCCGGCGAGTTGGCCTGAAATCCAAAGAAGGTTCCCAGTCTGCACCGCGCGGGGTTCATGACCGAGCTGTCGATCATCACCAGCGAGGACCTGTTTCGTGACGCCATGCTCGGGTCGGATCGACCGGAACTGGATCTCCATTCGTATCGCGTCCTCATGATGGTGACGGGCGCCCTCGAACCGAGGCGCCCCAAGTCCCCGAACGGGCGTCACCGTCCGAGCCGGAGGGTTGTCCCCAAAGGTCTCTTTCCAGACCAAATCCAGCTCGTAAAGGTCTGAGATGTCGACGAGGAGCACCGTGCAATGCACGGCGTTGTCGAGCGAAGTTCCCCCAGTTTCCAGCTTCTTCTTCAGGGCCTCCATACCCCACACGGCTTCGTTACGGATCTCGCTGCCCCACCACACCCAGTCCGGAAGCTTGACGTCGGGATGCACGCCGGTCTCATAGTCCGAAGCCCAGATCGTGCAAAACACATATGGTCCGGCAAGGACCACCTCGCTGAACGGAGCCTCTTTCGCGTAACTCGGCCCGAACTCCGGATACTTCCGAGCGTACGAGAGCCCAGTCGATCGGATCTCCTTCTCCTCCATCCCGTCGCGGGGGACGAAACCGATGGCGGTGGGTGTAACAACAATTCCCTCTGGAATGAATTCGCCCGTCTCCATAAGGGCACTGCTCGGCCGGTTCACCTCCAGGTATTGCGAACTTCGGCTCGTCTCGAGATAGCCGTCCGCATGCCCCTTCCACTGGATGTACTGCTCGACCTGGGTCACCGTTTGGTAGCTGGCACCGATCTGACCCATCAGCTCACCGAATTCGTCGAGGATGTACTGGGACTGGGAACGGACGTTCGCGCTCTGGGAGAGCGTGTATGGCGCAGGGACCCGCACCGAGTCGGGGATCCGGCCCTCGTTGTCGACTGCTTGACTGGACATGAAGAACCAATCGCCCGCGCCTGCTAGCCGAGAGAAATACAGTCCGTTACCGTCGACCAGTCCTTTTGCGAAGCGACGCATGGCTCTCCATTCTTTGACATGTCAATTGATTTCGGGCTGTTCGACCCGACGTCTCCCCACAGGTAGACACATCACTGTGCGACTCTACATTCAGTCTTGGTGAATTTGCATTTGAAAGTTGGTGAAATGTCACCGACACACATCGGTTTTGCCGCGGGGCAAGGATCTGGCTGCTACATTCCGAATATCTCGCAAGTCGAACAGTCAGGTCGGGAATGTGTCAGATGAATCCACTCCTTGGG
>Ga0114996_10008079_pt1 | contig 11771 bp, 7 predicted proteins | sample ArcticOcean_MG_C_4_FD_87039 | JGI IMG/M metagenome (GOLD analysis project Ga0114996, IMG submission 87039) | Marine microbial communities from western Arctic Ocean - ArcticOcean_MG_CB4_134 | ecosystem: Environmental > Aquatic > Marine > Oceanic | place: Arctic Ocean: Canada Basin | collected... | reverse complement strand
TTTTAGAGACAATAACGACATATCTTGTCATTCGTATATCGACTTTGGGGGATTAGACTAATGGCATCATCTTCATCTTCTTTATTCTATTCATCGTCAAGTTCTGTCGATTCTTCGTCGTCAAGTTCTGTTGATTCAAGTTCGTCGTCATCTTTGTCATCAATATCGTCCTCATCGTCCTCATCGTCCATTTCTTCGTCGAGTAGCTCGATAGGAGTTCCCGAGTCAAGAGATCTTTGGGGAGTTTTGGTTCAACAGGAACACCATGACATGATTCCGTTCTCCTTTGTAGCGGAATCAGGCATTACAGATAGTAATACTCTAACCTTCGAGCTTGAATCTGCGAATAATCCACATTTTGATTATTCGATCATTATTGGAAACGCTTCTGCATCTCATACTACATATGAAACTTCAGCATATGTTCCTCAAGATGAAGATGGAGCGATAGAACATCGTAATACTTTCCATGTAGAAATTTTCGCCAAGGATACTAGCGGAATAAAAGATTACAACGTTCGCATGCAAGAAGAACTTTACGGATATGAACGTCCGCAATATGTATTTAATGTTCCGAAGTTCTCTTGGAAGAATGCTGCGGTTGGAAGTAGCGAAGATGAGCATGCAGCAGGCGTATGGGTTGGCGATACCGATAATGGTCTTTACAGAGTGGGTTATGATTCTGATTCGGCTCAAATTACGTATGCCAATAATGTTGCTTCAGAGCCTCATACGATATTGTTTGAAAATGAGCAAGCTAGGACATACATAACTGCATACGATCATTTGATTCAAATAGAAGTTGATGATTATGGAACGGCTTCCAATGTAACAAGCGAGATTTCTGAAGTTGCTTCCATTTTGAACTGGGATAATGATGTAGCTGTTTTAGCAGAAGACGATATTGTTTGGACCACTCAAGCTTATTCTGGGAAGGTCATTTCTCGTTTGCCGGGAACCTTATCGGTCCAAGACGAATATGAAGGTTTTGATGCGCCGAGAAAAGTTTTATGGTCGGAACATCATCAGGCGTATTTTGTCGCAGGAACCAATATCCTATGGAAGTTTGTAAATGGTGTTAAAGAAGCAGTTTATGAGATCAAGGGCTATGATATTGCTGATGTAGCTGTTTCTCCGACTGGTTACATTTGTTTGATTTTCGATGGGGACAATCAAGATATTATCAGGATTATTAAGCCTGATCTATATAGTATCGCTATGAGCGAAACGATTACAAGCGGAACGGCTCGTCATTGCGTATATTGCGATCAAGGTATTTTCTATATTCTTGTAGAATTAGTAGGTGGATCTTATGACTTCGCCAGTTATCTGTTTGATAGCAAAAATGGGGTCTTAGAGGTTGTTGAAGACAGCGCTGAGCTAGCGACGACTACGACAACTACCACTCCCGCCGCACCCACCAATAAGGTTGAAGTAGATTATCCGAATGGCGGAGAATGGCTGAACATTCTCGACAAAATTGAAATTAGATGGCGTTCATCTGAGTCGGTAACGGATCAGGTTAAGATTGAACTTTACAAAGGAGGTAGTTTCAACCAAACCGTTATTAGTCAAACTGCCAACACAGGAGTTTATGAATGGACTATCCCATCGGATGTTGTCAATGGTACGGATTATCAGGTTAAGGTTACATGGTTGGGCGCAACTGATTTGCCAGAGAACTCAAGTATCAGTAACGCAACGTTTACAATAACGAATTTGATTACGACAACTACGACTTCTACGACAACGCAAGCGGCTTCTAGTTCTGCTGGAATTGCTTTTAATCCGGGACCAAGACATGTGGTCAACGTTCTTCGCAGCGGATTGGTTGGATTCTTCGATTTGGATGAGAAAATGTTCTACGGGTTGTTTGACTCAACTCTAACAGACATTACATGCATGGCTGTCAGAGATGACACGGTTAAGGATTTTTCGAACGTTTCTTCTGTTCGACTTTTTGTAGGATCGGAAGAATATTTAAGTGACAAATGGGATTCTGGAGTTATTAAAACTATCAAGACCTCGATGTATTATGGGGGCGGAGATAATTTGATGCGCGGAGAGACGTATTTTGTCAGTATACAGGTTTACGATGCTCAACATGGCTGGAGCAGCGTACAAACAAAAGAATGGACAATGCCAAGATAACAGGAGATACGATATGCCAAACATAACAGTTAGAGAATATCACCCTGATAGTGGAGCGCTACTTGGTAACATTACAACTTTGAAATTCGGAAGGGTTGCCTCAGGTACTCATACCCGAGTTAAAGTAATTGATGTTGCTTTTGATGGCGTCTCTTCTGTCGGTGGTGTAAAGTTAGGCTTGGTTTCCAACGCAGGTATTACCGTCAATGCTGATCCTCAGGGGGTCGATTCGGAAGGTAGTGCAAACAATGGGAACTTTGGAATTGAGGATTCAACATCTTTCGACTCTTCGAAGGCTTCAGCGCCTTTGTTGAGACATTTCGCAGGATTGAATGGAACTGCGGGTGCAAACGATGACAGCAACGTAACAGTTGGGACGAGGGCTACAGCAGTTAGTAACTATGTCTATCTTGATATCAAGGTAGGATCTACATTGTCGGGTGCAGGCAATGGTTCGTACAAAATCTTTTTCGATTACTCATAATGGCTATTGGCTCCAAACAGGGTGTAACCTATTATAGCGACTTGCAGAGTATGCAGTCGATTTCTACCCCCATTATCGACAATAATGTTCGAATGGGGTATAAGGGACATTTTGTGCCTAATTGGAGCAAATATACTGTAGATTTTGATACGTTTGGCTATGGATTGAAAAAGGATCGAGCGAATCAAGGATCAATTGTTTGTTCAGATGCGTCAAAGCTCTTCTCTCTAACTAAGGGCTATGTCGGTATGGTTCTTTCGTTTCCGGATAATTTCTATAGCGGGATTTACTACCCTTTGCTTAACTCTACGGCTGACATTCGAGAGCATCTTCTTTGGGGAGTTAACGTCGGACAAGTCCGACCCTTCATGCCCAGCGTATATGCGAGTCTTACGCATCAAGGGATAGAGTTTACGGTATGGTCAACCTATGTCAAGTATACTCTTACTGACAGTTTTTCTAATTTACCGGCTGACACGAATGTTTTCATGGAGTTCATATGGGATAGTAACGGTTTTCTGGAATATACAACCGATGAAGGTTATAAGCCAACGATGTGCATTCGTATTAACTCTCAAGATATTGTTTTAGGTAATCCCCCAATTGCGAACAATAGTATTAGCGGACTTCCCTTTAACGCTTTAGAGACGCCTTCGGTATATAGTAATCTTGAATGTACTATTCGACGTTTGGTTACGGGCAACGAGGTTCCATATACAGTCGAATATGAATGGTACAGCAGTTCCTCCAGTAGTTCTTCTCTCAGTTCCGCCAGTAGTTCTTCTATGTTAGAAGTTACTGAAATTGCATATGATGATTTGACGCTTTCTACGATTCAAAACCATCCCATGATGGCGGATGCCGGATACAGTAGCGTTGCGGTTGAAGATGATTTATTGCAGTTTTCCGATGTTGAAAGGTCATTCTCCTATATGTGGATTCCCGGAGCTAGTACTGATTCAATATCTAGGTTGGATTTAAGCGATCCAACTAATCCGATTGAAGTTGGCAGATATTCTACTGGAGCTGGAAGTAGTAAAAATCCCTCGCGCACAGCTATAACAGCTTTGGGAGACTGTTGGATTACTAACAGAGGGAGCGGGAGCGTTACAATTGCTATCAAAATAGGTAATACAGATTTAGGTAGCTGTCGAAATGATTGCGGAACAACGTCAACTGGCGATGGCACGGCGACAGGCGCTACTGCCTTGCCATATGGAACAGATGATGCCACTTTGCTAGAGTTCAATAAAGGCGGTGGAGGGACAGTTACTTTACCCGGGACAGGTACGCCCGGGTCGGGACAAGGTACTCGCGGTATAGTCGAAGACGTTAATCAACATATTTGGATTCAAGATGGCATTAGCGCTAGCGGAAGCAGATGGTGGGAAATTGTCGGAGATGGTGGATACAATGGCAGCGGGAGCGTAACAGAACATAGTTCAACAGGAGCAGAAAGAACTTACGGAGCCGTATGTAGTTTTACAAATAATCATATATGGTCCGTTCGTCATGGTTATACTCACATTGACGTTTTTAATGCTGACGATCCTAGCGAGAATTTCGTTATTACTCAGATACTATCAGATGCTGAAAAAGGAACGTATGGTATAGCATACGCCAGAGGTTATGTTTATGTTGCGGCGTGGTTAAACGGTGGTAACGTGTATCGAATTAACGCAGATTTGGCGACTGACCCAGACCCTACTACTAATTTTTGGAATTATACAACTAAGTTCATTATCCCTACCGGTAAAGTTGGCGGCAGAATGCCTAGACACTTCACTGTATATACTTATGACGATAATGTTGTAGATGCGGACAGAACAGAAGACCTTTTCATCAGTTATTACTCGTCAGGAGCCATTGGTATCCTTAAAGATCATAAACAGTATGCTGATGGAGCTACTGTTGATTTGAGCGCAGCAACAACAGATAAATTTTCATTCCATACTAACTCTGACATTGCTCATCAAGCTGGAGTGGGCATTTTGAGAGATACTAGCAACAAACCGTATGCTTGGGTAATCTCTCATAGCACTGACAAAATGGCAGCTTGGGATATCGAAGAAGAAGAATGGATTACATTCCAAACTGGCAATACATGGGTTAGTGCGGGAGGGGGGTCTCATTATAATTACACAAACTTTACAGGTACAGTTGACGAAGTAGATGTTGTTCCGCTTTATGGAAACGCTCGTTATGTAATTGATTCGGGATCTTCGGGAGGAGCGTCATGGCAGAAAGTTTGCATAACTGCAAACATCCCTTCTAATACATCGATTACTCTTCTGGGTGCGGTTTCAGATAACCCAAGTTTATTTCCTCCGCCTCAATCGTTACAGGATTGTGTAGCGTTTGATTTAAGGGGAAGATATTTTGAACTTACCATACAATTTTCACGTGACAGTATAACTGATCCTTCACCGTCTTTGAAAGATTTTGAAATCACGGTAGGATTACCATAATGGGGAAGGCAAATGCAACAGAAACAATTATATGTTCCTGAAAACGGAGTTGCTGTCTTCTCTCCATTGGGATACCAAAGGCTTCAAAGCGCATCAAACGGCGCTTTTTACTACATTTCAGGCGTCGAGACTGATATTCTCATCAACAATAAATGGGAAATTGACTACGTATGGGAAAACGGAGATTTCTACTACACAGATGGGGAAACAGTCTATAAGAAAAAGTATAACGGGACAGACGTTGCGTCTCTTGATTTGTCCAGCCCTCTTTCTGTCGCAGTTCGTCAGTCTATTGTACCATTGCCAAACAACATTGAGAATCATCCGGGTTCTGATATAGGTTGCTGGATTGTCGATGATGGCACAAAAAAGCTTATTCAAACAGATGCCAACTTGACGAGCGTCAAAGAGATAACCAACTTAGACAATCCTGTTATTGTATCCGCAAGTCCAGACGGCGGATGCTATTTCTTCGATGATGCGAAACAATATGTCTACAAAGTCTCTTCTTCTGTTGTTGTTGAGGCGTTTATTTCTTATGCCGACATTGGAATTGCAAATTCGTTAGATGTTAGGTCGCTAGACACAGACATTGAGAGTAGTTTGTGGTTTGTTGCAGGAACTAACGTCAAAAAAATACAATATAGTAATGGTGGTCTCTCCGTTACTGTCAGCGTAAATATTATTAACGCGCTTGGCCTTGGACATGGTTATATCACCGATCTGAGCGTTGAGAAATCAACTGTCAGGGATAACGTTTATGCCGTAGGTTGCTACGGAACCGGATCTTGGATCGCAAAGCTGAACTTGAGCGGAGGAATTGTAGGAAACAACAATTTCTTGTCCGCAGATTGTCCATTTTTGGTTCAAGCATCGCAATGGGGATATTCAGATGCGGTGTACATGATTTCTGAAGACCCCAGCTACATGCCTGCTGAATGCGAAAGCAGTTCATCGGAATCATCTGATCCTTGTTGTTATTGCGGCATTTGCTGTATGGTCATCGGTGGATGCGAAGACGGTTTAGATGAAGGACTTTGTGCTTTTACTGTTTGTGGCGCTTGTTGGGAAGACAGGGAAGAGTCGCAGTCACACTCTACGAGTTCAGAAAGCTCTAGTTCAAGTCTGTCTTCATTAAGTAGCGACAGCAGTTCTAGCAGCTATACATTTGGTTCTTCTACGAGTAGCGAATCGAGTAGTTCTGTTGATTCGAGTTCTAGTTCAAGCTCGGTTGAGGTGTCCTCTAGCAGTTCAAGCTCGAATCCGCCTACTCCTTCGTTTACTGCCTCTGGATTTACAAAACATACTATAGTTAACGGAACGTTTTACGAAGGAGGACTTGATACGTTTGGCAACATGAATTATTACAATGACAATGGAGCCGATTTGCAGAATGACTGTCTGTTTGGTATTTGCAATTGGAAGATTTATCCTAACGGACATACGGGACTTGGATTGGAGTTGACTTATCTTTCAGATGCAGGCACGGCAGCAGGCGCTTATACAGAGTGGTCTTCTTCGCCCGGATATACGCCGCCAGCAGGAACCGGAACATTAACAGGAATATAATGAGCGCTACAATTTACAAAATAGATAAAGATACGTTGGTTGAACGAGCCTCAGAAGTTTTGCTCATAGAGGATGTTCAAAGTATGTCTATTCGGCATATTCATGATAACGCGGTTTCTGACCAAACCACGTTGAATTTTACGTTTGATATTATGGATATGCATGCTCCGCTAATCGAAGATGAAGAGTTTGTTGTGGTAATTCGTGAGAAGGTAGATGCGACTTCAAGAGGACCGCATGATGTTACGATTACTAATGTAGGAGATGATGTTGGCAAGCCGAATTATAAAAAGAAGGTTCCGTATAGACCTTGGGAATTACCTCAGGGCTTTAGAGAGCTTAAGGGAGAAAACGAATAATGAAAAAATACCTATTAGAGATAACGAGAGAAGAACGTCAGGAGAGACCTTCTGAAGAGGTTATTCGTTCTGATTCCGAAGCTCTCAATGCAGGTAATGTTGCTGCGGTAACACAGGACATTGCTAAAGATACATATGTTAATTTTGACACAAACGATTTGAGTTTGGAATTGTCTCGATTGTTGGCAATTCAGGAATTTAATCCTGCCAAATTGCAAGCGGGGAATGGATTCAGGATTATTGCGTATCTTCATTCCAATAAATATACGAATGCGACTGAGTTGAGGTCAGAGGATGGGGTTGACATAGATGATCAGCCGTATACCACGTATGCTGATGGGCAAGTGCAAGTACTTTCTAATGCAGCAAGTCAAACCTCTATTTTTTCAGGCGCGAATGCCTATTCAGATGCCACAACGTTTATTGCTACGCTTGATGAGTCCGATGGATATATTTTCATAGACGAGTTCAAGGGTGAAACAAAAGTCATCAAAGGAAGACCGCCTTTATGGACCAATTCACCCGATGGAGAGTACAACCTAGAAGTAGGACAAAAGAATTTATTAGGAAGAACTGATACTGACAGGTACTAAAATGGTTACTATACAAGATACATTTGATGACACAAGCGGATTGCAAGATCTAGTTGCAAGCAATGTTGTTTCGGGAACATTGGGCAATGAAGATTTGCAAAGCAATAATATTTTGTCATTTGATGGTGTCAATGACTATATTGATATTGGAATAAATAAGTTAAACGCATTGCTCGGTGGAGTTGCTGGGGTAACTATGTCAGCATGGGTACAGCTTGGAAGTCTTGGATCAGACCGCACAGTTATAATTTTTTTAGTATCAGATGGATACATTGGTGGTAGGATCAATATAAATGTAGACAACACTGTTAGTGCTGGAGGAAGAAGTCAAGCTGCTGATGGTTTTCAGAATGTAAATAGCACCACTACCCTAGAAGCAGATAGATGGTATCATCTGACTGTTGTTATAGATTATGCCAATGACACTAACTCTGTTTATATTGACGGAGTACTGGATAATTCTGGAGCTGTTACATATGGGTCTTCTGTTTATGTTTCAGGTACTCCCACCGGGATAAATAATGAACTCATAGGCACCTCTGAGTTTTCATCAACCTATTATAGCCCCTTTGATGGAAAAATTGCACAGGTTGCAGTTTTCAATTATGTATTAAGTGATGCAGAAATCAGGGCGCTACGCGAGGTTGGCTATGATAATGTAAGTGGAATAACCGCCGCGATTGCATATTGGAAATTAGATGAAGGAACAGGGACAACGGCAAATGATTCTATCGGCAGTAATGACGGGACAATTAATGGGGCAAGTTGGGGAACAGGCAATTTATATACTTTACGTTCAAGAACAACGTCTAAAAACAAGTTAGGTAGCGCTATTACATTGGCTAACGTTAATAGTTTTGCCTATACTTCAAATTTTAAATCGGGGGGAACGACATCTAGAATTTCATTTGCAGAAGACTATGATACAGACAGAGAGAATGTTTTAAGTTTTGATGGCGTCGATGATTATGTTGATGTTGCGGGAGATTCTAATTTGGACGCTATTGGTGAAAATATAACCTTAGCGGCTTGGATTTATATTCCTGCACTACCGTCATCAAGTGGAGAAATTTTCTTAAAGGGAACATCAGCAGCACATCCTATACCTTTCCAATTTAGACTTGATACGTCTGGTAATTTAGATTTTTATCAGAGCCAAAGCGCAGCTTTTCAAACTCAGATAACTGGTTCGAATCCGATACCAATTGGGCAATGGACTCATGTAGCAGCAACCAATGACGGAACTACAGCATTTACCTATATTAATGGAATGGTGGACGGAACAGATGCCTCTCCTGCTAACGCCGTAGATACTGATACAGAAAACATGGGTATTGGTGCAAACGTTATAGCTGGCTCAGGATATTTCAATGGAAAAATTGCTGATGCTAGAATTTATAATGATGCATTAACAGCCGCTGAAGTTCTATGGGTATATACAAATGGAAACAGGGGGACTGATCCAACAACAGCCAATCTTGTTAATCGATGGAAACTAGATGAGGGAACCGGCAGTACTGCGACAGACAGCGCTGGTTCAAATAACGGAACCATTACAGGAGCAACATGGGATACAGATACCCATTTAGCGCAATGGTTTCCTAGTTGGAAAAATTCTAATGGAGACCTTGTAAACTCAAGAGCCTGTTATAAATTTGATGGCGTTAATGATTACATTGATGGGGGTGCTCCAATAAGCGGAACCGAATACAAAGCAGGAGTAACATTTTCTGCATGGGCTAACGCCAACGATGTAACATCAAATCGACAGATTATAGAATTAGGAGACGGAAATTGGGTACTAGTTCGGTTGTATATCGGCTCTGGAGACTTTCTCTTTGCTCAACGAAACGACAACCCCGGAAACGAAGTCTTCTTGCTTGCTATCGGTCCAGCGATAATAGGCAGATGGTATCATGTAGCAGTTACTTATAACGGCAGCGGGAGCTGGTTGTCATACTTAGATGGAATACCAGTAGGGTCACATACATCAACAATTACAGGTACATATAATTTAACAAATGCACGTATTGGCTCAAGGGCTAATACCTCTTCTGAGTTTTTCAATGGCAATATTAAAGACGTAAGAATTTATACAGCCGCATTAAGTGACGCAGATATTTTCGACCTATATTCACAAGGTAAAGAACCATCAACAGCTAATTTGGAAGCATATTGGAAATTAGATGGAAACTCTTTAGACGAAACTTCTAACAATAATGATGGAACAGTTTATGGGGCAACACCATTAGGAAAATGGACGTCTATGCCTATAGTCGGAACATCACTAAATCAAAGAGTTGTTGCAATCTTTGATGGCGTTAATGATTATGTTGCAATACCAGATGATGCAAGTTTGGAAGTAGGTGCAAGTGATTTCACTGTCATCGCTTGGGTTAAAATTAGAGAGTTTACGGGTGGGAGCCAATCTATATATGGCAGTTACGATTCTACCACAACTAACCAACGGAAATTGTTGTTCGGGCTTGATGCTAGCGACGAATTGCGTCTTATAACAAGTTTTAATAATACATCCATCAAACTTAGCTCATCAACAAACGCTAATTTATCTACGGAAACTTGGTATCATGTTGTAGTTACGAAATCGGGAACAGGTTGTGATTTTTATGTTGATGGCAGACATCTAACGGATGATGGTGTTGTTGTTGATGCTACTGTCGTTAATAACGATATAGGATTTCATATTGGTGTTCTATCTGAAGGTACATTGAGTGGGTTTTGGAGTGGTGATATTTCAAATGTTGCATTTTACAACGATGTTAGAACAGCATCTGAAATTTTAACAGATTACCATAATGGATATATTGATGAAACGGATGCAAATCTTGTTTCTTATTGGCCCCTTGAAGGAGATTATTTAGATTGGAAGGGGTCAAACCATGGGACAAATAACGGAGCAACATCGATTAAGGTAATTGATGGCCCAATGGGTAAAAGAAATTTTGATTTAGATAATACTCTTGGTTTTGATGGAAACGACGATAAAGTCACAGTTACGGACGCCGCTTCAATACAAAACATATTTGATGGAGGGGGGTCGGTTTGCGGATGGGTATATCCATTCACATCAGGATCTGGATCTGGGGGGAGAATCGTGGACAAAAGAGTCGCCTCTGGGACAGGATGGATGTTACTCACAGAAAGTGGAGCAGACCTTATAGCTTTTTTCCATGAATTCAGCACGGGTAACGGAAGGTGGGCTTCAACTTCATCTATAGCATTGAATCAATGGTCATTCATAGCAGTAACCTATGATGCTGATTCTACTGCAAACAATCCTATTATATACGTGAATGGGGTTTCAGTGTCTATAAGTGAAACTGCAACACCCTCTGGCACAAGAGACAGCGATGTTGGGCAGGATATGGAAATAGGTAATGTTACAGGAGGGACAGCAGCCTTTGATGGAAACATGGCTGATGTTAGAATTTATGATGACGCATTAACGGCTGATGAAGTCCTATGGGTATATACAAACGGAGCCAAAGGGACTGATCCAACAACAACCAATTTGCAATCCCATTACAAGCTCGATGAAGGAGCAGGGTCAACTGCCAGCGATTCAAGCAGTAATGGCAATGATGGAACTATTACTTCTGCAACATGGCAACATTCAACAAGGCCACCTATGAACTTAGCAAATCAGGTGGATGCAAACGTTGCATCTTTAGCATTTACGGAAAACGTGTACGCAAGAAGTATGACAGAAACAATAGGAAGTGTGAACTAAATGACAATTGGATTTACAGAATGGACCTTTAATGCAGAAGCAGGCGGTGATCCTTCATCTTCTAGCTCTTCATTTGGAGAAAGCAGTTCTTCTAGCTCATTGGGAGAGAGCAGTTCTTCTAGTTCATTGGGGGAGAGCAGTTCTTCTAGCTCATTGGGGGAGAGCAGTTCTTCTAGCTCATTGGGCGAGAGCAGTTCTTCTAGTTCATTGGGGGAAAGCAGTTCTTCTAGTTCGTTGGGAGAGAGCAGTTCTTCTAGTTCATTGGGGGAAAGCAGTTCTTCAAGTTCATTGGGCGAGAGCAGTTCTTCTAGTTCGTTAGGCGAGAGCAGTTCTTCTAGCTCATTGGGGGAGAGCAGTTCTTCTAGCTCATTGGGAGAGAGCAGTTCTTCTAGTTCG
>Ga0114996_10008073_pt1 | contig 11776 bp, 7 predicted proteins | sample ArcticOcean_MG_C_4_FD_87039 | JGI IMG/M metagenome (GOLD analysis project Ga0114996, IMG submission 87039) | Marine microbial communities from western Arctic Ocean - ArcticOcean_MG_CB4_134 | ecosystem: Environmental > Aquatic > Marine > Oceanic | place: Arctic Ocean: Canada Basin | collected... | reverse complement strand
GAGAAACCAGCCGTTTTCAGAGGGCAATCACGCCCAAACAGACGGTCAACCGCTAGATCGTGAGTGAACAGTCTCATTAATTCTTCTCGGCTAGCGACAACGGGTTTGCCCGTATGCCAGGTGCGCTGAACCCAGGGAAAATCGCTCAATGACAGCTCGGCGGTATAGCAGTGTCTGTCCAACAGATAGGACACGAAAAAACCGGCGCTCGAGGCGGGGAATTGCAAAGAGAATCCCGCGATGTCCACATCTAGCTGGCGCAATACTTCTATCCAGTATTGTTCGGCTGGCAAGTCCGCAATGCCCCGCATGGCTATGATGTGATCGCGAACTTGCCCCATGATCTCTTCACGCGCCAGTGCCTTTTTTAAGGCCTCCTCCGCACGCCGGCGCTCGATCATCTCCCTCTCCATTTGGATCTGAGCGGCCAACAAATCTGCGGTCCGATCCTGCACCTTCTCTTCTAATTCGTCATGGGATCTTCTAATCGCCTCCTCGACCCATTTGCGCTCTGTAATATCTCGCCCCACCCCTTGCGTACAGATGAATCGCCCGTCCTGCAGACTACTCGTCGCATAGACCCCTTCGGCACTGATAATTAAGATCGGATCGACTTCCGATGAGTTAGATTTGAACTCAAAAGGAATGGAAATATTATTCTTGGTAAGCAGCCTAAGTTCCAGCGATTGGGTGCCGCGCATTCCACTGCGCCGCTCATTTATCTTAAAAATTGCTTTCTCTCTGTCTTCGGGATGGACTAGATCGAAAATATTGGTCCCGATCAATTCCTGCGCAGTGTACCCATAGCGCTCAATGGCGTCGTTAATAAAAAGGATCCGACCGTCGGCATCGAGCCGATAGATCAAATCGGGCACCGCTTTGACAATGGAATCGAGCCCCAATAATGCCGGATCGTCGGCACAGCGAACCAAGCTCCGACGCAATTCGGTAAGTTCTTCTACAAATTGAAAGTTAGAGGAGTTTACATCTTCCACGACAAGTATCCATTCAGTGGTACAGCACCGGCTTCTCAGATCATAGACATGGAATAATAATCAAAGGCCCTAGGCATAACAAGGTCTTTCATCTTGGATAATTATAGCGCCAGCATCACCTTTATATTAGACGCCACTCCTCCAGAAAAACAAGGACCAGCCTGCGTGCATCGGCAAAGGATATCCCCGCTTTATCAGCCGCTTTTTTTAATAGAACATCTGTCGTCGTTGCCTTGTGTTGCTGGTAGTATTCTTTTTCGAAATAATCTTGGGCATCTGCACACAGCGCAGACACCAGAACCGGACCGCTCTCCCCATCTAACCCCATAGTATGAGCTTCTGCCAGCAAACGTATGTACACCGGATTTCCAGGGCTCTCCGCATCATGGCCCAAACGCTGTAGAAAAGCCAATAAAAAATCCTGTGCCTGACCGCGCCGCGTGCGGGCATAATCTGCCAGATCGATAACCAGCATATGGGTACGGCTATCTATTTTTTGTTTGACCAGACGATGCAGTATAGTGGTCAATCCCAAAAAAAGAGAATCCTTTTGTGCCCTCGACATTCCTCCCCCTACGGCCAAATCGTCCAGCCAAATAGGCGGCACAATAATTTTTTTGGCCAATAATTTCCGATTAGCAGCAGCGAGACGGGTTAACGCTTCCACCTCTTCACTGACTGGAAGAATGGGCTGGTTAATTGTGGCTGCAGGCATAGCAGAACTCTGACCAACAAGGCCCTGACCTACAGCGACTTCACCTTGTCTAACGGCCTCCATTCCCCCCAACGCTTGATCCGCTTTCTGCTGCTGCGCAGCGTCACTAGGTTTAGACTTTGGTGTTTCTTCTCTAATTTTAGGTATCTGCCGCCTCTTCACTCCCTCTTCGATCCGGTCGACTACAGAAATTGGCGGTGCCTTCAGCCCCAGTGGCGTGCCTTGCAGTTGAATCCTGCCTCTCCACAGAATGTGCGAAGTGGGCAGTGGCGCTTTTTTTTCCATCTCCATTTCGGGCTGATCTGCATCAGTCAGCAGGAACATGGCTTCTAATTGCAAATCGGATTGGGGGAAAATTTCCAGCCAACTCCAAGGAATGGCCAGTTCAAATGTGTATACCTGCTCTCCGGCCATGCTGCCGAATTGCACTGGGATTGCACTCGAGCCGGGATGCCGCTGACGCCCGCCCCACATGTACGGACCCACCTGCCCATGACGCGGTGCCACCCATATATCAAAGCCCAAGTGCACATCGGGATCTTGCACAAACACCCTGAAGTGATCGTAGAAGAACATCCTATCCTTGCGCATCCCCCCACTCTCCCAAACGCGCTCGGTAGAAATCACTTGAGCTACATCTATTACATCATCTGTGACTAGAGCGGCAACATAGAGGAATTCCGCGTCCCACATGAGATATACATCTGCCTCGTGGTCGCCTTCAGCTGAGAATTCCCCTCGCACAGTGACATGCGCTCCTCCCGAAATGACAGGTAAATGTTCTGCCACTCCCCACTCGCGCAAACCACCGTCAATGTGCAATAATCCGGAAACAATGCGAACCTCGGCAGCCTTGATATTAGCAGCATTAAGGTTAGAAAAACAAAACAGTAAGGCCAATATTACAGTAACAATGTACATAGAGGAAAGCCTATTGAGACGTTCCGAAATTGACCATCTTCAGTGAGGATAAAAAAAGAACCTAACGTAGATATATGCGATTGTTTCGCTCAACATCGTACGCACTCCACTGCTCGATCTCCACCAACTGTCGGCCTCATAATCTCTACCTTCTAACGAGACTACCCCTACCTGTATTTCCCCTCCTAGAACAAGATCGAATAACAACCATGTTCTCCGCCCATGTGGCCCTAAAGAATAAATATCAATCGCATCTATCGACGGTTTGTTTTTGTGCAACCATTGTTGTAAACGCAGCGCTGTTTCGTACGTCCTGTCTTTGCTTACTTTAGGGGAGGGGATAGAGATTATTTTTTCTTTATCGAAACCTGTGGCAATTAAAGTAGCGGCTGTCAGATCGGCAAAATTTCCATACTTTGACAAGTATGATCCCTTTGCCAAGTCTCCCCCTGTAGTGACCAACAACTCATAGTCTCCCTTTTGGAATTCCGCTACTACTATCTCTAAAGCGTAATCGGGGAGCCAACCTTCGACCACCATTATATCGCCCCCCACGGGTTTGTTGAGTGCCAGGAAGGGGTACAACATGGCCTTGCCTAATCCCAGAGCCATAACACCGAATACCACCAGGGCTATCCAGCCGCGCAGCGTAAGGCCATAGCGTTCTTTCTTTGCTATCAATCCTAGGTGCATCTCTGCTCTGGTGCCCGCATGGCTTTCTTACTATTACAGTCAGAGTAACTAACGATCCGACTCAAGTCGAACGCAAGGTCGTAACAGCCCATACCGCATCTTCATCCTCTATATCCACCTGGGCTACCCCGTCCGAAAACTGCGCCTGTAGATGAGTATAGATTTCCTGCACCTGCTCGTCCGGATAGATCCATGCGTGCAGATAGTAGACTGCTCGTATTTTGGCTTGCAATAACTCCTTGGCACAACCAAAACAAGGACGCATGGTCGAATAGAGCACGGCACCTTCGGTAGCTATGCCAAAGCGGGCGGCGGAAAGCAAGGCATTTTGCTCGGCGTGCACGCAAATGCACAGATCGTAATCCTTGCCCGATTGATATTTGTGGCGGTTCTTGCAACGTTCGCAACCACCATCCAGGCAATTGGCCATATTGTGCGGTGTGCCATTGTAACCCGTGGCAATTATGCGATCGTTCTGTACTAGAATCGCCCCCACTCGGTTGCCCGAACAATTGGCGCGAGCCCGCACGGCCATAGCTATACGCATATAATACTCGTCCCAATCGGGACGCAGATTGCGATCTTCAAGGTTCATTTTCAAACAATTCGTTGGACAGATCCATCTCGGGCAAGTCGAGATCATCCTCAGTCTCTGCTATCTCGACAAGATCTGGCAGATCCTCACTTCTTAAAGGGCGCATCCTCTGAGCTTCAATTTTGAGCAAATTAAATTCGCTATTGACCTGTCGGCCCGCTGCAAAACTGATGGTGCCCGAAGCGCCCTGAAACCCCTGGACTGCTCCTAACCATTGGCGCAATTCTGCATGGCTTTGCTTGCCTTGCTGCCACCCTTCTATGACCAGGCGTGCCGCATCATAACTGTGTGCGGCGTGCAATGGATCCTGCCGAAAACGCTGGCGAAAGGCATCGACGAATTCCCTCGTAGAGCTCACCTGGTCATGCGTCTCCACCGCCAGTATGGTGTCGGCGAAATACGAACGGTCTCTGCGTCGCAGTCGACCGAATTCCTCGGGGGCATACCATAGATCATTACCCAACACTTGCGTCTTTAGACGATGAAATTGCCGTTGCGGGGTAATCGTTTTGGCGTCTTCAAATGTTTCGACTACAATAGCGATAGCATCGATCGTATCAATGAAAATCTCAGATGAATCCGGCGGTTCTTCCTCTTCGAGCAGATCCAAAGGCTCCGTATTAGAAAGAGCCAGAGTGGAATCGCCGTCCTCCCACAGCAGGGAATCTTCCACTGCCAGCGTATCCACGGGCGGCGGTGGCGGCATGAGCTCAAACCCTATCTTTCTCACTTCTTTAAAGAAGAAGCTGAAGTCTTTGGTCTCATACGGTACATACCAATCTTCGTATACTATTTCTCCGCCGTTGACACGCGCGACATCGACAAAGGTCTTCTTAAAACTGAGCCCATAATCACTCAAAGGTGCAAGAATAACCAAATGCTGTAAGCCCAACACCAGCGTGGCGTACTCGGCCAAGGCCTTTCCCTGGACTTCGGGTGCAATGCTCAATTGGAAAATATTCTCACCTAATGAATCTAAACTGCTCTGCTGAGCGAGTGGAACGATGAGCGGCACCCCTGCAGCCTCGGCCACTACCGCCGCGACTACACTGGTGCTGCTAAAGACGGGACCAATAATGGCTAAAACGTGTTCCTCTTCAATCAGATGTTGCACCGCGTATACCGTGCGCAACAACTTGCTGGCTTCACGCTCTTCAATGGGCAGATCGCCGTAATCGTAGCCAATATCCTCGATGACGATCTCAAAAGGGTCTCCGGCCAGTTCATTAGCTAACTGTACCCCCTGCAAAAGATCTTCACCATAGTCAAGATCGGGCCCCGACAGCGGTGCCAACAATCCTAGACGAGGTAACTGCTGACTTTCGGCATACTCTATTGCGGGATGTTCAGGGGCCTCTACAGATACGGGAGGAAAAGTGGTAATCTCGTGTTCTCCCGCTTGGAGGCTATGACGCGCCATTTGGGTGAATATGCCCTTGTCGACGCTATCCAGATAAGTCTGCATAGCCATACGGCTTTGTGGGAACCAGCCCAGTCGCCCGTACCAACGGGCTTTGCCGTAGAACAGTGCGTCGCGCATCCGCTCAGCACCTACGCGCAATTCGATGCGCTCCAGCGCGCTGGACGTTATATGTCGATTTTGCACTATAGCTGCCAGGCGTTCCGCTGCACTGGCCTGCAAATCGAGGGAAGCGGGCGTGGCTAGGATACGCCCGTATTGGGTGGCCGCCTCGTAGTAGCGCTGCAAACCGTAGTAGGCATCGGCGCTGATCAGCCGCGCATCTGCCAGATAACGACTAGTGGAAAAACGTCGCTGCAACTGTTTGGCGGCACTGAGCGCGTCTTCATACTGACCTAGTTTGAACAACGTCCGGCTCAGCATCAATTGCGCTGCACTCGAGCGTTGGTTCAGCGGAAATTCCAATACTTGCTCGAAAAAATCGCGGGCTTTCCCATAGGTTTCTTTATTGTAGTCTTCGAGACCGCGCTCAAATAGATTCTCCGCTTCGGCAGAATGAATTTTACCCGCTTCCTGCGCAGATATACTGCTGCTGGCCAACGCTGCACAGAAGAAAAAGGAGGCAAAGCGACGCTTCCAAGAGAAAATCATGTTCATTAAATACCTAATAATATGGGAAAGGTGAAACTTGGCGAAAGGTAGCAGCATAGACTTGCAGTGTCAAGCGGGGTTGTTTTGCTTTTGCAAGACGAGTATATTCTCAGAATGTTTTGCATTTAACCAATCTAACCCAATTAGACAGGCATGAATATAAAAGCGGAAAAAATGGGATTTGACTCCGAGAAATTGCGTCAATTTCTCAAAGAACAATTGGCCGACCAAGAGGCGGCATCGCCACAGGCCGATGCCGCCAGTACCCAGGCCGGCGATCCACCACAGCCGCCGAGCCCACACTTTGACTTCGATTTAAAACCAGAAGAACTCGAAGCCTATCTCGATCAATACGTTATCGAACAGGAACAGGCAAAGGGCATACTCGCAACCAAGATATGCACTCACTTTAACTGTCTAAATCTGCCTCCAGATCCGGAGGAGGATCTCATCGGCAGTATTAAAAACAACGTTTTGATGATCGGCCCGACGGGGGTGGGCAAGACCTACCTGATCAAACTCATTGCCCGCAAGATCGGCGTGCCCTTCGTCAAAGGAGACGCGACCAAGTTCAGCGAAACAGGTTATGTAGGTGGTGATGTGGAGGATCTGGTGCGCGAATTGGTGCGCGAAGCGGAAGGCGATATCGAAACCGCCCAATACGGCATTATCTACATCGACGAGATCGACAAAATTGCCTCCAGCGGCAATGGCATCGGCATAGATGTCTCGCGCTCGGGCGTGCAGCGCAATTTACTCAAACTCATGGAAGAAACAGAAGTGGATCTGCGCTCGCCCCACGACCTGGCCTCGCAGATGGAATCAGTCATGCAAATACAGCGAACCGGTAAAGCCGAACGTCAGAAAATCAATACCGGCAACATCCTTTTCATCGTCAGCGGCGCCTTTTCGGGTCTGGACGAAATTATCGCCCGGCGCCTCAATCAGGGCGCCATAGGTTTTCGCCTTAAACAAGACGACACTAACGACCTGTCCGATCTGCCCAAGTCCGACCTCTTCCGGCAAGCGCGCTCGGAAGATTTTATGGAGTACGGTTTTGAGTCGGAATTTGTCGGACGCTTGCCCGTCGTCGCCGTGCTGGATTCACTCAGCTGTGCGAATTTGTTAACTATCCTGCCCGCCCCCAAGAACAGCGTCATCCTATCCAAAAAACGCGATTTTCGCGCCTACGGCATCAATCTCGAATTTACCGACGAAGCTCTGCAATTGCTAGCCGCACGCGCCTACGAGGAACACACCGGTGCCCGCGGCCTGGTCAGCGCCATAGAGAAGGTCCTGATCCCATTCGAAAAGAAATTGCCTTCTACCGACATCGAGCACTTTGAGCTAACGGCCAGCATTGTCGAAGACCCAGAAAATGGACTAACTCAATTGCTGGACGAACACTCGCTACAATCTTTTATCGATGCCTTTGCCACCGACCACGGCATTCAATTGCATTTCGACGCCGAAACGCGCGAATTGGTTAAAAATATGGCGCATGAACAGGAAAAGTCGCCCCGCAATTTATGCGATAATTTTTTTGCCGACTACGGCCACGGCCTGAAACTGGCCAATCTGCAGGAATTTGCTATCACCCCGGCTGTTCTGCATGAGCCCCAGGAAGCGCTCAACGGCCTGATTAAGACATTTTACGAGGGAAATCGCTAATCCTTGCTCCCCCTAATGCCGTATTCCTTTTCCTTGCGATAAACAGTACTGAGCCCCACACCGAGAACCTCCGCCGCACGCCGTCGATTGAAATTCACCGCCTTCAGCGTCTCTTCAATAGCCGTCTTCTCTACTTCGTGTAAGGTCATCCCAACGCGGAAATGCATCCCGGCCATAGCGGGTCCCTGACGCCCAATATGACGCGGGATATCGCTGATCTCGAGTCGCCCTTGATGCAGACACATGACCACCATACCCTCGATACAATTTTTGAGCTCGCGTACATTGCCGGGCCAATCGTAATCCAATAGAGCGTCCAGCGCTCCTGAAGTGAGCCCCTCCACCTGTTTGCCGTTCTCGGCGGCGAATTGCTGAATAAAGGCGTCGACCAGAAGGGGAATATCTTCTCGACATTGGCGCAAAGGAGGCACCTCGATGGTGATGACACAGAGGCGGTAGTATAGATCGGCCCGGTAGCTGCCCTGTTCCACCATATGATCCAACGCGCGGTGGGTCGCTGTCAGAATGCGCACGTCCACTTTATGAGTGTGCACACCACCGACGCGTTCGAATTGGGCATCCTGTATGGCGCGCAGTAATTTCACCTGGGTTGGTAACGGAATATCACCTACTTCGTCAAGGAAAATCGTCCCTTTATCGGCCAACTCAAAACGACCTTTGCGCAAGGCTGTAGCACCGGTAAATGCCCCCTTCTCATGACCGAACAATTCGCTCTCCACAAGCGCTTCGGGTAAGGCACCACAATTGATCTCGACAAAGGGTTGCTCGCGGCGACGGCTCTGTTGGTGAATTGCCTTGGCAACCTCTCCCTTGCCCGTACCTGTTTCGCCGACAATCAGTACGCTGGCCTTGGATTGAGCGACCTGCTCTATTTGACCGTAAATGCGTTGCCAGGAAGAAGAACGGCGCGCAATCCCTCCCCAGCGAAAGCGTTCGTCCAGACGCCGCTGTAATTCTGAAAATTCCCCGACCAATTGCTGATGCGACAGACCACGTGCCAGTACGGCTTCGACTTTTTCAAAATTCAAAGGCCGCAATTGAAAGTCGTAGGCTCCCTGGCGCATCGCCTCCACACCCAACTCTATATCTTCAGGATCGGCGACCAGAATGGTACACACTTCGGCGTTGCGTTGGCGGCCTAGCTGCAAAAGGCGCAAGCCGTCTATGCGTGGCTCGCGCAACGCGCAAATGATGGCGTTTGGCCGATCACCGTCGATGACTTCGTACGCGTTCTGCCCTTCTTTAACCCAGAGAACTTCGCATTGGCGACTTCCTAGATAAGCCACCAATTCTTTGGTCTGAGCGGTTTCCGGCAACACCACCAGCACCCGCGGCTTTTTATTTTCCGCGTATTTCAATGCATTCTCCACAACTTCTACGCTGCTCGACGCACGGATTTTTCCGCTAGGCTCGCCTCGAAAACTTCGGCCAGGTCCTCTACTAGAACGAAGTGCAATTGCTGCCGCACTACGTCGGGCAACTCGTCCAGGTCATTGCTGTTGCGCCGCGGCAGGATGACCGTGCTCATACCGGCGCGGTGAGCAGCCAGAACCTTCTCCTTTATGCCTCCGACCGGCAAAACTCGTCCCCTCAACGTAACTTCACCCGTCATAGCCACATCTTCACGCACCGGCCTGCCCGTCAATATAGAGAGCAAAGAGGTCGCTACGGTCACTCCAGCAGAAGGTCCGTCTTTGGGCACCGCTCCGGAAGGTAGGTGTATATGAATGTCTTGCTTATCAAAGAAATTATGGTCTATTCCCCACTCGTCTACCCGAGTGCGCACATAGGAGAGCGCGATCTGGGCAGATTCCTTCATTACTTCCCCCAACTTGCCGGTTAAAGTTAGCCCTTTACTACCCTTCATCTTGGTAGCCTCAACGAACATAACTTCGCCGCCTACCGGCGTCCATGCCAAACCCGCTACAACACCAGGACTGCCAATATTCTCACGCCTGGTCATTTGCACCCTTTCGGCGCCCAAATATTGGGCCAGATCTTCATGGGAGATCGCAAAACCACCCTTGCCGCCTTCTACCACCTGACGCGCTATTTTGCGGCAGATTCGCCCAACTTCCCGCTCCAGATTGCGCAACCCGGCCTCCTGAGTATAATTGCGGATTAGGGCTCTTATTGCCTCATCTTCCATTTTCACTTTGCGACGTTGTAAGCCGTGTTCGCGCAATTGTCGCGGCAGCAAATGAGTCCGGGCGATGCGTACTTTTTCATCCTCGGTATAACCCGAGAGTTGAATGATTTCCATACGGTCTAATAAAGCGGGCGGAATCGTCTCCAATTGGTTGGCCGTGGCAATGAACATCACTTTAGAAAGATCAAATGGCACATCCAGATAATGGTCAACAAATGAGCTATTCTGCTCGGGATCGAGCACTTCGAGCAGAGCAGCGGCGGGATCGCCGCGAAAGTCCGCCCCTACCTTGTCGATTTCATCTAACATGAGGACGGGGTTGTTAGTGCCGACCTTGTGTAGACTCTGGATGATGCGACCGGGTAAGGCCCCAATATAGGTACGCCGATGTCCGCGTATCTCTGCCTCGTCATGTACTCCGCCTAGGGAAATTCGGGCAAATTTGCGTCCCATCGCCCGGGCAATAGACCGCCCCAAGGAGGTCTTGCCTACTCCTGGAGGACCAACAAAGCAAAAGATAGGGCCTTTTGAATCCTTTTTAAGTTTGCACACTGCTAAATGTTCCAATATACGCTCTTTAATTTTATCCAAACCTTCGTGATCTTCTTCCAAGACCTGGCGCGCTTTGCCTATATCCAGGCGATCCCGAGAAGACTTTCTCCAAGGTAGATCCAGGATCCAATCCAAATAAGTGCGCACGACCGTGTACTCGGCGGCACTGGATGGAATATGGGTTAAGCGGCCAAATTCCCGCTGCACTTCCTTGTCCACCTCCTCGGGCAATTTGGCTTTGCCGATGCGCTGGCGCAATTCTTCGAGCTCGCCGGCCCCATCTTCGCCCAGTTCCTGTTGAATAACTCTCATTTGTTCGCGTAGATAGTGCTCGCGCTGGACCTGGCCCACTTCCTCCTGGACCTGGTTTTGGATTTTGTGCCCCATTTCTAAAATAGATAATTCGCGATTTAACAGGACAGTCAGCGCCTCTTGTCGCTTACGGGCCGATAGTTCTTCCAGCAGTGCCTGTTTTTCCGCAATGGGCAGATCCAGTCCAGATGCGATGAAATCGGCCAATTGTGCCGGCTGCCTTTCTAGATTGATTGCGGTTACTTGCAATTCATTATCCAGTGTTGGCACTAGGATAACCATCTTTTGGAATTGCTGGGAAAGATTCTGCGCCAGGGCCTGTTCCTCTTGGGTACCTAATTCCACTTCCTCCAATATTTCTACCCGCGCCTGCAAATAGGGGGAGGTTTCGGTATACTCCACCAATCGCGCCCTTTTTACACCCCGCACTAGAATCTGCAAATGATTCTCCGGCAACTTATACACGCGATGGATAAGGCCAACTACACCGACCTCGTACAAATCCTTTGGCTGTGGCGCTTCCTCTTCCCCTTCCTTCTGGGCAGTGATAGCTATGAGTCGATCACCTTCCCAAGCATCCTGGATCAATTGCAACGAACCAGCGCGGCCGACAAGCAATTGAGTAGGCACTCCCGTAAACAAAACCATATTGCGCAAAGGCAATACCGGCAAGTGTTGAGGAATGGATGGAACCTGATTGCGATCGGTAGTAGCCATTTTTATTCTCCTCGCTATCTCTTTATTCAAACATAAGATAAGAGCGGTGAACTGTCTTGGTAAATTCTCGCCTTTATCTTGGACGCAAATTTCGTGCCGGTGACCCTTTATCCTAAAAGAAGCGTTGCAAGTGCCAAAATGACATGGCAGCAACAGATATCTTGTCAGTAACAGCACCTTCCGAACTATAGTGTACTACAATAATTTCTGCTATATTGTGATTGACACCGTATAGGCTTATATTAAAAACTCACGTTACGCAGCCAGCGGTAAAGGGGTGGGCATCCCGCTGAAGCCGCTGTAACTCCTCAAAGGCTGAATGGAGCGCTTGCATATAGAGTTTGGTCTTCAAGGCAAAATGATT
>Ga0114996_10008072_pt1 | contig 11777 bp, 12 predicted proteins | sample ArcticOcean_MG_C_4_FD_87039 | JGI IMG/M metagenome (GOLD analysis project Ga0114996, IMG submission 87039) | Marine microbial communities from western Arctic Ocean - ArcticOcean_MG_CB4_134 | ecosystem: Environmental > Aquatic > Marine > Oceanic | place: Arctic Ocean: Canada Basin | collected... | reverse complement strand
TTACGCTCAACGATCCGGTCTATGTCGAGGCCGCTCAGGCGCTGGCCCGCCGGATTGTCGCTAAAGGTGGCACCTCGACGGCTGATCGTGCGCGGCATGGTTTTCGGCTTTGCATCGCCCGGGCTCCGCAGCCTAAGGAACTGGAACGGCTGGTGGCGCTCTACACGAAATCGCTCGCCGTGTATAAGAAAGACGAGGCGGCGGCCACGCAACTTGCGACCCAACCTCTCGGTGCCGCGCCCAAAGGGATGAACGTGACCGAGTTGGCCGCGTGGACCGTGGTAAGTAATGTACTGTTGAACCTGGATGAGTTTCTGGCCCGACGATAGTCGCTGGCCGAATCATCGACATGCGAAGGAAAACGTGATGAACATTCCGCTGCAACAACTGGCGCAAACGACCCGCCGGCATTTCTTGCGAGACTGTCAAATTGGGCTGGGCGGCATGGCGCTCGCCTCGATGACCGCCGGGGAGACGTTGGCCGCCGCCAGGCCCAGCCCGCTTTCGCCGCGCCCGCCGCACTTTCCGGCCAAGGCCAAGAACGTGATCTATCTGCATATGGCGGGCTCTCCGCCACATTTGGATCTGTTCGATTACAAGCCGGAGTTGGTGAAACGCAACGGCCAGAATTGTCCTGACGAGTTTCTCAAGGGCAAGCGGTTCGCCTTTACCAGCGGCAAGCCGAAGCTGCTCGGCACACCGCGCAAGTTTTCTCAGCACGGCAAGAGCGGGGCGTGGATCTCTGACGCGCTGCCAAAGCTGGCCGAGGTGGCCGACGATCTGACGATCATTCGCTCGCTCAAGACTGACCAGTTCAACCATGCCCCGGCACAACTGATGCTCTACACCGGCTCGCCGCGGATGGGCCGGCCGTCGATCGGTGCGTGGGCTACGTATGGTTTGGGAACCGAGAATCAGAACCTGCCCGGCTTCGTGGTGCTCAACTCAGGCGGCAGCAATCCGAGCGCCGGCAAGAGCGCCTGGGGCAGCGGCTTTCTGCCGTCAGTCTATCAAGGCGTGCAATGTCGCTCGAAGGGCGATCCCGTGCTCTATGTGTCGGACCCCAAGGGGATGAATCGGGCGATGCGGCGGTTGAGTCTCGATGCGCTACGTGACTTGAACGAGATTCAGGCCGACGAACTGGGCCATCCAGAGACGCGCACGCGGATCGAACAGTATGAGTTGGCCTACCGGATGCAGGTGTCGGTGCCGGGCGTGATGGATATCGCCCAAGAGGCGAAGAAGACGCTCGATGACTATGGCGCGAAGCCGGGCGGGGCGAGTTTTGCCAACAATTGCCTGCTGGCTCGGCGGCTGGTCGAGAATGGTGTGCGGTTCGTGCAGTTGTTCGACTGGGGTTGGGACTTTCACGGCACGAATCCCCGCGAGGACATCCGCAACGGCCTGACCAAGAAAGGCGGCGCAATGGACAAACCGGTTGCCGCGCTGATTCGCGACCTCAAGGCCCGGGGGCTGCTGGACGAGACGTTGATCGTCTGGGGCGGCGAGTTTGGCCGCACACCGTTCCGAGAAGGCCGCACGTCGCGCGGCAAGGTGCTCGGGCGGGATCACTACCCCGACTGTTACTCGATGTTCTTGGCCGGCGGCGGGTCTAAGTCCGGCACCACCTACGGCGAATCGGACGAGTTGGGTTTCTCAGTCGCCAAGGACGAGGTCCACGTGCATGATCTGCAAGCGACCATCATGCACTTGATCGGTTTTGATCACGAGAAGCTCACGTACCGGTATCAGGGCCGCGACTATCGCCTGACCGATGTGCACGGTAAGGTGGTCAAGGGGCTCATCGCGTAATCAAGTTTTTCCTGTTGTTCGTACTCAACAAGGCGCACGATTTATGTTCAAACATTTCACCGCGGTTGTCGTTCTCATTCTGTTTGCATCGACGACGTTTGCCGGCGAGTTCGCCTCGGCCAAGTGGCCACGCTGGCGCGGTCCCGATGCGTCGGGCAGTACGACCACGGGAAAATATCCCTCCGGTTGGGCCGATGGCAAGAACATCGCCTGGAAAATCAAACTGCCGGGCCGTGGTTGTTCGACGCCGATCGTTTGGGGAGAGCAGATCATCCTCACCACGCCGATCGATGGGAAAGACGCTCTGATCAGCCTCGACTGGAAGGGCAAGACTCGCTGGCAAACCGTGATCGGTCCACAGCGCCGTGGAAAGCATCGCAACGGGTCCGGATCGAATCCTTCGCCGGTCACCGACGGGACGCATCTGTTCGCTTACTACAAGAGCGGCCGACTCGTTGGGCTGGACATGAAGGGCAAACTGCTCTGGAAGACGAACCTACAGGATCGCTTCGCCAAGGACACACTCTACTGGGATCTCGGCACCTCGCCCGTGCTGACCGACAAGCACGTCGTCGTGGCGGTGATGCACAAAGGCGAATCGTTCTTGGCCGCCTTCGACAAAAAGTCGGGCGAGATGGCTTGGAAGACGGCCCGCAACTATGAGTGTCCGACCGAAGGCGACCACAGCTATGCCACGCCGACCGTGATTCAACACAAAGGCCAACAGGCAATTCTCACCTGGGGTGCCGAGCATGTTACCGTACACCGTGCGACCGACGGCAAGTTGCTATGGTCCTGTGGTGGATTTAATCCCAAGGGCAAGGAGTTCTGGGTGGCGGTCTCTTCGTCGGTGGTCGTCGACGGCATGGTGGTGGTGCCGTATGGTCGCGGCACACACTTGTGCGGCGTCGGGCTGGGCGGTTCGGGCGACGTGACCGAAACGCATCGCAAGTGGACCCGCAAAGACACCGGGGCCTTTGTTCCCACGCCGGCTGCCTTTGGCGGCAAGCTCTATCTGTTGGGCGATCGTGGCGAGATCAGTTGTATTGATCCCAAGACGGGCAAGACACTGTGGTCCGCAGCGCTGCCCAAGAGTGGCAAGAAGTATTATGCCTCGCCGACCGTGGCCGACGGCAAACTCTACGCCGCCCGCGAAGACGGGGTGATTTACGTCGCCCAGGTTGTCGGGGGCTTTAAGGTGCTCTCGAAAAACGTGATGAAGGAGCAGACGATCGCTTCGCCGGTCGCGGTTGCCGATCACCTTTTGATTCGTGGCGCCACGCACCTTGTTTGCGTGAAGGCACCGTGATGGAGCGGTGGTTGAGCGAAACGGGTTGGACGCGAATGTCGAAGGCCTAATGACGAATGTCTAACGTCGGGGCGTTGCGTCGTCCCTTAGGCATTCGACATTCGTCATTCGGTCGCTGTCTTTGCACATACACGATGTGCCCATTTTTAGTGGCCTCACGAAGAGCCGCAGTTTCGCGGGGAGGGCGGGCCGCCATAGACCGATAGATCGTTGCTGCCACGGCGAGGAGATGGTGCCAAACAACCGGTCGCGGCCAGGATCGTGGTAATGGTCAGTGCCCAGGCCAGCATGTGGGCGGTTCTTGCTAGATGTTTCACGAGAGGGACTCTCCGGTAGAGAAGCAAAGTGACGGCGCCCTCCGGCGCAGCGGCGAGTTCACCCCAAGTATCGTCGAAACGCGCTGATCAGGACTGTGCAATTGCTCACAAAGGGAAAAAATTCTCGAAAAAGGCCTTCCGAACCCAGGTCGCCATGCTGTCATGCTGGCATCGCACAGGGGGAAGCGGGTACCATCAAGGCAGGAAGCTCGCCATTGATGTCTAACTGGATGTCTAACTGACTACCCCGTGATCATGAAACTACACCGGCCCGATTCGGACGTAGAACCGCACGGCGAGAGCCACGACAATACGTTTCGCTACAGCATCTGGGATCTGCTTGTCTTCACTTCGGCGCTGTCGTGTTTCGCCGCCGTGGCCCGATGGATCGGCCTCTTTTCGGTTCTTCTCGTGCCGGGGTTTCTTATTGCCCCGTCGGTGCTAGCGCATCCCAGAAACACCCCGCTGGTCAAAATATGGTTTGCCGGAGTCCTGTTTTTTCTCACGCTGGCGCTCTATCGGATGAACGTTCGTTGAGGCGATCCGCGGAGGTTCGCTCTTTGGGCAATGGGCAGCCGTGCGATAGAATGCCGGAGTTGTATCTCGCTGTTCGCGGCGAGTTCCGTCGGCGAATCAGTCCTCGAGGGTACCGAAATGCGCATGTGTAGAATCTCCGTTTGTCTTTCGCTTTTGGCGATTCCTTTGTCGCTCTCCGCGTCACCCCGGTCGGGTACGGAAACAGATCGCATCCGCGAGGAGCTTGGCCAACTGAAGCGGCAATCGGCCGAGACGTCACGACGAATCGCATTTCTTCAGGCGAAGCTAAAACCGCATGACGACAATCACGGGGCCGGTCCGATTAAATCGCCGGCGGCGGACGAAGTCGGTCGCCGCGTTGGGCTCGACGGTTTCTGTCCCGTGGTCCTGGTTCAACAGAGAAATTGGCAGCCCGGCGATCCGAGGTATCAGTCGGTCTACGAGGATTGCGTCTACCGGTTCGCCGGTCCCGCCCAGAAGAAAGAGTTTGAAAAGAATCCAAGCAGGTATTCGCCGGTGATTTCCGGAAACGATCCCGTGTTATGGATCGATCAACAGCAGCGCGTTGCCGGGCGGCGTGAACATGGTGTCTTTTATTTAGACCGAATTTTCTTGTTCTCCAGTGAGGAGAACCTCGAGCGATTCTCTCGTGATCCGGATCAGTACGTGGTCCGCGTATTCGCGCCGAAGTCTACACAAGAGAGCGTAACCTCGTCAGACGCCAAGGTGACGAATGGGGCGGGCCGACCGCGACTCGCTCGACGAGCGCGAGCAAGGAATCGCGTTCGCTCGCGCAAGCGCCGGTAGCGCGTTCTTGCTGTTCTTGCGTTGTCCATCGGCATATAGCGACGGTAGACCGATTTCGGCGACCGGCGATCATTGGGTTCGGTGGAGGGGTCGAGTCAGCGGTCGCTGGTGCTGAACGAATAAATTGGAACGGCAAACCACGGACTCTTGCTCTACTGAGACGGCTCATGCCTCTGCGAGTGTTTTCCATCCTGACCGTGCTGATCGTGGCGACCCTCGGTCTTTTTGGTTTCGCGTGGCTGACCGGCTCGGAACTCTATTTTTTCATACCGACGAGATACCAACCACTGTTGCGTCCGCCGACGTCCCCGTTCCTAATGCTTGGTATTTTGGCGATTCCGACGACCGTGACGATCATGTCACGGCACTACGGCCTCCTCATTTTCATGCTTTTTCCGCTGGGCTTGCTCGTGGGAACCGTCGTCGGTTGGCTGTTGTTTGATTGGACGCCCTCATGGTGTCAACACCTGCTAGCGACTTTCGCGATTCTCCTTTCGGTTTATGGGTGGTCGCAACGCGGGTATCTTGACTACTGAGGATTCACGATGATCGCGCCTAGGCGCGCAAATTTGTCTTGCATGCGACCGTAGTCTAGAATGGCGCTCTAGCAGTAATCCACGGATCTTCATCGGAACAACTGAAGGGAAATTCCGCGATGAAACGCCGTATGGACGTAATGTTGTTTCTCTTGTTGGTGATGGTCCAAAGTGCCCATGCCCAGAACAAACGTGATCAGGCCGTTCGGGCTGACAAGAAACAGCTCTCGAAAGACGACTCGTGGTTCTACGACGATATCGAGTCGGCCACGGCCGCCGCAGTGAAGACAAAGCGGCCGATGATGATTGTGTTTCGCTGAATCCCATGACATGCCTGCGAAGGCTTCGACGGGCAGGTTGTCCGTCGCGAAGGGGAGTTGAAACGGCTGATCGATCAGTTCGTCTGTGTGCGATTGGTCAAAGCCAACGACCTCGACCTGACGCGGTTCCAGTTCGACTATGATCTGACATTCGCGGTGTTTTTCGCAAACGCCGACGGCACGATCTATGGTCGCTATGGGACGCGCAGCAGCGTGAAAGACGCCACTCGCGAGATGACTCTCGCCGGTCTGGCCAAATCGATGGCCGCGGCGCTGACGTTGCACAAGCGCTATCCGGCGAACAAGAAGTTCCTTGCCGGCAAGCAACCGGTGGAGGTGAAGTTCAAAAAGCCGAGCGACTATCCCTCGCTCCGCGGCAAGATCGCCAAGTCGCTCAACTATCAGGGCGCTGTGACCAAGAGCTGTTTGCACTGTCATCAGGTCCGCGATGCCGAGCGACAGATCTTTCGCGACGCGGGAAAACCGATTCCCGACGAGCTGCTGTTTCCACAGCCGTCGCCGCAAGTGATCGGTCTGTCGTTTGATCCCCGCGAGCGGGCGACCGTCAGCCGCGTCGAGCAGGAATCTGTGGCAGCGCGGGCCGGTGTTCGGTCGGGCGATCGGTTGCTCACGCTCGGCGGCCAGGCGATTCTTTCGCAGGCCGACGTGCAGTGGGTGCTGCATAATACGCGGTCCTCTGCCGAACTTCGGGCCGTAATGCAGCGCGGCGACCGCATCGTGCGTCCGACGATCAAGCTGAGTGAGGGCTGGCGTCGCCACAGCGATATCTCGTGGCGCGTCACCAGTTGGCCGCTTCGGCGAATGGTCACCGGCGGTCTGTTGTTTACGCCAGCAACAAAGGTCCAACGTCACACGGCGGGCGTGTCGGACGATTCTCTGGCGCTGACGGTCAAGCATGTCGGCCAATACGGCCCTCACGCCGCTGCCAAACGAGCCGGGTTCAAGAAAGGCGATCTGATCGTCTCCTACTCCGGCATACGTAAGGCGATGTCGCCGAGTGAATTGCTCTCGTACGGAGTGCAGAATACCAAGCCAGGCCAGCGGGTTGAGGTGACGGTCGTTCGCAATGGCAAGCGATTGAAGCTGAAGCTGCCGATGCAGAAATAGCACGGCGCGTCACACAACGGGTATTGGGTAGCACCGATGATTGTCCGCGATTGGTTTTCCATCGATGTTGACGGAATCGGACAATCGTCGGTGTTGCTTTGGCAACCAGAGGACCTCCCAACAGATATCCACGGTCTTCGGGACCCTCTTGTTGCGTTGCAACACCGACGATTTTCGGAAGATGGTGGTTGGAGTGGAAAGTCCGCCGCCGAAAAATCATCGCTGCCACCCAGTTCATTGAGATCAGAAAACCCATCCCATGGGCACTTCAACGGGCTTGTCTTGCATGTAGTACCGGGCGGAACTCCACTGCCAATCACACGGTTTGTCCACCAACCCGGCGCAGACGGGGTTGATGTGCATGTAGTCGAGCTTCTCGGTCGCTTTCTTTTCGGAGTAGAGATTGAACGGATAGTACTTGGGCTGCCAAAACGGTTGCTTGAGATCCAGCGACTTAGCGTATTCTTTCAATTGCCCTCGAAGGAACGTTTTCAGTTGTCGGCTTGATCGACTTTTCCAGTTCTGCATGAACGAACTGACGCAGCCGGTCGCCGGGAACCACACCGTCGCATGCACGTGGTTCGGCATGATGACGAATCCACAGCAGATCCCATCTCGTTTTTCGAGTTCTTCGGCAAGAATCGCGATCACGACTTGTCGGCAGTACGGATGATCCAGCAAGCGCCGACGATGGTAGCAGGAGAACGTCACGAATTGGGCATGAAGCTCTTCATCATAGATTCGTCGTGTGGTCATGGTGGTATTATCACAGCACACAAGGGTGGGTACAATCCGGTTGTTGCAGATCAGATACCGGGTAGCAGCGATGATTGTCCGCGATTGATTTTCCATCCGTGTTGATAGAGCCGGACAATCGTCGATGTTGCTTTGGCAACCAGAGGCCCCATACAATGGTCTTTGGGAAACTCTTGTTGCGTTGCAACACCGACGATTTTCGGAAGATGGTGGTTGGAGTGGAGAGTCCGCCGCCGAAAAATCATAGCTGCTACCCGCAGCGAAAAACCGTCAAAAAGCAACTTACTTAGGTCTCTTTCTTATTGGAGGCACGCGAACATGTTCCACCATCGTGACTTAGTGCTACTCGCCTCTCTCGTCGTGATATCGATCAGTGGCTGCGAAAGCGGCTCTGACATTCCTAAGACCGAGTCCCAGCCAGAGGTGTCCGTGGTGGAATCCACGGTCTCGCCGCCGAAGAAAAAACCGTTGGTAGATTTGTCAGTCGTGGAATTGGAAAGTCGCCGCGTGCGCGGCGAGTTGTTCGATCTCTTGGACGACAATCGTGACGGAACACTTACGACGGAAGAAGTGTCCCCTGACGTCGCCGTACATCTGGTTGTTGGAGCGAAAGGGAGTCGTTTCGACCTCGTCCTCCACGCACTCTACTCAATCGACCCTCCTAGCGGCGGGCCCGTTCCGTATCGTTTTTACAAGAAATTCATCAGCTATAAAAATGATCAGGGCCAACGCATCGAAGGTGAAATGTCTCCGTTCGTCAAAGTCGCGGTTCCCTATTGCTTGGGTGATAGCTATCGAGGCTTTCGCGTGATCGGCACGACGCCAGATATGTGTGGCGGTGCGATCCCGGTGAAGCGTCCAGGCAAAGAGTTAGGTGCCCCGGAGTTCGCCGACGGGAGGAATTTTCGTCAAGAAGAGTTCTTCAGCGCGGTGATTGGATCGGTGGTTGCTGAGAAATGTGGCTTGAAGGTCGGCGACCAAATTCAGCCCGCGCACGGCACCGACGAGGGTTCGGCGACCCATGCGAAGAAATTTCATGTAACCGGCGTCCTCAAACCGACTGGATCATCAATTGACCGATCGGTTTATATCAATCTTGAGGGTTTCTACCTTCTGGAGGGGCACGCCTTACCGCCAGACGGCGACGGACCGAAGTCGAAGGACGTTTCGGTTGCTTTGGTCGATGGCGACAAGATCGATGGAAAAACGTTTGTGCCACTTCCCGAAGAACGACGCGAAGTGAGCGCGATCCTGGTGATCGCCAAAGATGATACGACGGCCATGGCCTTGAGAGACGGAATCAATGAGGGAAGCGAAGCGGTCGCGGCAAGTTCAGTGCGAGTATTGATCGAGTTTCTAACTGGGGGTCGATCGAGGTTTTACGAGCTCGGCATCGCCCTCAAGCTCTCCGGAGGGAAGCTTGACCGAAAGCAGTTTTCAACTGGATTGCAGCTTCGGCCAATCGATGGCAGAAAGTAGGCACACTGCAACCTGTTCGCCCCTGTTTGTCGGTGTTGCTTTGGCAACCGGAGGCCCTCCCACAGTTGTCCATGGCCCGCGGGACCCTCTTGTTGCCTTGCAACACCGACGATTTTCGGAAGACGATGGTTGGAGTGGATCGTCCACTCGCCGAAAAATCATCGCTGCTACCCAATTGTTCGAGTTCACCGGGTAGCAGCGATGATTGTCCGCGATTGGTTTGCCATCCATGTTGACGGGACCGGACATTCGTCGGTGTTGCTTTGGCAACCAGAGGAACCACCCGCAGTTGTCCACGGCCCGCGCGACCCTCTTGTTGCGTTGCAACACCGACGATTTTCGGAAGACGGTGGTTGGAGTGGAAAGTTCGCCGCCGAAAAATCATCGCTGCTACCCAATTATTCGAGTTCACCGGGTAGCAGCGATGATTGTCCGCGAGTGATTTTCCATCGATGTTGACAAGACCGGACATTCGTCGGTGTTGCTTTGGCAACCGGAGGCCCCCTACAGTCGTCAATGGCCCGCGTGACCCTCTTGTTGCCTTGCAACACCGACGATTTTCGGAAGATGGTGGTTGGAGTGGATCGTCCGCCGCCGAAAAATCATCGGTGTCACCCAGTCGTGCATGGGCGCAATTGTGGCGGGAATTATTTTGAGTCCCTTTGGCTTGAATATGTGCCACTTGTTTGATACGGTGCGAGGGAGGGATGAATTGCTTGTGTTTGTGGTGAAAATAGGTTTGTTGTGGATTGTTTGGTGATGTAAACGCGCAAGGTTTGCGGAGCGAACCACGACTATGATGAATGAGAAAATGTTTGAGAAAAGATTTGAACTGGCGGACTTTCACGGTGGTGTTTTCAAACAGACGATTTGAAAGGTATGGGGGTTTTCGAGCGCTTTTGGGGGTCCATCTAGGGGCGTTTGATAGGTACAGGGGTTTTCAAACAGGTCGCGACGGGCTTGGTTCGGCAGTTGAGCAGGGCGAGGGACGTGGTGGTCGCCGGAAGTCGTTGAGCGATAACACGTTGCGGCGATGCGGCTGTCGCAGAAGAAATTACTTACACCCTCGGATGGTGTAGCTCGGCTGGTTTAGCACCGACGAACTGCCGCGAAATCGGCAGCGAATCGAGTTCCTTGGAAGGAGATTAACTTGGTGACGATCGATCCTGAACGACTTTTGCAGCGGTTTTTGCGCTACGTGCGCGTCGACACGACGGCCGATGAAACGGCGGGTGTTTATCCGAGCTCGCCCGGACAGCTTGAGTTGGGACGCATGATCGCCGACGAGCTGCGCGACATCGGGCTGGTCAACGTCGAGCAAAATCGCTATGGGATCGTGACTGCGACGCTGCCCGGCACGACCGATCACGAAGCGCCGGCAGTGGCGCTCTGTGCGCACCTTGACACTTCGCCCGAGACGACCGGCAAGAACGTCCAGCCGCAAGTGATCCGCGACTATGCTGGTGGCGATCTGGTACTGTCGGGCGATCCGCAACAAGTGATTCGCACGGCCGACAATCCGGAGTTGGGCGACCTGCATGGCTGTACGTTAGTAACCACCGACGGCACGACGCTGTTGGGCGGTGACGACAAGGCCGGTTTGGCGGTGATTGTCGAAGCAGTTGCGATGTTGCAACAGGCGACCGATGTGGTCCACGCGCCGCTACGGATCTGTTTCACCTGTGACGAGGAGATCGGACGTGGCGTGGATCATGTCGACGTGGCCGGTTTGAACGCGGCGGTCTGTTATACGCTGGACGGTGCGGGCGCCGGTGACATTGACGTCGAGACGTTTTCTGCCGACCTCGCGATCGTGAAAGTCCGCGGCGTGAACATCCATCCGTCGATTGCCAAGGATCGAATGGTCAACGCGATTCGCGCGGCGGGCGATTTTCTGGGGCGATTGCCACAGGGCCAGCAGTCGCCCGAGACAACCGCTGATCGTGACGGGTTCTTGCATCCGTATGGGATCGAAGGCGGCGTGGCCGAGGCGACGGTGCGGATAATTCTGCGGGATTTTGATACTGAGCAACTGGCGGTGAAGGCGGATCTGCTCAGGCGAGCCGCCACCGAAACGATGGCGTCAGTTGCCGGCTGTGAGATCGAGGTGAACGTGACGCCGCAATATCGCAACCTGGGAGATGGTTTGGTCAAAGAACCGCGGGCGGCCGCTTTTGCGACCGAAGCTCATCGCCGGTTGGGACGCGAAGCACAGCAGACGATCGTCCGTGGAGGCACCGACGGGTCGTTGCTGACCGAGCAGGGGCTGCCGACGCCAAATCTGTCGACGGGGCAGCACAATCCGCATTCGCCGCTGGAGTGGGCCTGTCTGGACGAAATGGTCCTGGCGACCGAAGTGCTGATCGAACTGGCACAGGTGTGGGCCACGGAAGAGAGTTGAGCCAACCTGGACTGCGCAAAAAAAGGCCGCCCGAAAATGTTCGGACGGCCGTGAAAATTCTGTCGATTCGGGTCTACTGCTTATTTCGCTGGGCCAATGCACCAACCTCTTCGAACTCTTCCTCCTCGTGATTCGGGAAGAAGGTATCGATGGCCAACTTAAACAGATCGAAATTGTCCTCTTTCTTGGCATGCTTGCGGAGGTGGGTCTGCAACGCCTCGAGCAGATGCCGGCCCTCGGGCCAACGCACATCCATGACTTTGCCGCACTCGTCAAGCAATTGATAGACGCGAGCCCGAGTGACGCCCATGCGTCGGGCCTGTTGTCGGACGCTTTGCGGTTCGGCGGTGAGTCCCAACCGGCCCTCGACCAATC